>Ga0065712_10001224_pt1 | contig 12483 bp, 8 predicted proteins | sample MisRhiReplicate1_FD_59099 | JGI IMG/M metagenome (GOLD analysis project Ga0065712, IMG submission 59099) | Miscanthus rhizosphere microbial communities from Kellogg Biological Station, MSU, sample Rhizosphere Soil Replicate 1: eDNA_1 v3... | ecosystem: Host-associated > Plants > Roots >...
TGGCTGCGGCTGACGAGGCTCCCGCTCGAGCCCGGGCTGCCGGACGTGTCGCAGCGTCCCGCGGGCGGCGATCACATGCCGCTGTTCCGGGTGTCATCCGATCCACAGGCGCCGCTCGCGGAGTTCGCCGACGCGAAGACGTTGATCCGGTACAACGCGCGCTTCGTCGCGCGCGACGCCGGCGCCGCGCGGCCCGGCGACCTGCTTTACTACCGTCAGCCCTCGCAGCACGAGCCGGATCACCTCATGATCTTCATCGGACCGTCTCGGTTCGATCGGGGCGCTGACGACTTCGTCGTTTACCATACAGGACCTGACGAGCACGGACCCGGCGAGATGCGGAAGGTCCGCCTCGGGGACCTGACGCGCCATCCGTCGCCGCGNTGGCGTCCGCTCGCCGCCAACCAGCAGTTCGTCGGCGTGTTCCGTCTCACGCTGGTGCCCTAGGGGTCAATTTCGCGAATCCGGTGTCCAAGCAGTTGACAGGCTCCCCTCCCTTGCGGTGGTAGCATTCGCCTTCGCCGACTCCTTCCTCCAGGCCATGACCCACGTCTCCAGGCAGATTTGCGTCCAGGGTGTACTGTGTGCGCTCCTGCTGACTCACGCGGCGGCCGCAACGGCGCAGAGTGCCGAACAGGCGCCAGACACCCGGCCTTCGTTTTCGGTCTCGTCGGGCACCATTGCGACGTCGCGTGAGAAGCCGGCGATCTACCTGACGTTCCGCCAGCTCGATCACCTCGACTTCCGCGTGTATCGCGTCAAGGATCCTGTCGCGTTCCTGTCGGGGCTCAAGGATCCCCACCAGCTTGGCAGCGAGGAACCGCTCGTCGCCCAGACGCCGACGCTGCTCGAGCGCATTGCTGACTGGAAGGCCGAGTGGCGCGTGCGCATCCACAGCTTCTGGCGGGGGCAATTCAGCTACGACTACCGCTATCAGCGCCGCGTGTCGATGGATCGGAAGACCGTCGTCCTCCGCCGCACGGTCAACGTCAATTCGTTCGCGCAGGTGCCGGTGCTGAACGCGTCGCAACTGGTGACCTCCTGGCGCGAGATTCTGCCGCCGTTGCGCGACGTCGACGTGCGCCGCATTCCGATCGGCGTCCAGGATCCCGGTATGTACGTTGTCGAGGCGGTGCTGCCTCCACACCGGGCGTACACGGTGGTCGTTGTCTCCGACGTCGGCCTGGTGAGCAAGGCCGCGCCGGGCCAGATCATGCTGTTCGCGGCCGACCGGATGACGGGCAAGCCTGTCCCCGGGTGTGACACGCGGATCCTCCACAACCAGAAAGCAATCGCCTCGGGCATCACGGGAAGCGACGGCGTTTTCGACGCGCGATTCACGGAAACCGCGTCCGGCGATGTGATTTCAGTGGCGCAGTGTGGGTCGCAGGTCACCGTCGTCGATCCCGGAAGCTGGTACCTTCGCGAGTCCCCGCGCGAGCTGGTCGGCTACGTCTACACCGACAAGCCGATTTACCGGCCCGGGCACGTCGTTCATTTGAAAGCCGTTCTTCGCTGGCGATCGCACGGGGCGCTCCAGCCGTTCGATGCGACGGACGTCGAGGTGCGCGTGTCCGACGTCACCGACAAGGTGATCTCCCGCCAGCGCCGGAAGGTCGATCGGTTCGGCGGCATCACGGCCGATGTGCCGCTGCCGGCCGGCGCCTCGCTCGGCAACTACTCGATCGCCATCCTCCACGGCGACGACAGCGCCTCGGGCGGCTTCGAGGTCCAGGAGTATCGCAAGCCGGAGTTCGAGGTTCGCGTCACGCCGGGCACGCGCTTCATCGTGCAGGACGACGAAGTCCACGTGACGATCAACGCGCGCTACTACTTTGGCCAGCCGGTGGCCGGCGGCCGCATCGCCTGGGCCGCGCATCGCCAGCCGTACTACTCGCCATACCGCTGGATGGAAGAGGACGGAGAGGACGAAGAAGGCGGCGGCGGGTACTGGTATGGCGATGAAGAAGCGCTGCAGGGCAGCGCGCGGCTCGACGCCAACGGCACGGCCGAGATTACGGTGCCGGTGGCGCTCGACGAGAAGGGCAACGACTACAGCCTCCGGATCGAGGCGCGCGTCGCCGACGCCAGCAGCCGCGAGGTGAGCGGCTCGTCGGTGGTGAACGCGACGTACGGCGCGTTCCTGCTGGTGGCCAATCCGGAGCAGTACGTCATCGGCACGAGTGAGTCGACGGTGCTCCGCATCCGCGCGGTGGACTACCTCGGCGCGCCGCAGCCGGGCCAGCCGGTCACGGTAACTGTAGTGACCCGCGTTCCGGGACGCTACTGGACAGACAGCGACGGCACCCAAGTCGTGACGACGGGCAAGGTCACGACGGATGCCGACGGCCGGGCCGCGTGGACGTTCAAGGCTCCACCAACCGGCGGCGAGTATCGCATCCGCGTGTCGGCCCGGAGCGACGACCGCACCGTCCACGACGACACGTTCGTGTGGGTGCCGGGTGCGCAGGCGTTCACGAGCGACGACGCCGGGCGCGAGCGTTATCTCGAGCTCATCCCCGAGAAAAAGACGGTGGCGCCTGGCGAAAGCGCCCGCTTCTTGATCCAGGGCGCGGAGTTCGACGCCGACGTGCTGGTCACGAAGGAAGCGCAGGACGTCTCCTGGCACCACGTCGTCCACGCGAAAGGCAACGAGACGATTGAAGTCCCCATCCGGGACGAGGATATCGGTGACACCTGGGTCAACGTGGCATTCCTCTCGAAGGATCGTCTTTTTCGCGCAGAGCGACGCGTGAAGGTGCCGGCAGTCTCGCGTCAACTGCAGGTGAGCCTTACCGCCGAGCAGGCCGTGTCGAAGCCACGCACGCCCGGGAAGTTCCTGCTGAAGGCGATGGATGCCGCCGGCACTCCGGTGCGCGGGCAATTCAGCCTGTCGGTCGTGGACGAGGCCGTCTACGGGGTGAAGGCCGACGACACGCCCGACCCGCTGCGCTACTTCTACCAGCGCACCTACAGCCGCGTCGGCACGCAGTTCTCGCGTTCCTATTACTTCGTCGGCTACTCGGGCAATCAGCAGCTGATGCTCGCGATGCGCCGCCGGCCTTACTCGCTTGCCGACTTCAAGGCCGACAAGCCCGCGCAGCCGACGGTCCGGAAAGACTTCCCCGACGCGATCTACTGGAACGGCGACGTGGTGACGGACGCGAAGGGCGAAGCCCGCGTCGAGATCACCTACCCGGATGCGTTGACGACATGGCGGTTGACGGCGCGCGGTGTGACCGAAGACACGCGCGTCGGCTCGACGCTGGCGCGGACGACTGTCACGAAGGATCTGATCGTGCGCGTGGTGACGCCGCGATTCCTGGCGCAGGGCGACGAGGTCAGCGTCCCCGTGATCACCCACAACTATCTGCCCGACACCAAGATTGTCGGGGTCAGCCTGTCGGCGTCGAACCTGACGCCAAAGGCAGGACCGAATGGCACAGCGGCTGGCGCCGTCGATCGGCTCACCATTCCCTCGGCCGGCGAGCAGCGGATCGACTGGCGCTTCACGGCGGACAAGGTCGGCGTCGCGACGGTCACCGCCAGGGCCATCGCCGATACCGACAGCGACGCCGTCGAGCTCTCCGTTCCAGTGCTGCCCTCGGGACTGCGGCGTGAGGTGGCGAAGTCGGGTGTGCTGGCGCGCGGAGCCTCCGGCAGCGCCTCGTTGAACATCCCCGCGGCTTCGAACCCGGCGGCGCGCACGATCCAGATCTCGCTCGCGCCCTCGCTCGCCGGATCGCTCCTGGGCGCGCTCGATTTCCTGACGGGCTACCCATACGGCTGCACGGAGCAGACGCTGTCGTCGTACCTGCCGAGCGTGACCGTCGCGCGGACGCTTGCGCAGCTGAAGCTGCGGCCCACCGAGCGACTGTCGCAGGTGGATCGCTACGCGACGGCCGGCATGAAGCGGCTGCTCGAGTACCAGCACGACGACGGAGGCTGGGGCTGGTGGAAGACCGACGAGAACCATCCGTTCATGACGGCGTATGCCGTCTACGGCCTGCTCGAAACGCAGGCGGCCGGCTACAAGGTGCCCGAGGATCGCATCCGCACCGGCCTGACCGCGCTCGCGCGCCTCTACCGGAAGTATCCGCGTGCCGTCCCGACGTTGAAGGCCTACATGGTCTACGTCCTCGAGCGCGCCGCCGCGAGCAGGCTCGAGCCCGGCTATCTGGACGCGGGGCCGTTCGATCGAACCGCCGCGCTCGAGGAAGTGTGGTCGTCGCGCAGCGAGCTGACGCCCTATGGTCGCGCGCTTCTCCTGCTCGCACTGGACGCGCGCAAGGACCCGCGCGCCGAAGGGCTCGCGCGTGAGCTGCTGGGAGAAGCCAGGCGGACGGGCGATCTCGCCTGGTGGGAGACGCCGACTGACCCGCTGCTCGACGATTGGGAGGACACCAGCGTCGAGGCAACGGCGACCGCGGTCCGGGCACTCGTGGCCCACGATCCATCGAACGCCGTGCTCGAGGGCGCGGTGCGGTATCTCCTGGCGACCCGCCAGTCCGGCACGTACTGGGTCAGTACCAAGCAGACGGCGATGGTGATCTACGGCCTCACGGCGTATATGCAGGCCCGCGGCGAGTCAGGATCACCGATCGCGGTGGACGTCTCGGTCAACGGCACGCCGCTCAAGAGCGTCAGCTTCGACCAGCAATCGTTGACCGCGCCCGATCCCGTGCAGATCACGGCCACCGGTCGCGAAGGCGACAACGACATCCGCGTCTCCACGCGCGGCGCGGGCACTGTGTATTGGGCGGCGACGGCCCGCTACTTCGACACGCGCACACCCATCGAGCGCACGGGCGACCGGAAGCTCGCGATCGCTCGCGATTACTTCATGCTTTCTCCCGTCCAGACGACGAAGAGGACGATCACTTATCGGGAGACGCCGTTCAACGGGAACGCGAAGCCGGGCGACGTGCTGCTCGTGCACCTCGCGGTGGCCGGCGCGGCGGACTGGCGCTACCTGCTCATCGAAGACATGCTGCCAGCCGGCGCGGAGACCATTGCCGACGATGGGTTGTACCCGCTGGAGAAGCGCCGGGCGCGTCCGTGGGGAGGGCGCAATGAGTTCCGCGACGACCGGGCGGTGTTCTTCCAGGACGGCCTGCCAGGCGGTCGCGTGGACTTCTGGTATCTGCTGAAGGTCGTGACGCCGGGGGTGTTTCGCGCGATGCCCGCGCAGGTGACTCCGATGTATGTGCCTGGCGTCTCGGCCTCGACGACGGTGCAAACGGTGACTGTGACCGGGCCGGCAGAAGGCGGTGCGCAGTGACTCGGCGGCTTGCGATCGCGGCCGCGTGGCTCCTCCTTGGAGAGACGGTCGCCGGTGGTGTGTTCTGGATGCTGCTCGGCGTACCGGAGTCGTCCGGCTGGACGCTGGGTTTCTCGCTGCTCCTGTCGCTGCTGATCCTGGTTGTCATGCTGTGGACGACCGGAGGGGTATTCGCGCTGTGGCGACGGCCCGAGGCGCCAGTCCTCGTCGCTCTTCGCGGCGCGTTCCGTCATGCGTCCTGCGTAGCGGTTGGCGCGCTTCTGTTTTTTGGCGTCTGGTGGGTGACCGCACGCGGGGCCGCCTGGCATCAGTCGTACGCCGGTCAGATCGACGCGTGGATCATCGCGAGGAGCGGCCGATCCGAGACGAAGCCATTGCACGACGCTATCGAGTGGTTCATCTGGACGCTGCGGTGGGGGCTGGGCCTCACGCTCGCGCTCTCGCTGGTGGCCGACCTGGTCGCCAGTGGCTGGCCGGCGTTCGGGCGGGCACGGTGGGTCGGCCAGGCTTTTCATCCGAAGCGGTGGGTGTCGGTGGCCTTGCTCGTCGGGCTGACGCAATTGCTGCCATGGCACTACGTCAGCTGGCGTCCCGCGCGGATGAGCCTCGGCATCGAGCCATGGTTCGTTGGGGTGAAGCTGACGGCGATAGCGATCCTCAGCGCGCTAGGCGCGGTGACGGCCGTGCGTATTGTTGCCCCACCAGNCGATNGCCNNAGCCAAAGCTCGGTCCTACGAAGGCAGACGTAGGGCCTAGTACGTGGGCCCGAGCTTTAGCTCGGGCGCTACTTCACTCGCGTCCAGTCGCCCGTGCCGGCGAGCGCGCGCTCGAAGCACGCGGCGGCGAGCCCATACGCCTGGCGTGCCATCGCCGCGGACGCCGGCTGGCGCAGATCCAGATCCGACGGGCACGTGACGCGCCGGATGCTGCCGTCGGCCTCGACGAGCGACTGCGGCGGCGGCTCGCCGGCAAAGTGCATGGCCGCGCCTTCCTGTACCCACATCGGCCGCCCGTCGAGGACGGGCCCCGTTACCGCATGCGCGATCTCGTGGCGCACGGTGGCGTCGAACGTGCCCCGGTCGCGCAGTACGTCGGGCGGCAGCAGATCGATACGGCTGCCGCGCGTCCGCGCCGCCGACCACCAGCTCTCCCCCGTCTCGCGCTGAAAGCTCGCCGCCGAAGGATGAAACACGACGCGCAGGTCCGCTGGCGTACTGCGCCCGGCGGCCCGGGTGACGTCGGCCAGCGCGCGATCGATCACGCCCAGAATCGCGGCGCGGTCGGCCTCCGCTGTCGGCGGCAGGACGAGCGAGTAGGCGGGCGGATTAGGTGCGACGGATGCGACTGGTGCGACGGGTGCGGCAGGTGCGGCAGGTGCGACGGGTGCGATAGATGCGGCAGGTGCGTTGCGTGTAATGGGTGCGGAACCGGTGGCGAAGGTCCGAATCTTCAAACCTGGAAAGTACGAGTCGAGGATTTTCTTCGCTGAATCGCCGTGTTCAGCACGGCCGACGGATCCGAGCACGCACAGGCCCACGCCGTGGCCGAAGCCGTGTCCTTCGAAGTAGAACCCGCTTCCGGTCCGGCGCACGGTGAAGTTGGTGCTCTTGATCAACTGCCAGCCGAGCGAACGCCCGACGAGGTTGCGGAAGTCCTGCGCGCTGATGGCGTCGGGGGCGAGGCCGACGAGATGGAGATCGCGCACGCGGCCCGACGGCGTGTGCGACTGCCGCCTGACGTCGCGCAGGCCGCGTCCGCGGAAGCCGGCGGCGCGCAGCACGCGGTCGAGATCGGGCCCTGGAATCTCCGATGCCCAGTGCGGCTCGCGCTTGCAGGCGGAGTCGTGGTGAATCCTGAGGTACGGCGGATCCTGAGAGCCGGCCCAGACATCGGAGGGCCGCTCGCTCGTGCCTCCGCATGATGCGGTGTAGAAGACCTGCGCCGGCGCATCCTCCCACGTCAGGACCTGCCCTGCCGTGGCCGCCACCGCTGCGCGCCCGGCTGCATCCGGCTCGCGAAGCACCTGGCAGTGCGTCAGCGGGCAGAGGTCGAATCCGTCGCGCTGGTGCCGTCCGCGATTGGCGACGGCAAACGTCCGCGCCGTGATCGCCAACGCCTCGAGAGCGGCGGCGGGACTTCGCGCCGCCGCCTCGCCCGCAAGCACTCGCGCGACATAGTCCTCGAGCGCAAAGGTGCGCACGTCGTATCCGCCGCCGGGCTTGGCGTAGCCAACACGGAGAACGGGTGCGCTGGGTGCGGAAGGTGCGCTGGGTGCGCGAGCGGCAGTGGCACCCGATGCGATCCTCGCTGCCAGATCGGCGGCGTCCATGCCCGCGGCGCCCTGGGCGAGCAGGACGATCCCTCGCGTGGGCGATGCAGCGGGCCACACGGCGACGACCAGCCCCTGCTCTCCCCCGCCAGGCGCGTCGGCGGTTCCCGTCTTCGCCAGCGCCTCCACGCCGCGCATCGCGAAGGCGCCAGACGTGCCGTAAACGGCGGAGCCGCGCAGCCCGTCGATGACCACGCGTCGCTCTGCCGTATCGAGCGATCCCACGCGATCGTCGCGCACAATCCGCGAAAGGGCCGTCAGCAGCGCCACTGGGGGCGTCGGCGTCGCCCTCAGCCCCGTTGCGACGAGCGGCATCGGTGCACGGGCAGGCGTGGGCGGCAGGCCCAGCGACGCCAGCACCCCGTCGAGCCGCGCGCGCGACAGCCGCTCGCCGAGCGTGGCGAAATACACGTTGCAGGACAGCGCCAGGGCCTCTTCAGGCCGGAGCGCATGTCGGACAGGCGGATGGCTGCAGCGAACGATCTGCCCGGCCACGGTGGTCTCGCCCGTGCAGGTGATCCGCGTGTCCGGCGTGATGACCCGGCTCGCGAGCGCCGCGATCAGCGCCGGCAGCTTCATGAAGGACCCTGGCGCCGCGGGAACGGCGAGTCGATCGGCCAGGCTCGCATCGAGCACACGACCGCTGGCGAGGTCGACCTGCTGCCAGGCCGCGCGGGACACGTCGTCTGGAGACTGCGCGGCCTGAAGGCTCAGCACGGCTCCCGCGACCACCGCGGCAGCCAGCGCGCGTCTCACGCCTCGGCTCCGAGGAACCGCGCGATGTCAGCCCACATCGCCTCGAGATGTCCCAGCAGCTGGTGCCCGTCGTCGACGAGCCGGAGAGTCACCCACGGCCGCGACGAGGCCCAGCGCCGTACCTGATCGGGCGACACCACCTCGTCAGCGGTTCCCTGGTAGATCAGGGTTGGCGTCTGCAGCGGCACCGCGAAGGCATCGTAGCGGCGGGCGTCGGCCATGAATCCCCAGCCCAACGCGCGTGTCGCATTCTCGCCATAGTGAAACACGTCGAGCCGATCGCTGGTCTCCCATTCCCGCATCCGATCGGGGCCGAACTCTTCCTCGAGACTCGGTGCGAGATCGAAAGCGGGCGCCATCAGGACCATCCGATCGACACGCGGACGCGCTGCCGAATTGCGGCCCGCGGCGGCATGGACGGCAACGAACGCTCCGAGGCTGGATCCGACGAGCGCCACCGGATCCGGCAGGGCGTCAACAGCGGCATTCGCCTGCTCAATCATCCGGCTGACGGTCAGCGATTGGAAATCCGGCGCGTTCAGATCCGGGCACAGGAACGGCAGGCCCGCCGCCGCCGCGCGTTCTCCGACGAATCGCGCCTTCGACGACCGGGGCGACGAGGCGAAGCCGTGCAGGTAGACGATGCTTCGGGCGCTCACAGCATGTGCTGGCAGCCCGGCCGGCACTGGCAGGGGATCTCCGCATCGCCCGTGGTGTTGTAGTCGTAGGAGAGCTCTTCGCCCTTCCGGATACTGCGGGAGGCTCGGATCCAGATCACGCCGTCGACGATATGAGAGTAGCAGTTCGGCTTGCAGGCATGATTGATGTACCGCGCGATGTTGCCGCCGACACCCGCATCGATCACCCAGCGGTTGTTCAGCGTGAAGCACCAGATCTGGCCGCGCTTGAGGTAGCGGTCTTCCCTGACCGAGCTTTCCTTGTGCGTGATCTTCTCGCCCGCGTAGTCAATGATGCGCTTGTTCTTCGGGATGTCCTGCGTCGCATAGACGCCCCAACCCGCAATGCCCGACCGGCGACGTTGAATCATGCGTCAAAGATAACATCGCCGCAGGCTTGATATAGTGATCCGCAGCTCAGGAGTGTTCGGCCTTGCGGCATTGGGAGGTGGGATGGAGGGGATCTTCACATCATGGGGGCGCATCTTACGAGGCTATTCGCCCTCGCTCTCCATCGAGATCACGCGTGAGTGCCCGCTGCGCTGCCCCGGCTGCTACGCGTACGGCGACGATCACCTGGGTGGCGTGACCACTCTTCGCCAGGTCCGCGACTTCAAGGGGCAGGCGCTGATCGACGGCGTGCACGCGCTGGTCGATCGCTACAGGCCGGTCCACGTCTCCATCGTCGGCGGCGAGCCGCTGGTTCGCTTCCGTGAGCTGAACGAGCTGCTGCCGCAGCTCTCCGCGCGCGGGCTGCACGTGCAGGTCGTCACCAGCGCCGTGCGGCCGATCCCGATCGAGTGGGCGGGCATCCCGCGGCTGACCGTCGTGGTGTCGATCGATGGGCTGCCGGCCGAGCACGACGTCCGGCGCGCGCCGGCCACCTACGACCGCATCCTCAAGCACATCGTCGGGCAGCGCATCGTCGTGCACTGCACGGTGACGCGGCAGCTCGTGCAGCGCGACGGGTACCTCGAGGAGTTCGCTCGCTTCTGGCAGGAGCAGGCCGACACGCGCAAGGTCTGGTTCAGCCTTTACACGCCGCAGGTCGGCGAGGAGTCGGCAGAGAAGCTGACGCCGCAGAACCGTCGCGACGTTGTCGCGGCACTGCTCGCGCTGCGCGAGCGGTACTCGAAGCTCGAGATGCCGAAGGGCCTGATCGAGGTCTACGGCGAGCCGCCGGCCTCGCCGGACGACTGCATCTTCTCGCGCGTCACGCACTCGGTGTCGGCGGATCTCCAGACGCGCATCACACCGTGCCAGTTCGGCGGGAAGCCCGACTGCGAGAACTGCGGCTGTATCGCCTCGGCGGGCCTGGCCGCGCTCGGACGGTACGAGCTCGCGGGACCGCTCCGGGTGGAGCACCTGTTCAACTCGTCGATCCGCGTGGGTTCGGCCGTGAAGGCGATGCGTGAGCGGCTGACGGGCGGCGCCGCCGGCGGTCCCTCCGCCCCCGCCGAGGAGGCCGAGGCCGTCTGATATACTGGAATGCTGGATGTCAGAACTTGCACTCCTGAGCCGCAACGTGCGTGCGGTCAAGCACTTCGCGCGCGGATTGTCGGATACCTCGCACCCGCTCCTGGTCCACGTCATCCCGATTCGCCGCTGCAACATCGACTGCGGCTACTGCAACGAATACGACAAGATCAGCCAGCCTGTGCCGACGGACACCATGCTGGCGCGCATCGACGATCTGGCGCGCCTCGGCACGTCGGTGACCTCGTTCAGCGGCGGTGAGCCGCTGCTCCATCCCGACCTCGATCGCCTGATCGGGCGGATCCGATCGCACGGGATGATGGCCGGCCTCATCACCAACGGCTACCTGCTGTCGCCGAAGCGGATCGAGGCGCTCAACCGGGCAGGCCTCGACTACCTGCAGATCAGCATCGACAACGTCGAGCCCGACGAGATCTCGAAGAAGAGCCTGCGGCTGCTCGACAAGAAACTGCAGTGGCTTCGCGACTTCGCGGCCTTCGACGTCAACATCAACTCGGTGCTCGGCGGCGGCATCAAGACGCCGGAAGATGCGCGCACGATCACGCGCCGCGCGCGTGAGCTGGGCTTCTCCACGTCGATCGGGATCATCCACGACGGCAGCGGCCGGCTGAAGCCGCTGGCGCCGCGCGAGCGCGTCGTGTGGGACGAGGTGTCGGGCGAGGTCAACAAGGCGTGGCAGGTCTCGAAGAACCTGTACTCGGGCATCCGCTCGTTCGGACAGAACCTGGCCGACGGCAAGCCCAACGACTGGTACTGCCGTGCCGGCGCACGCTATCTCTACATCTGCGAGAACGGCCTGGTCCACTACTGCTCGCAGCAGCGCGGCTACCCCGGCACGCCGTTGGCCGACTACACGACCGACGACATCAAACGCGCCTTCATGGCATCGAAGCCGTGCGCGCCCTACTGCACGATCGGCTGCGTGCATCGCGTCTCGACGATGGACTACTGGCGGGCGCCGCAGCAGCGCGAGCCCGCCGGGCCCACCCTCAAAACTCCGCAATCGGCCGGCTGAGACCGTCGGGTCCGTCACGGGCGAGCCAGCAATGGACTACAGCGGCAAGGTTGCCATCGTCACGGGCGGCACGAAGGGGATCGGGCGAGCCACCGTCGAGGTGTTCGCGGCGGCGGGCGCGCGCGTCGTCTTCTGCTCGCACGAGGACGAGGGCGGCCAGGTGCTGGCCGACGCGGTGACGGGCAAGGGGCCGGGCCGCGCGCGCTTCGAGCGCTGCGACGTTTCGCAGGTGGACGCCTTCGAGCGGTTCGTGCGCGGCGTCGGCGAGCACGAGGGCCGCATCGACTGCCTGGTGAACAACGCCGGCTGGCACCCGCCGCACAAGGCCATCGACGACTTCACGGTCGACGAGTTCCGGCGCCTCCTCGAGCTCAACGTCGTCAGCATCTTCGTCGGCTGCCGGACGGCGCTCCCGTGGCTGCGGCAGTCGCACGGCGCCATCATCAACATCGCCAGCCTGGTGGCGACCATCGGACAGCACCATGCCACGACGTACGTGGCGACCAAGGGCGCGGTGCTGTCGTTCACGAAAGCGCTGGCGGTTGACGAAGCGCACTACGGCGTCCGCGTGAACGCGGTCTCGCCGGGGAACGTCTTTACGCCGCTCTGGCAGGAAGCCATCGACGCCTCGCCCGATCCCGGCCGCACGCGCGCCGACGGCGAGGCCGCGCAGCCCATGGGCCGCATGGGCACGCCGCACGAGGTCGCCCGGCTCTGTCTGTTTTTGGCCGCGGAAGCCACGTTCATCACCGGCGCCGATCACTTCGTGACGGGCGCGGCGGAACTGGGCTACGGTCGCAAGGTCCGCCCCTGACCCGCGCGAGAGTAACGAGCGCGCCTCCGCGCGAAGGCCCCACGCGGGAGTGTAGCGACCGCGCCCCCGCGCGAGCGGAGCGAGCAGACCCTATCGATCAGCGAGCGCCCTGCG
>Ga0065712_10000368_pt1 | contig 12481 bp, 8 predicted proteins | sample MisRhiReplicate1_FD_59099 | JGI IMG/M metagenome (GOLD analysis project Ga0065712, IMG submission 59099) | Miscanthus rhizosphere microbial communities from Kellogg Biological Station, MSU, sample Rhizosphere Soil Replicate 1: eDNA_1 v3... | ecosystem: Host-associated > Plants > Roots >...
TCGATTCGCCATCAAATGTTCCAGCGCCTCCTGGATTAATCGTTCCGTCGCCGTGTCCACACTGGCAGTTGCCTCATCAAGGATCAAAATCGGTGGATCCTTAAGCAGCGCACGCGCAATCGACAGCCGCTGTTTCTCACCGACGCTCAATTTGACGCCGCGCTCACCGACGACACTCTCCATTCCCTGCGGTAAACGCTCAATGAACTCCCGCGCGTTCGCAGCGTCCACCGCGCGCCACAATTCCGCGTCGGTGGCAGTTGGTTTCCCCATCAAAAGATTTTCGCGAATCGATCCGTTGAACAGGAAGCTTTCCTGTGTCACTACGCCGATCGCTTCACGCAACGTGCGCAGGTCGTACTCGCGAATGGGCTTGTCGTCGACGTAAATCTGGCCGGAGTCGAATTCGTAAAAACGCACCAGTAAGTTCACCAGCGTCGATTTCCCTGCGCCAGTCGCGCCGACCAGTGCAGTGGTCGTCCCCGGCGGCGCATGAAACGAAATGTGCCTTAGCGCCTGCAATCCATCGGCGTAACTGAAGCTGACGTTTTCGTACCGAATGTCGCCGATGATTCGCTTGCTGTACCCGCGAACAGCGGCTCCGGAGACGACGCCCGGTTCAACGTCTTCGTCGAGAATTTCGAAAACACGTTCGCCCGCTGCGCGCCCAGCCTGGACCAACTGATTCAGCTGATGCAGCCGGCTGATCGGATCATAAAGAAATGCCGTGAGCATCAGGATCGCCACCAGATCGCCGAGCTTTAAGCTGCCAGTCAAAACTGCATGACTACCAAAACCCAGCACGAGCAACGCGCCGATGGCTTCAAACATCGACATCGATGGTGAGTAAATCGCCCAGGTCCGCATGACCACGAGCGTGGCGTGCCGCAATTGATCGCTGGCGCGATTGAAGCGGGCGTGTTCCTCGCGTTCGCGCGCGAAACTTTTGATCTGACGAACCCCGGCGAGATTGTCGTGCAACAATGCGTTGATATTCGATGCAGCGCGACGTTGTAATCGATAACGGCGGTGTGCTGTTAGCGTGTAACCGAGCGCGCCTGCGATCAGCAGCGGCAACGGCACTAGTGCAAGCAATGCAAGGATCGGGTTCAAATAAAACATCACCGCAACAACAATGATGATTTGTAAAACCGCGACCACACCTTGCTCGATTCCGTCAATCAACACGCGCTCGACCGAGTTCACGTCTTCGATCACACGCGTCATCAGGTCGCCCGTGGCTCGGTTATCGAACCAGCGCAACGGAAGCAGTTGGATATGCGAATACAAATCGCTGCGCAGATCGAAAATCACTTTCTGCTCGAATGTGTTGTTCAGAATGATCCGGAGCGAATTGAATAGGTGCTGCACGAGAAAAGCCACCGTCGCGAGCAAAATGAGCGGCACCAATTTGTCCGGCCGATTCGCATACACCACGTCATCGATGATCCATTTGGTCACGCCTGGAAACACGATCACCATCAGCGTGCCCAGGATCGCGCAAGCGAGCGTCCCCGCAGCCAACCCAGGATAGCGCTTTAAGTAAGCAAATACGCGCCAGACCGTTTTCATCGCGACAAATTTACAGAAGCCCGCGAATGATGCGAATGGCTTCGCCGCGTTGAATTGTTAGACCGGTGATTGGCGAAGGCCGATTCGTGATTATGATTCGCGCGTGACGAATGAATCGCATCCGTTCCGAGACAAAATTCACATCGAACAGCTTGACGTTTTCACGCGCATCGGAGTCCCAGAAGAAGAGCGCGCGAATCCGCAAAAGTTGACGGTAAGCATTTCGCTCTGGCCGTATCACCAGCCAAGCGATCTGGCCGACCACATCGACCGGGCGGTGAACTATTCAGACGTAGCTGAAGAAACGAAGAATTTTGTACGCGATCAGTCTGTTAGTCTCATCGAGACTCTGGCGGAGAGGTTGGCAGGTCATTTGCTGAGGAATTTTCCAGTTCAAAAGGTGACGATTGAACTGCGGAAGTTTGCGCTACAGGACGCAAGATATGTTTCGGTCACCGTCACCCGAACTTCAAGCGTCGGTTGACCACGAATTGAAAGCGAAGTTGTAGGGCGCTTGTGCCAGGCGCCCCGGCGTTCGCCGTGGCGAACGCCTCCACAACGTTTGCCGCTGAAGACAGCGGCCACTACAGTTGCCGGATGAAAAGCGGTTGCTGGAAAACGATCTCGAGCGAGCGGCACTTCGCAGATCGAAATCTCGAAGTTGTGACCGATCGTGTACAAACCCCCGGCCATCCAGCTCCCCGTGCTTGGACGATAGCGCATCGCAAACCGGCAGTGATCGTCGCACCAATGACGGGCGACGGCAAAATCGTTCTTATTCGCCAGGAACGCATTCCAATCGAACAAGCCATTTGGGAGATGCCCTCAGGTCAGATCGACGATCAGAATTCTGACCCGGAGAATATCAAGCACGTTGCGTTGCGAGAACTCAGGGAGGAAACAGGCTATGAGTTGGCCCCGAACGGCGAGCTTATTTCGTTAGGCTATTATTTCTCTTCACCGGGGTTTACCGATGAGCGCGGTTACTTCTTTCTCGCCCGTCCGGTTCAATCCTCCGCACAGGGCCCGGACCGGGAAGAAGGCGAATCGATTCTCGATTGCCGCGGATTCACCAGCGAGGAGATTCGCCGAATGATTTCGGAGAACGAAATTCGCGACGCCAACACGCTTGGAATTTGCGCTACCCTAGCTGCTCGCGGTCTTCTGTCGCTAGCGCCGCACCGATGAGTTACCATTCCGCTGTTTTCATTAACACCCGACTTCAGCCGGGGACAAAAACGAGACTGGCTGATAAGCCGTTTCAACGGCTTTCAGGTCAGTCCAAAACCGTTGAAACGGCTTGTCGTCCTTGCAGTTGGCTGCACCTGGCTGAAGCCAGGTGTTAATGAGAAGTCGCTGGGCATTCGAACGAAAGCAATCTCATGGTGCTGCGAGATATTTTTAAATTTCGTGATCCGCCGGAAACCGAAACCTCCAAGCCATTTCTCGAACATCTGGAAGACCTGCGCTGGACCATCGTGAAGATGGCTTTGACGCTGAGTGTTGCGATGATTGTTTGTTTCGCGTTTCGCTCGACGCTGGTGCGCGTTATCCAGGCGCCGCTTAACCACCTCGGGTCACAAGTCGGAACGCTCAAGGCGCTCGGTATCACGGATTCGATCGTGATTTCATTTCATCTGGCGTTTTACGCCGGAATCGTTTTGTCCTTCCCGTTGCTTCTGTATTTCCTCGCGGAATTCGTTTTACCGGCGCTCACCGCCGTCGAGAAACGATTTCTATTTCCAGCAATCGCCGTCAGTTTCGCGTTGTTCCTCGCAGGTGTCCTTGTCTGCTATTTTTGGTTGCTCCCGAAAACGATTCTCTTTTTCTTTCGCGACACGGAATCGCTCGGCTGGGCACCGACCTGGACAGTGCAGCAGTATTACTCGTTCGTGACGCGATTCACTATCGGATTTGGTCTGGCGTTTGAACTGCCGGTCGTCGTACTGGCGCTGGTCCGATTCGGTTTGATCACCTACAGATTCATGGCGCGCACCCGTCCATATGCCGTTGTGCTCATCTTTATTCTGGCAACAATCATCACGCCGACGCCCGATATTCTAACTTTGATCGCCATGGCCCTGCCGATGTGTCTGCTATATGAAAGTTGCATCTGGATCGCATGGCTGATGGAGCGCCGCGCATCGAAACGAATGGCCAGTTAATCGCGTGCAGCATTCGATTCAGGATCTTCTATTCGGTGTGTTTGCGTTCGTGCTCGGCGCCGCGGTCGGCTCGTTTTTGAACGTTTGTATCTACCGCTGGCCGGTCGATCTCTCCATCAACCGTCCGCGCCGGTCGTTTTGTCCGCAGTGTAAACAACCGATTTCATGGTATCAGAATCTGCCGTTAGTAAGTTGGCTTGCGCTTGGAGGCAGATGCGCACATTGCGGGGCGAAAATTGCGTTCCGTTATTTCGCGGTGGAACTCGTTACCGCACTCCTCTTCCTTGCGATCTGGCAAAGGTTTCCGTGGCAGGTGGCAATTGCGTACTGGGTTTTTGTTTCGTTCCTGATCGTCGGAACTTTCATCGATTTTGAGCACTTCATTATTCCAGACCGCATAACAATCGGCGGAACAATCGCGGGTGTTGCTTGCAGCATTGTTGTTCCAGCTTTGATGCAGACTGATTCGCGCGTGGCAGCCGGTGTTCGCGCTGCGCTGGCCGCCGCGCTCGGGTACGTGATTCTCTGGATCGTGCTCGAAGCGGGTAAGATCGCCTTTGGCAGAAAACGAATCGTGTTCGACGGACCTACGCCGTTCACGTGGACAAAACGCGACGACGACGCCGATTTCGTCGTCGGGGCTGAGGAAAGTCCGTGGAGCGAATATTTCGCCCGTGAAAAAGATCGCCTTCTGCTCCAGTGCGATGAAGTTCGGATTGATGATCGCGAATATGGAAACGTGAGGCTGGATTTTCGTTACGATCGCGTGAACGCGGATGGCCACGTGCTAATGCTCGACGATGTAACGCACATTTCCGGCGTAACCCGCGAACTAGTCATTCCGCGCGAGGCAATGGGACGCGGCGACCTGAAATTTCTTGCCGCGATCGGCGCATTCCTGGGGTGGCGCGCGGTGTTGTTCAGCTTGTTTGCCGGATCACTTCTCGGTTCAGTAATCGGCTTGGTCACGCTTGTCGTCGGAAAACCTGTTTGGTCAGCCAAACTACCTTTCGGACCGTATCTAGCATTCGGCGCATTCACCTGGATGTTTTTTGGCGAAACCGTCCTGCGCTGGTACGGAACGCTGCTCAGTCCATAATGCGATTGCGTGTTCAACCGTGCCTACAGTGAGCTCGCGCGTTAGAGGTTTGACGATACCAAATCCGGGACAAGCTTTCAGAAAATGGATTTCCCTTCCGGGCCCGTGGACTGGTTTTTACGATTACGGCCGCAGCACGCGCAAACATCGGATGGATCTAGTGCTGACTTTCTGTAATCACACGATTTCTGGCGACAGCAGTGACGACATCGGTCGATTCTTCTTGCCGGGCGGTTCGATGACGCAAAGGGTGAATGTTACTGGACGAAAAGTTACATCGGAGCGCACGACGTTTACTACCGCGGGTTTCGCGAGTGCAAAGGGATTTGGGGGTTATGGGAACTGCCTAACGAGTCAGGCGGCTTTCACATCTGGCCAGGTGGACAGGGCGAAGGCGAAGAGGATTATGAGAGAGCGGAAGAGCCCGCGCGCGTCGGAGCAGGTGTCGTTTGATCTCTACCGGGGTGGTCGAGGGACCCGGGTGCAGCGGCTGCGGGCTGGCGCAGCATCAACGCGAGATTAACTAGTTCGCACTTACACCAGCGACGGAGTCCGCGAAAAATTTGTTTACGAAGGCGCGTGTCCGGAACGAACCCGTCGTAAAGTTCGCGCCAACCGGTATTTTTTTGTCCGTAGTAGCCGGTCGCCCATCTGCGGTTCGCCATGGTTGTCAGCCGGCGCCCATAAAAATTCATTATTTTTTGGACCAATTTACCGCCGATTCCGCTGAAAGGGAGGTGGAGAAATTCGCGTTCCGGGTCGCGATACACTGCTCTCACCAAGCCCGTGTAATAACTGCTTACATCGAGAAGGAGCGCCGTCGACATCAGCTCGGCATCGCCCATGTAAAAGTATTTGTCCTTATACAAACTCTCGAACCAGGAACGGTAAGTGACGGGATATTGGTCATTGTAATGGCGAAGCTGCTCGGCAACGTCTTCGCCCTTGAGGCTGCAGGCCACAAGTTCCGCCACGTAATAGGAAGTGTAAGAACAAAAATCGAGACCCGGACTATAAAGCGGATCGATAAATCCGGCGGCATCGCCCACCATCGCCCAACCGTCACCGCAAACTTTTTCGCTGTGATAGGGCAACATCGAAAGCGCATGCACGTCGCCTTCGATCAGTTTTGCTGCGCCGAAGATTTCGCGGCCGACGGGGTTATTCAGAATGTGCGCGTGCAACCGCTGTCCCAGAGTCGGTCCCTCTGGAAATTTGAAGATGCGACTGTCGTAAACGATACCAGCGCTGACATCGCCGCCCTGCAACGGAATGATCCAAACCCACCAGCCGCGTCCGAAAAGATGGTTCGTGGCCCACTCCCGCCCAGTTCGACAACAGTTCGCGTAATCGGGAAAACGTTCGCGCCATTCGTAGCTGTCCCATTCTTTGACGCCGCTAAACCGCGCCCACACCGCATTAATTGGGTGTTCGGTATTCGGTCGAAAATACCCGAGCTTTCGTGCGATCATCGCCGCGCGGCCCGTAGCATCGACGATCCAGCGGCAACTAGCTGCGCGCTGGGTATCATCGACGACAGCGCTTACTCTTTGTCCATGGCCGCCGTTTAGTTCAAAATTCGTGACCTTGGCGGGGCGCCATAAATCGCAGCCCGCCTTGCGGGCGAGCTCAAGCAAATGCGAATCGAGTTTCGCGCGGTCCACTTGAAAACCGGGCAGGCGACTCTGATAACGTGTGCCGATCTCAACACAATCATCAAACCGTTGATCATTCCGGTTTGAAAACCAGAGGCGCAATCCCTGTTTGGGCAACTGGTGATGACCGAGATAATGCGTCAGACCCAGAATCCGGGTCATATAGCAACTGCTNACCTCGGTGGTCGATTCGCCCACCTTGCGATCGAACGCGGCTCCCTTTTCNATGATCAAGACACGCGCATNGGGCCGTTTGCGCTTCAGCATAAGGGCCGTTGCCGCGCCGGAAAACGCGCCACCGATGATCGCGACGTCGTAATCGAAATTCATCGCTCGAAGAGGATGGCCTTTGTACCGCTCCAGAGCAAGCGCAGCAGTCATGCAGACAATCCTGTCTGCGAGCTATCGCGACGCCGCAGCGACTATTTCGATTGAGCCCCCAGCACGGTGCAGGCAGGATTGCCTGCATCACGAGATGATCTTCACGAACGCGCGCTTGATTTTGCCCGACGGAATTCGCGACGGGCTCGAAGTCGTCGTGGAACAGGGAAAAATCGCCGGGATCCGTCATACGCCGAGTCTACGGCAGACAGGCGAGCCGGTACGCGGACAAGAGCTGATTGATCTAAATGGAAATTATCTTGCGCCCGGTTTTGTCGATCTTCATGTGCACGGCGCACTTGGCCGCGACACGATGGAAGCCTCGGCTGAAGCGTTTCGTTCTATTTGCGATTACCACGCGAGTGGCGGCACGACCTCGCTCCTGCTGACGACAGCGACGGCGTCTCTCAACGAGATCGTCAAAGTCTTGCAAGTGGTTCGCGATTTTCGATCAGCGATCGGGCCGGTTGCCGGTATTCATGTCGAAGGGCCGTTCATTTCGAAAGCGAAAGCTGGAGCGCAACGCGCCGAATTCATTCAGGATCCGTCACCGGCTGGTGTCCAGCAGTTGCTCGAATACGCGGACGTACTGAAGCGCGTGACGCTGGCGCCCGAACTGCCTGGAGCACTTGAAGCGATCGAAGTCTTCCGTGCTCATGGGATCAGCGTCAGCGGCGGACATAGCGATGCCTGGGACGAAGACGCCCGGGCGGCATTCGATCGCGGTATGCGCAGCGTGACACACACATTCAACTGCATGTCGAGCGCGCGCCGTCGAGGTGTTTATCGGATCGGCGGTTTGCTCGAGTTTGCGTTGAGCGAGCCAGAGATCAGTTGTGAACTGATCGCAGACGCTTATCACGTATCGCCCACGCTGATGAAAATGTTGTATCGGGCGAAAGGCCCGCACGGAATCTGTCTGGTGACGGACGCAACCGCTGGTGCCGGATTGCCGGAAGGATCGGAGTTCGCGCTCTCCGGCAAAGATTGCATCGTGGAAAACGGTGTCTGCCTTCTGGCTGATCATTCAGCTCTCGCTGGCAGCGCCGCGCGCATGATCGATCTTGTGCGCGTGATGGTGCGCCAGGTAAACGTTCCGTTAAATGAAGCTATCGCGATGGCTGCGGAAAATCCCGCACGCGCTATCGGTCTTGAAACGAAAGGTCGCCTTATCGTCGGAGCGGACGCCGATTTGGTTGTACTTTCGCCGCAGTTGGATGTAGTGCGAACGATCAGCTACGGCGAGGTAGTGTGGCCTCATTAACAGCCTGGCCTTAGCCCGGTGTTTTTCACAGACTCGCGAATTGAGCCGTTTTAACGGCTTACATCCAAAAAACCGTTGGAAACGGTTGGTGTTTGATATGCGGTCGTTATTCACCGGGCTAAAGCCACGGTGTGAATGGCAACTTATAGCGACATTAGAAATTCCGCGATGTCGAGGGCTGCACGTGGGCGGCTGAGCTTGCTGATGTTGCCGGCCCATTCTCGCCATTGTTTCGCGCCGTCATCGAATGCGTGCTGCACCTGCGCGACAACGTCTCGTGGCGACTGGACAATCACACCTGAATTCGTTTCGACGATCAGCCGGGCATTGCCTTCCTCCTGGCCGGCGACGACGTGGTTGATAATCATGGGACATTTTGCAGCAATTGTTTCCTGCACAGTCGCGCCACCGGCTTTGCCGATGAGCAAATGGTTCTCGTGCATCATGCGGGGCAGTTCGTTCGTCCAGCCAACAATCTTTATTCGGCGACCATCTGCGGCCGCGTCAATGCTTGGCCGGAGTTCATCATTGCGACCGATCGTGACCGTGAGATCCAGATCAAGTTTCGCGAGCATACGCACCAGTTCTGCCGCGCCACGCTTGGCCGCAGTGATCATGTACAAAACCCGCCGACTGGAATTGCTCGAAGGCAATGGCCGATGTGCGGTGAGATCTGCAAATGTGGGACTGACAGGGAAGCCGAAAACCTTGATTTTCTCCGGCGCAACTCCACCGCTCCGTAGCACACTGGCGCTTTGTTCGTTCGCAACGAGGAAATAATCTGCCGGGCTCCGGTACCAGGATGCGTTGATAGTGATCGAGTCTGTGACAACCACCGCACATTTGCAGACTCTTTTGGCTCCTAAAATCTCCTGGAGCACATTCGCATAGGCGGGAAAAGAGCAGACGACAATATCCGGCTGAAAACGGTTGAGTACGGGACCAAACTGCGCCTTCAATCTGGTCAGGCGGCGAAATTCTGTGTTGTAATCTGTCTTACGATCGAGCCAGCGATAAACGAATCCCCAGGCGCGCGGCGCAGAATTCACCAGCGCCAGATAGCTTCGGCGCACCAATTCGTTGATCCGGCCGTAGGCTTCGGCAAACAGGTCCCGCAATTCCACTGTAGCCTGATCCGAAGCGACGCGAGCCAACCCGTCGCGGACTCCTCTTGCGGCGCTATTATGGCCCTCTCCGAAACCGGCGGTCAGGATCAATATTTTCTTCTTCATCATTCGTTAGGCGAGACGGACCACGATCAAGCGCCGAAAGAGATGAAAGTCACTACTGAAAGTCCCGCGACTGCGGGAGACTTTAATGGATATTTGTGCCCGGCAAAGTAAACTCCTGCGGAGATGAAATATCTCAGATTGATTTGGCGCGTTGGGCGCCGGCTGGTTTGGGAAACAGCGATGGACAACACCACTGGCCTGGCGGCGCAGATGGCATATCTGCTTCTCTTCGCGCTCGCTCCCGGGACACTGTTTTTCTGGCATCTGCTCGGCCTGTTCGGCACCGATCCCAGCAGGTTGCACCGGATGTATGTTCTCTTGAAGAGCTTCATGCCGCCCGATCCAAAAGTGCAGGACATCCTGGATTCTGCCATCGCAAGTGTGGTGGTAACAGGTACGAGCGGCCTGCTTGCAAACGCTGGCATCATCCTTGGAATTTATTTCGGGACCATGTTCATCGCCACGGTTTCACGCGCACTCAGCCACATGCACGGAGTCCAGGAAGATCGCCATTGGTGGTCCAAATACATTATCTCATTCTTCATGCTTTTCTGGTTTGGGATTGTGATCGTGTTTAGCTTCAACGCTGTCGTTTTCGGCGAAAAGCTGGCCGGCATTGCGGAGGTAAATTGGCAACTCTCATTTCCGCTCCAGGCGTGGATCGCCGGGTTGAATTTGCCGCTCACTCTCGTGGCGCTGGTCGGGCTCGCGCTTGCGCTTTACCTCCTCACGCCGGAAAACTATTTGACCGTTCGTCAGGCCCTGCCGGGCGCAATTTTCTTTGCGATCTGCTGGATCATCGCGACGAAACTGTTCCAGCTCTACGTGGCACGATACGATCGTTACAACCCGACTTATCTCGCGCTGGCGTCGATCATCGTGCTGCTCACGTGGATGTATCTGACTTGTCTGCTTCTGTTGCTGGGAGGCAAATTGAACGCCATCATCCGGCGCGAACGTCAGAAGATGCGCGTCGCCCAGCCTCTCGCGCCCGCGCTGGCAGCGCCACCTGCTTGATCGACGAATACGTTAAAGTTATCCGTAACAACAGAGAAAGAGCGAAACTCTTTGTGTTTTGTAACTTTTTTTACAAATCAATACTGTAAGCGTTGATCGCATCGCGCGCTCTGTTACGCTCCGTCGCAGTGGGGCGCTTCCGCATTTGGCTCGTAACTGCGCTTGCTTTTGGCGCATTGGTCGCGGGTCTCCTTCGCGCGCAGGTCAATAAAGAAAAAGAGAGCGATCAATCCGAGGAATCCGAGACACGCGCCGCCTCGACTCCGAAACCAAGGAAATCGCCAACACCGAAAACGAAGCGCCGCCATACCCCAACACCGAAACCAAAAACGAAGAAATCCGGTGCGAAGAAAAGCTCTAAATCGAAGTCGGCACAAAAAGAGGAGACGCCTAAGCCACGAAAAACGCCTGCGTCCCAAGTAGAAGAAGCGCGCGCCGCGTCCGAAACCACACCGCCGCCGCCACGGGCTATTGCCGTGCCGACTCCAACGCCCTCGCCACAACTGAAACCCGTGCGTGCCGCTCCAGCGGGCGGGCCGCCTCAGGTAGTGATCGAAAAATCAGGCATTGAGGAGGACCAGGGGTTTGAGCCTCCGCCGTCGCCACCGCCGCGCCGAGGTTTCTGGCCGTGGAGTCGCTCAGTCAGCTACCGTTACCTAACAAATTCCGTGATCGACGCGATCCGTCGCGCGCCGGTGAAACGGCGTCGCTGGCAGTTCATTGTCGTGCACAACAGCGGCACGCGGCAGGGCAATGCGCGTGTGTTTGATTATTACCACAAGCATGTTCGCCGCATGCAGAATGGTCTTGCTTATCACTTCGTTATCGGGAACGGCACCTCAACCGGCAACGGCCAAATCGAAATCGGTGACCGATGGCGGCGGCAGATAAACGGCGGTCACGTGCACAGCGATTATTTAAACAATATCTCGCTCGGCATTTGTCTCGTAGGCGATTTCAATCGCGACCAGCCTACGCGCGCGCAGCTCGACGCATGTGAGGAACTCATTCGCTATTTGCGGCAGCGTTGCGGCGGCACCGGAAGGGGCGCCATTCCTGTGAAACCACACCGCGAAATCAATCCGCCGCGATGGCCCACGGATTGCCCGGGAGATGATTTTCCTTATTCATGGTTCCGCAGGTTTTAACGGCTCTCCGTCAGCCTGAGCGGATCCCGCATACGCGGGAGGAATCGAACGATCTCGCGAAATTAACCATCGCCTTGCAACGGGATTCTTCGGCGTCGCTCGGAACCAGATGCGCTATCACTTTCGTGTCGCGACGATCAGGTTCGCTTCCTTGTAATTCCAGCGATAACCGAATCCGAAGTCGAGCGGCGGCGGATTGGTTTGTTGGTAGAGTTCGCTCAGCCGAGGCTGATAATGTTGTTTGAACATTTCGATGGGGCCGAGATAAACACCGAAGAAGCGCAGATTCCACTTGCCAGAATCGAAATAAGCGAGCGGAATGCCTGAATCGTCCTGCACGATCATGTTGCTATGGTCGAGAATGAAATTGCGAATGGTGGCAAACCCGTTTTCGAACAACAGATACGATGGCGATTTCAGAAAGCTCGCGCCGGTGCCGAGGCGCTGGCAAAATTTCAGGAAACCGGGACTCGCTTTAATGCCTCCATCAGAAATATCAGTGGTGAAATAGTATAGCGTCTGTGCGCTACCGGATTGATTGTCGGTGTAACGAATACGCACTCCGGGAGTACTACCGCCTTTTTTGCCCGGCGCGGCTTCTTCAAATACGCCGCCGCTGTTGAGCGATCCAAACGAGACGTTTGTGATCGATTTGTCTGCACGCGCAATGCCAGCATAAAGAATCGGCAGCACGCCGTTCAGGTTCTGCGCGTGCAGATCGACCTTCATATCCTTTGTGATGAAGTACGTCGTATTGAGCGAGGACTTCATCGCGTTTTCCAAATTTCCCAGCGCGCCGGCCAAGTTTGCAATACGCAACGGGTCCGGCGGCGGGCCGAGAGCTTCTTTTCCGCAGAGCACGTACACCGCCGCCCTTGGAAAGAATTGATCCACATACAAAAAATCGGGCCCGCTGAACATGTAAAACACCACGGGTTTTGGTTGAGC
>Ga0065712_10000908_pt1 | contig 12473 bp, 9 predicted proteins | sample MisRhiReplicate1_FD_59099 | JGI IMG/M metagenome (GOLD analysis project Ga0065712, IMG submission 59099) | Miscanthus rhizosphere microbial communities from Kellogg Biological Station, MSU, sample Rhizosphere Soil Replicate 1: eDNA_1 v3... | ecosystem: Host-associated > Plants > Roots >...
AGTCCGTCCAGATACGGGTCGCGGCGCGGTTCGTCGAGCACGACGGCATACTTGATGGCGATGGCCACGCCATCGTTGACGAGACGGCCGACCGCATCGAGCCCGGCCTCCTTGTCGCTGCCGAAGCCGTCCTCTGACTTCAAATAAAGGATCAGCGGCACGCCACACGCGTCGGCAATCTCACGCAGACCAGCTTCCATCCCGCGCGCGTCGCGAGGATCGTTGCACGGCAGCACCATCACCGTCCGGAAGGAGTGCCGGCGGAGCAGCTTTGCCTGATCGATGGCGCGGCCGAACGACGGTCCGACGCTCGGAATTGGCCAGCGAGACGGGTCGAACCCGTCCAGCCAGCCGAGCAGCGTTTCGTACTCATCGAGCGAGACGTGATACAGGAACGCATTGCCGCCATAGAGATAGCGCGTGATCCCGCCGTCCTCGATGTGCTTCGCCACCGCCTCGGCGGCGTCGAAGTCGAGTGTGCGGCGAGCGCCCGTGTGTCTCGGCAGCGGAGGTACCGCGAAGACACCCGCCAAGTCCCTGACGTCAATGTTCGTCTGTGCCATCGGGAGAGGATAGCGCGAAACGGGCCAGTGCTATGACGCGCAAAAGTGGGAAGCCGGAAAGACGGCTTTGAAAGCCCAACCGACCGTCCTGTAAGCGTTCACCTCCGGATTCTGCAATCCAGTTCGGAAACCTGCCGGCACACGAATTGCCTCCTTTCGGTTCAACCTCGGACGAATTTCATCGTGCCAAAACGAGCAATCAGGATTCCGCCACCCACGAGTGGTCGACGAGTTCGCTGGACATTTGAAGTCTCAGCGGATGTCGATGAGAAGAAGTCTGCATCGACGTCGAGCGCAACGAAGCGATCGAAACAATCGCCTACGAAACGACGGGCGTCGAAGACGGACGGGCGGCAGGGGGCATCAGCATCGTCCCTGGCGAGTGCCAAGAAGCCCGGCTTGAAAACGTCCGCAGTCGCGAGCGCTCCTCGATCTGCGGATTCGGCGCCGCGCGTCAAACCTGTGTCATCCGCACCGGCGGGACGCGTCGGCGTGATGTCGTACTCGCGTGTGATTGCGCTTGCCGCCATCGCCACGCTTGTTGTTGCGGTTCTGGCGGCGCCACGCAGATCGGGACCCGTTCCTTCGCCGACAGAGAACCCGAAGCCCGAAGCATCCAATTCAACGGCGCCAGTGGCGGTCGCCGTGCCATCAGCCGTGCGGCCGCCAGCGCCAGCGGCGACGCCGATCGTCAAATCCGCTGCGACAACACGTCCCGAACCATCGGTGAAGAACACGCAGCCGACCGCCTCGTCGCCCGCCGCCGAAGCGCATGCCCCGTCGTCGTCCGCGGGCCCGCACTTCACGAGCGGCACGGCGCCCGTAACCGCGTCAGCTCCAGCGCCTGCGGAGGCGAACGCCTCGTCCCAGGTCACGATTACGGGTTGCCTCGAACCCGGCGCGACCAAAGATCGATTCCGCCTGACCGATACCGAGGGAGCCGACGCGCCGAAAGCGCGCAGCTGGCGGAGCGGCTTCCTGAAGAAACACTCGACAGCGGTCGATCTCGTCGCGGCCGCCGACCCGAGTGCGCTTCAGAAACAGGTCGGCAAACGTGTCGCCGTGACGGGCGTGCACACGAACCGCGACCTGAAGGTTGGCTCCGTGCGCGTCATTTCTCCTTCCTGCGATTAGAATCTTCTCTGTTCGATCTACCCGGCTCTTTCTTCAGTCCGAACGTCTAAGCTGGCGAACACGGAGGAGCGATGCTCAGCCGCGCGACAGGTGTTCGTTCGCGTCATTTGTTCGCCCTCGTCTTTGCCCTACTCGTCGCATCCCGCTACGTGGCTTCAGTTTCTGCGCAGGACGCCGCGGACGCGCAGCCGAGCTGTGTCTGGATGTTTTTCATCGATGACTTGCATCTGAATTTCCCGGCCACGGGTTACCTGAAGCACCTGTTGAAGACCGTGTTTGGTCAGCTCGTTCAGGAGGGCGACCTCGTCGCCGTCGTGTCGACCGGTCCGTCGTCGATCGCGATCGACACGACGCGTGATCACAGACGGCTGGCCATAGCGATCGACAAGTTCTCCGGCGCAGGGCTGAAGCCGTCAGAGATCGTTGCAGCACCCGACGCGAATTCGTCGGAAGTGCGCTACCGGGCACATGTCGCATTTCGTGCCGCGTATGACGCGATGAACATGGTGACGAGTGTGCGGTCGCCGCGCCAGGCATTCATCTACGTCAGCAACGGCTACTACATCGATGTCTGGGCCGGCGGCACGCGGATGGGGAGCGTGAATCCGTTCAGCCTGCCGCGAAAGGAGTTCGAGGGAAGCGCCGACCGGCCGTCGTCAATCAGCCTCGAACATCTTCGCGACGAGGTGGCCGAGCTCAGCGCCCGGGCGTCGCACGCGAACCTGCCGATCTATGCCATCGATCCGCGCGCGTTCTCAGGCGCGACGGCCATCGACCCAAAGCTCGACGACGCTGGGCAGCAGAAATACTTGGCGACGACGAGGAATACGCTTCGGGTGATTGCCGAGCAGACCGGCGGCTTCGTGATTGAGGACGACTTGGAGAGCGGATTGAAGAGGATTGCCGCCGCGAAGGGCCGCTGAGCGCTGGACGAGAACGGATGATTACGACGACACCCCAATTATATCAGGCGACACGAACAGACTGGTTTTGATCAGTTCGTGACCTGCATAATCCGGGACAGAGGTGAGTGCATGCAGGTCGCGGTCAATGGCATCGATCTTCACTACGAGATTGCGGGCGAAGGCGAGCCGCTGCTGTGGCTTCACGGGTTCATGGGGGCGGGCACCGACTGGCAGTACATCTTCGGCGAGCCGCCGGTTGGCTTTCGAGTGATTGCTCCCGATCTCCGCGGCCACGGCGCGTCGACCAACCCGTCCGCCGAGTTTTCCTTCCGGCAGGCTGCGCACGACGTGCTTGGCCTGCTCGATGAGTTGCACATCGATCGCCTTCGCGCGATCGGTGTCAGCGGCGGCGGCCTCACGCTGCTTCACATCGCCACGCTGCGGCCGGCCGTCGTCGACGCGATGGTCATCGTCAGTGCGCCGCCGTACTTTCCGGCGCAAGCGCGAGCGATTCAACGACAGGCGTCTGAAGCGATGTTTGGCCCGGCCGAATTGGATCTGATGCGAAAGCGTCACGTTCGCGGTCCCGAGCAACTCCAACAATTGTTGGCGCACGCCCGCGGCTTTGCCGACTCCTATGACGACGTGAGTTTCACCTCGCCACATCTGGGAATGATCACGGCAGACACACTGGTCGTGTTTGGCGATCGCGATCCGCTGTATCCGGTGGCATTGGCGTTCGAGTTGTACTCGGCGATCCCACAGGCTCACTTATGGGTGGTTCCGAATGGTGGTCACGGCCCGGTATTCGCTGATGCGGCGCCACGCTTCGTAGAGACATCGCTGGCGTTTCTACGCGGCGAGTGGTCGTAGTGAGGGATATCGTAAGATCGTCGTCGGCGGGTTCCGGACGCGCGGGGATTCGACGGAGGAGGCGTAGATGACGTTAGAGGAAGAGTTTCTGACGAGCGCTGCCGACAAGCTGGCTGAGAATCTGGAGCGCATCGACAGCTGTCTGACCGAACTGCCGCCGCCCGCTCTCTGGGCCCGTGATTCAGAAAACGAGAATGCGGTCGGGAACTTGCTGCTGCATCTGGAAGGAAATGTCCGACAGTGGATTCTTTCCGGCATTGGCGCAGCGCCGGATGAACGTAATCGCCCCACTGAATTCTCGGCGCGCACCGGCGCAAGTGCTTCGGTGCTATTTGCCAAGCTGAGTGGCACCGTGGGTGAGGCCCTGGTTTTGATTCGCTCTTTGCCACACCGGCGGCTGACCGAAGCCGTCTCGATTCAAGGCTACGACACCACCGTGCTCTCGGCCATCTTCCACGTCGTCGAACATTTTTCGGGGCACACGTATCAGATCATTCTTTTGACCAAGCGCTTCACTGGAAAAGATCTCGGTTTTTATAGTTACTTGAACAAGACGGGCCGGAGAGAAATCGAGGAAGAGGCGAGCGATCTTTCTGTGCGCGAGTAATCTCTGCCTGGTCGCGTTCGAGTCCCGCACTCACACCATGGCGGCGAGAGAACGACATGACGACGAGTCGAATTAGTGCCGTGGCAACGGCGCTGAGTATCGCGTTCGGATTCGTGGGCGCCGCCGGCTCGACGCAGCGTTCGGCGACAGACCGGAACCTGTCCGGCACGATCGCTGCCAAGCGGATGGCGGACGGTAAAGAGTGGACCACCGCCAATCTGAACGTCAACGTGTCGCCGTCTTATTGTTACGACAATGCGGAACCGAACTGCCGTCGATACGGCCGTTTGTACACGTGGGAATCGGCACGGCGGGGATGTCAATCGTTAGGAGATCGATGGCGGTTGCCGACCGACGATGAATGGCGTCAGATGGCGAACCAGTATGGCGGCGTTGGTAACGATTCGCTCGAGAAGGGGAAAGCAACGTACGCGGCGCTCGTGAGCGGAGGCCGGTCAGGCTTCAATGCCGTGCTGGGTGGCATTCGTTCTCTTGATGGAAAGTACGAACGGCTGGACGCACACGGAGTGTACTGGACGGCATCCGAAAACGATCCGGTCACCGCACCCTTCTACAACTTCGGCAAAGGCAGTCACGCGCTCTATCGGCAGCCCGAGGGCGAAAAGCAGAGGGCGCTCTCGGTGCGTTGCGTCAGGGAATGACCGCCCAGTATTCGGGCCCGCAGATCTAGCGGCTGATTCAGAACTTTTGGGCGCCGCATCTTACTGATAACGCCGCTTTACGTCCGCGACTGAACTGACGACAAGTTTTTCGAGTATCGACTTATCAAGATCAGCAAGCTGTTTGAAGTACAGACAGGACTTGCCCAACTTGTGCTTACCCAGCTTAGACAGCAAGGATCTTCCCGCCTGTCCGTCAGCCACCAGGTAGACCACCAGTTCTCGACCGCGGATGGCAAAACCTGTCAAAGGAGCTTCCCCGGATCGCCCGCTGTCGTAGNTATACCGGTACGAGCCATAACCCACGATGCTGGGTCCCCACATTCGNGGTGCTTGCCGGGTGACCTTCTTGAGGAGNGCCATCAACTCACGGCAGTCCGCCTGCTGGNGCGCATTGGCCCTCGAGGCGATGTAGTCATCGACGCTGGCGTCGGTTGCCTTGGTTTTGTTTTCGGCCATTGAGATAGTCCGCGATTGCCGTTCTCGGCGCTCACTCTCGTCCCGAACACGACGCATCTTACACCTGTGTGGTAATGGTCGCCGCCCCTCAGTGAACTGCAGGGGCTGCGCTCGGAGATCGAGACGGTCGACTGCGGCAGGATGTGCTCGCCCGTCGTGTTCCAGGTCTCTGCCTGAGCTGGTGACGACGCTCGGAAACTCTGGACTAGGCCGCCGTTCCGAAGGGTAGGCACTTGGAGGCGCGTTCATTCAACGCGGATCGGAGTGGTTGACGACCCGCGGACTCGACACGGCTCCCGATCAGGGACGGCTGCATCCGCCCTTGGTGACGGTGGCGAGCGATTCTCTCGCGATCGCCAGATCCGGATTGTGCTTCAGCACGCGCTCCAGCACAGCTCTCGCGCCGGCGCCATCGCCAGCTGCACACAACCCTCGGCCAAGATTGACGCCGATCTCGCTCAGCTGAGGGTTCATGTCAAATGCCCGACGCCAGATCTCCAGTGATCGACTGAGTAGCCCGCGGCGCGCATAGAAGACGCCGAGGTTGGCCGCGGCGATGGCGCTGCCGGGCTGCTTCGTGAAGACCTGCTCGTAGTATCTCTCCGCAAGAGCGAATTCGCCTCGCGCCTGATGCAAATATCCCAGCCGGGTCAGCAACTCGGGATCATCTGGATACTGGTTTCGCGCACGATTCAACAGTCGAAGGGCCTCAGCTGCGGCGAACTCGTCGCCGCGCAGCGCCACTTCCCCGTATGCCAGTCCGAGATCCCTCGCTTCAGGCTGCAGGTTGCCGAATTGCACGAGGCGGCCACTCTCCTGCTCTCGGGGCAGTCCGGCCTCCGGCTCGCGCACGATTCGATGATCGGTCACGACCGTATGGCGGATGTCCGCGCTTTCCGTTCGCGGCATGTGACAGGCGGTGCAGTCCTGGTCGCGAGGGAAGTGGCGCGCCGCCATGGGCGTGTGACAGGCGATGCACTTGGCGCGGTAGTACGCTGTTTGGTCCTTTGCACTGGGCTGTGAGTGCGGGTCGTGACACGTTATGCACGACAGGGCTGCCCCGCTGGCGCGCCTGCACCGGCTGATTGCCACAGACTCGACGTGGCTCACGGCGCGCCGCTGCCGTTGGTCGTCTTCACGAACAAAGACCGCGAGGTAATCGGAGAGTGCCTCACCCGGCGTATAGTCCGCCTGCGATCGGCCGGCTCTGACGATTCGAGCTTCTCCCTCGAGATGGCACTGCATGCAGATGCTGTCCTGTTGCTCACCGGTCAGCTTTGCCGGGTTGACCATCGGTCCAGCACGGTTGACGTGATCGCTCCCCGGGCCGTGACATCGCTCGCAGCCAACGCCGTCCTGCAGGAACGGGACCCCTGCGAAGCGGTTGATGGTGCCCTTTATGGGTTGTTGCCGACGGCTTGCGTGGCAGAAGAGGCAAGTGGAGTCCACGGGATGGTTGAGCTCCATTTCGCGGAGCTGCGCGTATCCCGGAGACATGTCCCAGATCCGCTTCGCCGCGTAGTAGTTGATGGGCGACTGGTAAAGGAAGCCGTCGATTTCGAACAGAAAAGTGCGGCCCCGCGTGTTCGAGCCGACGTAATACTTCAGCTCTTGGGTACCAAGCAGGGCGCTGCTGCCCGTGCGCTCGTACGAAAGAACCGCGCGCTGCCCTTGGCGAAACACTCGATAGGACACCCCTGAACGGGCATGCCGAAATGATCCCTCCAGGTCGGTGCCCGCCGTACCGCTCGTACGAGCCATGGCTGTCCGCGAATAGCTCTCGTAGATGGCCTGGTGACATGGGCGGCACGCCTGATTGCCGACCTCGGTGCGCGGGGCATCCCGTTGCTCGGTCTCAGAGCCGGCAACCGCCCGCAAGAGCGTCGCGGCGAACACGACGGCTGCGCTTGCACATAGACAACGCACCAATGCAGACCTCACCGGCTGGCCACGAGGCGTCCAGGGCTGTGCTACCACGACTGCTACGGATCGTATCTGATCGGAGAGATGACAAGCGCAGCGACGAGGGAATCTCTCATCGGTCAAGCCCGAGCCGACCGCCGTTCAATGTGAGATGACCACCTCGCCTGAGCGATTTGCACATTCAGACGCATATCAGTGATCGGGCGGCGATGGGCGTCCCTCTATGCAGCCACATGCGAAAGAGATCAGGTGGGAATCAATCTGGAGGCCGTTCGATAATCGTGGTTGAACCGCCTTGCTGAGAAGATGGGCCACCACTTGAGCAATGGGTCGGCGTCCTCACGCCTGAGAGGCCAGCTACGACCGCTCGTACCGCACGTCACGCATCTATCCCGACAATGGTGAATATCGCTGCACGGCGTTGCGGCGGACCAGCTCTCGTTCCTCTTAGTAACGAGTAGTCGCCAAGCGTTTACCAATGCAGCGCCGCATCGACCCCTCGATCCCAAATGCCTTGCAAAAGGCGCAGGTCTTCCAATCCATTGCACTCGCTTCGGTCTTGAAAAACTGATCGGGCGTTTTTTCGAATTCGCGATTTTCCCTGTAAAGTGCGCACGACGCGCCGGATAGCCCCGATCGTGGTCAGCAGTCAGTCGACTGACGTGCCCTTCCATAGACGATCGCCTGAGTCAGCGCCCACGGCGTGACAGCAAGGACTTCAGTACGGTCGCAAAGCGCGCGCCTTCAACTTTAGGCCGAACTTCAGCACGGAGATGTGGCCGAGCGGTCGATGGCGGTGGTCTCGTGAGGCGCTCGAATCACGACCATCACGACACTGGCGACGAGAATCACCTTAGCGATCCAAGGGTTCACGATCGATCAGCGAAGGGCGCGCGATGGCCGAGTAGTGCCCCGACGGCTGCCGGCGTCCCCGACTTGGTCTGCATCGGGGCGTTGACGAAGCCTGAGCTGCCAGCCAAGCCGGACGCGGCTATTGGCTACACTCTGGCTACACACAGGAGGCAAGCAGCGGTAAGACGTGCGAAAATCCTAGTAGTTCGTGCATGGAGAGGTGGCCGAGTGGTCGATGGCGGTGGTCTTGAAAACCACTGTACCCGGAAGGGTACCGGGGGTTCGAATCCCTCCCTCTCCGAATCCAATCTTTCAAAATTGAGTACATCATGAGCTTGTTCACTGCCATCACCATTCTGGCGGTCGGACTCCTTCAAGGCACACCCGCGAAGCCTGCTCCGGTAGCGACCAAACACACGACGGTGCTCTTCATCTGCCCGCACGGCGCGGCGAAGAGCGTCCTGGCCTCGGCGTACTTCAAGCAGCTCGCCAGGGAACGAGGCCTCAACGTGCAGGTCGATGCCGTCGGCACTGACCCGGATCCCTCGGTCTCCAAAGTTGTCACGGAGCACCTCCAGAAGAACGGATACGAGATTCCTGTCACGAAACCGCGCGCGGTCACCGCGAACGATGTGAAGGCGGCGGACGTGGTCATCTCGCTTGGCTGCGACGTCAGCCGCTTGCCCGCAACGCCCCGCACTCTGGAGAAGTGGGACGAAGTGCCGCCCCCTGGTGAGGACTTTAAGGCCGCAGACGACGCGATCCGCCGCCGGGTCATGGCGCTCGTGGAAGAACTGGTTGCGCGACAAGCGAAGTGATCACCGGATTGCCCTCCTGTTCCCTGTAAGCTTTTCCCATGGCTCGCGGGGCCCCACCCCGCTCGCTCTCGCTCGGCGGCTTCGCGCCTCGCTCGGGCCTCAGGCGCTTCTGTAATTGACAACCCAGTGGAGCCGCGTTTTTCTTCACTGCGATGGCCAGTGAAGAACCCGAGCGCATCGAAGTCCTGCAGGGAACGCTCGACCTGATCGTCGTTCGTGCCCTGGCGAGGATGGGGCCGCAGCATGCCTACAGCCTGGCGGCGCGATTCGAGCAGATTGCCGACCATCCGTTTCCGCTGAATCAGGGCACCCTCTACAGAAAGGCTGGATCAAAGGCACCTGGCAAAAGACGGAGGCCGGCCGCGACGCGAAGTACTACAACATCACCAGTCATGAGCAGACGGTTCGTCGCCAGGCTGACGGCTAGGCGCTCTGGAACGTCTCGCCGCACGATCCGTTGACGATTGCGATGGCGACCGCGGCAATCGTCTCGGTCGCCATTCTTGCCTGCCTGGTTCCCGCGCGTCGAGCCGTTCGCGTCGAGCCGATGGTCGCCCTCCGGCACGAATAGACAACTTCGACACGCCACTCCCCCTTTTTGACGCGTCCGAGCCGCGGGCGTATGCTCGATACTGCCGAATCCGCCGCCAGATCAGCGCGGAGCGGGGGAACCAGTGGGCGGGCCAGCGCTCGCCAGGGGCATATCCGACTTCGTCGGAGGAGGACCTTCAACCTCCAGCCCGTCAGCTAACCTCGCAGGCGTTTTGGAGGCTGTGAATGTCACCGAGCGGGGTCAGGCGCCTTCCCAGAGGCTCATCTTCCGCGTCGTCTTCGGGATCCACTTCTCCCTCAACTCCGCAGAATCGTCGTGATCCGCATCCCGAGCACTCATCCAGTCTCGGCCTCCTGACGCTCGGCGCGATCGGCGTCGTCTATGGCGACATCGGCACCAGCCCGTTGTATTCCCTGCGGGAGTGTTTTCACGGACAACACGGGGTCGCGGCGACGCACGACAACGTCCTCGGTGTGCTGTCGCTGATTTTCTGGTCGCTGACGCTGATCATCTCCGTCAAGTACATCCTCTTCGTGATGCGCGCCGACAACAACGGCGAGGGTGGGATCCTCGCTCTCCTCGCACTTGTCGCGCAGGGGCCGGATGCGAAGCGGAAGAGCCGCGCGATGCTCATCGCCCTCGGCTTGTTCGGTGCTGCGCTGCTCTACGGGGACGGGATGATCACGCCGGCGATCTCGGTTCTCAGCGCCGTGGAAGGGCTCGAAGTCGTCACCCACATTTTCGAGCCCTACATCGTCCCGATCACGCTTGCGATCCTGGTGGTCCTGTTCATGATTCAGTCGCGGGGGACCACCCGTGTGGGCATGCTGTTCGGTCCGGTGATGGTGCTGTGGTTCGCAACGATTGCCGTTCTCGGCCTTTCGTGGGTCGTACGCGAGCCGAGAGTCCTTGCAGCGTTCAATCCTCTGCATGGGGCGACGTTCTTTCACGCCAACGGTTGGCACGGTTTCGTCGTGCTCGGTGCGGTCTTCCTGGTCATGACCGGCGGCGAGGCGCTATACGCCGACATGGGTCATTTCGGCCCGAAGCCGATTCGGTTGGCCTGGTTTTCGATCGTTCTGCCGGCGCTTTTCCTGAACTACCTCGGACAAGGCGCGATGCTTCTGCTGGATCCCTCCAAGGCAGCATCGCCGTTCTACTTCATGGCGCCGAGGTGGGGGCTGCTGCCGCTCGTCGTCCTGGCCACGGCAGCCGCAATCATTGCGTCGCAGGCGCTGATCTCCGGTGCGTTCTCATTGACACGTCAGGCCATCCAGCTGGGATACTCGCCACGCCTCGAAATCTCCTACACCTCCGCGCACCACCAGGGACAGATTTACGTGCCTCAGGTGAACTGGACGCTGATGTTCTCCACGCTTGGTCTGGTTGTCGGTTTCCGGTCGTCGAGCGCGCTTGCGGCCGCGTACGGGATTGCGGTGAGCCTGACGATGCTCATCACGACGATGCTCGCTTACCTCGTTGCCCGCGGCGCATGGGGCGTACGCCGCCTCGCGGCCGGGTCGATCGCGCTCTTCTTCTTTCTCATCGAATGCGCATTCTTCGGCGCGAACCTGACAAAGGTGGCGCATGGCGGATGGTTCCCGCTCGTCGTTGGCGTCATCGTCTATACCGTTCTTTCAACCTGGAAAAAGGGCCGCGCGCTCCTGGCCCAGCGGATGCGGGAGCGGCTCTATCCATTCGATCAGTTCCTGCAGGACATCGAAATGTACCCGCCGCAACGCGTGACGGGAACGGCGATTTTCATGACCAGCAACCTGCAGGGCACCCCGCCGACGCTTCTGCATAACCTGCAACACAACAAGGTTCTGCACGAACGGGTGGTGCTGCTCACCGTCACCACGAGCGACGTCCCCCATGTCAGCGCCAAAGATCGCGTGACGGTCGAACCGCTCGGCCACGGCTTCTATCGCCTGACGCTGCGGTACGGCTTCATGGAGGAGCCGGACGTTCCAGATGCTCTCGGTGAAGCCTCGGTGCGCGGCTTCCCGATCGATCTCAACGAAACGACGTTCTTTCTCGGCATCGAAACGTTGCTGGCAACCCGCCGCCCCGGCCTGCCCTTGTGGCGCGAGCGGCTCTTCGTCCTCATTGCCCGCAACGCCATGCGCGCCAACGCATTCTTCAAGATCCCACCGGAGCGCGTCGTTGAGCTCGGAATGCAGGTCGAGCTCTGAATCCCTCATCACTGATCACTGATCCTGCATCCCTTGTCCTTGAATCCCCGATCCCTGAATCGCTGATCGCTGCATCCTTGAATCGTCGAATCGCTGAATCGTTGAATCGCCACCTTGATTGACCGATTGGCCGATTCAGGGATTCAAGGATCGCGGATTCACGATTAGTGATCAGTGATCGGTGATTGAAAGACTCGGTGGCAGAATGTCCTCTAAGTGACAGACTCTGTGTTTAATGACTGGTTGGCGGCACTCGAGAAGAGGCACCTCGAGAATCTCCGGCCCTCGGAGGTGTCGCGGGCGCTGCGCTCGCTGTCGTCGTGTTACGTCGAGCGCCGGTCGAAACTGTCGCAGGGAGGGGCGCTGAATACGGCCGGCAAGCGGGCGGCCTTTGCGCTGTTCTACGGCCCGCTCCATTTTTTGGTCACGCGCGAGATCGTCCGCGCGATCGATCGCGCGCGCTACGTCGCGACAATCCTCGACCTGGGCTGCGGGACGGGTGCGGCCGGCGCCGCGTGGGCGACGGAGAGCGGTCGCGGGTCCATCAACGGCGTCGACAAGCATCCATGGGCCGTATCGGAGGCCAGCTGGACGTACCGGCATTTCGGCATCAGCGGGTACGCCGGCCAGGGCGACATGCTTCGCGCGCCGATTCGCGGGCGCAAGGGCCACGGAATCCTGGCCGCCTACTCGATTAACGAGATTGATGACGAATCCCGATCGCTCCTGCTGACGAAACTGGTTGAGGCGCGTGACCAAGGAGCCCACGTGCTCGTCGTCGAGCCGATCGCGAAGCGCGCGCTCGCCTGGTGGCCGGAGTGGCAGGCACAGTTCACGACGTCAGGTGGTCGGGCCGACGAGTGGCGGTTCCGGATCGATCTGCCCGAACGGCAACGTCTCCTCGGCCGTGC
>Ga0065712_10068247_pt1 | contig 12471 bp, 20 predicted proteins | sample MisRhiReplicate1_FD_59099 | JGI IMG/M metagenome (GOLD analysis project Ga0065712, IMG submission 59099) | Miscanthus rhizosphere microbial communities from Kellogg Biological Station, MSU, sample Rhizosphere Soil Replicate 1: eDNA_1 v3... | ecosystem: Host-associated > Plants > Roots >...
CCGGTCATCGGCTCAATGCCGTCGTCGACGTAGTGAATCTCAATCTCGCCACTGCCGCACAGCGGACAGCGCTCTTTTTCGTCCTGCGCTATTTCCTCGCGCGTCCTAAATGCCGCCCAGCTCCCGCGCTCGCGTAATTGGTTCATGGCTTTCACTCCTCAGTTTTAATTCCCATCGCATTTTCCCGGCACCGTCTGGCGCTATACCGTTAGAATTTGAGCGGTAAGCGCGCCGTGTACCGATTCTCGGCTTACTGCGGTTTCTTATCCGCGCCTGAGCAATCCAGCCGCTAGACCACCCAGCTGCTTTGTAAATCGTGCCTGTATGTACTTCTAAATCCTGATATGAAATTAAATTTGTGATCTCCGGCATATTGCGTCTAATCCACTTAGCCATACGCCCGAGCATAAATGATGCAGTGCAATGCGGCGCATCAGGTGCTACCGCCAGCCGCCTAAGTTCAAGCCAGTTTTGCGGCAGATTTCGCGCGCTCGGGTTATGCCATAACGCCACGGCAAACGAAGTACCTTGATAGTCGGCGGAAAATGCCAGCAGCCACGGCCCGCGCTGTGTGTAAGGCAACCGCGAATGCCAAGCAGCATTAAGCGTGCGGGCAAAATCTATTGAGCAAGGATGCACGGTTAAATCCTTTGTTCGCTTAGGAAATGAAACAGTTTGAAATAATGGGGCTGCTAATCGTTCATGCATTTTTTCCGTTGTTATTTTTTCACCACAACACAAGCAAATAGTATCGTCTGGATTTTCTGCTGGGTTGAACCAACCTAGTTCGCCGTCCTCTGGCTCTCCACAAGAACATTTTATGGTTTCGTTCATTTCACCACCTTCAGCTTTCTGTACCGTTCCTGCTTTTGCTTGATCGCTAGAAACATTTGTTTCTGGCTCGGGGTCAATGTCGTCCAGTCGAGTTTGCGCCGGCGGTAAAGCCTATTGCGTAGGCCCATCAAGATCGTTTTCAAAGTCATCGTTTACCTCTAGCCAAAACTGCTTTTCCTTTTCCGCTTCATCCAAAATCATTGCGCGGCAAATCGGGCAGAAGCTCATCAAAGGCTCGTAGACGGTCGGCGTGCGAAATATCGCCATGCAGTCTGAATTGGCGCAGTGATCGATCTGATTAAGTGCCAACATCTTTCTTGCTCCCGAAAATCTTCTGAAACTCGTTATTCAGAAACTCATGTGTTTGCGGCTCAGACTTGACTGTTTCGGCTTTGCCCTCGCCCTCGAGCCAATCTTCGATCGCAGTCTGTATCGTCCAGGCGAGTTCTTTTGCTTGCAGCACCGGCACCGGATCGTAACTGTCCTCTAAAAACGCCACGGCCAGCTCATAGCATTTCGTGTCACAGCTTTTGCTCATTGTCGTTTCCCCCCTCTGCTTGGCGCTCGTTAAGACTTGCAACCAATAGTTCAAGCGCCTCGTTCACGCGCCGCAGTTGCTCGGTAAGCGCGTTTAAGCCCTCGTTGATAAGCCGCGTCTGTTCTGCCGGTGTCATTGCGCCACCGTTTCCTGCTCGACTGCCGCTGGCTGTTCTTGCTCTGGCTCTTGAGGCTCGGCGAGATACCGCTTCATCCGCTTGAGCTCTGCTAACTTGGCTTTCCTGATCAATGCGGCATAGCGCCGGTTCTGTGTGGTGTAGCGGCAATAAACCGAGCAGTAAATTTGCCATCCTGTATTCGGTATGAACTGCTTTTTGCAGTGCCGACATTTTTTGGGCTTAAGAACGGGTTTGAGTCTGCGTGGCATTTGTGCTACTCCTAACCTTTGCTTGTTATGAGCATGATCGTCTTGTGAATATAACATTTGGCACTTGCGAAATAGAAAGTCAAGAGAAAAATGGCTTCTTGTAAAAATAATTCCAAGCCGCCGCAGTTATCTGAAATCGTTAAGGAACTTTTGAAGGAAGGAACGCCCTACTATGAGAATCAGCAAAAATTAGCGGTTGAAATCGGCACCGACTCGCCGACTATCTCGAAAATCAAGTACTTTGCACCTGAGTGGGAGCAGCACTTCAAGGTATTTTTTAAACTTGTGCCCATCGCTATTCGCTACGGCATTCTCGGGGCACATCACTTTTTCATCGAGGGGGAAGATGAATCGGAAGGAAGTGTGGGAACTGGTAAGGCGCCTAAGACTAAGGCTGGTCGTAGATAATTCAAAGTTTACAGTTATGAAACCGCGCCGGCGTAAGCCTGCGATTTTACTTGACCAAAGTATATCTTATCAGACGTTGCCAAGTCCTGAAAATCGCGGCACAAGCGGCCAAATGGGGCCATCGCCCAACATTATCGGACATAAGTTACGTGGCGCTCTGATTGCAAAATCCAAAGGCGTGTCCGACAGCCGCGACAAGACACCCGCTGACATGATCGCCAATGCCGGGGCGCTCAAGTCTTTTGCCGATGATGAAATCCCAAACGATTACCAGTTTGAAATTATCAGGCTACGGCGCCGTGTGGATGAACTAGAATTTCTCATCCGCGACCGCGACCGCCGAATTGTTGCCGCTATTACCATGCTCGAAGATGAACTGGCGATGTACCGGGCATTGATGCACGATCATATTGCGGAAACACACGACGGGATAAGGCGCCGGATACTACGGATTGAAGTCACACTGACTACACTGAAGGAAAAAGGAAGCAAACTCTACCCGCCGCTTGAGATCCCTAAGCGCTGGCGGAAATGACCTACGGCATGATCTTACGGCGCAAAAGCTTGTTATAGGTTTGTACGACGCGGATTACGAGCAGATACCAGATTCTTTTAGCTGTACTCATGGCACTGGCGGGCTGGCCGGATCGCTCGGTACGTTTCGGTTCCATTGGATATAACCGATGTTGATCGGGCCATACATCGTCATCATGGACACGCCCCAGGCGGTAGCGCTCACGTGCTGGTCCCAGAAGCCTTTACCTGACTTCCCTATTGGCACCCCGCAGCTCGACACTAAAAACAGCGCCAGCACAAGCCCTGCGGCCATCCACAACACCGACTCGTTTCTGCTCATAGTTTTACCTCCGGCGCCTTGTAGTAGCGCCAGCCGAACATGCGAACAGCCAAAAAATACATCCACGCCCGCCACTGAGGCACTCCGGTCGATATCATGGCCTCATAGAATATATCGTCTGCTTCGGCTTTATCTTTAATCTGCTTGAAGTGAATCCCGCGCTGATAAAGATGATCATGGAGGATAGCCGCCGCACTGGCACCAGGAGCAAACCCGGACGCTAAATCCGTTAGGGTGCCTGCCGGGACAACGTAATTCTTGGCGGTATTTACCGAGTGAAAATTGAGCGGCTGTTCAACTATCCAGAGCGTTTTAAACTCCCCTTCGCCTATAGGTGAAATATCGATCACGGTTGTGAACGGCACTTACTCCCCGATCACTTTTAGCGCTTCAGTGCGTGCTCTGCGCGCGCAGGCTAAGTTGCTCCGAAATCTAATCACCGCCCCATCACCCCACTTTGTGTGATCGCCGGAAGTGTCCTCATAGAAACGAATAAACGCGCCTGTAAGGGCCTGACGAAACCCCTGCTCGATTGCCGATATCTCCTGCTCCTCAGTTTCGTGTGTACTCATCGTAGTAGCGCTTCACGTGCGCGACGTAGTTGATCGTTTCTTTAGGCCAGGGCTTGTGCATCATTTCGTTTCCCGGCCCGAAGTTGTAAGCGCCAAGTGCGCGGTCTAAATTGTTGCCGAAATTGTCGAGCAGCCAGCGGAGGTACCCCGCCTCGCATTGAATCGAGTCCTCGGGGTCGTACGGGTTAGGGCTCTGGATGCCGAGCTTGATCGACCATTCGTTAAATGTCGGATACATGAACTGGGCAAGTCCGACGGCGCCGGCCGAGCTGCGCGCCATCGGATTGAATTGTGACTCTTGCTTTACTACTGCCTTGAGCAGTAGCCACGGGAGGTTGTGAATGTAGCCGTAATACTGAAACAGGCTGTCAAAGCGGTCCTCTGCTTTGATTGCCATTTGTCACCCCGGCTTCGGTGGTGGTTGATCGGGAATCGCGTTTGTTCCGGCAAGCTGGCGCTCTATCGCAGCCACGCGGTTCTCGAGGTCGATAATGCGATCGGCAAAAACCTGCGGCCAATCGGGCTTATGCTTTTTAGCTTTTTTCTTTGCCTTCATTCTTTCTCATCCTCCTTTTTTAATTGTGCCGCTGCTTTTCTGGCAAGCTCGATCACATCGGCGGCGCTTTTCCTAGACGACTCTTTCTGCGCATCGCGCTCCTCTTTCAGCGCTGTAGCAACAGCCAGCGCCACAGCAGCGCCTATGTGTTCGTGTACCTTGCTGTCTATCAGTTGCGCGACGCGGCCGTTAATGTCGGCATGAACCTCACTGAGCTTGTTCGATTGCTCGTGGTTTTGCAGAACGATATGGTCCATTCTGCCTTTGCTCTCGTCTAGCTGTTGGCCGGTTTTGTATTTAACCCAGAGTAAAAAGAACCCGTTAAACGCACCGACCAAAAGTGTGGCTAATGATAGCCAGCCTGACTCGCTCATAAATTCACCTGCTCGTCGTATTGCAGGCAATCGGGCTATAGCCGCTGTTGCCTTTGACGTTGGTTCCCCGTATCCGATTGCAATAAGTTGTGTATGGATCTCGCCCAGTCCAGTCCCATGTAGTTGTGTCGGCGGGGAGAGTTGCGAGCTTGACAAAGGTCTTGGGGTTTACGTTTCCTTTGGCTTGCCGGCCCCATATTTCATAATTGGCCTCGTTAGCCGTATCGTCCCAGCTTAGCCGCAGCGTAGTAGAGTCGATTGATGACACGCTGAAGCCGCTCGGCGCGGTTGGCGCGGTTAAGAGTGGCGCAAAGGTGATGCAGGCCGGAGAGGTAAAAGCACTTGACAGCGTTCCGTTGACGGCCTTTAAACGGTACGTGTAAGTGTTCGGCACCGTGGAACGTACCACCGTTGTGTCTACTGCCTGCGTCGTATTGGCCGCAATCGGCGCCAGTGCCGTAAATGCCCCGCCATTTAACGATCTTTCCAGCACAAAGCCGGTTTCGTCGCTGCTGTTGTCCTGCCATGTAAGCGTTGCCTGATTCGGGTGTGTCAAGTCGGCCTGTATGCAGGTCTGCGCGCCAGCTATGCCGTAAAGCAGTGCCAGCAGCAGCGCCGTAGCGGTTAACAAAACGCTTTTCATGGGTTTGCTCCTACTTTCGCCGCCGTGGCCGAGGCGCCGAGCTTTAGCTGCGTGGCGCCCGCGCTTAGCTTGAACTGTGACGGCGGGTTTAAGTTGATAATCGGGCAATTCATGTTGCCGACGATTGACGCAGTAGCAACCGCGCTATTATCTGTAAAGTTAACCGACGTGCAGGCCGCCCCGGCTACGGTATTGGATGCAGCGGTAATGGGTAGCGCCTTGGTATATACTCTCACCTCGTCAATGAGCCCTTGCCAGTTCTCGCCAAATTCACTCCCGCCGATACGCAAATCGAGCGGTGTCGTTACCGTGGACGGCTCCATGTACCCGCTTGCCGATACTGTCGAAACGAGCACGCCCATGCGGTAGAGTTTTAACTGCGCGGTAGCGTTATCGTAAGTAACGGCAATGTGCGTCCATACCCCGGTCTGAAGCGGCAAAGAGCTACAGGCGGAATATTGCGGCCCGCTTGCGCCGTTGACCGTAACAATGCCCGTGTACCCGCCTGCGGTACAGCCAAACGAGGCAATGACGCCGTAAAGCGAGTAGGGAGCCCCGTTCGAGCCGCCGTCCTTGTAGATAACCGCCTTGAACGTAGCTAAAGACGCCGACGGCTGTACCCAGGCCGAAAGCGTGAATGACTGTGTGAGACGAAGCGAATTGGTGTCGGTCACGCGCACATACTGATTGATGCCATTGAGCAGCAGCGCTTTACCGAAACGCCCGGTAGTGACCCAGGTCGGGCTATTGACCAGTGTGCCGGTATTGGTATTACCGCTTGAATCGGTCGCCGTAGTGCCTGCGCCGTCCTCGAAACCGAGCGCCAAGACTAAAGCATCGCCGGGGTATGTCGGAGCATAATTTATAGCAATCGAGTCGGTGCCTGAGCTAGCACCGTCAGTTCCCGTAATCGTAACATTATTGATTCCGCTCTTGAGCGTAATCGTGCTCGTAGTCCAGACCGAGGGAGTGCCGGTGGTGGCGTTCGTGCCTGTGCAGCGGTCGCAGGACCAGGTTACCGTGCCGGTTGTCTGCGAGCTTACGCCGCTGAGAGTAATCGTGTTATTGGCTTGACCTGTGATCGTGCAGGCGGCGTTACCCGCCGTCAATGTGGCGTTGCAACTTCCCGAGTTGGTAGAATTGATCTGAACGACAACGGCAGCCCCACTGCTAAATTCATAAGCCCCGGCGTCCCAGGTGGCGGCTTGCGGCCGTGAAATGCTGGCAAAATCTATGCACCAGCCGGTGCTGCTTGGACAGCCCGGCAGTACTACACCGGCACCGATTGCGCTCGATCCGACTACCAGATGAAAATCTTCGCTTGCAGCATTGACGAAATGACTTGCGGTTGTGCCGGTCGTGACATTGCCGGATTGCGTCATCGAGCCGTTAAGCGCCGGCATGTTGACAACGGTATTGGTCAGATTGTTTCTGACAAGCGCCCCGGTACTGCCCGAGCCGATATCGATTGCCCCGCCGCCGTCATGTACATTGTAAATCGTGTTGCTGTAAACCTGACAATTCGTGGTTGCGCCGTAGCAGACGATCCCATCCCCGTGCCCGTTATAAACCAGATTGTTATAAACCTGCCCGTTGTTGTTCTGAACCAGTATCCCCGCACCCCCGCGCGACTCTTCGCCCCAGTCGTGCACCCGATTGTTTCGCACGATATTGTTCGAGGCATCGGTGACGCTCGAGTAGCAGTGAATCCCATAGCCCTGAATGTCATAAATCGTGTTGCCTTCAATCAGAAACCCGCCCGCATCGCAGTAAACGCCGTGCGTCTGATCGGGAAACCCCGAAGTGCCGGTCACGCTGCCGGCGTGATGAATCGTATTGTTTCGGATGATCGTTCCCGGCGCGGTGCCCATGTAGATGCCGTGGCTATGGCAGTTGACGATAGTATTGTCGGTAAACGTGACGCTCGACACGCTGTGAATATCCACGCACCAGCCGCTTTCGTCGTTGACCAGATTGACGCCGTCGACATTGATATTCGGGCCGACTGTCACATTTGAGGATATTTCCAGAACATGCGTGCCGCTTGGCGGTCTCATTATCACGACATTGGGGTTAGTCGCCTTTAACGTGAAGTGACTTCCGGCCGTGGCACTCGGCCAAACGGAAATGGACTCGGCATAAACCGCCGAACTGGAGTCCCGAATCTCAACGGTATTGCCTGTGCCCCCGGCGCTGATCGCGCAGTTCATCGCATCGGCAATCGTGCCAGCCGGAGTGCCTTGTGTCTGGATAGTCGTGCAGTTTGTAGAAGATCCGCCTTTCTGCACATACCATGTCGTGGCTGATGCCGAAGTGGCCGCAAACAAAAACAGCAGCAGGAAAATAAATTGCTTCATTGAAGCACTAGCGGGCGATGGCGCACCGTGACTGCCGCCCCGCCGATATCGCCGACTTCAAAGTCATCGATCGGGTTAAAAATGAAGGCCGGATCGTCGGCAATGTTGATCCCGCCGCGCCCGGTCGTATATTCACCGCCGGTCGACGCCGTTAATACAGTCGCGCCGTTTTTTTTCATGTTGATAGTTGTGCCGGTAATATCGCAGCGAAGCACATCGCCCGCCGCCCACTGCGGGTTTGTTGTGTCATTGGCAAGTGTGGAATTGGCCCCCGCATCGACGCGCCGAATACGCGAAGTATTGGTTTCTAAATCCGGCTGTGCGCGGCAGTAATAGCCGGAATAGGTAGGCGGTGCTTGAAGTCTCACGACCGCGGAGGCCCAAAGGGTGCCGGGACTAACCGAAGTAAATCCTATGGGTAAACTAAATTGCGTGTACTGACTGGCGCCGGGGATGAGCGTTGAGTACCCTTCCACACAATCGACGGTAGATGTTACGTTAGTTACCTGATTGCTTAGAATCTGGCAGTTATTGGCACTGGGGTTATTGTAGGCGTCCCACGCAGCGCCAAGATCGCTAGAGTCGGCACGATTGAAATTATCCGTCGAGGTTGTCGCCCATGCTATTGCGGGGCTCAAGTAACGAGCGGCCGTTCTCAAGGCGCGGTCGATCAACTGCATCAGTGTTATTTTCGGCTCTTTTACCTTCAGCGCATCAGGATTAAACGCCACTTTTGGATCACGATTATGGGCAAGCATGGCGGCGTAATCGCGTGTCATCGGGCCTAGCCCCGGCGGAATGACGAGAGAATCAGGAAAGCAGGCAAAGAGCGTAGAAAACTCAGGCTTACCTGCAATGATTTTAGGAAAGCCAATTGTCGTGTAGGTATAAGCGAGCTTGGGGTAAAGATCGGTTAGCTGTTTTGGAATAGACGGCCGAAACGCGCCGTGCTTGTCATCGAGCTTGAACTCGTCGGTTACTCCCTTGACGTCAATGCCGTTGCCGTCGATTGCGAGCTGCAAACAGGAAGGCTCGGCAAAGGCCGGCAAGGCGTAGAGCAAGAAAGCGATAATGAGACAGAGCTTTCTTGCATATCGCCAAATGGTACTTGGCAAAACTACAAATGGCATGTTACAATAGACATAATGCCACCGTTTGTAGATTTTACAGGTAGAAAGTTTCATCGTCTGCTAGTGCTCCGCCGCTTTGGAGTATCCAAGCGGGTCAAATGGGAATGTCTTTGCGATTGTGGACGCACAACAATCGTACAAGCCCATCATCTCAAAATTGGGCATACAACGAGTTGTGGATGTGCGCAGCGTGATGCCGTGATTAAAAACAACACGACACATGGCTGCGCTCGCAAGGGCAATCTTTCGAGAGAGTATCGAGCTTGGTGCGATATGAAATCGCGGTGCACGCGCGACCCTAATTATAAAAATCGCATTTTCGTCTGCGCTGAATGGCAGAACAGCTTTCAGCAGTTTCTTGCCGATATGGGTCTCTGCCCACCGGGGTTGACACTTGAACGCAGCAACAACAGCGGCAACTATGAGCCATCCAACTGTGTATGGGCCACTTACACAGAACAAAATAAAAACCATCGCCATTGTCCTACTTGTCATTGTCTTTAGCTGCTTTGTTCCATAGCTACTGAAATAACCCGGGCGTCACCATCGTCAGTATTTGTAGTAGCGTCGATGGTAAATCGAAAAAACAATTCTGAACCCGCTGAGCAAGTGCCGTCAGGCGTGACCGCTGCCGTAGTCTGTGAGTAATCGTTATTCGCCGTCACCATCGTGATCGCCACTGTCTGAGCCGTACCCCAAGTACTGCTCGGTGCCGTGCCGCTTGCCCTGCACTGCGCTTTGAAGCCGCCTGCAAAGATTTGTGAGCTTGAATCCACATCGTTGACGGTGAGGCGAAATTTAACCGTGGCTAGATTGCCGGCCATCGTAATAGGCAGAGTCAAATGGCCGTCGAAAGTGGAGCTGTTAGAATCCGCGCAGCTAAAAGAATAGATAACCGGACCGCTGTTGATCGTCTGCTTGGTCGGATCGGCGCAGTTCGTGCCGTCCGGCGTAAGCGATCCTGCGTCCCATGACGCGCGTACCGGGGTCCAAAGCGTGTTGGTCCCGCCCGCAAGCGTATCTCGCAGAGTTTTGTTACCGCTCGACGTATTGTTCGAGGCATCGGTCCACGTGCCCGTTCCCGCCGCGCCGCCGTCGATAAACTGCCCGCTGGCGTTGGTCGTAACCATGTTGCCGGGGGTAAGTGCGCCGGTCGATGGCCGGATAGTGCCGCTAAAATTGATAAAGCTGAAAGTCTTGTCCGTGCTGGCAATGGCCGAAGTGTCGAAAATAGCAAACGGGCCGGAGCCTGCGGCAATGCCGCCGGTAACGGTAAACACACCCCCTGACTCCCCCGCTACGCCGGAGGTACCTGCACTTGTCGCGCCGGTAGCGAGTAAATATTTATTTGTGGATAAGCCCGAAAGCCCGCCCGTGCTCGAGGTGCCGCAGCTAAAAGCGCGCGTGGTATTGTCATAGTTTAAGTGATTGCCGCCACTATCGGCGCAGCTCGGGAGCAGGCTTGCCGACATAGCGCCCGGGCCGCTGAAAATCGGCACGGTATTGTTCGCTCCGGTAATAGCAGAGAGCGCGGTGAGATTAGCATTTAACCCTTGCACTTCGGAGAGAATAGCTACAGTGATGGTTGAGCCGTTAAAGCCGCACTTGAGCCTGTGCGCGGTTGTATCCATTGCGCAGCGCCCCTCGAGCGTAGGAGCCGCGCCCGGTGCTTTGGGGAAAGTAAAAGATGCCGCACTACCAAGATCCTGATCACCGGTGCTAAATGTGTTTGACTGGTCGGTCTGTACGGCTAAAGAGCCGAGGTTAAATACGGGGTTAGCGCTGCCGTCGGTAGGAGAAACAGAAATTCGGTTAGTCGTTCCCTGTAGCGTGCGCGCTGCATAGGTTCCCGCCCCTGTACGCATCATTGTGCCGGTTGCGGAAAAATCAGAGTCGCCGATTAGCCGCGTTGACGCATTGGGGAGCGTCATCGTGCGCGTAGTGGCAGCGGTAAAGCCGGAAATATCGAATTTGAGGATCTTGGACGGCGTGGCCGTGTCGAACAGGCTCCAGCTATTAGACAGCCACGAGTTAGCGCCGGTCCAGGCATAGCCGGAAGCAACATTGACTGCACCCGCTGGAATATCGCAGACCGAAGCGTTCTGCCCGGCATTGTCGGTGCATGTAACCCCGCCGCCGGTAAAATTAAGTATTGGCCGCTGCGTTAAAGTCGTGCCGCCCTCGTCCTTGATCTGGTGCCCGGCGCCGGTAATACTGATCGTCACATCGGTGGAATCAGCCCCCGCGTTATCTGCCGCCGTAATGCCGGTGCCGAGAAAGTTTAATTTAGAGCGGGCCGGTAAACTCACGCCCTCGTCTTGCAGCACATGTGCTGGATGGCCGGTTACAGTATCGAGTGTGCTGAAGTTGTTGTTATACTGCTCGCCCCAGGTGCCGGGTGCAGCAGGTGGTAAGGCTAGGTTTAAATTCGGAGTATAGACCGTGGTTTGGGCTTGAATCAGTGTTGGAAATTGGAAAATGCCAAATAGCACCCAACAGAGTAAAAATTTTTTCATCTACGTTACCGTCCAGATCGTACCGCCAAAAGCACCCGCGCCGACTTCTTCCATGCCGCCGAGCACTGTAATGTCGTTTAAGCTTGTCGAGCGCCACACGCCCGACACGGTAGTAGTCGGTTGCCAGATCGTGCCGCCGAATGTGCCGGCGCCGACCTCCTCCATGCCGCCTAGCTTGGCAACATCGTTTAAGCTTGTATCTTTGAATTGCTCGGCCATTTACTGCCCCTGATTCTGCTGAAGTTTCTTTAGCTCTTCGATAAGCCTGTTAAGCGTTATCTGTCCGATCGGGCCGCTGACATAAGGTGAAGCGGGGTTAGTGGTAGTCGGCGGGCCGGCGAAGTTTGGCAACGGTATGCCGCCCTCAGATAGTCTGCCGCGTATGCCGCTGCCGCCAAATATCAAACCGGTTCCCGGTATCTTCATTGCCACATCGCCCGCGCCGATATCAGCACCGCGCCTAGATGCCGCCCCGAGTTCTTGACCGCCTACTTTATCCAGTTCCGCTGCTGCCATGTTATGTACTCGCGCAAGAGCGCCGGTATTGATTTTCGGCTGTGTCGCCCCCTGCTGGAAAATCTTGTCCGCATTGTCCTTGAGCACCCCTAGCGTTGTGACACCTTTGCGAAAAGCATCATTTATAGCGTGATACGTATCCCCTGCGCCGGGGGCGGTTGCGTTTAACTCATCGGCAATAGCTTGTCGAAGTTCAGTGTTTGCCTGTGTCATATCGCGCCCTAGAATCGCCCCCTCCGGTTTTGCCGCCGCGAGTCTCGCTCTAGCGCTAATCTCCTGCGCTGCCTTGATTGCTTTTTCTACCGAAATCGCGTTTCCCGTAGTCTCTCCACCTAAGATAAGGTGAGCCGGTGCTGTTCCCCCCGCCCGCCCGATAATGCCTAAATCTGAAGAATATTCGGATTTTGGAAGGTATTTGTTAATAATCTTAGTAATTGTCGGGCTTTGCAGAAACGCGTTAGGTCCGACTTGCTGTTTAATATTGTCAATGCCGGCCTGATATGCGTCGCTGAGTGCCTGATCGCCTTTGCCGCCCATGACCACATCGAAAAAGCGTGTCGGGGTGAATTTCTGCCCGCCAACACCAGGGATAATCTCGGCTAGCTTGCCGCCATACTCATCAAGCAGCTTTTGCGCGCCGCCTTTTAGCTGGCGCCCGACGTAGCCAGCCGCTTTGCCGATCACATTACCTGCACCCTCGCCAATCACCTGACCGGCAGCAGCGCCCGCCCCTTCCTTTGCCACTTCTAATGGCGCCGTTTCGCCGCCCGCTACACTTCCAGCC
>Ga0065712_10000430_pt1 | contig 12470 bp, 13 predicted proteins | sample MisRhiReplicate1_FD_59099 | JGI IMG/M metagenome (GOLD analysis project Ga0065712, IMG submission 59099) | Miscanthus rhizosphere microbial communities from Kellogg Biological Station, MSU, sample Rhizosphere Soil Replicate 1: eDNA_1 v3... | ecosystem: Host-associated > Plants > Roots >...
CAGCGGTTCCGCGATGTCGCTGATACGGCCCCAGTCATGATCTCGGTGGCGGGGCCAGACAAGTCTTGTACTTACGTTAACAAACCGTGGGTCGACTTTAAGGGCTCAACACTTGAAAAAGAATTGGGTAACGGGTGGCTGGAGGGTATACATCCGGAAGACATCGAGAGTTGTCGCGAGACTTACTTCAGCAGTTCCGATGCCAGACGACCGTTTGAAATGGAGTACCGGTTACTCCGGCACGATGGCGAGTATCGCTGGATATACGACTCGGGCATTCCGCGCTTCTCGCCTGAAGGCACATTCCTGGGTTTCATTGGTTCCTGTATCGATCTCACTGATCGTAAAGAATCGGAAGACGAACTGAAGAAAGCGCACGAAGAGTTGCAGCAGTTGAAGAACCAGCTAGAGGCGGAAAATATTTACCTGCAACAAGAGCTGCAACTGGATGAGAAGCTCGGCGAGATCGTTGGTCAAAGCGACGCCATTAAATACGTGCTTTTCAAGATCACTCAGGTCGCGCCGACGGATTCGACTGTCCTTATTACAGGTGAGACGGGCACAGGAAAAGAGCTCGCCGCCCGCGCCATTCACGGCGCCAGCTCGCGGAAGGATCGCCCTTTAATAAAGGTGAACTGCAGCGCGTTAGCTCCCACGCTGATCGAAAGCGAGTTGTTTGGGCACGAGAAGGGCTCGTTTACAGGCGCTGTTGTGAAAAAACAAGGGCGTTTTGAATTGGCCAATGGTGGGACAATTTTCCTCGACGAGATCGGCGAGTTGCCGCCGGAGTCGCAAGTAAAACTGTTGCGTGTAATCCAGGAGCACGAGTTTGAGAGACTCGGGGGCAACAAAACGATCAAAGTCGATGTGCGGATTATTGCCGCAACTAATCGTAATCTGAAAGCCGCGGTAGAAGAGGGAACGTTTCGAGAAGATCTTCTGTATCGCTTGAATGTCTATCCCATCACGATGCCGCCGCTGCGACAGCGCCGGGATGATATCCCGCTACTGGTCGAGCATTTTTGCAGCATGTATGCGAAGAAGTTCGGAAAAAAGATTTCGTCAATTTCACCAAAGACGATGCAGAACCTGCAATCGCATTCGTGGCCGGGGAATGTGCGGGAGTTGGCAAACGTGATTGAACGGGCCGTGATACACACGAAGGGAAGTGTGCTTCAGGTTGTCGATCAGTTTGAACAGGTTCCTCACGAAACAGAGCCCACGCAAACTCTGGAGGAAGTCGAACGCGATTACATCACTCGCACTCTTGAGAACACTGGCTGGCGAATTGAAGGTCCATACGGCGCTGCAAAAATCCTTGGACTCAATCCGAGCACGCTGCGAACGAGAATGCTCAAGCTCGGAATACAACGGCGACACGCAACAGGGAGTTAAACACTCACCGTGGATCCACGTAATAGCACGCCCACGACTTCCCCGTATTAATCATCCACGTATTAACGCAGTTCCCGCGAAATATGACGGCCAGTCAATAGCCCTCTTGTGTGCTGTCTCGCACTTAACTGTTTCATAACAAAAGACGTACAAACGTTACGTGGAATGTCAGACGTTGGGCACGCATATTGCCATTCCTTCACGGCAGTCAAGGTTTATTTATTCGCCCCTCTCTTACCGGGAGTTAAACCGAAGAAGAGTCTTTTGAACTTGTTTTACGGAGTGTGCGGACCGTTGTGTATACGTGTCTGCGAGTGGGCCGAGATGATTGTGAACACGACCAGGATCACAGTGCAACCGGAGAAGCGAACAGAGTTCTTTCAAACCATCCGGCGTTTGCTCGAGCCACTGAAGAAGGCCAGAGGTTGTCGCACGCTCGACTTCTATCTCGACGCGGCTGATGAGAATTCGACTCTGCTCGTGAGTGAGTGGGACACAGAAAAAGATCTCAACAATTTTCTTCGATCGAATGAGTTCGCCGTTCTCAGGGGAGCGATAACAGTGTTGAGCATTCGTAGTATTGATTCAAAAGCAAACGTGACCTCGCACCTCAGCACACCCTGAAGGAACTAACACTTATGTTGTCAGGCCAGGCTAGACAAACAGTCAATCCGATTGTGCGCGAAAGTAGTTCTCCGGAAGACTTCCTGCGGGCAATCGTTGACGCGTGTGTTTCGAATGTCGCCGTGCTCGACGAATCGGGTTCCATCATCTATGCCAGCAAAGCCTGGAGCTTATTCGAGCGCAACTCAGCGGATAAAAACGGCACGCGATACTTTGAAAACTGTCGCAGGTCGACTCAGTTAGAATCAGATGAAGACGCAAAAATCACGCTCGCTGACGATATCCAGGACATTCTCTTCGGCAGGGTAAAGGAATTTCATCGCCAGTATTACTTCCACTCGTTGACCGAGCAGCGGCCTTTCCGAATGCACGCGGCGCGTTTGAACCTGCCGGGATCGAGTTTCAGAATCCTGATCACGCATGAAGAGCTGCCGTCTGGTAAGGATGATTTCAGAAATAGCAAGGAACGTTTGATCGAGCTGCTCGGGACAAACATCCTCGCGTGGGAAGGTGAGGTTGAAGGACAGCGATTCAACTATGTGAGTGAGCACGCGGTGAAGATGTTGGGGTATCCGGTCGCCGACTGGTACGAGCCGAACTTCCTCGTTAAGCATATCCATCCTGATGATCTGTTCTGGGTGCTGGCCGCTTACCAGAAACAAACTCGAATTTCACAGCACTTCGATCTGACGTTTCGCATGTCGACCAGTAATGGAACGTTGGTCTGGGTGCAGAACCTGATCAGCGTCGATGCGCAGAGCGAAGGAGTAACGAAACTCCACGGCTTCATGATCGACGTCTCGGAGCGGAAACGTGCGGAAGAGGCTTTGAAAGACGTGGGCGGCCGGTTGCTTGCAGCGCAGGAAGAGGAGCGCCGGAGACTCGCGCGCGAGCTGCACGACGACTTCAATCAGAGACTCGCGGTTTTATCAATCGAATTGGACCAGCTTGGACAAAGGCTGCACAAACAGGTTCCGCTATATCGCACTGTCCAGCGTTTGCAGACCCAGGCGCAGGAGATCGCCGCGGAGCTACACCAGCTTTCATACAAGCTTCATCCCTCGAAGCTGGACCACCTGGGACTAGCGGCGGCAGTCAGGAGTCTTTGCAGTGAGCTTACCGAGAGTAAGAAGCTCAAAGTGGAATTTCATCAAAGCGGCTTTCCGGCGACGCTGGATCGAGACGTCACGTTGTGTGTGTTTCGCATAGCGCAGGAAGGTTTGCGCAATTGCGTGAAGCATAGCGGCGCAGAATCCGCGCGCGTGGTGTTGACTAAAAATCGAAACGCCGTGCGCCTGGTAGTTTCCGATAACGGATGTGGTTTCAACACGAAGACAGGGCTGATGGAGAAAGGGCTTGGCTTCATCAGCATGAAGGAACGACTACACCTCCTTGGCGGCGAGATAAACGTGTACTCGCGCCCCCTACGCGGTACACGCATCGAGGTGTCGGTTCCATTGAAAACGGCAAGCTAAAGTCTCCCCAACTAAAAATTGCTCGATCGATCCCGACAGTAATGGAGGAAATATGAAACGCCCCCGAGTCATACTCGCAGACGATCACACGATCATCCTTGACGCACTTAAAAATCTACTCGAGCCGGAGTTTGAAGTGGTCGGCATGTTTGCTGACGGTCATGCGCTGATGGAAGGCGCCCCCGCCCTCAATCCGAATGTCATTGTGCTCGACATCGGCATGCCGACGATGAATGGCTTGAACGCAGGGCAACGGCTCAAACAGGAGATGCCGCTGGTGAAACTGATTTATCTCACGATGAATCACGATCCTGACACGGCCGGTGAAGCGTTCCGTTTGGGCGCATCAGCCTACCTGCTCAAGACTTCCGCCGCCACTGAATTGCAGCGGGCCATTCGTGAAGTGGTGCGCGGGGGTTATTACGTGACGCCGCTAATGACCAAAGGCATGGTCGGCTCGTTCGTACAGAACTTCAAACGAAGAAAGAGCACCAGCCCGCTGACCTTGCGGCAGAAGGAAGTGTTGCAACTGTTGGCGGAGGGCCGGTCGATGAAAGAAGTTGCTTTTGTGCTGAACGTTTCTCCACGCACGGTGGCTTTCCACAAGTACACGATGATGGAGCATCTTCAAATCAGAAGCAGCGCCGAGCTGATCGAATACGCGATGCGCAGCTCGATCGTGGCGGCGTAAGCGAGGAGACCTGTCAGTTTTGCCAGTTCCATTTAACGCGCGCTTCTTTAGGATTGTCACAAATAGCTCCGAACTATTTGAAACCCGATTAACTGTAAAGGAGCTCGCGTGGCGCGTGCGCGTATTCTAGTGGTGGACGATCATGAGGAAATACGCAACACGATTGTTCACTTGCTCAAGCGGCAGTTTGATGTATTGGAAGCTGTCAGTGATGGGCCGGCGTTTCTTGAAGCAGTCGCTCGACTCAAACCCGATCTTTGCGTCCTTGATATTTCTCTTCCGAGCATGAGCGGTATCGAGGTTGCGCAACGGATCAAGGAGAGCGACGCGAAGACGAAGATAGTTTTTCTGACGCTTCACGATGATTTTGATTTCAAGACTGCCGCGTTGGAAACGGGCGCAGAAGGATACGTGACCAAAGCCAGGATGGGGGGCGACTTGCTCCTGGCGGTCCGAGAGGTCCTGGCGGGACGCACGTACATTTCATGATCTCCGGTGCGTTGAAGGCGGAGACATGATCAAGACTGAGGCGAGCGAAGGCGCACTCCAACAGGAGGAGAGGGCACCAGCTTTAACCTCAGCGTGATGGGCCAGAGCGCGACTGATGGGGAGCTCTGGCCCATCTGCATTTTAACGGGAGGAGGACAATGAACGTATTTTCACTTTCACAAAGAATGACGGCGGAGTTTCTCGGAACGTTCTGGCTTGTGTTCGGCGGTTGTGGCAGCGCTGTGCTGGCGGCGCACTTTCCCGCGGTTGGCATCGGATTGCTTGGAGTCTCGTTAGCTTTCGGCCTCTCGGTGTTGACGATGGTGTATGCGGTGGGCCACATTTCCGGCGGGCACTTCAATCCAGCGGTAACGGTTGGTCTGTGTACAGCGCGACGGTTTCTGGGCCGAGAGGTGATTCCGTATGTAGGGGCGCAACTGGTCGGTGCGATCGCTGGCGCGGGCGTTCTTTACATTATTGCCACGGGCAAGGCGGGGTTCGATGCAAGCGCAGGCTTCGCCGCTAATGGCTATGAAGTTAATTCCCCTGGCGGTTACTCATTGGTCGCGGCACTTGTGGCAGAGTTAATCGGCACCTTCTTCTTTCTGACCGTGATTCTGGGAGCAACTGACAAGCGTGCGCCACAGGCGTTGGCGGGTGTGGCGATCGGATTTGCGCTCACGTTGATTCACCTCGTGTTGATTCCAGTGACAAACACGTCTGTTAATCCGGCGCGTAGCACGGGTCCGGCGATCTTTGTCGGCGGCTGGGCACTCAAGCAGTTATGGCTATTCTGGCTCGCGCCTATCATCGGCGCCGCACTCGCCGGTGTCGCCTATCGCTTCCTCGCCGAAGAGCGCAAAGCCCCCGAGGCCGCCTTTGCACAGACAGTCACGCCGTAGATTTGATCGATTTTCTCTGCGTCCTCGGCGTATCTCAGCGTTCTCTGCGTTAAACGTTAACTCAAACGCAGAGGACGCAGAGATACGCCGAGAACCGCAGAGAATATTTTGCCCGTGCTATACTCTGCAAACTTAAACTCGAAACTCAAAGCCCATCGCCCGGGCTTGTGTAATCAAGGTTAATAGCACGGGAGGCACGACGATGTCTGAGCTCGTCGTGAGTTCGACGAAGGTAAGACGTAACGAGCTTGCGGGAGGGCGTGTTCTACGACCTGCTCTCGCGGCACTCTCAGTCGCCGCCGCTTATTTTATCGGTGCGAAGATCGGCTTTGCGCTGACTTTCCAACCTCATCCTGTTTCGACGCTGTGGCCGCCAAACGCAATCCTCTTCGCTGCTTTAATATTGTCTAAACCACGCTCGTGGTGGTTTCTTCTGCTCGCAGCGTTTCCGGCGCACGTGCTGGTGCAACTCAATGCAGACATACCGGCCAGCATGATCCTGTGCTGGTTTGTCAGCAACTGCACTGAAGCTCTCTTCAGCGCATCACTGCTGCGATATCTGACTAAATCCGAATTGCGCTTCGATAACACGCAGCACGTCTCGATCTTTATCCTCGTATCACTACTCGGCCCGTTCCTGTCTTCATTCCTCGATGCCGCCTTTGTGATGCTCAACCATTTTGGCGACAGCCCGTACTGGGCAGTCTTTCGACTGCGTTTCTTCTCAAACGTCCTGGCATGCCTGACGTTGGTGCCTCTGATCGTGATTTGGGGACGAGGTGGATTTCCATCATTTCGTCGAACTTTTTGGAAAGGCCTGGAAGTTGGTGCGCTTGGAGCCGGTTTGTTGAGCGTAGGGCTGATAAGTCTCCGTGTGCGTAGCGCAGGCCAGCAAACAAGACCCGCACTTCTTTATTTACCCTTGCCTCTTTTACTGTGGGCGGCAATACGTTTCGGCCCGCGCGGAACGAGCGCGGCACTCGTTATTGTCAGTATCTTTGAAATTTGGGGAGCGATTCACGGCTTCGGACCGTTCGCCACTCAGTCAGCCGAGATGAATGCGCTTTCCGTGCAGATGTTCCTCATACTCGCCTCACTGCCGCTCATGTTTCTCGCCGCGCTCATTAAAGAACGCGAAAGAGCACAGGAGCTCGCAGTGCAAAAAGAGCAGCGCCTCGAGCTGGCGCTTGACTCCGCTCATCAAGCATCCAGAGCGCTGAGCGAGAGCCAGGAAAAACTTCATCAAAGCCACAATCAAATTCGCAAACTGCTGGGACGATTGATCGATGTTCAGGAAGCAGAGCGTCGCCGTATCTCACGCGAGCTCCACGACGATCTGAATCAAAAGATCGCCACTCTATCGATAAATATCAGCAAGCTAAAGCGAAACGTGCCGATGCCGGACGGTCCACTCATCAGCGAGCTTGATCAATTGCGTGAAACAGCGAGCGGCCTGACAAACGAGGTGCGCAGGTTGTCGCACCAGCTACATCCCGCAGTTTTGGAGCACCTCGGTCTGGTGAAAGCGATTGAGTCGTATATCGCCAGTTTCGCCGAAGAAGAACAGATCGACGTAAGATTCAGCGCCGAGCTTCACGACGAACGCATACCTTTCCAAACGTCCATCTGTCTTTATCGAATTGCGGTTGAAGCACTGCGAAATGTCGCGCGTCATTCCGGCGCCAGGTCGGCCGTCGTGTCCCTTAAAAGAAATTCTGACGGCGTGGAGTTGTGTGTGTCTGATTCCGGCAGCGGTTTTGACGTTGAAAAATTCAGGCAGGACGGCGGATTGGGACTGATCAGCATTGAGGAGCGCTTGCGCCTGCTTCAGGGAGGTTGCGAGATTTTTTCGACACCAGGTCGTGGCACGATGCTCGTCGCGAAGGTGCCGCTAACATGAGTACGAAACGAACACGGCTGCTAGTCGCTGACGATCACGTCATGTTTGCCCAGGGACTGGAGAGCCTTCTGCGTGAGGAATTTGATCTGCTCGGCACGGCACGGAACGGCGAGGAGCTTGTCGAATCGGCAATGCGGCTGGCCCCGGACGTGATTCTGGTCGACATCTCAATGCCGGTTTTGAACGGCTTCGATGCTGTGCGACGAATTACGGAGCAGGGCAGTGAAGCCAGGATCATCTTCCTGACCATGCATGACGATGCGACGCTGCTCGCCGAGGCCTTTCGTTGCGGCGCGTCGGGGTACGTTTTGAAACAAGCAGCCGGCGAAGAGCTGGCGAACGCCATCAGAGAGGTGGCTAACGGAAAAAATTATGTCTCGCCACTGGTAACCAACCGTCCGGAAGAACCGCTCACTCTTCATACACAGAAGGCGACCATCACGCCGCGACAGCGCGAAGTACTCGAGCTGATTAGTCGTGGTTTAACAATGAAAGAGATCGCCTCGCAACTGAACATCTCCACCCGCACCGCCGAATCGCACAAATACGAGATGATGCAGACTCTCGGTGTTGAGTCGACAGCCGAGCTGATCAGGTATTCCTTGAGACTCGGGCTCATTTCCTAGCAAAAAATGTGGCGAACAGACCTAGTATTTTTACGTATTGTGCGGGATCGGTCGGAGTATTAGAGTAATCGCCTAAAGTTATCAAAGAGTTCGAAATAGATCGCGTCCCCTCGAATACTCAGCCCGCCCCATCAACTGGCTTCAGAGGGATAGCGCCAATCATCAGTTCGGGTTTCTCTCAAGTTCCCCATGCGAGAGAAGTGTCGCGATGTTCGCAGAGAAGTATCTCTTCGCATGTCTCTCGTTGGCCATCGTCCTGCTGGTCCTGCAGGCCGGTTTGATTTCAGGTCTGCTGATCAAGCGCGGTAGACAGAGACGCGCCGTCGCTGAGCCTAAGGAATCGGAGCATGATCTCACCGGCCTTTTGCTCCGAACGCAGGATGAAGAGCGTCGTCGTATCGCGCTGGAGCTGCATGATGTAACGGCGCAGAGTATCGGACTAATCCTGCTCAACTTGTCGCAAGTACAAAGCGCGATGTCTTCAATGGACCAGAAGACTAAAGACAAGGTGACGGAGAGTTTGATCTTCGGTGAGCAGGCGTTGAAAGACATCCGCACACTTTCCTACGTACTGCATCCGCCGCTTCTGGACCAGGCTGGACTGACGACGGCTTTGAAGTGGTACGTCAGAGGTTTCAGTGAACGCAGCGGTGTGAACGTGACCTTCACTGAAGAAGGAGTTAACGGTCACCGCATGCCTCATGACGTGGAGTATGCGCTGTTTCGTATCGTGCAGGAGTCGTTGACGAATATTCGACGGCACACGAACAGTGAAACCGCTGAGATCACCGTCAAGCATATGCGCAAGCGGGTGCTTCTCAGCATTCGCGACGAGGGCAGTGATTTGAAGTTGAGTCTGCCCAGAAACGGTGACGGTTTCGAGAGTATCGGCGTTGGTATTCCCGGAATGCGTCACCGTCTCAAACAACTCGGCGGTGAGTTATTGGTTGATTCAAATTCGAATGGCACTACTGTGACTGCAACCGTGCCGGTGAGGTGGAATGGTTATGATTCGAGTTCTCATGGCTGACGACCACGCGGTGATGCGACGTGGCATTCGCGAAATTCTCGAAGCGGACAGCGAGATCGAGGTGATCGGTGAAGCTGGTGATGGTCGCGAGGCGATCCGGCTCGCAGAGAAACTGAAGCCGAACGTGATGATCCTTGATCTCGGAATGCCGGAGCTGAACGGGTTGGACGCGATACGGCACATGCGCCGCGAGCTTCCGGAGATCGAGCTGCTGGCTTTCTCGATGCACGATTCCGAGGAGCTCATTCGCGAGGTGTTTGCGGCGGGCGCGAGAGGTTATGTGTTGAAGTCTGATTCTGCTGTTTACCTGGCGGACGGAGTGAAGTCGCTGTTTAGACATAAGCCGTTTTTCACGCCGCGGATCTCGGAGGCGATTCTTAATTCACTGGTGACTGCCGGCGGCGGTGAAAGCAGGACCGAGCCGGTAAGCCACGGACCGCTCAGCACTCGCGAGCGCGAGATCCTGCAGTTGCTGGCAGAGAACAAGAGTAACAAGGAGATCGCTTCGCGCCTCGCGATCAGCGTCCGCACTGTCGAAACACACCGTCGCTCGATAATGCAAAAGCTGAACGCCAACTCGATCGTCGAGCTCGTGCACTACGCCATCCGCAACGGCATCGTGCAACCGTCGAGAGCCACAGACCTGCATTAGTAGTTGTAGACAGGATTCACAAGATTTTTTCAGGATTAACATGTAAATCTTGATCAATCTTGTAAATCCTGTCTACTACTCCATACCATGTAACCCGTACCCTGCTACCGTAATCATACGCCGCGAAATACCAAATCGAGGCGATTTACCGATCTCTGAAAACTCACTATTGTCCCGCTCCAGCAGGAGAGCGCGATGGAACTGATAGTCGTCGGTTTTCACGGAAGACACCGTGCCGCACAAGTGTTGACGGCATTGCGCCAGCGCGACACGCCCGTTTTCGATCTGGATCAGGCGATCACCGTCTCCTGGGAAGATCGCCGGAACTTCATCGTCTCGCAGAGCATAAACCTGTCGCGCGAAGAAGGCGCTCGCTGGGCCCGACTGTGGGGGGCATTTATCAAGGCCACTCTGTTCCAACCGTTTACCGAACAGTTGTGCACCGCCGCGACGAAAGTCGCAGGTAGAGAGAACGGGAATGGTGAATCGGCGCTCACTTGCAATTGGTGGGTGGCAGACGTCGGCATCCCTGACTATTTTGTTCGAGACGTTGGTGCTCTGGTACAGCCGGGTGAATCAGCGATCATCACGCTCGCGGAAGACTTTAAGCCTCATCTCGCTCTCGGCGTGCTGCGCGATTGCGGCGGCTCGTTGATCTACACGTCTCTTTCCGGCGACCAGGTAAGCAAAGTCAGGAAAGAGTTAGCGGCAACCGACTAATCGTGAGCGCGAACGCTTCGACAGTGCTGGCGACGGACAGGACCCGGCTGGCCCACGATCGCACGTTGATGGCGTGGGTCAGGACCTCGACGTCTCTGATCAGTTTCGGATTCACGATCTACAAGTTTTTCCAGTATCTCAAGGAACAAAACGCCGTCCGGAACGACCGCATATTTGGACCACGCGAGTATGCGTTGTTGATGATTAGCGTCGGTGTGGTGGCACTCGTCTTTGCCACGCTGCAACACCGGCGCGACATGAAGGCGTTGCGCGCGCTGCATCCGGAGGTTCCTTTTTCTCTGGTCACCGTGCTGGCTGGTTTCATGTCGTTAATTGGGGTGGTGACGTTGTTGGCAGTTATCTTTCGACAGTAGAAAGGATCGCCGATGAGCACGTCTGATGCGGTATACGTCGATCAGCACGTGTTCGATGGTGGTCCAACTTTGCGACTGCAAAGATCGCTGGGACTGGTTAAGCCGGAACAGCCGCGCATCCTCAGGCGCGCTTTGTTCAGTGCGATCATTGCCTGGGCGCCACTGGCGCTCGCGACCACTGCACAAACGCTCTTCCGCGGCGATGGCTCAGCTCACTGGTTCTTTTCTGACTTTTCCATTCACGCGCGTTACCTGATTGCTCTGCCTGCTTTGATCTTTGCGGAAAGAGACTGCATACCTCAACTCGAAAAAATCGTCCATCATTTCGTCGATATCGGACTGGTCGCCAACAAGGATCTTCCGAGCTACCGGGCTGCGGTTGAGTCGACCCGGCGCCTGCTCGGTTCCCGTTACGCTGATCTGTTGGTGCCGGTTGTTGCGTATCTTGCGACTTTTTTGCTCGTGCTTTACGTGCCGTTAGAGTGGATACAACCCTGGCAGCGAACAGCCACGGGTGCGTTTTCTCCAGCCGGTTGGTGGAACCTGCTGGTTAGTATGCCGCTACTCCAGATTCTCTTATTTGGCTGGATGTGGCGAATCGTGTTGTGGGGAAGGTTTTTGGTGCTGGTGGCCGAGCTCGATTTGCGACTGTTGCCGAGTCATCCGGATTCTGCCTGCGGTTTGAGGTTCGTCAGCACTTCGTTGCGCGGCTTTCGTTTTATCAGTTTTGCGCTCGGCGCGATCCTGGCGGGAGCGATAGCGGATCGCGTCGTCTACCAGGGAGCTGATCTGCTGAGCTTCAAGACTTACCTGATCGGATTAGTCGTTTTTATTCTGATCGTTTTTGCCGGACCGCTGACGGTGTTTATAAGAAAACTTCGCGAGACGAAGCGACGCGGGATGTTTGAGTATGGCGCGCTGGCAACTCGTTTGGGGCACGAGTTTGAGTCGAAGTGGCTAAGCTCCAATCGCGAGGCTAAAGATGAGATGCTTTCAGCACCGGATTTCTCTGCGACTACTGATTACTTCTCCGTTGCGGCAAATGTTTATGAAGTACGCGAACTGCCTTTCACTGTGAAAGATCTGATCGGACCGATCATTCCGGCTCTCGTGCCATTCCTCTTCGTTGCTCTTCTCAAGATCCCCTTCCAGGTCATCATCAACAGTCTCATCAAACTCTGGTTTTAGCCGCAAAAGAAGCACAAAAAACACAAAAGAAGTGGCCTACCACGGAACACTTAGTCGCCTACCAAATCTACGCGATTTTCTGATTTCGACGACACGGTCAATATCGTCAGTCATGGAAGAGTTATTGTTACGCATGTGGAATGACTTCGGCGCGAGGGTTACTGGTCCACTGAGTTTCCGCCTCCTCATGCAACCAACGATGGCAATAACTTTTGCGGTCCGCGACGGTCTGAAGGATGCAAAAGCGGGACGGCCGTTGGGGCGTGGCCTGGTAAACCGGATCGCTCGCGCCTTCATGTACAAACATTCGCAAAGTAAACAGGCATGAAAGCACTAACCTCGTTTTTGATTCTTCTTTTAGTCTGCACGCTCGCTTCCGCTCAGCAACTGCGTGACGCCTTTCG
>Ga0065712_10068248_pt1 | contig 12470 bp, 14 predicted proteins | sample MisRhiReplicate1_FD_59099 | JGI IMG/M metagenome (GOLD analysis project Ga0065712, IMG submission 59099) | Miscanthus rhizosphere microbial communities from Kellogg Biological Station, MSU, sample Rhizosphere Soil Replicate 1: eDNA_1 v3... | ecosystem: Host-associated > Plants > Roots >...
GATTTGGCTCAATGGGTGAGGGAGAACGATCTCCCCGCCGTCACTGGACTTGTCGTAAACCGAGACACTCTTGCGCCCGGCGGAGACTATTTTCGGCTATACGGCCGCAGCGCCGAGGACATTCCGTGGTGGCAAAGCGAAATTGCAAAGGCAGTTGGATTTGACTGGAGCGGTTTCATTTCATCGAATTCCCAGTCGCCATTTATAGTTGGCGATACATACAGCCGCCCCGACATTTATCGGCTACTCTCTGTTCCCGAGGAGCTACAGGGAGGTGACTGGAACACGGGAAGCCACAAACATGGTGATAACTGGTTCATTTTTGCCACCGTGGGCACAGCAAGCCGAACCGGGCACGACTACGACAACTACTGGGAGGGCAATCGTCTAGTGTGGCGCGGTCGCACGAACGCTCGCCTTGATCAGCCCAAGACCCAGGCGATGGTGAATTCGGCCCAGGGTGTTTTGATATTCACTCGTACCGACGACCGATTGCCATTCACGTTTGAAGGGCGCGCCGTCTCGGATGGTACCATCGATTCCGTACCGGTAACCGTCTATTGGCGGTTTCTCGATGAATCGAGAGTGAGGACTGAGACGTTGCCTGAGGAGGTGACGGGCCGAGTCGTCCTAAAGGAGGGCTCCGTTCAGCAGATCACAGTCGTTGCGTACGAGCGCAATCCGGAGGCGCGTCGTCGCTGCATTGAGCACTACGGACTTGATTGCGCAGTTTGCGGGTTCAATTTCTTCTCGACCTACGGTGAACTAGGAAGCGGTTACACTCACGTTCACCATCTTCGAGAACTCTCGTCAATTGGCGAGGAATACATTGTTGACCCGGTAGAGGACCTGCGGCCAGTATGCCCGAATTGTCATGCGATGCTCCACCGACGGTCCCCATCGCTGAGCATCGAGGCTCTTCGCCACATCCTCTCATCGCGAGGTTTACCTAGCACGCAAACTTGAAGTTAGACTCGCGATGGTAGACCTAGGAGTCCCAGACAAGTCTCTCAATACCTAGCCTCTTCGCCGCTTCAGCGACGACTTCCCTCATGGCAGCATCGGCAAATTTTCCTCCTGATTCCGTCAGTACTGCCGCATAGGGTGTCGCATCAGGCGTGTTGAAACTTCGCTCAAATACTGCCATTAGGATCATTTTCCAGTCGGCCGCACGACCCCAGCAGACAATTCTGCCGTCGGAAAGCCGTCGCCCGTGTGGCTTAATGAATGCAGTTGTGAATTGAACCGCCCCATCAAGGCCCAACATTCTGAACGGCTTCTCCTGATCCGCCCGTCTCGCCCGAGGGTAATCCTTGAGGAGCGAATCCTTGATGTAGACGCGAACTTGTCCAAACGGCATGAATCGTTGAAGGACGCCGCCGACTTGCGCATCCTTGGTCCAATTCTCGTAGTACTGCGTTTTCTCCGTTGGCCCCAAAGCAAGCCAGTTTATCTGGTCGGCGATCTGCCACATTCGCTCGCGTAGTTGGTCCCGAACCTCGTCTGGAAGACTCATTGCACGCCTCCGAGACCTGGTGGTCTGGGGTAGTTGATGTCGGGCAACTCCAGCGTCGCGTCTCCCTCGCGAATGAAAAGTGACGCTTGGTCAAGCATCCACTCATTGAGAAAACTGCCCGCAGATGCGTCGTGAAATTGAATGATCCGCGAACCAAGGCCGAGACGCTCAACATCCCCGCCACGAGCAGCGCGGTCAAGTTCAACAACTTCTGCGACGCGGCGCAGGTCCGTGACAAAATCGAGCACAACGACCTTCGTCTTGCCTGGGCTAATTCGAAGTCCTCTGCCGAGCTGTTGCACGAAGATCCTTCTGCTGTGCGTAGCTCTTAGAAAGATCAATAAGTCCACATCAGGAACATCCACGCCCTCATTGAAAAGGTCCACCGTTGTCACAAAGTCGAGTTGTCCGGCACGAAACCTTGACATCAATACGTCCCGCTCTCGCGCTGGCGTTTCAGACGAAAGAGCTTCCGCGCGAAATCCGTAACGCCTTAGCATTCCCGCGAAACTCTCAGCGTGCAAAATCGTCGGGCTAAAGACTATCCCCGAGCGTCGACTTTCCTCTTGGTACACCTGCTTTACTTGTCTGGCGGCTTCTTCGTCGCGCGTGGGAATGATAAGCCGCTTGTTTAGGTCAGTTATTGAATAGCGATTCCTTGATAAGTCCTGCACAGCCTCCCAGTCAAGGTTGTCCGCCAGGAGGCGATAATCCACCTCCGAGAGGAACCCTTGTTGAAGCCCCTCGGCAATGCCAATTCTTACCAGTGCCGGCCCAAGAATCTCGTCAATATCGTAACCATCGCCGCGCCACGGCGTTGCGGTTACTCCTCCAAGCATAGGGGGATCAAGTTCCCTAATTGTTCGTTGAAACATCTCGGCACCGATATGATGGGCCTCGTCCACGAGAATTAGCCCAAATCTCGGCATACGCTCCAGATTTGCCAAGGCGCTTTGGATCGTTGCAAACGTAATACCGTCCCAATAAGTTGGAAACTCTCCGTCTGCAAGACGGTGTGTGGCGACCCACTTTGGTAGTTGAAACCAAAATGTTCTCTGCAATTGATCCACGAGAGCGTTGGTGTGCGCCAACACAAGGATTCTCGCGTTCTCGATCCGGTCATCGCGTAACAAATCAGCTACTACTTCCGCCATTACGATCGTCTTTCCCAATCCCGTCGCAAGGACGATTTGAGCTCGGCGGGTATCGAGAAGCGCTTGGCGGAACCGGTCCGTGACATCCAGCTGATAGGGACGAAGGCCACGCCGTGACGGAGCGTACTCTGGAGTCCGAGCCATCATGCCCATCAGAATGCGCGGATCCGCTACCTGAATCTTCAGCCCTGTCCGTTCGTACCGGCGTTTCTCTGCAACGAACGCATCGCCAGGCGGTCTCGACGTCGCAACAACAAGATGATTAGCGCCGTAATACTTCGCCGCCTCCACAACCTCGGCAATTGCGTCTTTTGGAGGTGGAGAACTCGTTGTGTGTTTGCACTGAAAAACCCACAATTCACCTCGCTGTACGCCAAGTACGTCAGCTCCCTTGTCCCCCGTTCCCCCCACGATGCGAACGTCATCGAATCCGTTGGCAAGGATCAATCGAGCAAGGTCGCGCTCAAATGCTTGCCACGGTCCGTGTAGGAGACGGCGTTCGTCCAAAAAGGGAACCTTGGCTAGGCTCACGTCGCGGTCTCCCCTGGGTCGGTTGGGGACAAGAGCTCAATCGCCAGTTGCGCTCTCAACAGGCGTGCTCGGCTTGCGCCCGTCAGATCACCAGCATCCTGCCCGGCGAGCCAGACGGCATCGGCGATCAAGCTTTCGTAATACCTGACAATCTGGGACTGCGCTTCCTGTGTCGCCAGCGGGCGGCCATAGTCCAACGTCGCGTAAGAATCGTCCCAACACCTTCCATCGAGAAAGAGTTCGGGATGGGCTCCGAAGAAATCACCGATCACTCGTGGCGGCGCATATTCAAGGAATCTCGCCTCCGCGATAACCGCCTGAGGATTTCCGGCCGAACGTGTCGCCATTCTTTGAAATATCGCGTCCTGATCGTTTGTTGGAAGGTCGTTAAAGAGTGCCACCGCATCGGTTGCGTCAACATTCGCCGCAAGAGTCGCTGCAATGTCGAGAAGGACCTGCCGAGCTTCATTACTGAGGTCGATTGGATCTAAAGCGTGAACGCTCGCGTAGCGGCTTCGCAGCTCCGCCAACACAGACCCGAATGTAGCGGCGCTCGCTCCGCCACGAAGGAAGTCCATCGCGGACCAAGAAAGCTCCGCAAGCAGACCGTCGAGCGGAGTCATTGTTGCCGATGAGAATACACTATGCCGAGTGTTCACCAAGAATTCGTGAATACCGCTCGGCTGCGCACGTAACGCCCAAGGTTTGGAATTGCCTAGAGATGGGTGAGTATCAAGGACGTCGTACGCCTGAATCTCCCATCTTTGATTTGTTGAGTCACTTCGGTACTCACCCCCTAGGCTGGCAATCGGCGTTTCAAGAGGCGGCGCAACAGCTGGCGGATTAGCCGGCACGGGCTCAGCCTGGCCAGTCGCTGGCCCAAATCCTTCAAGAGTGTCAGGAGCATTTGTCGCTGCTTCCCCGGCACCAGTAGCGGGCGGGGTTGGAGCGAGCAACTGGCGGTCGGCCTCCTGCACGAGGTCCCACCACTTTGCGTCAGTTTGATGCGCCGCATCGCCGTCATAAAACTTTTTCGCCATCTCCTCCGCTCGGTCGTTGTCCGGAACGATCAGTAGTCGCGCATAGCATCCTGCCGTTTTGGATTTTGGAGTGGAGCGGCGGAACAGCTGATAGAGCTTGAACAACGGAGAAGTGTTTGGAGCGTATCCCGCTTCTGCTGCCTTGTCAGGGCCGAGAGGACCACTGCCGCGGACTACGCTTATCATGTCTTCCCAGGCGGGGTCCGTGCGGTCGAACCGGTCTTTCGTATACGTGACGCGACAATGGTCAAGGTGGATTTCGCCAACAATTCGACCTCGCTGCCGAGGATCATCGATAGGGTATTCCGGCTCGATGATTTCGCCGTTTTGCCATTGAAATAATTCTCTGTTTGCCAATTCAATCTTCCTTCCGTGTCTCAGAAAGTCGATTCCGAACTCTGTCTTGCTCAAATACCTTTGGATGCCAATCCATCCGCGAATAGCTCGGCGGCGACGGACGACATCTCCGCTCGCGAGGCAACCGGGACAAACCGCTTCATCAGCCGGCAGCCATTGCCAACACTTCCTACAAAACGGGCGGTCTGGAAGTTGAACATCGATGTGCTGAAGCGCGCTCACGGGGCCAAACCGCGACGTCTGCACGTCGCGAACGGGGCATCCTTCACCTCCCCAAACGCAGTGGACTTTTCCTGGCACAGCTGACCCATTCAGCAGCAACCGAAATGTTGTGGGGACTCCACCTTGGCGAAGCATCGCCGAATAGGCTCGGCTAAGTTCTCTCTTAAGAAGCGTCCGGTTTGCGGCCTTGGAAAACCACTGACGTTGTTCCGGTTTGAGTTTTTCTACGCTGATTTCCGTGCCGTGTTCTTTCGGGTCGATCTTGGGACGGGTGAGCTCCGGTGTTCGGAAGTGCCTTTGCCCGCGAAGGGCGTCGAAGTCAATCCGAAGGCCGACCCACTCCGCGTCGTCCTCGCGAGTTGTCCAAACTGTCGTAACCGTGCCGAGCCTCGCTGTCGCGATGTTAAAACCCATTCCAAATAGTCCGAGATTGCTCGTCGGATCGTTGCCCGACCAACCGGCTCGCACGGCCATCTCTAGCTTTTCTCGGGACATTCCTGGTCCGTTGTCCCGAATTGTTACCTTAGCCGTTGGGGTGTCATTGGTCGGAACCTGAATGGCGATTTCAGGATTGGCCATCGCACCGCCGGTCCGGGCGACCTCAAGAAATCCATCGACAGAGTTGTCGATTAGCTCCGCTAGGCACTTCCACTGGACAAGATTGATTTCGCCCAGCATTGGAAGGATGCGCGGGTCAGGTTGCAGATCAAAATCAGCGGCGGTTCCAGGCATCTTTTGAGCCCTCCAAAACTTCACGTCGACGAGTCGGGGTTGATTCTCTGCTCTAGCTATGCCGTCGTCTAGCAGCGGCACGGTCTAGGCCCCTCCTGGCGTCGCTGCTTGGCCTGCGCGCCCTTGTTTCTACGCCTACGCCATCGGAGAATGCAAAAACTCTTTCACAAGCAGATCGCCCATGCCGACGGCCGTAGAGAATCCCTTTTTCGACCGCTTCGACTTCGATTTGGCACGCGCCGTACTCGGTCAACTCGTGAAGGCGTTCGACCGACTTGGAACGGCACCCTTGGCCTCTGACGCCATTGCTCGCGTCGACCGCTCTCCAGGTGTCTATCAGTTGTTTCATCGCGAACGTCTGGTATATGTGGGAAAAGACGAAAAAAGCCTGCAAAAGCGACTAGGAGAGCATTATTGGACCATACGGGGTCGAAAGAATATTTCCGTCGATGACCTCACGTTTCGATGCCTGGCTATTCATCCGAATTGGGCTCCCCTAACTCACGAGAGCTTGCTGATCCGCCATTACACGCGAGAAGGCACCTGCGAGTGGAACACGACAGGATTCGGCAATCATGATCCAGGCCGAAGGCGCGAGGATTGGCAGCCGAATGTCTTTGACACGCAGTTCCCCATAAATGAGAAGTTCCCGTGTCTCGGCGTAACCGCAGGCATATATGACGGCAATGCGCTACTGCAGGCGATTAAGGCATCCCTACCTTTCGTCTTTCGCTATAAGACAACCAATCCCCAACAATGGCGAAGTGGCCATCCCGACTACGTTGGGCTTACTACCACGGTCCCCCGTGATGACATGCCGGCGGCCGAACTACTCGCCCTACTCGTGCCGAGACTACCCGGCTGGCAGGCCACGATCTTTCGCAGCCACATGATTCTGTACAAGGAATCAAGGCAGTACAGTTCCGCCGTGACCGTCATTTCTTAACGAGACGAGCTGCCACCTCTTTCGCCACCACACGAGCCAAGCCGACCGGCACAGCGTTTCCGACTTGACGCATTCGCTCGGTCCATGCACCTGAAAACCAGTATTCGTCAGGGAAACTTTGAATTCGGGCGGCTTCGCGAACAGAGAAATAACGAACCTCGTTGTCGCCGAGATTGACCATGTTTTCACCGCCTGGAACGCCGTGGTCTCCGGCCTTTAACGTCTTCGCCGGCTCATCCAACGGGCTGCCATTGTGGCCCGCGTAGCATCGCGCTCCAGGATTTAAGAAGTGATTGGGGTCGGCGCTATCGGTTTGGCCCACTCTAAGTTTCTTTAAGCCCAAAAGGGCGTCGCGAACAGTGACCCACGGATGTGTCGCGGTCTCGCGCATTGCACCTCTGCGGAGTGCGTCCACACGGGTATTGAGACGAGGATTAAGGGAGGGACGCTTCGAACGAGGAATCTTGTGCCGATCCCAATATTCTCCCGTCACCCACTGGCGGTAAAGCAACTCATCGGCAGTGTGGGTGGGTTGGGGAAAGGAGAATTCAATCTCAAGGTCTGACCGAAACCCAACTATGAAGACGCGCTCTCGGCGCTGAGGCACGCCAAAATTTGCCGAATTGAGCAAAGCGACGACCACATGGTAATCCAGGTCGGTCTGCCGACCAGACGTATGAATCCGCTCAAGCTGCTGCCGATGCCCCCGCCAACTCCCGGATTGATCCTTCACCATCGGATGCGAAAGTTGAAGGTAAATGTATTCGCGGTAGTCAGCAAAGGCGGCTCGAAGAAGCCCCTTCACGTTTTCGCAAACGAATGCTTTTGGACGAAGCTCCGCGACTGCCTTTGCAAAATCCGGAAACATATTGCGATGGTCTGCATCGGCCCGATGTTTTCCGCCCAGCGAGAATGGCTGGCAAGGAACGCCGCCGGCGACTACGTCTACCTTCCCGACTTGTGAGTAGTCGAATGCCCGAACATCGGTTTCGCATACATTCCAGTCTCTGGCATGTTCGATATTTCGATCCTTGTTCAATCTAAGTGTGTTGCACGAATCACGGTCGAGTTCCAACAGCGCTCTGTGCTGAAATCCTGCCTGCGACATTCCCAACGCAAGACCGCCGCCGCCTGAAAATAACTCGATGGACTGCATCATGCTCTTCCTTCATGAAGGTTTCAATTTTGGCTTCAAGCCGAATCTCGTCCTGTAGTTCGCACTCCCAGACAACGAGTACCCGCCAGCCCTGCTTCCGTAACTCTCGCCTTGTCTTGCGATCCCTGCGGACGTTTCCTTGGAATTTTGCCAGCCAAAACGAGATGCGAGACTTGGGAGTGCGAGTGCTGGGGCATCTAGGGTGACGGTGCCAGAAACAGCCATGTACGAAAATCGCCACGTTGTGCCGCGGAAGGACGATGTCTGGCTTTCCCGGCAAGTTGCTTTGATGCAGGCGGAACCGATAGCCCAGTCGATGCACCAGTCTTCGTACCTTTAACTCAGGGACGGTATCCTTCGACCGAACCCGTGACATGATTTCGGACCGGCGTCGGCGAGTGACGGTATCCATATTCACGTCGGCTTTCGGAAAAGCGGCGATTCGGCATCCAAATACTGCTTCACAGCCTCTCGCACCACCCAAGCCACAGAAACCCGCTTCTGCCTGGCGATCCGTTCCAGATCCTCGTAGTCGGCTGGCGGAAAGCTAATTGACGCCCTAACCGCTTGTGCCGTATCGGTTTTTGTCGGTTCGCTCATTGCACCCATCCCTCCGCACCACATTACACCAGGTTGGTGCAATGGTCAATCAGGCGCGGGTTTATGGCCATCGCGACCACTGTGACGACTGCCTAATTGCTTCGTCAAGCAGGCTGCCGAACGGGTCCAATTAAGTCGCGGGAGGATTAGGCGGCGATAGCGTATTTCCAATTCCGATTGCCTTTCCCAGTTCGTTCAACGCTTCCTGCCGCTCTTCGCAGCCGCATGGCCCAATGCCCACGCCCCATCACCACGGGCAGGTAAGTCTCCTTTCGCACTGACGGCGACCGCCTAGAATGGGTCGATCATCGTCGTCAATGTGGCGCAGGTCATTCGGCTTTCACGCAGGAATCAATCGACAATGTCTGGACCCATCGTTCGCACCGCCCCGACTCCTGAATTCTCAAAGAACTGGGATTCTGCGTTTGGCACGAAGAAGGCCGCAGTCAAGCCAACCACCAAATCAGTCAGGAAGAAAAAGTCTGCCAAGAGCAAGAAGTAGGTTGGAGACGGCGGGCAGTAAAAGCTCGGCCGCATGGCGGTTGACGATGGCCTCAGCATGGGGCTGGAGACAACCTCAACATCAACTTGCTTGCCGGGCCGAAGATACGCTGCGCTTGCGGGCAGCGGCAGATTTGGAGGGTCACTCTCCCTTGAGGGTCCGCGTCATTCCATTTAACTCTGATATGCTTAGAAGGAGTCATTCCTTGACAGTCAGCGCGGGAATGACTCGTGGCGCTACTTCAAGAACGCTCTCTTCACCAATAGCTCGCGACCCTTTACTCAGAGGTAACCATGCCAATGCGACTATTTTTCCTAGGCGTGCTGCTGGCGTGCGCCACAGCCCTTGGTGTGGCCGATGAAAAACCCGCCGTCAAGCTTAACCCTGCTGTGGTGCGCAAGCTGGTCGAGCAGTTAGCGAGCGATGACTTCGCAACTCGCGACGGAGCGACGCAGGAACTGTCCAAACTGGAGGAAGTTCCCGAGGCATTACGGGAGGCGACGAAGAGCAACGATTTGGAGGTGCGCAAGAGGGCGCAGACAGCTATTGATGTCATTACTGCTCGTGCCGAGGACAAGGTGTTCAAAGCGTTGGGCCGGTGGACTCAAATTGACGACTTCAAGTCGAATCATCCCAACGACGCAATAGTTGTCGAGGACAAGGTCATTGTCGGCACGGACCAGGGCCAGTTGCGCGCATACCGATGCGAGGACGGGAAATCAATCTGGGTCCACCACCACGGCGTGCGGATTTTCCACAGCGCGTGTAGCGATGGACAGCGCATCTACTTTAGTTCGGCAAAGGGAGTCACGGCCGTAAAAGTCGAAGACGGAACCGAAGTGTGGAGCTTTGGCCTCGCCTGTTGCGACGGGCCAACCTTCGTCCTTCCAAAGCAAGGGGCGGTCTTCGTTGGCGGCAATGACGGAAAACTTTACGCCTTGGACGCTAAGACCGGCAAGCAAACGTGGGCTTCCGACTTCATCGCAGACGCCCCACCCGACCCGCCTGATTATTCCGGCGAGCGGGCTCGCATGACGAATACCAAGGCGAGACCGTCCGCGCTGGCGAGCGACGGCGAGAGGCTCTTCCTCAGCGTGTTCGACCAGTGCCGCATCGTCGCTGTCAACGCGACCGATGGCAAGCGGCTTTGGTCTTTCCAATCGCGTGGGTGGGTCTACGGCTCGGCCGTTGCCACGGAGAAGCATGTGTTCTTCGGCAGCCAGGACGAGTCCTTTTACTGCCTGGACAAGCAGACCGGCAAGAAAGTCTGGAGTTACAAGACTAAGGGACGCATCGAATCTGGCGGGGCAGTCGATGACAAGTTCGTCTATTTCGGGTCGTGCGACGGTGGTGTTTACTGCTTGAACCAATCCGACGGTAAGGAGCGGTGGCGGTTCGCAACGGACCAACGGGATGGCCGTAACAGTGCGATCTACTCGGTTCCTCTTCTCCACCAAGGCGGCGTGTACTTCGCGGCCGGGGAAGGGAAGGCGTACACGGTCAATCAGGGCACGGGTGAGTTGAAGTGGAAACTCCGCCCATCCAAAGGGTCCGAGCTGTACTGTTCCCCAGCCACCAACGGCGTGAATTTTTTCCTGGTGACGCGGGCACAAGATAAGGAGCATGGCGAACCGTCGCTCGTGGCAATCGGCCTCAAGTGATGACTGCGCCAGCGCCGTCCGCCCGGCCTCATAGGTACTTCCTGGGCCTCGCGGCAGAAGGTTTCTGGCATGCGATTGATGCGGCTCTGACGCCGGAACGGTTTTATCCAGGGTCGCACGAGATAATCGTCCCTTGGAACGACGCGACGAGAGAGGTGCGGCTTCGCAGGATCGACTTGCCCAACTCTTCAGCACCCGCCACAAAGCGACCGTGACGTTGGGACTTTTAGCGGCTACCTGTAGAATGCCACCCAAAGGAGTCCGCAGATGAGCAACAAACATGGAATCGTGGGGCCGGTCGCCTTCACTATCATCGGCCTGCTGGCCTTGCTGCCAATTCTCTATGTCTTGTCCTCCGGCCCCGCGGTTGGGCTCGTGGCTCGCGACTACATTTCGCAAGACACTATTGAAGTCGTCTACTCGCCGCTCGACTTCGTCTGCCAGCGATGCACGCCGTTTGAGCAGGCAATGTCTTGGTACGTCGACCTGTTTCAGCCCGTCTATGAAGTGCCCCCCGGTACTATCTATGACCAACCATTCGAGATCCCAACAAACTCGGCACCACCAAACGGGGCCACGCCATAGCGGATGAACTCATCCATCCCCGACTCCAATCCGTAGGCAAAAAAGGGAGTGACGCCCCATGAAGTACAGCCTGCGAAGCCTGATGCGGTTCTCTCTCCGGGACTTGTTCTGGATTACGGTCGTCGTCGCGATGGGAGTGGCGTGGTGGCTCGACCATCGCATCCTCGCAAAGTCAGAAAACAAAGCCAGGGTCTCCGAAGGCATCGAGCGTGGCAAGCGCAAATACTTACAAGACATTCTCGAAAAAGCCGAAGGCTACAGGATTACCGAAGGCGAGAAAGGGAATGTCAGAATGTCGATACCCGCCCCGAATCCGCCTAAACCGTAACCCATGAAATACAGCCTGCGGAGCCTGATGACGTTTTCCATCCGGGACTTGCTCTGGGTGTTGACGTTGGCTGCCGTACTGACGGCATGGTGGCTGGACCATCGGCGGCTCCGGGCTGGCATGGAAGAAATCTACAATGGTGCAGTACGTTACGAAACACACTTCGGACGCTGGAAGGGCATGGATATTCCTAAGCCGGAAGATTTCTGACTCTGCCCGCTTCTCAGGCACCCGCCCCGAACCCGCCCAAGCCGTGACGCTGGGGCTTTTTCATGTGCGGGCTGGTAGAATCGGGGGCATGGCGACGGCAGCACTTATTTGGGGAGTCAATTGCGGGCTGGTTATCGCCTTGGCGGTTTTTGTAACCTTGCTCTACGTGGTCCCTGCTTGGCGGATAATTCGGGATATTGAGCAGTCGGATTCTGACCCCATGCCTAACATTTAGTCAGCCCGTTTCAGCCGTCGCCCTATGAAGTACAACCTGCGAAGCCTGATGATCGGCTTAACGCTCTTTTGCGTGCTGCTTGGTGGCAGAATCGAGTACTTGCGGCGGATGGCTGTCTTTCACGAACAAGAAGCCTCGCGGCATGCATTGGAATGGGAAAAAGTAGCTGGCTGGAATCCAGCCCACCCCCCACTCGCGGACTTCGAGTTGCTTGGTGTGTCGCTCGAACATCTTGAGCAATTCAATGCCCATCAGCGACTTGCCCGCTATTACCGAACTGCGACTTACCGCCCGTGGCAAATCTCCCCGCCGTCCGCTGACAACCAACCATGAAATTCACCATCCGCGACCTGTTCCTGGTGACGATGATCGTGGCCCTGGCGCTGGGGTGGTGGGCGGATAGGCATTCTCTTCACGCTCTGCTGGTCCATGAAATCCTTAGGCGCGAAGAGGCAGAGAGTGATGCTGCATGGCTTGCGAGCGATTGGCAAAACCAATTCATCAACGGTGAGACGGCAGTCCGCACTGGAGAAGTTCTTAGGAAGTATGGTGCGCTGCCCAACTCTCAGGCCCCCGCCCCGAATCCGCCCAAGCAGTGACGCTGGGCTTTTTCATGCACGGGCGGGTAGAATCAGGGACATGAAAGAGCCCGAGAAAAAGAGCCACGCGGGGTGCATCATTTTGGTGCTTCTTGC
>Ga0065712_10000427_pt1 | contig 12451 bp, 11 predicted proteins | sample MisRhiReplicate1_FD_59099 | JGI IMG/M metagenome (GOLD analysis project Ga0065712, IMG submission 59099) | Miscanthus rhizosphere microbial communities from Kellogg Biological Station, MSU, sample Rhizosphere Soil Replicate 1: eDNA_1 v3... | ecosystem: Host-associated > Plants > Roots >...
GAGCGTGAGCCACTGCATCGCATCGACGTGCGCGAGCTCAATCGCGCGCTGCAATCGCTGGCGCGTCTGCCGCTGCTGTCTGCGTTCCGCTACCAGCGTGCAGCGGGCGCGAACCCCACGCTCGCTTTCGACGTGAAGCGATTCGCCGATGCCGGCGTGCTCGCCGCAGTAGCGGATCGTGCAGTCGCCACGACGCTCGTCACCAGCGAGGGCCGCGCGCTCACTGAAGTGATCCTCACCGTGCAGAATCGCGCCCAGCCGTTCCTCAAAGTGTCGCTGCCACAGGGCGCGACGATGGTCTCGGTTGATGTGGCTGGCCAGGCAGCGAAGCCGGTGCTCGGCACCGATGGCACGCGCGTCCCGCTCCTGCGCCCGGGTTTCCGTCCGAGTGGTCCGTACCAGGTGTCGTACGTCTATCTCCATGCCGGCACGCCATTCGACAAGAGAGGCGACATCGAGATGACGCTGCCACGCATGGACATGCCAGTCGGCATCGTCCAGTGGGAGGTGTTCGCGCCGGAGCGGTACTCGATGAAGTCGATCGGCGGTAACGCGATCGAGATGAGCAGCATGCGCGTGAGCGACGGGGGCATCGCTCGCGGCTACGCAGCCGCTTCGAGCCCGGTAATCGAGCACTCGGTATTCACCGGAGCACCTGGCCAGATCGGTGGCACGGTGAAAGACGCGTCGGGTGCAGTCCTGCCTGGTGTGACGATCGAAGTCGCCTCGCCTGCACTCGCCGAACGTGTCCGGACGGCGGTCACCGACAGCAACGGCCGTTTCGCATTCGCGAATCTGCCGGCCGGCCAGATGAGAGTCACTGCAATGCTTTCTGGCTTCGCTTCGGTGGTTCGAGAGTTGATCTATGACCAACGCCCGGGCGAGATGAACTTCGAGTTGCGTGTCGGCAGTATCGAAGAGACCGTCACCGTAACCGGCGAACGGCCAATTGTGGACACTCAGAGCTCGGCGCAGCGGATGGTGTTTTCCAACGATTCGGCGAGTGAGCGCGCCTCGGTGCGCTCCGAGCGGTCCGACAAGGAAACAGCGCAAATTACGGCGCCGTCGCANAACGTCGTGGAGCTGCAGCGCCGCGCGAGTGGCGTGCTCCCNGTGCGCGTCGACATCCCGCGCGCGGGCACGTCGCATCAGTTCNTCAAGCCGNTGGTCGTCGATCAGGAGACGACGGTCAAGCTTCGATACAAACGCCGATAAGGCGCGAGCGGTGTCTAAGTGGTCGGAGTGTTCAGTCGTGATTCGCCAGATGCTCACAGGATGCCTCGGCGCGATCGTCTTCGTCGCCGGGGCATCCTCCGCTGCAGTCGCCCAACCGCCACCGGCGCCCGATCCAAACGTCGTGCTTCGCGTATCGATCGTTGGTGTCGAACGCCCGTTTCGCATCGGCGAAACGATTCCGCTGCAGCTCGAGTTCAGCAGTGCGGTGAGTGAACGCTATCAGGTCAATGCAGCCACCTACGACCGCAGCGGCCGCATGGAGTACGAGCGGTTCACTGTGTCGCCGTCCGGAGGCAGCGTCGATCCGCTTGCCCCTCGCGCCTTCGGCATGATGGGGGGCCTCACGGGTTTCCAGTTCCTGAGCGCGAAACCGTGGTCCATCCGACTCAACGTCAACGAGTGGATTCGATTCACGCGTCCCGGCACCTATCGGCTGACAATCACGAGCCGCCGAATCGAGATCAAGAATCCGGCTACCGTGAGAGGCACCTCCGAGGTCCTCGTCTCGGGCAATCCAATCACACTCAGGATCGTCGCGGCGACTCCCGCGTGGCAGACGGTCACACTTCGCAACGCCGTTGCCACGCTCAACCAAGCTCCTCCAGCCGGGTCACCGAGCGATGCGTATTACCGCGCTCGCTCTGACGCCCTCACTTCGCTCCGCTTTCTTGGAACACCAGCGGCTATCCGAGAACTCGCCAATCGTCTGCGCGGCAATCCCATTGGCAGCGACGACTCGATCTGCGTCATGGGTCTGCTGTCCGCGCCCGACAAGGTCGTTGCCCGTGAAGCGCTCGAGCAAGCGGTGGACAACCCCAATCGGCCTGTACATGACAGGTTGCTGAGCACGTTGTCAGGCCTTGACGAAGCTCAGAATCCGCCCCAGTGGAGGGAGGCACGACAGCGAGCACTCGAGCGGCTCGTCAAAGCGTTGCCGAACAAGCGTGGCGACGCCGTGGCAATCAGCCTGATGACTGCCGCGAACGCAGCGTGGAATTTCGTGCCGCTGCCGGAGACCACAACGAACACACTGGCCCAACAGCTGATCGCGCGTTTCGATCAGCTCCCGGTCCAGCAACAGAATTTCCTTCTTGAGAGTCGGTGGGACAAGATCGGTGGGCCGGCACTTCTGCCGCTCCTGCGGCGATACGCGGGGGCGAACACGCAGATTGATCGGAACGGCCGGGACGAGTACGACAGACAGCAACTCGCGGCTACCGCGTTACGCCGCTGGTATGAACTTGATCCGGCGAGCGCACGTCCCGCGTTGCTCGCCGAAATCAGCCGCCCAGATCCTCGTCTCGGCACCCGAGCTCTCGGTCTCTTGCCAGACGCGGTCCTTCCGAACGTCGACGTTCAACTTGCCGAACGCTTTGCTCAAAGCCCGTCGGCACACGGCGCATCGTTGATCGCGCGATATGCAACAGGCGCTGTCCTCGATTCCGTCCTGGCCACACTCGATCCGCACCTCGGGAGATGGGCCTGCGACATTCAAGCGCCAATCCTGGCGTATGCGCTTCGTGTCAATCGCGTACTCGCGCGTCCGCGTATTGAGAAAGCTTTGGCGAGTCGGGAGTCCACGGGCTGCTATGGCGAGCTGCTGACGTCGATTGCCGATGTCTACTATGACTCGATTCTCGAAGATCTCGCCCGCAGTTCCCTCGACGATCCTGCACCTCGGGTGAGAACGTCTAGCATCAGACTGCTGGGACGATTCGGATCACCGTCAATGGAGGCGGTTCTGTCCGAGCGTTACTCGAAGTGGATCGAGAACGTGACGGGACGCGAATTGGAAGTGACCCCCGCGTTCACCGAGAGAGGCACAGAGCAGGACGCGATCAACGAAGGCGCCAACCTTCTCGAAGCGCTCACAACCGCGACGTCCTGGGTGACACGCCAGGACAAGCTGACGAAGCTTCTCTCGATGACACGAGTACCACGGTTGCGCCAATACCTGGAGTTCGAGCTGAACACATGGCGCGAGCTGACGATCACTGTTAACACTCGCCCGGGTTCCACGAGCATCGATGGTGGCGTGGCGCAATACGAGTTCCAGTCAATGCGGGTATTACAGAACAAGCTGGAACAGTTTCCGGCCGGTACGAGATTCGTCCTCCGCGTATCGGGGCAGGACACACAAGCCGTACGAGCCGCCGAGGACACTGTCAGCACGTTCCTTCGGGCTCGAGGAATGGCCGTCGTCCAGCCACAGTGAGGCCTGCGGCAGTTCGATGCGTGAGGCAACGGAGGGGCGGAGACAACGGAGTAAAGCAACACGGAGAAACGGAGCAACGGAGGAATCTCTCTTACGGATCCCCGACCTCGGCCCCGCCCTTCTTTTCGTGGCACAGACCGCCGGTTCATTCGTGACCTGGCAGCACCAATCGCCTCACGCCGTCCATCAACTTCGGAACGTTGAAGTTGATCAACAGCCCGAAGGGACTGTTGGTCAGCTTCATGTACGTGAGCGCTTGCGCGCTGTGAACTGGCAGCAACGCCGCGACGCATTTCGTTTCTACAACGATCGAGCCCTCCACTATCAGGTCGACGCGGTAGGTCGCACCGAACTGCATTCCTTTGTAGAGGACCGGAACCGCGCGTTGCGTCTCGAACTGCAGCTTCCGAACACCAAGCTCGTAGTGAAAGCAGGGCTCATACACCCTCTCGAACAGCCCGGGGCCGAAGATGCGGTGGACCTCGATGGCCGCCGCCAGGATCTCGCGGGTGATCTTGTTGACCGGAGTATCGATTAGCATCGCTCGCCATAAGAGCAACCGACGGGCCGTCAGGTAACTACTCGATTGGCCGAGACTGCCGCCACGCAGGTGGCACTTCCTGCGAATTGAGGCACGTTAGAAGTACTAGTTAATCTCCGTTTCTCCGTTGCTCCGTGTTATCCCGTTTCCTCCGCAAACTCCGTTGTCTCTGACACGGAGGGGCACCTCCTCCGAACACATTAGTACTTCCGCGTTATTGAGCCGCTCCGCCTCTCTCCGTACACTCGCGCCTCACAACTCGGCGGTTCTCCCGTGGAAAGGCAACGATGACGCGCGTGAACGTGGCAGTAATAGCGGGATTGGGCGTGAGCGCTCTGTTGATGACAGCCTCTGATGCCCGTGCACAGGGCTGCATCCTGCTGCGGCAAACCTCGCCAATGTTCGGGACAACCGGCACCCTCGATCAGGAGGTCGGCACCTGGAACCTGACGGTCACCGGCCGCAATTCCACCGCCGACATCCACTACAACGGGACCGAGCGCCAGTACCAGCGAGAAATCGAGCAGACCTACGTTGTCAACCGGCAGAACTCGATCACGACGACGGTCTCGTATCAGGCGACGCCGCGCGTCAGCCTCAACGTCGGCATTCCGTTCATCGAAGCCTCGTGGGGCATTCCGTCGCCCCGCGCCGGCGGTCCCGCTGCACGCGCGAACGAGAACGCTCGCGGCATCGGCGACATCACCACGCTGACTCGCGTGTCGCTGCTCAGCCCCTCATCGCATCGCTCGTGGAACGTCAGTCTCGGCGGCGGCGTGAAATTTCCGACCGGCAACAACGAATCGACCGACGTCTTCCCAGATGGGAACGGCAACAACAACCTCGAACGCTACGTGGACATCTCGGTGAATCCCGGCGACGGTGGCTGGGGTCTCATCTCGGATCTGCAGGCCTACAAGATGATGGGCCGCTTCGTCGCCTTCGGATCGGGCACGTGGCTGCTCAACCCGCGCAACACCGGCGCACCATCGCGCGGCAACCTGGCGACAGCGACCACCCCGACAAACATCAATACAGTGTCGGACCAGTTCATCTTCCGCACTGGTACCTCCGCGGCGATTACCCGTCACATCTCGGCATCGATCGCGTGGCGCATGGAAGGCGTGCCACGCTATGACCTGATCGGCCGCTCCGACGGCTTCCGTCGTCCGGGTGTGGAGATGTACTGGGAGCCCGGCGTAACCGTGACGAGTGGACGTCATGCGATCTCGCTCAACGTGCCGATTGGCTACTACTTCAATCGCTTCCGCAATCCAAACACGGCGACGCGCGGCGACTCGACGTTCCCTGAATATGTGGCCATCGCCACCTACTCGATGCGCCTCGGCAGCCGCGCCTCGAAAGCGCCGACGGTGACCGACCAGCCTGCCTCGCGTCCGTTCCCTGGCGCACGGGAAGAGCAGCAGTGAGAGTGGCTGCCCTTGTCGTCGCGTGTGCGATCGCGCTGGCGCCGAGAGCGGCGTTCGCGGAGAACTTCAAGCCCTTCACGCTGAAGACGCTCGAGGGCGATGAGCGCACGCTCCCGCAGGTGATGGGACGCAAGGCGACGCTCGTCGCGTTCTTCTTCCCTACCTGCCAGTACTGCAATGCGGCGTTTCCGTTGGTGCAAAAGATTTACGACGCGAACAAGGACCGCGGTCTGTCGATGGTGTGGATCAACGTGATCCCCGATGAGCAGCGCCTGATCGCCGATTGGCGCGCGAGCCACGGCTACACGGCAACCATCCTGCTCGGTCAGCGGTCAGTGGCCGAGGACTACGACCTGCGCATGACGCCGACGCACGTGCTGCTCGACGCAAAGGGCAAGGTCCTGTGGAAGCACGCTGGATACAAGCCCGGCGACGAGAAAGAGATCGATCGGCGTATCCAGCAAGTACTATCCAAAGAGTGACCAACCGCTTTCTGCCCGGCCTCGTCTTGCTGCTGATTTCGGCATCGAGCGTCTGGCCCGCGGCCGGTGCCGCGCGCGTCGTCACGAAGTCCACACGTCACCTTGCCTTCACCGCATCGCTTGGCCCCGACATCGTCAAACCAGGGACGACCATGTCACTCGCCGTCGACGTGAGACCAAAGAAAGGCATTCACGTCTACGCTCCCGGCACGCAGTATCGTCCCGTCGCGATCGCCATCGATCCGAATCCGGCGCTGTCGGTTGACGAGGTGGTCTATCCCCGGCCGATGTCCTATCTGTTCAAGCCGCTCAATGAAAGTGTGCTCGTCTATGAGCGCCCGTTTCGATTGACGCTGGACATGAAGGTCGGAGCGGCACCGCCGCAGCTCGCTGCGCTCACCGCCGAGTCACGCCTCACCATTAAGGGCCAGCTCACCTACCAGGCGTGCGATGACAAGGTCTGCTATCTCCCCGTCTCGATACCGCTCGAGTGGAGCGTGACCGTCGCGCGTTGATCCTCGGTTACAATGCCGTCGCCTTACGCACAGAGGACTACATCGATGAAGGTTGCATGCGTCATCGCGTTGAGTCTCCTCGCCGGGACGGCTGCCGTATCGGCCCACCATTCGTTCGCGGCCGAGTATGAAGGCGACAAGCCGGTGACCATCACTGGAACCGTCGCCAAGATCGACTGGCAGAATCCGCACATCTACTTCTACGTGGATGTGAAGGACGAGAAAGGCGGGGTCACCCAGTGGAAGATCGAGGGCTACCCGCCGAACATGCTCGTCCGCCAGGGCTGGAAGAAGGACGCCACGATGAAAGTCGGCGACATGGTGAAGGTGTTCGGGTGGCGTGCGCGGGCGAATCCGACGCAAGCCGCAGGACGCGACGTCACGTTCGCCGACGGCAAGAAGTTGAACTGCGGACCGCCTGCTGGGACCGGTGGCCAATAGACACGAAGGAGCGACAGCCGTGAAACGTGTGCTCGCGTCCTTCGCCGCGATGGGTGTCGCGATGCTGCTCGCCGGATCGGCGATCGCGCAAACGCAGAAACCAGTCTTGAAGCCGGTGCCGCGCACCGCCGACGGCAAACCCGATCTGTCTGGCGTGTGGGTTGGCGGTGGATTCGCACTGCTGTTCGGCGACGCCGAACTCGAAGCGATCAAGCAGTACGACGCCGCGGCAGGACGCAAGCCGTTGCCCCCGCCCGAGCCTCCGCCCTACAAGCCCGAAGCTGAGAAGAAGCGGCAGGAGTTCCTCGCAAGAAAAGGCATCGACGATCCGATGGCGCGCTGTCTGATCTCAGGCGTGCCGCGCATCACGTTCCGGCCGCTGCCGTTCGAGATCATTCAGCAGCCGAACCGCCTGGTCATCATCTACGAGGTCCATCACGCGTTCCGGTTCATTCCGACCGATGGACGCGGCCATCCCGACGATATGGAGCCGTCGTATCTCGGCGACTCAATCGGACGCTGGGACGGCGATACGCTCGTCGTCGAGGTGACCGGATTCAACACCAACACATGGCTCGTCGGCGTCGGCACGTTCCACAGCGACAAGCTGAAAGTGACCGAGCGCTACACGCGCGACACGCACGACACGATCATCTACGAAGCCACGATGGAAGATCCCGAGGTGCTGACCAAGCCGTGGAAGCAGTACGCCACGTTGAGGCTGAAGCCGGGCGAGCGCATTCGTGAGTACGAATGCATCGAGAACAACGAAGATATTCAGCGCTTCGAAAAACTTCTCCAGAAGTAGTGTCCGGCTTCAGCCGGACTTCGATCAATCCGGCGTGAACTCGGCGTCGAGCGTCACGTGCCGCGGCGCATGCTTTTTGCCCGCGTTCTCGAAGAAGAATGTGTGCTTGCCCGCCGCAGAGACCTTCACCTGGAAGCTGCCCGACGACCCCTTGAATGCTGAATCGAGCACTGCGTCGCTCGGATCGGTGAGCGTGAAGCCTGAGAGCGCCGCGTCGTTGCCGCCCTTGCCGCTCGCGTGCCACTTGCCCGACAGTGTGCCGGACCGGCCCGGAGCGTTGAATGACACGCTTTCCACTGCGCCGGCAGCGATATCGAACTCTTTGTTGATCCGCGTCGACGTCGTCGTCTGTTCGTGCGACGCCCGCGGCGCTCTGGCGGCCTCTTCGCGTGTCGAGAGCTTCACAGCGATGCCCACCGACACGACAACGGCGAACACCAGGAGCATGGCAGATTTCTTCATTTGACTTCCCTCTTCGCGGTCTTTCACAGTCCCGATCCCGTTTGATCCATGTATCGGTTGCGACCGGAAGAGGGTTCAGCGTTCCAAGGGTTCAAGGACTCGGAACCCGTCTCTACTCGTGACGGAGCACGAGCATCGGATTCGTCTTCGACGCGCGCCACGCAGGGATGGAGAACGCTGCGAGCGCGACGAACACCATGAATGCGAAGGTGCCGATCACGACCGACAGTTCCGGCGCGGGAAGATTCGGCATCAAGGACGACAGCACTCGACCGAGCGCGAGTCCTCCTGCCATTCCAACCGCCACGCCGACCATCGTCAGACCGACGCCCTGTTTGAGCACCAGCCACAACACGACCGATTGCCGCGCGCCAAGGGCCATGCGCATGCCAAGCTCGCTGGCACGCTGCGCAGTCGAGTACGAGACGACGCCGAAGATGCCGAGCGCGGCGAGGAGGAGTCCCAGCCCCGAGAATCCCGCCAGCACATTCCCGAGCAGTCGCAGGCTCGCCGTCTGCCGCTCCTCTGCGGCTCTGGCGGTCACGAGACCATACACAGGCAGATCGGGATCGAGCGCAGACACAACGCGCCGCAACTCCGCGGCGATGGCGTCAGGCTCCCGGTTGGTGCGCAGCAGGATATTGACGAATTGGGTTCCTGTTTGCGCCAGCGGCATAAACGCCTGGAATGCGGTATCGACACTGGATGAGGCGCCGAAGGACGGGAAGGTGATATCGCCGACCACACCGACGACTTCACGCCAATTCGGGTTCGGTCCGCGATTGCCAATGCGCTTGCCGATTGGATCCTCGCCGGGCCAGATGGCGCGAGCCATCGCTTCGTTGATCACGATCACGGGTGTCCGTCCGACGCGATCGTCGGCTGTGAAGAGCCGGCCACGGCGAAGCGGCACTTGCAGTGTCTCGAAGTACTCAGGTGTCGCGCGTTCGTTATAGGCCAGCACCGGATCGGTACGGCCTTCGACGGCAAACGCCGTGCTCGTACCGAAGGTGGCGGTCGGGACCGACGAACTCGAGACGGCAGCGTGCGTGACACCGGGAATCTCGGCCGCACGATCGCGCAGCGTCTGGAAAAACACCCGTCGTGCCTCGGGTGTCGTGTAATTCGGCCCGACCGGCGGAAGATTGAGTCGCGCAGCCAGCACACCGTCGACGCGCCATCCCGGATCGACCGCGGTGATGCGCTGCAGACCACGCACGAGCGACACGGCACCAGCGAGCATGATCAGCGCGAAGGCGATCTCGGCGACGATCAACCCCTGACGGAATCGCTGCGGTCCCCGGCCCGCGGTCATGCTCTGCGGGTGTTGCTTGAGCACGTCGTTGATGTCTGCGCGCGACGCAAGCCAGGCGGGAACGGCGCCGAAGATCACACCCGTGATCACTGCACAGCCAAACGCAAACGCGAGCGTCGCCGGTTCGATCGTGATGCGGACACCCTGCAGATCGGCGAACTGCCTCGTCGCAATGAGCCGTGTGCACCAGAACGAGAGCGGAATCGCGATCGCGCCACCGACCATCGACAACACGAGACTATCGGTGAGCGATTGTCTGAGCAGCCGTCCTTTGCCGCCGCCGATCGCGCCGCGAATCGCAAACTCTCTCGCGCGCGCCGCCGTGCGCGCCAGTTGGAGATTGGCGAGGTTCACGCACGCAATCAACAACACGAGGAAGGTCAGGCCAAACGCAAACGCCGACATGCGACGCATCACGGGATTCACGAGGCTGAGTTCCGCCAGGCGGATCCCGCCGCGCCGATCGAGATTGGTGTTCTCGGCGAGGATCTGCATGTCGATGGCTTTCATCGCCGCATCCGCTTGCTCCAGCGTGACGCCCGGCTTGAGTCGAGCGAACTCGCGCAGGAAGTTGTTGCCGCGGTCCTGACGCTGCTGCGCCGATGCCGCAAACGGCCGCCAGATATCGATGTTTCCCCAGAACAGCGGATACTCGAAGTCTCTCGGCATCACGCCCACGACCGTGGTGTAGCCGGCGTTGATCCGAATCGGCCGTCCGACAATCGCGGGGTCGCCATTGAAGTGCCGCTGCCAGAATCCATAGGACAGCACGGCGACCTCGGCCGCACCTGCCTGGTCGTCGGCGTCCGTGTAGGTGCGGCCGACGAGCGGCGCGACGCCGAACAGCGCAAAGAAGTTGCCCGTCGTGCGCAGCGTAAACAATCGCTCAGCAGGCTGACCGGGCTCGGCAAGGCTCGTGTCCTCCCAGTTGATCGCGGCGAGATGTTCGAAGACGGTGTTCCGCGCGCGGTGATCGAGATAGTTGGCCATCGAGTGTGGCCAGCGATCCGACTGCGGTGATGTGCGGAAGACGTTGACGATGCGCTCGGGCTCGGGATACGGGAGCGGCTTGAAGAGCAGCGGGTTCAACACGCTGAAGATCGTGGCGTTGGCGCCGACACCCAAGACCACCGTGAGCACTGCCGCAATCGTGAAGCGCGGCGACTTGCGGAGGCCACGCAGGCCATAGCGAACGTCCTGCATCGCGTCGCGTGCCCAACGCAGCGGCAGCACATCGCGCGAGCGTTCCTTCGTCTGCTCCACTCCATCGATCTCGATGCGCGCGCGACGGTACGCTTCCGCGTCGCTCATACCCTCGCGGGCATTGGCTCGGGTCTGCATCGCCACATGAAACGCGAGCTCGTCATCGAGATCGCGTTCGATGCGCTGCCGCAAGAGGATGGCCTTGAGACGAGCAGGGATGGCGTATATCCAACGGCCCATCGTTAGGTCTCCTTGAGCGCGAGGACCCGGCTGATCGCGGACGTGAGGCGATGCCAGTGCGCGGTTTCCTGTTCGAGATAACGCCGCCCCGCGCGCGTCAGCGAATAGAACTTGGCGCGTCGCCCCAATTCGCTGGTCTTCCATTCGGCGGTGATCCACCCGCCAAGCTCGAGCTTGTGGAGCGCGGGATACAGCGAGCCGTCGCTGACCTGCAATTCGTCGCCTGACACCTGTTTGAGCCGCTGGCTGATCGCCCAGCCGTGCAGCGGCTCGAGGGCCAGAATCTTGAGGAGCAACAGATCGAGGGTGCCCTGAACGAGATCAGGTGGTTTGCTCATGGGTGTCCGGATCCGGTGTAGTGTCCGGCTTGAGCCGGACCGGCATGTCCTCGGTTACCGATGTCTTGCCAACGGACCCTTTGACGAGAGGAGGGTGTGAGGGGTTGGCTCGGAAACCGAGGCTATGGTTCAGAGGGTGGCAACGACCCGCAGACATCCATCTGTCGGCCTGACAGGAGAGATACATGCCCCGCGGGCACCACGCCGATGATGGTGGCTCGCGGTCAACACATGCCAATGCCAACCGCGATGCGTTCAGACGGATGTCGCCGCCCGATGTCTTCGGATCGTTGCTATTGAGATAGACGGGACCCGGCGGAAAAAGGATCACTCTCCCGCGAGAGCGGCGATTTCCCGTTCGATCGTGCGCCTGCCGCGAGCGATGACCCACAGCACCATGGCAAACATGATGATGGCCAACACCATCAATGCCGCAACCTGTGACGAGGGACGACCCTGGAACGCTCGCGCCAGTATGATCACGCCAAAGCCCGGTACGAACGGCAGGACATAGGCCCACGCGTCGTGCGACAGTTCGCGTTCCCGCAAGAGCCGCGCTCGATAATGCTCGATGCAACTCATTCGGCCCAACGTCGAGGGCACACGTTCGAGGCGCGAGTGCCGCCAGAACCGGTACACGATGAACACCAACGCGAGCACCATCAACGCATCACCGGCACGTTCGAGCATGTCGGTGTCGACCCAGACTTCCCAGATGTTCTTGACGATCAGCAGCGTGACCGTCACGGCTCCGACGAGTTTCCATCGCTCGACTTTCGCGTCAAACTCCCTGACCCTTCGACGTACTTCCTCGACCGGCATCGCCGGCTCGTGCCGCGGCTGTTGCCGCCACATCTGACCGAACTCAGGTTCGTGTTCATTCGCCATGATGAGTGCCCTCGTAAAACTGCCGAACGAGGATCTGTTTGATCCGATGAATCTTCGTGGAAACGTTGGCCACCGAGAGGCCGGTGATCTCCGCGATTGACGCGGCGTCCTCATCCTCGAGGTAGAGGAGCATCACCTGTCGATCGAGTGGCCGCAGACGTTGAATCAACGCGTGGACGCGGTCGAGCGCGCGACGACGGTCGAACCCCTGCTCGCGATCGGACGACTCGGCGAGCGCATGCAGATCCTCGTCGAGGGCGACCAACGTCGGCGCAGCGGCCCGCGGCCGGACCACCCGCGAGATGGCGGTGTTGTGGGCCACGCGATACACCCACGT
>Ga0065712_10000382_pt1 | contig 12448 bp, 3 predicted proteins | sample MisRhiReplicate1_FD_59099 | JGI IMG/M metagenome (GOLD analysis project Ga0065712, IMG submission 59099) | Miscanthus rhizosphere microbial communities from Kellogg Biological Station, MSU, sample Rhizosphere Soil Replicate 1: eDNA_1 v3... | ecosystem: Host-associated > Plants > Roots >...
GCTGTAGCTGTAGGGGTAAACGTCGCTGTAGCAGTTGCCGTAGGCGTGGAGCTTACCGTTGCAGTCGGTGTCGCCGTTGGCGGGACTGTCGGAGTCGGACTGGCACAACCACCGGTGGTAACATTTACCTCTACTGAGGTTGTCGTGCTCGCACCAGTGTAGCCGCCTACTGCTACCGCTGTGTTACCCACATCAGTCCCGGCAGGGAACGAGCGCTGCTGGTTCAATGTCGGACCACTGGTCCAGCTGTTGGTAGCCGGGTCATACACCTGCAGGGTATTTGCGGTATCCGGAGTGAACAACCGCTTTAGCCACGATCTTAATCCGTTGGAACCGAACTTAGGCGATGTGCCTGGCCCAGTGAAGGGATTGCCACCACCAAATATCCATAGTTTACCACCGATCACTGCCGATCCCGGCACGTTGTTGGGGGCGGGCAGATTAGCTCGCGCCGTCCAAGTGTCAGCTGCAATGTCGTAATCCCATAGCGTAGAGATCACAGTGATGTTGGCATCGCGTCCGCCGGCCACGTACAGATGGCCGTTGATCACGCCCGATCCTGCACCACCGAAGCCTACCGCAGCGGGGATAGGGGTCTTAGTGGCGAAGGTGTTGGCCACTGGGTCGTACTCCCAAGTCTGGAGGAACGCCGGGCTGACGTTACCAGTAGAATAACCGCCTACCAGGTAGATCTTGCCGTTAAAGTAACCCGATGCCATGAAGGCGCGCAGATCAGGCATTGGCGCTCCGCTACTCCACGTGTTGGTTGCTATATTGTAGATGCGGGTAGTATTAACCACGACACCGGTTGTGGGATCGTCGCCACCGAAGACGAAGAGCTTATTCACGTTGGGCGCATACACCGCTGAGGCCTCCGCGTTCGTCAGGTCAGGCACAGGAGCAAGAGGCGTCCAAGTGTTAGTAGCCGGATTAAACTTCCCAAACTGGTTGATGGTGCCACCAGCCGAGAAGGAGTAACCGCCTCCTTCGTAGGCAAAGGTGCCATCGCTATCCATGAAGCCTCCGTAGTGATCAATTGGTACCGGCGCTGCTACCGTCCATGGCCCGGGCGACCCTCCTGGGACACAGGTAGGCGTTGCCGAAGGACTTGCCGACGCTGTGGCCGTGGCAGTTGCGGTAGGAGTCGGCGATGCACATGGACCCTGGGTGTAGCTTTGACCACCAGCAGCCGCGCCGCCAACCCCGTTGCAGAAATACTGCGTAAACACCGTGTCGCTCTTTTGCACCCCGGCTGTGGCAGACGTGTTGCCCCCGGTGACGACGCCATAGATGATATCGAAGCGAGTCTGTCCCTCGTATAACCTCAGCTCGAAGTTCGCACCGGTCGTGCCCGGGAAGTACTGCGCCCGCCATTCGATGTTGAAGATTCGGTTGGGAGCAGTGCCACTTACTGATGTGAAGATACCGAACCCAGAATTGACCAAGTACAGGTCGTCCCAGTACGGGAAGATCGTGTAGTTGTGGGTGAGCCACGGCAGGCATTGGTTGGTAAAGGCCGTATCGCTGGTCACAAACTGGGCGGTGCCGTTGGACGACAGATTAATGCTAGTGAAGCTCTGGTCGTACAACGTGAATGGGAATGGCAACGCGACAGTGGTGACGGTGTCATCGCCGTGATTGCCGATGTCCGTGGTGCCTGGCACGATGCTGCCGCCGATCTGAGTGATCGTATATTGCCCACAGGTCGCAGTTGGCGTTGGCGTTGGGGTAGGCGTAAACGTCGCGGTTGCGGAAGCAGTAGCAGTGGCCGTAGCTGTAGCTGTAGGAGTTGCACTAGCCGGCGCAGTAGGCGTTGCTGTTGGAGTAGGAGTTGGAGTTCCACAAGGAGCCGCAATCAGCCATCTACCTGCATTCACTATCACGCGCCCGAACGGTCCAGAGAAGTTCATCGGGTTTTCGCCTAGATAGGCGTTTATCCCCACACCGGTATGCCCGTTGTTGGTCTTGTACGCAGCCAACTGCTCATTGTCCTGGTACAGCGCCACTGACACCGCGCCGGGACTCAACGCCAAAGTGTGGCGGAAGAACGCGCACAGAGATCCAGCAGAGATGCCTTGCATCAGCGGATGGGTCGTATCGTAGGTGCCCAGACAACTGGTGGCAAAGTGGGTCGAGCCTCCATCAACAAATGGGCTATACCCACCCGTTTGCCAGCGGCCCTCCAAGTCAAACGGCGCCCCAAACCAATCAAAGTTGAGCCCCACTACGATGCCGCCCGTGTCGGCGTAATCGGCCAGCACGTTACCCATCGCCACCGGATTAGCATATGGGTTGTTGGAGAAGGCTACTACTATGTTGTACGGTTGTAACTGCCCCAGCGTGGGCGTGCTCGAGGATGCGTCGAACAGGTCCACTCCCGTCACACCAGGTTCCGCCAGTATCTGGCTTTGCAGGGTGGTCGGCGGCCCGTTTATGTCCGAATACGCGATCAGCACGTGGAACGAACTTGGCGTGCAGCTAGGCGACGCCGTAGGTGTGGGTGTGGGGCTGGCGCATACCACGTTTCGGAAGGCTATGTCGCTGACGTTCCCCTGCCCGGTGCTTCCGATGAATGTGGTCAGGCCGTTTGCGGGATTGATTGTGAAAATAGCGTCGGCGTTTCCAGGCGTGGCAAACAGAACACCATCGGTCGGCCGAACACCAAGACCATCGTAGTAGTTATCTGTCGGCGTCGTGCTGATGCGATGGGCATCAACCGGCGAGATCACGTTTAAAGCGAAGCCCGTGAAGTTGGGGTCACTAAACGAGCTTTGATATAGCGTGCCATTGGGAGCAAACGCGATGCCGCCGCCTGCACCGGATTGAGCATCGCCTATGAAAGTCGCAGCGGCTGTGGTGAGATTGATCGTGTACAACAAGCCTCCGGGACTAAACGTGTTCGAGGTAATCCCATAAAGTATGCCAGTGCTTGGCTGGAAGCTCAGGTCGCTGATACTTAGCGGCGTCCCATTGACGTTGATCGTGCCTATGGTGGCGATCAACGCGCCAGTATCCGGGTTGATTTGGATCAGCGAACTGGGACTGCCGCTCGTTACAGTCGCAGCAAACAGTCGACCATCAGGGTGGAACGCAAGCCCGGGCAATCCCACGCCGGCAACAGGCGTACCGACGACTGTGCCCGTGCCATTTGTCTGGTTGATGCTGACCAGCGCACCGCGACCCACCGCGCCATTGCCATTACTGCCGTACATCGTCAACGATGGCGTGCAGCTAGGCGACCCTGTAGGTGTTGGCGACGGAGTCGGAGATGGGCAGGGTACGAGGATATAGCTTTGCGCCCCAGTAGCCGCACCACCCGAGCCGTTGCAGAAGTACTGGTTAAACGTGGTGCTGTTCTTCTGGACGCCGGCCGTAGCCGTGGTGTTGCCGCTGTCCAGTTGGCCGTAGATCACGTCGAACCGAGTCTGTCCCTCGTACAACCGCACTTCGTAGTTAGCAGTACCCGTTCCTGGGAAATATTGGTTACGCCATTCGATGTTGAAAATGCGATTCGGCGCAGTGCCACTAACCGAGGTGAAGATCCCAAACCCACTGTTTAGCGTGTAATTGTCATCCCAGTAGGGGAAGATGATGTAGGTGCGGCCACTCGTGTCGGGGAGGCAGCTATTGGTGAAGATAGAGGAAGGGCTAGCGAATTGCAGTGTGCCGTTGGAGTCCACATTCGCAGTCGTGAAGGTCTGATCGTACAGCGTGTAAGGGAATGGCAGCGTAATGGCCGTCGTGCAATCGTCGCAATGATTGCCGGTATCAACTGTGCCCGGCACGATGCTTCCCGCGATCTGATTTATCGCATATTGTCCGCACGTCGCGGTTGGTGTCGGAGTCGGCGTGAATGTTGCTGTTGCCGTAGCTGTTGGCGTAAAGGTCGCTGTAGCTGTCGCTGTGGCTGTAGCTGTGGCTGTGGCTGTAGATGTAGATGTGGGTGTGAATGTGGCTGTTGCTGTCGGTGTCGGTGTAGACGTGGCCGTCGCTGTGGGAGTCGGTGAGACAGCTGGACACGCCCCTGGCTGGGAGAGGACCACGCTGTCGATCCTCCAGCCCGAACCCGAGCCGCTGGTGTCGCTGCCCATGCGCCAGCGCAGCACGATATTTTGCCCCGCCGCGCTAGGCGGCAGGTTCACGGTCGTCGTGATAAAACCAGCTGATGTGTTGCCCCACGCCGCACGTCCGGCAAGCGGGTTTGTGCAGCAGGTGCTGACTGTCGCAGTATATCCGCCAGTGACGAAGCTGCCGCCGGCTGTGATGATATCCGCAAAGGCGCCGCCGCCGATGCTGATTTCCAGCACGCCGCCATCCCAGGTATTGGGCAACGTACTAGCCTCAAAAGTATAATTCTGGCGGAAGGTCACCTGCGCAATGTTGCTTGTGATGGGAATGCTTGGCGAGTCCAGTCGCTTGTCGCTAACCACAGCTGGATTATTTACCCATGCGGCATTGGGTAAGGAATCGGCTACTGGCGTGGGCACTCCGGAATTTGAACTCTGCCACAAGATCATATCGGGATCGACTGCATTGGTCGCCACCCAACCAGCAGGCAGCGCCGGCGGGGTGACGCCGTCAAAGTTTTCGCTAAAATTCGGGACGTAGGCCCCGACCACGGTCACGGAGGCGCTGGCATTTCCGCTACTGGTGCCAGGGCAAGCGTTACCGACCGTGTACGAGGCCATGTTATTAAGGGTAGAGCCACAGGTATCCGTGGTCGTCGCGCTGATCACGTGCGCTCGCGTCGTGGTGCCGCCAGTCAGCGTAGTTGGGCTGTAAGCCAGGCTCTGGTTAGGCGGGCTCCCGGTGACCGACCAGCCGGTATCCGTGTTGGCGGCATCGATCGACCAGTTAACTCCGGGCGCTGCAGGGAGATTATCTGTGAACGTCAGGCCGGTCGCCGTAAACGAACTATTATTGGTCAGCCTGACCGTGAATCCCACCTGCGAGCCGCTAGCGGCGAAAGGGGCATCCGCGGTTTTGGTGATACTGACGTTAGCCAATGACGCTCCGCTATAAGGAGTAACTTCATCCGCGCCAATGTCAGGCGTGCAGGGGTTCCGAAGGTTATTGTCAAAGTCATTGCTGATCCCGCCGATGGGCGTGGCTGCGGCTATGCAGGGGCTTCCCGGCATTATGTGGAGATCGACAGTCGCCGCGTTTCCCGTGGGATTAACAAAGAGCGGGTTCGCAGAGATGCTGTTGGCGTCCTGCCCGGTCCCCGCCTGCCAGTTTGCCAAGGTACAACCGGTGACACCAGGCGCCGTTCCCACACAACCGCCCACGCCGTTTGCAAAAAGATCGTTGTAATTGGACGTCACTCCGGCGAGGCCACTTAGTGCAATGGCATAATTCGTGGCACTGCCGGAGCCGTTGCTTCGCGCGTTCCAGAAAATGTTGTCCTTGTAATTGCGGGTGCCACTAGTCACGTTGCTAACAAATCCGAAGGTGGTGCTCGCTGATGCCACTCCACTGCCGCCGACATAAACGCTGTTGTAGTACAGATTGTTGCTGCCCGCGATTTCGAACATTCCGTAAATTTGATACCCACCTGTGATCGGCGCGCCGGCGGCATCCACGCCGAGACGGACCATGTTGTTCTTATAAGTGCCTTGACCTGCCACGGGCAGGATACCGACTAATTGAGATGTAGTCGCGCTGGAGGTGATCGAGAGCGAATGAACAAAGTTTCGTTCCACCACGTTTGCCGTCGTAGCGGGGAAACTGCAGTACAACGCATAAATTGAGTTGCTGGCTGCGCCGGAATTGTTGCTCAAAGAATGAATGACGTTCTGCGAAAAGACATTTGGGCCCACGACTCCCGTTCCGGTCATAACCATGCCACTGCTAACAATCAAAGCCGCTGCGTTGGAGTTGCCCGAGATGTTTTGGATGGTATTTCCGGTGGCTACTACGTTTGCCAGGCTATTCTGAACACCATACATGGCGTAGGCGCCGATCAGGTTATCGGTGATGGCACCAGCCCCGCTTCCTCCAATCTGGTTGTTATTTAGTGTCGCGGTCGCAGCCGAAGATGTATTAAGCAAAATACCCCTGAATCCTCCGGTGCCTGTCCCTATCCCGGTAATCGTAATCGCCCCGATTCTGTTGTTCGAAATCGGATTCGAGCTGGAGGTAAAGTCATAAATCGCGGCAAATGCTCCCGTAGAGCTTTCTATGAATGTGATTGTTGATGACCCATCGAGACTCCCGATCTGGTTACCAGTAATGGTTCCTACGTCGTACCGACCGCCTGCCAGGAATATTCCACGAAAGGCTGATCCACTGCCTGTCCCAGTGCTTGCCGTGTCCTGGCTAATCCCCGAAATCACATTCCCCTGAACGCTGGTTACCCCGGCTGTGGTGCCAGTGGTGAAGTCCAGTCCGACGAACAAGTTGGTAGTTCCACTAATCGCTGTTAATCCGGTGGCGTTGGCCGCGCCGAAGCCGACCGTATTTCCGGTGACCGTTTGATTAAACCCACTGGTTGACACCAGGATGCCAGAATATTTCAGAGCGGCCGTCGTGAAGGTGCGCGGCGCGGTCTGGTAAATTCTATTGTTCGAGACTGTTGTAGTGGCGGTGTTGGTCTGGAGGTCAATACCGGCGACGGACGTCGTCGCATTGAAGAAGTCGAAGACATTGTTGTTGTCGATGAGATTGCCGGTGTTGTGGTTTGGACTGGCTGACCCGAGCGACATCACTCCTTTGGTAGGCAGGCTGGTACCGACTGGGCCGATAGCGTTATTCGAAATTGCGTTATTGCTGTTTGCTCCGCCCGTTGACGTGCTGATCAGAATGTTGCCGCCCGCAGTGGCCGTGCTCGCTGTGGACGAACCCAGTACCGCGCACCTTGTAATGGTGTTGTTTTGCGCGCCGTTGATAAGCCGGATCGTGCTCGTGCCAGCGGTTGCCGACACGGTCGTATTCGCAATTGTCAGTGAGTTACCGCCCGAACTTAAACCATCAATGGTCACGTTGTCGGCGCCGTTGAGGTCGATCAACGGGCTGCCTGCCACAATCGCGCCGGAGACCGTTCTCGCTCCGGTTGGTGTGATCAGAACCAGAGTGTAGCTCGCAGCCCCAACACCGCTCGCGTTCAAAACCGCCGATGCTGTCTCGGTGGTGTCGCCGCATACACCGATGTTGATGACGCCCGTGTGGGTGCCGGCGTTAATGGCATCAAACGCAGCTTTCAGCGTTGTGTAATCAGCGTTATTTCCGCTATTGGTTGCTTCTACTCTGATGTTGCCGGCGCCACAGGTGACCTCGGGCAGTTCCAGAAAGTATTGGAGGTTCGATGCTGAGCCGGCGAAAGCCGACAATCCGGCGGACTGCGAGGTAGAATCTTCGGGATCTGGATTCGCCATTACCGAGGCTTCTGATTTTTTTGTAACCTCCTCCTTTTCCGATGATGCACCTTGGAAATCCGGATTCGCAGCTATCCCCAACGCTGAGGCGGATTCAGAGGAGTTGGAGTGCGATAGGATCGCCGACTTAGCAGCGCTTTGCCTGACAGCGTTTCGCTGCGCGAGCGCAAATGGAATGGCGCAGACGCCTAGAAGCAGAAGCAGGTAAAATGCGCTCCGGATAAGATGCGCCTTAATGGTGGGATTAATTTGTTTTTTCATGAGAGGTGTCCGACTTGATGTGGGATCTCGCCGCAATGTGCGCAGGCCGCGTTGCGGCGTCTGGGGTGTTCTGGGGTCTCGGCTTCAGAAAGATTCCTAGTGGAGCAGCGGTTGTAGTCAAAGCCGCTACAAAGTGTCAATACTATTTTTTTAAATTTCTTAAGAATGTTTTGTTGTCACTGCGGAACGCAGCGCGCGTCTAAGCAGATCCTGCAGTCGGGGCGGGCCTTACACCGGAAACACTCTAGCCGCTTCGCTGCTTGACGCCTCGAACATGCTGGGAAAGCCGGAGACGAAGCACGGCTTGGCAGAGAAGTCGGGGTTTCGTCATCTACAGGGCGACGGCTAGGGCAAAGATCTGCCTACGCGCCGCTTGATGCGCCCTTGCAGCTGTAGCTGACGCACGTACGATCGATTGATACCGCTGCAGCCGACCACCTATCACTTCTCACCGACAACCAACTGTCAGGGCCTCGGCAGCGGTGTGGGACGCGGCCTCGGTGTCGGGCCCAAGCGCGGCGTGGGCGTCGGCCTGGGCGTAGCAGTAGCAGTAGCAGTAGCAGTAGCAGTAGCGCTCGGCGTCGTAGTTGTCGTGGCTGTAGGTGTTGCAGTCGACGTAGCGGTAGGCGTGGCAGTGGCAGTAGCTGTCGCCGTGGGCGTCGGCGTCGGGCCGCCGCCTGGTGATACACGAACGAAATAGACATCCTGTTCGTGCTGTCCCCTGCTCGCGTTGAAGTTGAAGGTCGCGGGGTAGGCGACGTTTCCTCCCGTGTTATCGGAAACGATGGTGATGTAATCGCCTATTTTGTTCTGCACCGGGTATCCTTCGAAAGGCGTGAAAGGAGCGCTCACGGCTATGTTAGGCGCCCATGTGACGCCGCCATCCGTGCTAAAAGAATAGAACAACTGTGAATCCGTGTTATTCGCGGCGTTGCGGGAGTCAAGCCAGACAGAATCGATCCGTCCGTTGGGCGCTACCGCCAGCGTGCCAAACCAGTGCCACTTGTTATGATTAATTGGATCGTCGTTGATTCGGTGCGGCGCGCTAAAAGTTAACCCGCCGTCGGTGCTGCGCACAAACATCACATCGGTGCCAGTACCGAACCCAGTTGGCTGCACACTGGCGACCATATAAACATTATTATTAGTGGGACCACCGGAACGATCCACTGCCAGGAACACCTGTCCCCCTAAGCCGCCTGGATTAATTGTGTCACCAAACACGAGGCTGCCGCCAAGGCTGACTTGCGTGACTCGGTCAAACGTGGGCGTGACTGCTGGATTCTGCGCATCGCTGGAGCGAAGGCACCAAAACGGGCTGGAAAAATTGGCCGCACCGCCGATGAAGAGATTGCCGTTTGAATCGACATCGAGCGTGCCCCACACAGGGGAACTCGGAAGAAAGATCGGACTCATCCATGTGGCACCGTCATCGGTGGAGCGACTGAACTGCCTACCGCCCCAATTATTGCCAGAAGTGCTCCAGAGTTGATACTGAAAGCCGTGCCCTGTGCCGTTGGTCCGATCTATCGTGAACCATTGCTTGTCGCCTCCGCTCACGTTACCAAATGTTAAACGCGTCCAGGAACTGCCACCGGTTAGCGAGCGCCAAATATCGTCATAAAATGATTCACGAAGGCTGAGGTAGTAAAAATTTCCTGTGTCATTCGCGTCCAATACCGGATCGCTGCGAAAGACGTTGTTTTCCAAGACGCCAGGGAACGTCCACGTGACGCCGGCATCGGTGGTGAAGCCCCAGCCTCCCTGCCGGAAATCAGACTGAACGCTATTGAATTGCCTCCAGCCGATCGTCATTCTGTTGGCATCTGTCGGATCCACTGCAATCGACGGTTCGTTCGCCGCGTCACCGAGAATGTTGTTGCCTTGCGCATCAACATTGACCTGATAGCTAGTAAAGGCTCCATACGGCGAGATCATCCGTGGCGACATCCCCAGCCGGTAGATGTAGGCCGGCGGCATGTTGTATTTTTCGAGGGGCTCGTTGGGATTTAGCTTCGTTTTGCCTGCTTGTCCGGAGGCGGTGGCAATTGATGCGAGTGTGACGAGCAAAATGGGCAGGCTGTTGGCTGATATCGTGGAGAATCTCATGAAGTGTGAAGTGGTTGGAGCATTGAAGTGAAGCGCACCCGATTCTTGATTCCCGATTCGTCCTCCCGAATCGCTGCGCGGACGCGCTTCCTTAATCCAGAACAGCAATCCTGTCGACAATTATTCGCTACTCTTTGATAACAACGTCGAAACACAATTTCTTGGGCAAAGCGGTGGAACGCGTTGTCCTTAACGCGTTGAGAAAGCGGCTTCGCCGCCTGATACTTTGCGCCTCCGGCGACCGACTGCATCGCCTTCGGAGAAGCCGATCCACCTTAACTCAATATGCGTTGAGCGGAATCAGGGCCGAGGTAGTGGCGTAGGTCGCGGCCTCGGTGCCGGCTGAGATCTCGGCGTCGGCGTCGGTCTGGGAGTAGCAGTAGCTGTGGCCGTTGATGTGGCAGTAGGAGTGGCTGTAGCAGTGCCTGTCGCCGTGGCAGTGGCTGTAGGTGTAGCTGTAGCTGTAGCCGTGCTTGTGGCTGTGGCTGTCGCCGTAGCTGTAGGGGTAGGCGTTGGCGTCGGGCCACCGGTAGGTGACACACGAACAAAATAGACATCTTGTTCGTGCTGTCCCCTGTTCGGATTGAAATTGAAGGTGGCGGAGTAGGCAACATCTCCTCCCGTGTTATCCGACACCACGGTGATATAATCGCCTATCTTGTTCTGTTGCGGCCATCCTTCGAGAGGAGTAAACGAACTGCTCACTGCCACGTTAGGCGCCCAGGTAACTCCGCCGTCGGTGCTGTAAGAATAGAACAACTGCGAATCGGTGTTGTTTGCGGCATTTCGTGTGTCCAGCCAAACAGAATCGATTCGTCCATTGGGCGCGACACCGATCGTACCAAAATAGTGCCACTTATTATGATTAATTGGGTCGTCGTTGATCCGGTGCGGCGCGCTAAAAGTAACACCTCCGTCTGTGCTGCGCACGAACATCACGTCCGTGCCATTATTGGCACCGAATGGTTGCACGCTGGTCACCATGTAAATGTTATTGTTAGTTGGTCCCCCCGATCGGTCGACTGCCAGGAATGTTTGCCCTGCCAGTCCGTCTGGATTAACTGTGCTGCCGAAGACAACGCTACCCCCCATGTTAACTGTGGTAACCTGGTCGAAAGTTGGTGTGACAGCCGGGTTCTGAGCGTTAGTCGAACGGATGCACCAGAAACTGCTACCCTCATCATTACCGCCAATAAACAGGTAGCCATTGGAAGCCACATCCAATGTTCCCCAATTCGGGTCATTCGGGATGTTAATTGGACTCTGCCACGTGGCGCCGCCATCGGTGGAGCGGCTGAATTCTCCGAAGTCGCAAGCGAAAAAGCCGGTCCAAAACTGATATTGAAACCCGTGTCCCATACTGCTGGGCGTTTTATCTACAGTGAACCATTCCTTGTCTCCGCTGTATGCGCCGCCCTGAGGCGAACGGAGCGTCCACGATTGTCCACCGTTCGTAGAGCGCCAGACGTCGCCACAGAAAGTGTCCACCAACAGGCTGAGATAGAAGAAATTTCCGGTGTCGTCCGAATCCAGTACCGGATCACTGCGGAAGACATTGTTTTGCAGAACACCGGGAAAAGTCCAGTGAAGCCCACCGTCGGTCGTATAGCCATAACCTGCCTGACGGAAGTTGGAAGTGTAGGTGTTAAATTGCCTCCAACCGATGGTTACCTTGTTACCATTCGTCGGATCGACTGCAATGGACGGTTCGTTCGCCGCGTCACCCACGATGTTGTTGCCACTCGCGTCGACATTTACCTGATAGCTAACAAAGATACCGTAAGGCGAGATCATTCGCGGCGAGGTGTCCAGTCGGTAGGTCCCCAGCGGCGCAGGCGGCATTCCGTATTTTTCCAGCGGCTCCGTCATCCGGCCGCCGACACGCAGTGGAGGTTGTCCGGAACTGCTGACTGCAGATATCAGCGAGACACAAATCAACAGGAGCAGGCTAAAAATCACAGAAGATTTCATATGAAGTTAAATGGATTCGATACCAATACGGCGATACATCGCCGCAGTTACGGCCGGGGTGGCGGCGTGGGACGCGGTCTCGGCGTAGCCTGAGATCGCGGTGTCGGCGTCGGTCTGGGAGTAGCAGTAGGAGTGGCTGTGGCTGTCGCCGTAGCTGTAGGGGTAACTGTAGCAGTTGCTGTAACTGTGGCAGTCGCTGTCGCCGTAGCCGTAGAAGTTGGTGTAGCTGTAGCAGTCGGAGTGGGCGAAGCCCCGCCTGATGGAGAGACCCTAACATAATAGACGTCTTGCTCGTGGCCGCCAACGGCATTTGGATTAACGTTGAAGGTCGCAGCATACGCCACGTTGCCTCCGGTGTTGTCTGACACAATCGTGATGTAGTCGCCTATCTTCTGATTATTCGGAAAACCGGCTTGAGGATTGAAAGGAGTGCTGACCGCAATGTTAGGTGCCCAGGTAACACCAGCGTCGGTGCTATATGAATAAAACAACTGAGAATCGATATTATTGGTGGCGTTTCGCGTGTCGTACCAGACAACATCAATGCGCCCGTTAGAGGCGACTGAAAGGGTCCCGAGCCAGTGCCACTTGCTCTGAAAATTAACATCATCATTAATGCGATGCGGTGCGCTAAAGGTTAGTCCGTCGTCGGTGCTGCGTGCGAACATCACGTCGGTCGTGCTTCGCCCGCTCGGTTCCACACTCGCGAGCATGTAAACGTTGTTGTTACTCGC
>Ga0065712_10000456_pt1 | contig 12444 bp, 12 predicted proteins | sample MisRhiReplicate1_FD_59099 | JGI IMG/M metagenome (GOLD analysis project Ga0065712, IMG submission 59099) | Miscanthus rhizosphere microbial communities from Kellogg Biological Station, MSU, sample Rhizosphere Soil Replicate 1: eDNA_1 v3... | ecosystem: Host-associated > Plants > Roots >...
ACCAGAAGTTGATTGGTAAGGCTACTGNATCCAATATCCGATGTCCAAAACCGTCCAGAAGTTCTTAATCCATAATCCTGATAAACCAAACGTAAAATCCGTATCAATCAACTTTTCTTATTNTATTGAAAATNCAAATATGAAAATTCAGGAACCCGTTTTAATCCAGGGCCTGATGAAAAACCAAAATCCAAATCCCGTATCCGTTGAAATGCTTTAAGGTTAATTGAGCTTGAAAAAAATTATCCCGACTTTACGTCGGGATTTTTATTTAGTGCTCGGGTAAATGAGGTTTTGTCTCCATTATTGAATCTATCTCTTTCATGATTTCACTGTCAAGTTTTGGGTATAGATCAAGAGCTGAAAGGTTTTGTTCTAATTGTTCTTTTTTTGTGGCACCCAGGATAGCCGTAGTTACATTAGGATTCGCAATGCACCAGGCAATAGATAGTGTAGCAAGGTTAGTTCCAAGCTTATCTGATACATTTTTTAGNTTNCTTACTTTTTCGATCTTATCGTTTANTAATACTTTTTCCTTTAACCATTCAAAACCGGGGANACCCATGCGGGAATCTTCAGGAATGCCNTTATTATATTTTCCGGTAAGCAAACCACTTGCCAGTGGGCTCCATATAGTTGTTCCCATTCCGATATCNCGGAAGATCTTTAAATAATCATTCTCCATTTTTTGTCTATGAAANAGATTNTACTCTGGTTGTTCAACTGAAGGACCGATCAAATGATACTTCTCTGCAATCATGTGGGCTTCCATGATCTCCTGTGCACTCCATTCGCTGGTGCCCCAGTATAAAACCTTTCCCTGTTGAATTAAAACGTTCATCGTCCATACCACTTCTTCCATTGGTACAGTTTTATCGGGCCGATGACAGAAATACAGATCGAGATAATTGAGTTGCATTCTTTGTAAAGCTTCGTGACATGCTTCAACAAGATGTTTTCTGCTCAACCCCTTTTGTGTCGGTTTATTATCAGGACCATGCCAGCCCCAGAATGCTTTGCTGCTAACTGTATAAGAAGTCCTATCCCACTTTTTATTTTTTAAAACCCTGCCCATGATCATTTCACTTTCTCCGCGACTATATACTTCTGCATTATCAAAAAAATTTACACCATTATCATAAGCAATGCCCATGAGTTCATCTGCTTTGTTATCGTCAAGTTGTTTGTGAAATGTGACCCAACTGCCGTAAGAAAGTACGCTAAGCTGTAAGCCAGATTTACCCATTCGTCTATATTCCATACAAAATGTTTAAGATCGAAGTTCGATGTTTAATGCTAAGTGAAAAAACTATTGAGTCATGATCCCTTCTTTTAAATTGAAGGGACCAGTAGGAAAATGACAGGTAAATACTTTCATATCCTGCGGTGCATCAATACCATCTCTACAATAAATGTGTTTATCCTTTCCGTCGATCCGGGATGGCTTGTCTGTATAAAATTTTTGCNGGTTNTGATCCCACCANAGTTCAGGAGTTCGTAAAGTATCGCCGTCCTTATTTATAACCATTACACTATCCCGAAGGAATACNTTATTCAGATTATCATAATAGATACCGTATTTCGCCGTCAACCAACTTTCAACTCTAACGCTGTCATCATAAAAATCTACATGAAGTGTATTGGGAAATTCTGTAAAAACAGTGTCCCGCTGATATCGATACATTAATGGAGCGACTAGTTTTGCCTTCATCACTCCCGATTGGCTGAGATAGCTTTCAATCGTTTTTGCTTCTTCCCTCAACTCTGCTTTTTTTGTCCAATTTTCAATTTCTTTAGGATCGTTTTCGCAGGAAGAAAAAAATAAAAGTACAAGTAATGCTGAATAGCGAATAGAAAGTTGAACGGAGCGTCGCAACAAAAGTTCAATATAGTTGCAGAAGCTGGTCACATAAAAAAATTAATGATTCAAATTACAAGTAAATTCTAATTGTATTTGCGTTTTGTAAACCAAAGGTCGCTTAAAGTAAATCCAAATGAAAGCCTGAATAAATTTTCGCTGATCGGGTTATCATTGTTGCCTCTTCTAATGTATTCAGCCGAAATATTGACAACGGAATATTGAGAACGGAACCTGCGTGATGCATCCTTAAGATTTGCGATAGGTAAACTAATGCCTCCGGATATACCCCAGACCGGTAATTTTTGGTTATTTATATTGACATAATCATCGCCGAAAAACGCACCGGCCCTATAAGCCATCAAGCTGCTATAAGATTCTTTTAACCGTGGCCGCATCTGGCCGCCAACTCTTAGCTGCCAGTTAGTTTTTACCGCATCTGTCTGCCCATTGAAACTATAATTATCCCAATTAGTATTTGACACATCTACCCCAATAAGCCAACCGCTTTGTTTAATATCGGGCAGTTGCTCAATAATAAATCCGGCGCCAAAACTTGCAGGATAAACTAATTCTCCTTTGACATCATTTTGCTGGGACACACTATCAAGCCGAAGCTCACTTGCATCCGTTGGAACAAGAACCCAGGTTTCCCTGATGTAGTCATTGTGGGTTTTAAACTTGTGTTCAATATTTCCAAAAGCTCCCAACTGGAGATACCTCATTTTGTTTGGGCTTAAATCAATTCGGTATTGCATTCCTGCATTAAAAAAAAGACCTCCAAAATTTGATCTTGACTGATGATTTGAGGCGCTGTAACTGACCGTATCATTTAGAAGTATTCTGCGAGTGTCGTAATTCTTTTTACCAAATAAATAACCAAAATTAACTCCAAAACTAAAATTGTTGAAGGCAAACCCGGTTCCTGTATTTAAAAGAAAAGTACCTCCATCACCCCTGAACTGAGTTTTTGCACTATCGATCGATTGACCAGTATTGGGATCAACTAATCTTTCGTATTTGTCGATCCTGTAACCGATAGTAGTAAGTGGTCTCAAACCCAAAACCAATCCCCAATTCTTTTTAAGGGGAACACCTATTTGCATATAAGAGAAATAGGCATTTGTTGAAGTAAAAGTTTGCGTATTGTTTGCTTCATGCAACCCGTGGCTGGTAAGATTAACACCTACATCAAGCAACATTCTTCCATATTGTATCTTGTTTGAGTTTAATTCCTTGACAGCAAAAAAACGGGAATACGATGCAGGGTTTGAAAAATTTATAAGGGAATAGGATTTCCCATTTCGTGGATCAGAAAGCCCGGTGCTCGGCTGTTCAGAAAATGCTGCAGTTACCCCACCCATTCCGCGGTTATAAATATGTGAGCTTGGATGAAGATCACCGAGGCCATAACGTGAATATGGAGAATTATCCTGGGCATTAACAAAGACATTGGCTAATAGCTGAAAACTAAAGGCCATTAATGTATATTGAAAAAACCTTGATGACGATTTAAAACTGAACAGTTTTCGTTGAAGATTGAACATGAAAAATTGAGCATTTAGTCCCGGAAAAAAGTCCCCTAACTCCCTGTTTATCTTACTGGTTATTCACTTCGCTAATGGCATAAAGCCCTTTGAAGATCAGTTCGGGGTCTGCAAATATCTGGTTTTTAAGATGGGGAGCCAAATAGACTAAATCACCCCCGGTTAAATGGACGTTAAAGTTCCCATATCTTTCTTTATATACATCAATGAATCCATCGATCTCTTTTGCCATTCCCATCACCACTCCGCTTAATATATTTGTAACAGTATCGTAGCCAACAAGGGGCACATTACCATCTGGTTTTACAATTGGCAGTTTAGCGGTGAATTGATTCAGTGATCTCATTCGCATTTCCATGCCGGGTGATATTCCACCGCCCAAAAATTCATGATCTGCATTAATAAAATTATAAGTAATACAGCTCCCCATTCCAATTACCAGGTTATGCTGCTTGGGAAAAAAATAAACCGCGGCTGCAGATAACGCCAACCGATCAGCCCCGATAGTTTCTGGTTTTCCAACAGGTGCGGTGAACGGAAGTTTTGAAAGATGACTAAGCTTGTGAAATTTTGTTTTTTGTGCAAGCAGTGTTTCGATCTCCAGATTATGATTAATAACTGATGAAAGAATTGTTTTTTGTGCATCAAATTTTTCCAGGACCGATCCGATGGTGGTGGCCTCATCGTTTTCAATAACGATCACTTCCGCAAGTTTTGCATTTTGGAAAAAAGCAATTTTTAATCTTGTATTACCAAAGTCGAAGCAGAGTGTGTTCATTTGTTGCTTGATTACAATTCAAACTGGAAACCAGATAAATTTTGAAAATGCCCATTCAGTTTTATTTTTTCTTTTAACCCTTCCATCTCTGCTACCATCGGCAATACTTTGGTTAAATGACGCTTTATGTATTCCTGCCGCTGCAGTTCATTCATAAGGCCAAGCAGTTCATACTCTTCCTGCAAGGTAAGGCCAACATGATGAGCCACTTCGTAAGTATTCAATTCTTCATCAGGTTTTTTAAAATCTTTTGATACGTTAAGCAACTTATGTAATTCACGAATGCCCTTCATTACTCTTCGCATCAGCTCAATATCGCCCTGTTCTTTATTATCCGGATAATTTACAATAGCGCCGCTGTAAAGCTTATCGGGCACTTCCTTTATTATTTCTAACATTCGAAAAACCTTTTCGCCTTTTGTTTTAATATCCATTTCGCCATTATCATACAATTTGCTCAGTTCAATAACATTTACCAGTGTTCCGTTCTCCTGTAATTTATTATTGAGAACAGCTGGTATGCCGAATGGCTTTTTATTATCGTGGCATTCTTTAACAAGTTGCTTATATCTTGGTTCAAAAATGTGCAGGTTTACATTTTCTCCGGGATATACCACAATACCTAAAGGAAATATGGGAATAAAATTGGTCATATAATTTTCAGGATTGTAAAATTATAGATTATTAAGAAAGTTTGCTTACTGTTTTTTACTCCAAAGCTCATCCAGCTTTTTATATTTCAAAAAAGTGTAGAAGGCATTTATTCTTGCACAATGATATCCTGTTGCCCCATCGAGAAAGCCGAGTTTAAAAAAGTAGTTTTTGATAAAAGAAAAAACAGCAGAAAAAAACATTTTAAATGATCCTGATCTTTTTTGTTGCTTAAAATATTTTTCGGCACTCAGCGCTGCATAATTTTCCATCTTGTTTTCATACGCTGCAATATCAGGTGCTGTTTTATGCAACACATAACCCGGGATTGAAATAACTTTTACATCTATTGGCAATAATAAAGACTCATGTACATCCGCATCATTCCATTTTATTTTTTTTCTGTTGAAAAGCCGAATATGTTTATCATCTCCCCACTCGCCGTAACGGAGCCATTTGTCGCCCAAAAAATTTTTGAACTTGAATTCAAACACTTTTGTGTCATCAGCCAGGTCTTCTTGCAATAAATTTTTTTTCAGTTCCTCATCTATGGCTTCGTCAGCGTCAAGGCTAAGTATCCAATCATATTTTGCCAACGCATTGGCCTTATTTTTTGTTTTGCCAAAGCCTTCCCAACTGCCTTCGACCAATCTTGCATCGCTTTGCTTTACTATCTCTTTTGTGCTGTCTGTGCTACCATTATCATAAATCAGGATATCATCGGTAAGACCAGAAAAACTTTTTATGGTTTCGCCAATAACCTTTGCTCCATTTTTACAAACAATAACAACCGAAAGCCTTTGCATGCTGCAAAATAAAATTATTAAACTCATTCATTTGTCTTTATTATAAAGAGTATTTTTGGCCAACCCGAAATGATGAATGAACTATTATCAAAATTGGAACTGGGCGATGCAAAAGCATTGGCAAGAAGCATTTCATTAGTGGAAAATGAAGCGGATGGCTATGAAGGTTTATTACAATCATTACCTCATATCCCGGGTAAACCAGTTATTGGTATTACCGGTCCGCCGGGAGCAGGCAAGAGTACATTGGTTGATTCGTTGATCGGTTTACTTGTAAACAATGGAAAAAAGATCGGGGTACTTTGTGTTGATCCATCTTCACCTTTCAATCTTGGTTCTCTGCTCGGCGACCGTATACGTATGAGTAAATGGTATGATAACCCCAATGTGTTTATCCGTTCATTGGCAACAAGAGGTTCACTAGGCGGGTTGCATCCGAAGATCATTGAAATAACAGAGCTGATGAAAGCTGCGACTTTTGATCTTATCATTGTAGAAACTGTTGGCGTAGGTCAAAGCGAAGTTGAAATTGCTGGGTTAGCTGATATCACGGTTGTTGTTGTTGTTCCTGAAGCAGGTGATGAAGTGCAAACCATGAAAGCTGGCCTAATGGAGATCGCTGATATATTTGTTGTAAACAAAGCTGACAGACCAGACGCTGATCAATTTGTAAAAAATTTACGACTGATGCTTGCACCTGCCTTTCACAACCGATACGATGAGGTGCCGGTGATAAAAACGGTAGCTTCACAAAATGAAGGCGTGAGTGACCTGCTGAAAGAAATAGAGCATTTATTAAAACATCATCATTCAAAGGAGAAAAAATACTGGTTGCTGGCAGAAAGAGCTTACCACCTTATTCAGCGAAAAAAGATGAATGATATTGATAAAGAAAAACTCAAAGAAGAAATTAAAGAGCTTTCGAACAAAAATTCATTTCAATTGTATTCATTTATAAAAAATTATTTGTAGCATGGAAATCATTCCCAATGAAAATTTACCCAGGATGGCCGAATGTGAGCCGGCAATTGTAAAAGTGCAGCCGGGAAAAGTCTATTCATGGTGCACTTGTGGTTTGAGTGCCACCCAGCCATTTTGTGATAGTGCACACAGAAATATACAAGACGAACCTTATCGAAGCATAAAAGTTATGTTTGATAAAGAAGAAGAAGTTTATTTCTGTCAATGTAAAAAAACTAAAACGCCTCCGTTTTGTGATGATACACATTTAACCATCAAGAAATAGATTCCCAGAGTCTTTCAGGTTCATCGTCATTTTCATATTGTTCATCGAAACAATTTCCCCGCGGCCCGGGTACGGGATAGTTTTGACATGAAAATTAAAAACAAATATGAAAAAGATCGCTCTAACCACAGCCTTTGCTTTTCTGCTTATTTTTTTAAGTAGTTGCCTTACTACCCTCCATCCCATTTTTACAGAAAAAGATCTTGCTTATGATCCAAAGCTTATCGGCACATGGAAAATCGATAACCAGAAAACTGATATCCACCGGGTAGTGATCACCAATCTCGCAACGGAAAGTTCTATTGAGCTGCCGGGAAACATTTCTTCAATAAAACAGAAAGGATATCTTATCAGTTATCAGCGTGAACATACTACTGAGCGGTATATTGCTTTTCTTGCACGCATCGGCAACCATCTCTATTTTGATTATTTCCCTGCTGATAAAAAAGAAGACCGGAAGATCGATGAATTCTTCGAAGTGCATTTTGTAAAAATGCACACTTCATACCGGGTTGATATTTCTAAAGACGGAAGTTTTGAATTAACTCAACTAGATGAAGGGTATGTTAGAAAACTCATCGACGAAAAAAAGATTCGCATAAGTCACGAAACAGATGCTGATGATAATAAAGTAATAACTGCATCAACAAAAGAACTTCAGCAATACCTGTTGAAATATGGCGATGAGCCCTCAGCCTACAGAAGTGATAAAACAATTTTTAGAAAATAATCATTGTACTAAAATATAAACCTTAAGTAAAATGAAAAAGATAATCTTCGCTTTATTTGTCTTAATCGTTACCGCCACTTCCTGTGTAACATCTCTGCAGCCGTTGGTTACTTACAAAACTGCTATTGCCGATAACAGGATCGAAGGAACATGGCGACAAGACGGACAGGAATATGTGGTTCAGAATGTTTTCAGCAGCGATTTTTACAAGAAGAATAAAAAGGACCTTGAAAAGAGTCGTAAAGAAAACAATGGTCAATTATCGGAAAGAGATAAAAAAGATTCCATTCTTTTTTCCAGATCCTATATGATAAAGTATAGCAAGGTTGGAATACAATACCTGTTGCTCGGAAGCTTGATCAAACTAAACGGCCGGTTATTTATGAACTTTACTCCTGTAGATATCGCAATTATAGACAGCACCATCAAAGAACCAGAAACCGATCTTTCTAACCGGCTCAATTCCTATACGATTGCCCGTGTACAATTCACGAATAGCAGCATAATGAAACTAGATTTTATTGACGGTGGTTACCTGTATGATCAGATAAAAGCTGGACGAATGAAAATAAAAAATGAAACCGACGAGCTTTATGATACTTTTTTGATCACGGCTTCCACTACAGAGTTGCAGCAGTTTCTTGAAAAATACGGGGATGACAACCGTTTCTTTAACAAAGAAAATTCTGTTACCTTAAACCGTAAAAGCTGAACGAATGAAGAAGAAGTATTGGGAATTCAATCATCCTGTAATGAGAATTATTCAGCACAAGGCATTCTGGGTGCTTTCATTCTTTGTGTTTCTGTATATTTTTAAAACAGGCGCTAAACCAGAAAAGGTAGATTATGTTTATTCTCTTTTGTTTCAGCTAACCCTGTTACCTGCTGTCTATATTAATATTGAATTGCTTTTACCAAGGCTGGGAAACAGGAAACGAAATTTACTTTCCTTACTTTCATTAATTGTCATTATCATTTTTTTTGCCTGGGTCAATTATAATTTTTTTGACAACTGGTCCGCAAAAGTATTCCCTGATTATTTCTTTATCTCCTATTTCACTTTCCCTGAAGTCTTTCTCATCTTTATTGTTTACATTATCATCACCATGCTGCTCAAACTTTCCAAATCATGGTTCCTGGTAAGCCGGCTGCAAAAAGAATTATTGGAAAAAGAAAAACAAAAAGCAGAGATGGAGTTAAAAGCTCTCAAAGCCCAGGTAAATCCGCATTTCTTTTTTAATACATTGAACAGCATTTATTCCATGGCGCTGGATAAAGATGAACGACTACCCGGTACAGTGCTTCAGCTGTCGGACCTGATGCGATATTTTCTTTATGAATCAAAAGATAATTTTGTGCCATTGGAAAAAGAGCTGGCTGTAGCTGATAATTATATTGCTTTGCAAAAGATCCGTTCAGGAGAACAATTAAGCATTGAAATAAATAAACAGGGTGAGGTGAATGGTCAGAAAATTGCTCCGCTGCTGCTCATTACCTTTCTTGAAAACGCATTCAAGCATGGAGCAAAAGGAAGCTCAGGAAATACGTTTATAAAGCTTGATATAAAAGTGGCGAAAAATAAGCTGGATTTTACAGTAGAAAATAATAAAGGCATCATTGATGAAGTAAATACAGGTGATCATAATGGCCTCGGGCTTGAAAATGTAAAACGGCAATTAGAGTTATTATATCCAGGAAAACATTTACTGAACATAAAAGATGAACAAGATCGCTTTGTTGTCGCATTACAATTAAGTTTATGAGCCGCTATAAATGCATAGTAATAGAAGATGAGCCGTTGGCGCAGAATATCCTTAAAAAATATATTGCTGACCATCCTTCACTGGAATTGGTTGCGATATGTGCCGATGCTTTGGAAGCGCAGGCAATACTAACGCAACAAAATATTCAATTACTTTTCCTTGATATTAACCTGCCAAAATTATCAGGCATCAACTTTATTAAAACACTTATTCATCCTCCGCTGGTAATATTCACAACCGCCTATCCCGAGTTTGCGGTAGAAGGATTTGAATTAAATGTTGTTGATTATTTATTAAAACCATTTTCGTTTGAACGTTTTCTGAAGGCCGTAAATAAAGTAATTGAAAAACTGAATACCCCTGTTCAAAATAATACTGTTGGCAGTACTCCTTTTATTTTTCTTAAGGCAGACAAAAAAAATCACAAAATTGATCTTGAAACCATTCACTATATCGAGGCGATCGGTGATTATATGAAAGTGATCACCGATGCAGGTCAACTGCTCGTAAATGAAACAATGAAAAAGATGCAGGAAGAATTACCGGCAAGTCTTTTTATCCGTGTACATAAAAGTTTTATCATCTCCCGAAGCAAGATCAGGTTCATTGAAGGGAACTACGTACAGGTAGCTGACAAAAGCATTCCTATCGGCGCCACATACCGAAACGAATTGCTGGTAAGTATTGAAAAGAAAAATTGATACTGCTTACTCAACATCTTCGCACCCGATCGGTGCACCAGGAGGAATTTCCTTATGGATCGTTGGTTTTGCTTTTTCTGGCTCTTTCATTCTTTCCAATGCAAGCAATAAATGGCCCTTGTAAGTTGCGTCGGTAGTTGCTTTCAATTTAGCATCAATAAAAGCTTTCAGCTCTTTCAAAGTTGTCTGTAATACTGATTTTACAACAAAAGAATTATTATCATTAATGCTCGCGGTCAATAAATAAGTTAATAACACTTCTTCCGTTTGCATTTGGATCAACCCATCCATGCCTGTCAATCTTGGAGCTTTCCATGTTTTAGAAACAAGAATATTGATCATTTCAGCAACACCCAAGCCTTTATTCATTGCTTCATATTGAACCATCCGGTTCAATCTTTCAGAATTAAATAAAAATGATAAAGGAAGATCGGCGGCAGTCTCAGCAGGGGATAAAACATCAAATGCCAAACCTGTTCTCTTTCTAAAAAGTTCTCTCGAAAATCCATATCCTGCAGGAAGTGGTGGAATTAATTCAGCAATGCGATCTGGTAGTCTTAAGAATTTTGGATTAATACAATCAATGATCGTATTTAATGCTTTTAATTGTTCTTCTCTTGACAATGACTTTGTTATTATTTGTCCATCCCCACGCAACGAATAATTATAAAACATTCCACCAACAACTTTCGTTGCCGCTTCTACCTGGTAACGATGATAAAAATAAACCGGCACCAATACATCTTCAAGCATCGCCATCGGCATACCGGTCCTGATATTTTTTTCACCAAAATCAGTTAACGCTTTGTCGCGGATGTTCATTACATTTCTTAATTCAGTTACTGCATCAATTCCATTATCCCAAAGATGTGCCTGAGGATGCAGACCGCCGGGTGCACGGGCATCACGATCGGAAATAAATTGCAACCCTTTCTTTTCCGCATCAGACAGGATCCTACTTAATGTTATTGCTTCATTTGTGCCGGAAGGGAAATCATTATAGCCGAAAGTGATCGCCGCTTTATCCCATTCGCCGATCTTATTATCATACGCATTTCGCAGATCAATTTCACCTGCAACATCTAAGGTTATTGTTGGATGCGGATAATCCATCACACTGGCACGATCGCTTACGCTTGCCGCATAGTTGTGCATCAAGCCAAGTGTGTGACCAACTTCATGCGCGGCTAATTGCTTCAATCTTTCCAATGCCATCTTCAACATTTTATTATCAACCGGCATCCCATTTTCAAAGGGCGCCAATAAACCTGTAGCAATTAAATAATCTTGTCTTACACGTAATGAACCAAGTGTTACTTGTCCTTTTATTATTTCGCCAGTTCGTGGGTCAATAACTGACGCACCATAGCTCCAACCTCTTGTACTGCGATGCACCCAGCTAATGATATTGTAACGTATATCCATCGGGTCAGCATCTTCTGGTAAAATTTTTACCTGGAAAGCATTGATATAGCCCGCAGCTTCAAAAGCCTGGTTCCACCAGCTTGCGCCTTCAAGTAATGCACTGCGAATTGGTTCAGGTGTTCCATTGTCTAAATAATATATGATCGGTTTCACCGCTTCACTTTTCGCTGCAGAAGGATCTTTTTTCTTCAGGCGATGCCGCATGATATAAAACTTCTCTATGGGCTCTGTGACCGGTGTACTATAATCATAATAAGAAACAGGAATAAAGCTGCTTCGCGAATCAAAGATCCTTGGTCTGTAATCGTTATCCGGTAACTGAACAAAAGAATGATGCATTCGCAATGTGATAGCTTCAGGAGAAGGTGTTACCGAGTTTACAAAATTGCCCGTAATGCCATCATTATTTACAAAGGTTATAGTTGTTTCAAAATCGGTATTCAGTGGAAAGTTTTTGGTGCGGGGTAAATAAATAGCAGAACGAGTTTTATCCAAGGAATAGTTTCCCTGTTGGCTGCTTTTTATACGGTTGGCAACCTGCATTGCATCACGTAATAAAAAATCTGTTGCATCAACGAGATAATGATTATTACTTTCCGCTTCAATTGTAAATCCCCAAAGTGTTGACTGCGCAAATGATTGTTCAACAGCTCTTTTTTCTGCAGCATCTTTGGTTACAGCACGATAGTCATAGTTGGGTTGTATCATCAATAGCTTTCTTCCTGTCTTTGAAAATTTCACGATCCGTCCTCCTCCTGATAAACCACGGTCAAGACCGATATCATTTGAACCTAACCCTGCCGGTAAAGAAATCGTATAAAGAATTTCTGTATCAAGTGTGTCTACTTCGAGCCATATCTTACCTGTGTTTTCATCCCAGTAGAAATTAAAAAAGCCTTCGAACTTTTTCAGGTCCTTTGTTTTTTCTTCAATCGTTGA
>Ga0065712_10068251_pt1 | contig 12439 bp, 8 predicted proteins | sample MisRhiReplicate1_FD_59099 | JGI IMG/M metagenome (GOLD analysis project Ga0065712, IMG submission 59099) | Miscanthus rhizosphere microbial communities from Kellogg Biological Station, MSU, sample Rhizosphere Soil Replicate 1: eDNA_1 v3... | ecosystem: Host-associated > Plants > Roots >...
CCCCGTCTGGCCCCGATTTTCAAAAAATAATCTTTGCTGCCAACTGGATCACTCGTGGATTCGCAGCGCCGGATACCGTTCCAAAGTTTGATTGGCGAACCAGTTGACCTCCGGTCACAGCGAACTGCGCCGTCCGGATCGACGACGAGCTCGTCAGGTTGAAGCGGTTGAATAAGTTGAACGCTTCAAAGATTAATTGAAGCTTCGCGTTCTCGTGGAACTTGATGTCGCGTGTGATTCTTGGATCCAGACTCCAGGTTGTCGGCAGCCGAAAAGTGTTGCGGCCGACGCCGGGCACGCGATCGTTACGGTTGTTGCCGTCATTGTTGAGGTCGACCAGTCCGATGTTGGCGGTGTACGGTTGGCCCGTCTGGGCGGTCAGAATGTAAGACGCGGCCCATCCACCTAAGATCGATCGTACAGCCGGAATTGCCGAGGAATCCGCGTATGCGAGATTCCAGGTCCCGCTAACGACAAGCCGTCTTGCTTGATCGTTGACGCTCGGCGCGCGGTCGTCAGCGATGTTGAGAGGATTCTGAACGTACTTCGCGTCATCGCCGCCGTTCGGTACGACAGCGGTGGCGTCCGGAACATCGTCGATTGCTTTAGACCATGTGAACGCGACGCGCTGCTGGAAATTCGACGAATATCTTTTGTTCAACTCGAGAGTCAGGCCGTGGTAGATCGAGCTCGCGGTACTCTCAAACGCGATCGTACGCGCAAAGTTTGAGAAAAGGCGACCGGCGATGCGCTGATAAGTAAGAACCGTACCTTCGTTAGCGATAGCGATCGTCGCTGGCGCCACGCCAAGTACATTGGTATCCCGCGATCGCTGAAGGTGTGATCCTTTCACGCCCAGGTACGTTGCCGAGATCGCCAGATTTCGGTTCAACGCATACTCGATCGACAGATTCCCCTGTGTCGTGTAAGGGCTCTCGAAATCTCTTGCGAAATAGAAAATCGTCGGCGCGGGAGCCGCGGCGCCGGCAGGGATGGAAGCCAGTGTCGCTGGATACGTTGGAACGGCACCGCCGGTGAATGTGATCGTTTGGACGTTCTGGCCGTTGTTCGAGTGCGCTGTTCCGATCATGATGGATGGTGTCCGGCCATAAAAGAGACCAACGCCACCTCGTACGACGAACTGCTCCGCGTCACCATCCGGTCGGAATGCGAATCCCACGCGTGGAGCCAAATTGTTCTTGTCCTCAGGAATCGTGCTCGTATCGATGCCTGCCGCAAAAAGCTGTAGATCAATACTCTTTGTTGGCGGTTGAGCAATATCCTGAAAATCATATCGAACGCCGAAATTGAGAGTGAGGTCTGGGCTGACTCGAATGTCGTCTTGGAAGAACGCGGCGAATTCCGACAGATTGGGTTTTGTTGTTGGCCCGGTGGTCCCAGCTCCAGGGAAGGCCTGAACGTAACGTTCGTTGAGGCCGGTTGGGCGTCCTCCCGCAAAGCTCGCTAAACTCGCGAACGTGTAACTTCCCGAAAAGTTGCCCGGAAAGAAGTTCAGGATCCGATCTTTGTTCCAATCGCCGCCAACCTTAATGCTGTGACGCCCAGCGATGTACGACAATGTGTCCGCGAACTGCGTCCGCTTGATCGTCGTTTCACGAGGGCTGAAGTTATTACGGCCGATGATCAGGACCGTCTGTCCTCCCTGCTGGATCGTCGCTTCGGGCTTGGAGCTATTGGCCTGCCCGGGTTCCTTGTCCCGAAGAAACTGCCCGCGGATTTCGTTGAACATACGATTGCTGAGAATCGAGCTGAACGTCGCGCTGACCGTATTGGTTTTGACGATCGATGCGCCGGTGTGCTCGAAAGCGTTTTGCGAACCGCCGTTCTCAAATCCTTCGCCCGTGAAGTTCTGCTGGTTGTACCGAACGGAAAGCCTGTGTGGCGATCCGAACTGCCAGTCGGTTTTGCCGAGGAAGGTGTCCTGATTGAGCGCCCGATCCCAGCTTTGCGCCAGGCCGTTCAGCGTCTGAATCGCAGATTGAGTCGCTGCATCCGTCGGTGTACCGGCCGGCAAATTGAGAAAGACCAGGTTCGGAATTTTGCTGCGCTGGCCGTCGTAGTTGAAGAAAAAGAAGTGAGTGTCCTTCTTGATCGGTCCGCCGACGCTGCCGCCGAACTGGTGGAAGTGATACGGCGATTTGGGACGATTTTGGATGATGTTTATGACGTCGTTCGCGTTGAGCGATTTGTCGCGATAAAAATCGAACACCGATCCATGAAGCTGGTTCGTTCCGGACTTTGTCACAACGTTGATGACGGCTCCTCCGGCGCGGCCGTATTCGGCAGAGTATCCGTTCGAGTTCACCTGGAACTCCTTGACCGCATCCTGACTGAACTGAAACGGTGCGCGTCCCGAACCGGTTCGGCCGGCCGTCTGTCCGAAGAACGTATTGTTGTTGTCTGCTCCATCGACAACCAGACTGTTGAGAGTTCCGCGCTGGCCGGCAAAGCTGATGTCACCGGTTCTGACGTCGCGGGTGACACCAGGAGTGAGGAGGACGAAGTCGATAAAGTTTCGTCCATTCACGGGCAGGTTCGCGACAGCGAGCGAATCGACTGTTGAACTCACCTGCGTGCGCGACGATTCAATCAGCGGCGATTCGGCGGTAACGGAAACCGCTTGAGTGGCGCTCGCCACCCCCAGACGAATACTCAGAGTCGCCGTCTGGCCAATCGTCAGAACGACCGTCTGCTTGAAAGGCGCAAAACCGGCGAAATCGACTGATACTTCGTAGGTCCCGAGGGGCAGAAGCGGCGCCCGGAAGTTGCCGCGCTCGTCAGTGAGGCTTGTACGAGTCGCGCCGGTTTCCAGGTTTTTGAGTAAGACTTCGACGTTAGGCACGACAGCTCCGCTTTGATCCGTTGCCGTCCCATCGATCGTACCGGTCGTTACCTGTGGTTCTGCTGCGGCCCAGCAGTCCAGTGCAAGAATGACGAGGATGCAGATTACGCTTCGATAAATTCCGCTCATAGACTCTCCCTTAATTCATCACCGAATTCATTTTTGTGATATCGGACCCCGCTCAAGGTAGCACGGCGTTAATCATCAAGGCCAAGGATGCATTTGCTGCCGACGCCGGGCGTGTGTCGCGATTCGATCGTGAAGCACAACTGCTCGCCTCGATGAACCTTTCGTATGGTCGCGCCGGTCAGCTTTGTCGTAGTTGTTGCCGGGAGGCACTGTCTCATCCAGGGTGGCTGCAGTCCTGTCACATCTCCGTGCGCGCGACCCGACCGATCATCGCCAGGGGTTCACCCTTACTGATCGGTGGTGTGCCGAGAATGTAAAGCAATTCGCCTGTGAAGGTGGCGCGCACCTCATGAATCGTCTTTCCGAAGAAATCGGTAACGTAGCCAAGTCGTGTTCCCTTCACACAGGTGTGTCCACGCTCGATCAGCGGATAGAAAAGACCGGTCGCTTCGCTGCGAAGAACTTCGTTGTAGTCGATGAACAGCGGATGCTCGACCGCTTGCGTTTCGCCCTGGATCATTTTCAGATGCCGCATCACGCTGAGGACCCCGTTCTCGACGCGAGCGATGGACTTTTCATCCGTCATACCCAGCGCACCCGACTCGATCGTAATCGCAGGCTTGCCGCGCGTCACCGCAGTCGTTGAGCAATACATCGACTGAGCCGGGTCCGCTGGCCGCTCGCGATCCATAACGATTCGCTCGAGCCCAAACGCCAGAGCCATCTGTCTGCCTCTTTCGACAACGTCTTTCCCACCACCCTGAACATCCCAGTAGCTGTAAGGCCGCAGTGATTCGTTGCCGTCGCCGCAATGCAGGTCGATGAGGTAATCCGACTGCTCGATGACTTCTTTCGTGATGAAGTATGCGATGCGGTCCGAAACCGTACCGCCGAGCCTGCCGGGGTAGACGCGGTTCAGGTTCTTGCCGTCAACCGGGCTGTAGTAGATGGTGCGACGCAGGAACGACGGCATGTTCGCCACATGAACAAGGATCGCCGCGCCCGACATCTGCTGGGGATCAAGTCTCGCGCCCAATCGCTGTAAGGCGAGAATCGGCGCATACTCATAGCCGTGATTGCCTGCCACCAACGCCAGCAAGGGACCATCCTTGGCTCCATTCACGATCGTAATGGGAATGGTTGTGGCTTCGTCTTGCGCGGCGGGAACTGTGATATCACCGGAAGCTTTGGTGCCAGCCGGCGCAGTTACCGGCCCGGCCGTCAGACTTGGACGAGCATGAGTGGGAATGTCGCTGTTCATCGAATTCAATGCGTCATCGCATAGATCACGTAATTGACGCCCAGGCGAACCGATCGTGCGCTGTCACGAAGCGGTTTCTCGCCGTGATCGAGGTATTTCCAGTAATCGCCGACATCGTTGTTGTAATTCGCGATTAGCTGGAGGTTGCCATGTTCGTCGGACATACCCCAGAACTCCGGCTTGTACTGCCCGTTGCTGCCGATCGGATATGGTGATTCCATTTGCAAGGAATCCAGGTCATAAAACGTGTGAAAGACAGGGTGGGTGACATCCAGCCGAACAAGCTCCCGCTCCGGAAGGGCGCGCTTGAGGTAGTAGCGGAGAACGTCCAATTCCTCAGGACCGTGAAGGTATTCCGCAGTGCGAAAATCGTCGGCCATAATGAAACCACCTCGCCGAATGTACTCACCAAGAGATTTAATCTCGTTATCGTTGAGCATCAAAAAACCCGGTTCGGAGAGATAGACGAACGGATACTTGAACACCTCCGGGCTATCGAGCCGCACGGTTTTGACTGCATTCTGACCCGTGCGCACATTGGTCAATTCGCGCAGTAAGAGAGTGAGGAATTCGTCGGCATCGGGATAGTCGTGATGCCACGGCGGATTCCATGGGAAGTAATCCGGCCAAACCATATACGAGTTCCGGTTGGTTACCTCGAGCCTGCCGACCACAAATTCCGGATTGGGCTCGTTTGTATCAGAGATAGCGATGGTCGAGATCAAGCAAATGGCGATGACGGCGAAGACCTTCTTCACGACCAAAGCAGGATACCACCGTGCCTCTCGGCTCGTCATGCGGACGCGGAATTCAGCGCCGCGTCGATGCGCGCTCTTTTGTCCGGCGGAATGCGGATCTCCTGCTGCCACCACTCCCGCAGCTCGGGATCCACGATGGCTCCGGACTTAATCAGCAGTTCGATAACAGGCCCATAGTCCGTTTTGGGGTTGCCGTTCATCAATCCCCAGAATGTCGTACCGAGGACGGTCCCGCCCCAGACGTTAGTGACCTCCAGGTTCGGATGGTATTCCAGCAGCAGTTTTACAATCTCGAGGTGGCCGTGAACCGCACCCAGATGCAAGCCCGTCTGGCCTTCCCCATTTTGAAAATGAACGTTGACTCCATTGTTCACCAGGTACTTCACCACATCCGTTCGACCGTACTCACACGCTCGGAGAAACGCCGATTCGATTTTCGCCTGCGATGACGTAGCTGCGAGCTGTTGAACCAGATCGAGGCGCCCAAGCGCAGCCGCGCCGACAATACCTTCGGTGCCACGTGTTCCCTCGAATGTTGCGCCTGCATTGAGCATGACTTCGAGAAGCGCTTTCTGCAGACCTTCGCGCAAGGGATGGGCGCTCGTCAACATCAGTCCGAGCATCGTGGAACCACCGCCGTAGAGATTGCAGGTGGCGTCGGGATCGGCGCCTCGATCCAAAAGAAGTTTGGTGATCGCGGCCGCATTCGGCGGTGTTCGTTGACGCCAATTTTCGACGCCATTCGCTCCGCAATAGTGCAGCAACGTTGCCCTATGTGGCCTTGGCGATCGCGCGTGAACAAGGAACGGTTCTTCGTCCAGCAGTTCCCGTAACTGCTCCTCATCTCCAGAGGCAACGGCATCCGCTGCCCGTTCAAAGAGGATGGGCATCTCTTCCCGGTCCATGGCGGGTTCTGCCTGCGCGGGTTTCGCACCCGCCTCGAGAAGGCTGGTCATCACGCGGTCGCGCGTCTCGCTGTTCTTCTGCGCGAGGGCGATGTCCAGAGGTGTCTCGCTGTCAAAGTTACACGCGTTCATGTTCGTGCCTGATTTCAGCAAAACGTCGACGACACCCACCGCTCCATCACGAACGGCCAGATGTAAGGACGTTTCACCATCGACGTCGGGGACATTGGGATCGAGGCCCACTTCAAGGAGCCGCGGTACGGCCCGATAGCGTTTGTTGCGAACGGCCCAGGGCAAAAACCGATGCTCCTTTGGGGAAAGGTTCGCGGACGATGAGTTGTCCTCGATTCGCTCTCCGCTCATTGCCGCGCCAATAACACGATCGACGTCCGAGAGGTCCGCGTCACTGGCTCCGCGTTGACGGAGCAAATCCATGGCTTCACGCTGATCGTAACGTACGGCAGCCCGGTACATTCTCCTGATGACCCGCATATCGACAGACGCTTTCTCATCGCCAAGGAGGGCGACATACACGTCGCGCCGACGTTCGAGCCGCAGCGCTTCAAGGAAAGGTCGTTCCGGAGGCAGGGATCCCTTGCGATATCGCAATAAGATTGGGATAAATTCCGGCCGATCGAGAACGGCGCAAGCTTTCAGGGCCCATCCGATCTGCCACCAGCCTTCCGGGCCAGCCTTGAGCACCATTTCGAGAATCTCCTCGTTACCGGCCCGTACCGCTTGCGAAACAACCTCCGTCGTTTTGTTGAAATCGACCCCTGCATCTATCAATAGCCGCACCAACTGCGGACAGACGAGGCGGGCGACGGCTCCCTCAATCGGATGCCACTCGTGCTCATCGAACATCTGGTTCACGGATGGAGCGGTATATCCCAGCTCCAGTCCCCGCGCATTGATGTCGGCGCCAAGGTCGATCAGTCGTTTCGCGATGCGTAGCCGATCCTGCATTGCGGCGGGATTTTCTCGACGATAGCGGCTACAGCACAGATACAGAAGCGGTGTCCAGTCGCGAAGCCCACCTCGACGATCGGCCTGAGAACTATCCGACGCGAGGAGCGCCATCGCCGCGTCGGCATCTGCCAAGGCAGCGGCCACGTAGATGGAGCGAACCGGCGATGGGCGGACGTCATCTCTTCCCGCAAAGGCGGCTGTGATCGCAGCCTCCTCAGTGTCGAGTGAGTGGAGCGCGTTTTCGTCGATGTAATGTTTCAGTTTCGGCCAGCTGGCAAAGCCGGCTTCGCGCGCGATGACGTATTGCGCTTCACTCAACGTCAGCGGCGAAGCGAGAACTTCTTCCGGACTTTGATTGCGCGCACGAGGCAAATAGCGCGCGACGCGAATCGCGGCGTCGAGTTCTTTGTCCTGATGCCCGCGGCGTAGATCCTTCGCGCGTTTGCGTTGTTGTTCGAGATTCAGATTAAACATAGACCACCTTCCATTGATTGTCCGGTGTCCGCTTAGCCGGCTGGAAGACAGTCCATTCAAGTGGATTGTCGATGTCGAATCGTCGAGACGGGCGCAGCCCTTTCCGCGGACAGGAAGCACTCTCGATATGTGCTACTGGCAGTATACCGCGGAGCAGTCATCAAACCTGTTGGAGGGCAGCCATTTCGATACCGGAACAGGAGCCGAACTGCGCCGTCCCCTCGGCATTACCATCATTGGCGGGCTGAGGTCAGCCAACTCTTAACTCTTTGTACAACGCCAGTTGTGTACCTTTATTTATAGACCGTCTCCGAAATGCCATTCGACGTGCACCAAAACTACAGGAGGCGAGTCAAACATGAAACGTATAGCAGGAATTGTCATTGGGGGCCTGCTGCTATCGGCGGTGCCCCAACCGTATTCTTTGATTGCTCAGACAAAACAAACCGAGTCCAAACCGCAGCTGAAAGGCAGGACATCCCGTGATGCCCGCTCAGCGACAGTTTCGATAGCGAATGAAGTTCGGCATGAGCTGGTCACGTTGCCCTACTACGACGTCTTCGACTGGCTCGAAGGCGAGGTTCGTCCCGATGCGACAGTTGTGCTTCGAGGCGAGGTCACTCGACCGACGACAAAGAGCGATGCTGAGAAACGCGTGAAAGATATCGAGAGCGTTTCGAAAGTCGTCAACCAGATCGAAGTTCTTCCCGTTTCCCAATTCGATGACGACGTTAGGCGGCAGGTCTACCGCGCAATCTTCAAGTTCGATTCACCATTGTTCATGTACGGCATCCGCGCCGTTCCGCCAATTCACATCATCGTGAAAGGCGGTCGCGTTACGCTGAAGGGAATCGTCCTGAATGATATGGATCGTCAGCTTGCTGAAACGTACGCGAGACAGGTTCCTAATGTTTTTGAAGTGAAGAACGAATTGGCCGTCGAGAATCGCACGACCGAGTCCAAGCGCTAACGCGCTTCGCGATCGTTAATTCCTAAATCTTATCCGAGGAGACTGCCTATTCCTGGGTGCTTCCTCGGATAAGATTTAGGATTTAGGAATTAACGAATTTGTCAGATTCCCGGTACCCTCTTGTTGAACATCTCCGCCCGACTCATTACTATATTCGAATGTTCCGCGAGCTGATCTTCAGATATCGTGGCTTTACCTGAGTGGCGACATCAAGTCTCAGGTGAGGTTCTCTCGTTTCGTCCCGTAGTTCATCCAAATCATTTTCGTTATCGCTTTAGAAGGAGGCGAGTATGTCTGCTTTTGTCAGCGCTCCGGCGCCGGATTTTTCGGCCGACGCTTATATCAATGGGGAATTCAAAAAGGTTTCGTTGTCTGATTTCAAAGGCAAGAAACTGGTGCTCTTTTTCTACCCGCTCGATTTCACATTCGTGTGTCCCACGGAAATCCTCGCGTTCACGGATCGCATTGAAGATTTTCGCAAGCGAAACACCGAAGTTGTTGGCGCGTCCGTTGATTCGAAGTTTACACATTCCGCTTGGGCCCAGGTGGATCGCAAAGAAGGCGGCATCAAGGGCGTGAATTTTCCGTTGCTTTCGGATCTGAGCAAAAAGATCGCCGCCGATTATGGAGTGCTACTGCCTGATGCCGGTATCGCGCTGCGTGGTTTGTTCATCATCAACAAAGATGGCGTTCTGAAACACGCCACGATCAACCATCTGGATTTGGGCCGGAACATCGATGAAGTCCTGCGCGTAATCGATGCTATCGAATTCTCGGAAACCAATGGCGAAGTATGCCCGGCTAACTGGAAGAAGGGCGACAAGGCGATGAAGCCGAACGCGGAGTCGCTGAAACAGTACATGTCGAAAGGCTAGCCATGAGTACGGTCACGATACCAACGGGAGTCCTCAAGAACGCGCGGCCTCAGTCCGACATTCAGTTGAAGGCTGTGTTGCCCGCATTCCTGCTGATGTTGTCGCTCGCGGCTTACATCGCCCAAACGGTACGTGGCCGTCAAGCATGGTTGTTTTTGCTCGGCGCCGCCGCCGGGGTGGTTCTTTATCATGCTGCGTTCGGATTTACGTCGTCGTGGCGCGTATTCATTACCGACCGTCGTGGCGCAGGACTGCGTGCGCAGATGCTGATGCTTGCCGTCGCATGCGCTCTGTTTGTGCCTGCGCTCGCATCGGGATCGCTGCTCGGCCAGACCGTCCGCGGTTCCGTTTCGCCCGTAGGTTGGGCAGTCGTTGCTGGCGCCTTCATTTTCGGCGCTGGGATGCAGCTCGGCGGCGGATGCGCCTCGGGAACGCTATACGCGGCTGGCGGTGGAAGTGTCCGCATGCTTGTCACGCTTGCCGCTTTCGTCGCGGGTTCGGTTATCGGGACGTTGCATGCCGGGTGGTGGGCAAAAGTTCCAACGCTGAAACCCTTCTCCATGATCGAGCGATTTGGAGCCTGGCCGGCGTTGCTCGTCAGCTTCGCAGCGTTCGGATTGGTTACGCTCGGCACGATTGCAATGGAGCGAGCCAGGCATGGCCGCCTGCTTCCGGAAAAGCCACGCGGCTCGATTCTGCGTGGGCCGTGGCCACTGGTATGGGGTGCAGTGGGGCTCGCGGTCGTGAACTTCGTGACGCTGGCGTTGTCGGGAAGGCCGTGGGGAATTACTGGCGCGTTCGCGTTGTGGGGCGCAAAGATCCTTGCTGTATTTGGCGTGAATGTTGCGGCCTGGCCGTATTGGCTGGATGCGACGCGAGCGCCTCAATTGAAAGCTAGCGTGTTTGCCGACGTGACCTCTGTCATGAATTTTGGAATCATCATCGGTGCATTTATCGCGGCTGGCTTAGCCGGACGGCTGAGCAGCAGCTGGCGCGTTCCCGCCTTGTCGTTGCTGGGTGCGGTTGTCGGCGGTTTGTTAATGGGGTACGGTGCCCGCATTGGATTCGGGTGCAACATCGGCGCGTATTTTGGCGGAGTCGTTTCAACGAGCGTTCACGGCTGGCTCTGGCTGGCAGCAGCACTTGCGGGCAGTGTCCTCGGAACCCGCGCTCGCCCGTGGTTCGGGTTGTCGGTTCATTAGGGCCGGTGCATTTGTTTCATGTGATCGTTCATGTTTCCGGCCGGTCGTATGCGTAAGAACATGACGAACGTTGACGGGCTTCCGTAGACGGCTTTCAAATTGGCGGGCATCCCGTAAGCTGTGACCTGCGCACCGAGCCCGACATTCAGCCACGAAATGTCGATCGGCAATTCCCGTTCAAACCCGACTGTGTAGGCCTGCACTCGCCCAATCGGTTCTTCTTCGATTGTCACCGGTTGTCCATCCGATCCCAGAACAACGTGGTTAACCCTTCCGGGCTTTTCAGTATCCGCGAGCGATGCACCGAATCCCACGATGCCGCACAAACGGCACGTTGAAACCGGAGGCGGGGGAGGAAGCAACGAGCGATCACGATCCACATTCTCGATCCGCGTCCACATCCAGTTCTTACGCAGAAACTTCAACGTGGACTCCGCATTGTATGAATTGAAGATCCTTCGATTGCCGTTTTTCAGATCTTTGTTACGACCGAAGATCAGGCTGGACGACAGATGACCGGAAGTGAACTGAAGATCGTGATGAAGCGAGGCGGTCGTCCGAACCGTATCCAGGAGGGGATCGGACAATTCGGGATTGTTGATTCTGCCGGTGGAAACCTGCGCGGCAAGACCGCGTGTCGGCGCCACAGTCAAGCGAGTTGCGAACGAATCGGGCTTCCCGGTATCGATATTCCAGCGGTTCTCGTTGGGCTCGCGTCCGTGAAAAGTGGATGCCTCCAATTGAATCCGCCTCGCGGCGAAGCCGGCCGTGATCACGTTCGTCGCGATATGCGTGGAGTCCTGCATGTGATGGCCGATGGTTGCGAGCGGATTCTCGGAAGCCGAGGCGCGATGCGGGAACGCGGTTGGACCGAGCGCCGCTTCGGCGACGGGCCCGCCGTATACAAACATTTGAGAACGTTCGGTCAGCCGGAAATCGTAACGGCCGGCAACTTCCATGAATAAGTCGTGAGGATGTTGGCCGTCGGTGATCGACAAACCGTATGCGCTTTCTCCTGTTTGAAAGAGGAGCGGATATCGACGTTGCGTAACGGTGAGCGGTTCTAAGCTGAACATCGTGCGCAACGTGATGCTCTGCCGACCGAACTGCCGGTGCGCCATCGGCATGATCCAGTTCGTCGAGAAAAACTTGTCACTGCCACGATGGCCGTTCTGCTGGATGTCTACAGCGAAGGCGTTCGCATGCAACATCGCCGTCCAGTTGCCGATCGTTCCGTGGATCATCGGAGCCGCTTCGGAAGTCGTCTGCGGCAGAATGCTGGTGCCGGACGCGAGATATCCCACCGTGTTTTCGACGCCAGGCATCGTAGCTTGCGCCGCCGCAGCTGCGGGCAGCAGCAACACGCAAAACAAAGCAATTAGGATCATGCGATCACATCGGTGGTGGTACATATCTCACGCCAGGCACAAGTTTAGCGGCACTAACATTCGACAGAACTTTTAAATCCTGCGTGTAAAACAGCTCGATTCCGATGAGCGGCACATCGTTTACAGTTTGCACATAAATAAAGCCGCCATTGACACCTCGTGTTTGCGGAATCAACTCCTGAATCGTCCGCGCTAACTTTGTGCCGGCCTCCAGCGTCAGGCTCGTCGAGCCGATCGGGGAACCGTTCGGATTCACGGCAAAAATCTCGATTGCTGCTGCTGTGCCTGCCGTGTTCAGAAGTGCCAATCCCGTTTGCCATTGCGGAGGGCCATTGGCGATGTGCGAGAAAAACAATTTAGTCTGTGGAGTTCCGTCAGGTACGACTGCGAAGCCGCCGGCAACAATATCTGCATAACCTGCAAACCCGGCAATTGGCGCGGAGCCTTGTACGCTAACCCAGCCCGTTTGGAAATCAGCTGCAAGACCGAAAATCGATTGCGCCGTTTCCCGGAGTGCGCCGTTGGCAGAAATGTTGCGGCTTACTTCAAGAATGCTGCCGTCGTCAGCATGAAAAGAAAGAAGCACACTTTGCGGCTGCGATGACAGGTTCGTGACGCCGATGATGGTCGAATAGTTCGCATTTG
>Ga0065712_10068252_pt1 | contig 12429 bp, 10 predicted proteins | sample MisRhiReplicate1_FD_59099 | JGI IMG/M metagenome (GOLD analysis project Ga0065712, IMG submission 59099) | Miscanthus rhizosphere microbial communities from Kellogg Biological Station, MSU, sample Rhizosphere Soil Replicate 1: eDNA_1 v3... | ecosystem: Host-associated > Plants > Roots >...
AAGGACTTTGGCTACTTTGGTCCCTCAAAGTAGCGCGCCGTAAGGGCGCAAAGGTGACCTGAGCCAAGCGCTCGGCTTACTGAGTCCATAGTCTGTGCCATGTGTGACGCGGAGCGTCACGGGAGGCATGCCCACGCAGAGCGATGGGCACGATCAGGGTTAAGGCAGACCCGTGTATCGCGATGAGCGCGATCAGGATCTAGACGAAATGGCTCCTACTTGAACCGCCGCTCAACCCCTTTCTCCACCAGCACCTTGGCGGAGATTTCTTCCACCGAGAAATGGGTGGAGTTGATGTTCGGGATGTTCTCCCGGCGAAACAGACTCTCCACTTCCCGCACTTCGAATTCACATTGCGCAAAGCTTGAGTAGCGACTGTTGGGTTTGCGTTCGTGACGAATGGCCGTCAGGCGATCCGGGTCGATGGTCAGGCCGAACAGTTTCTCGCGATGCTGCTTGAGCGCCGCAGGCAGTTGCAGGCGTTCCATGTCGTCTTCGGTCAGCGGATAGTTGGCTGCGCGGATGCCGAACTGCATGGCCATGTACAGGCAGGTGGGCGTTTTTCCGCAGCGCGAGACGCCGACCAGAATGATGTCGGCCTTGTCGTAATAATGCGTGCGCGCACCGTCATCGTTATCCAGTGCGAAATTGACCGCCTCGATGCGCTCCATATAGTTGGAGTTGTGACCGATGGAGTGCGATTTGCCCACCGAATACGAGGAGTGTGAACTAAGCTCCAGTTCCAGCGGCGCCAGGAAGGTCGAGAAAATATCGATCATGAAGCCGTTCGACGTCGCCAGAATTTCCCGGATGTCCTGATTGACGATGGTGTCGAAGATGATCGGCCGCACCTCGTCCTTGTCGGCGGCCTTGTTGATTTGTTGTACCATCGCCCGCGCTTTCTCGACGCTGTCGATATAGGGCCTGGTGAACTTGTTGAACGTGATGTTTTCAAATTGCGCTAACAGGCTTTGCCCAAGGGTCTCGGCCGTGATGCCGGTCCCGTCGGAGATGAAGAAAGCGGATCGTTTCATTTGCGCCCCTGGCCTTAAGCAGTTGACGATTTCTGGATATCATAGGCGCGCTTGCGGGCCCTGAGGGTCCGCATTCTCGCCTATTTTGAAGGTTCGGGTTCGCGCCTGTTCCGAAACGCCTGCGGTCGCGTTGCCGTGACCCCGGTGAATGAGCTTTTCCCAACAATAAACACAGTTAGTGGAGAGATCACCTTGGTAGAGTACGTAGTTTCCCTCGATAAGCTCGGCGTCCATGATGTGGAGCATGTGGGAGGCAAGAACGCATCCCTCGGCGAAATGATCAGCAACCTCGCAGGCGCTGGTGTCTCAGTGCCTGGTGGTTTCGCGACTACGGCCCAGGCCTACCGTGATTTTCTCGAGCTCAGCGGTCTGAACGATCAGATCCACGCAGCTCTGGATGCTCTTGATGTCGACGACGTCAACGCCCTGGCCAGAACAGGCGCGCAGATTCGTCAGTGGATCATGGAAGCCGAGTTCCCCGAGAAGCTCAACGCCGAGATTCGCACTGCGTTTGCCGCGCTGTCGGCAGGCAATCCGAATCTGGCCGTTGCCGTGCGTTCTTCCGCCACCGCCGAAGACCTGCCTGATGCCTCCTTCGCAGGCCAGCAGGAAACCTTCCTGAACATCCGTGGCGTCGAGAACGTCATTCGTGCCGCCAAGGAAGTGTTCGCCTCGCTGTTCAACGACCGCGCCATTTCCTACCGCGTGCATCAGGGCTTCGATCACAAGCTGGTCGCACTCTCCGCAGGCGTGCAGCGCATGGTGCGTTCCGAAACCGGTACTGCGGGCGTGATGTTTACCCTGGATACCGAATCGGGCTTTCGCGACGTGGTGTTCATCACCGGCGCCTACGGCCTGGGTGAAACGGTTGTGCAGGGCGCGGTCAATCCGGACGAATTCTACGTACACAAGGACACCCTGGCCGCTGGCCGTCCTGCGATCCTGCGTCGCAATCTGGGCAGCAAGGCCATCAAGATGATCTACGGCGAAGAAGCCAAGGCCGGTCGTTCGGTCAAGGTGATCGACGTCGAGCCTGCCGATCGTGCGCGTTTCTGCCTGACCGATGCCGAAGTGTCCGAACTGGCCAAACAGGCGATGATCATCGAGAAGCACTACAAGTGCCCGATGGACATCGAGTGGGCCAAGGACGGTGACGACGGCAAGCTCTACATCGTTCAGGCGCGTCCTGAAACCGTGAAGAGCCGCGCGTCGGCCAACGTCATGGAGCGCTACCTGCTCAAGGAGACCGGCAAGGTGCTGGTCGAAGGTCGCGCAATCGGCCAGCGCATCGGCGCTGGCAAGGTGCGGATCATCAAGGACGTGTCCGAGATGGACAAGGTCCAGGCCGGTGACGTGCTGGTCTCCGACATGACCGACCCTGACTGGGAACCGGTCATGAAGCGCGCCAGTGCCATTGTCACCAACCGTGGCGGTCGCACCTGCCACGCAGCGATCATTGCGCGTGAACTGGGCATTCCGGCCGTTGTGGGTTGCGGCAACGCCACCCAGTTGCTGCAGGACGGGCAGGGTGTGACGGTTTCCTGCGCCGAAGGCGACACCGGTTACATTTTCGAAGGCGAGCTGGGTTTCGACATCAAGACCAACTCGGTCGATGCCATGCCCGAGCTGCCGTTCAAGATCATGATGAACGTCGGCAACCCGGACCGCGCGTTCGATTTCGCCCAGTTGCCCAACGCCGGTGTCGGCCTGGCGCGTCTGGAGTTCATCATCAACCGGATGATCGGCGTGCACCCCAAGGCGCTGCTCAACTACTCGCTGCTGCCGCCGGAAATCAAGGACAGCGTCGACAAGCGCATCGCCGGTTACGACGATCCGGTCGGCTTCTACGTCGAGAAGCTGGTCGAGGGCATCAGCACCCTGGCTGCCGCGTTTACCCCGAAAAAGGTCATCGTGCGTCTGTCGGACTTCAAGTCCAACGAATACGCCAACCTGATCGGCGGCAAACTGTACGAGCCGGAAGAAGAAAACCCGATGCTGGGTTTCCGCGGTGCATCGCGTTACATCAGCGAAAACTTCCGCGATTGCTTCGAGCTGGAATGCCGTGCCCTCAAGCGTGTACGTGAAGACATGGGCCTGACCAACGTCGAGATCATGGTGCCGTTCGTGCGCACCCTGGGTGAAGCGAGCCAGGTCATCGACCTGCTGGCGGCCAACGGCCTGAAGCGCGGTGAAAACGGTCTGCGCATCATCATGATGTGCGAGCTGCCGTCCAACGCGATTCTGGCTGAAGAGTTCCTGGAGTACTTCGACGGGTTCTCCATCGGCTCCAACGATCTCACGCAGCTGACCCTCGGTCTGGATCGTGATTCGGGCGTCATTGCGCACCTGTTCGACGAACGCAACCCAGCGGTCAAGAAGCTCTTGTCCAATGCCATTCAGGCCTGTAACAAGGCTGGCAAGTACATCGGCATCTGCGGTCAGGGGCCTTCCGATCACCCGGATCTGGCGCGCTGGCTGATGGATCAGGGCATCGAGAGTGTTTCGCTCAACCCCGATTCGGTGCTGGAAACCTGGTTCTTCCTGGCAGAGGCGCAGGCGCCGGTCTGATGTGACGCGAAAAAGCCCTGAGCCGTCTTGTGGTTCAGGGTTTCATCAAAAAGAGGCGGTTTTTTCGGAGACCGCCTTTTTTATGCGCCTCACGGCGCACCCACACGCAGTTTCATACAGTCTGTCAGAGGCGACCCGATGCCTTTGAATTTCCGAAAAAGAGCAATATGCAAAGCAGCAGCCACCTATTTCCCGTTGCCTTGATCAGTGCCGAGCGTCGTGGTGATCTGGTCGAGGACGTCTACCGCCTCAAACCTGCCAACAGTCCTGACCCGAGCGTCGAACTGGCCGTGACCCGCCTGGGTCTGGTCGATCAGGCTCATGGACGCGGTATCCCGGTCATTCTGGTACACGGCAGTTTTTCCAATCGCAGGTTCTGGTATTCGCCCAAGGGTATTGGTCTGGGACCGTTTCTGGCGCGTGCCGGTTATGACGTCTGGATTCCCGAAATGCGCGGACACGGGCTGTCGGCGCGCAATCAGAACTATCGCGGCAATTGCGTGGCCGATTACGCCCGCTATGACGTGCCAGCAATCGCCGCCTTCGTACAAGAGCAAAGCGGGCAGGTACCGCACTGGATCGGTCATTCGCTGGGCGGTACCACGCTGGCTGCAGCGTTGGGCGGCGACTACCTTGGCGTCGAGAGCGCGGCGTCGGTGGCGTTGTTCGGCAGTCAGATCAGTCGCAGCTACTGGCCGCTGAAGATTCCGCCGCTGCAATGGTCCAGTCGTCTTCTGCTCAAGCGTTTCGAGCATGTATCGGGTCCGCGTTTCAAGCGCGGCCCGGAAGACGAGCCCATGGGCGTATTGCTGGAAAGCATGCGCTGGCACGGTCTGTTCGGGCGTTTCGGTGATCGTCACGGTGACTGGTGGGCAGGCTTGAAAGCCGTTCAGGTTCCGTTGTTGGCAGTGGCGGCAGTGGGCGATCACCAGGATCCGGTATGGGCCTGTCGAATGCTGTTCGATCAGGCAGGCAGCGAACTCAAGCAGTTTCTCTGTCTGGGCCGCGAGCATGGCTTCAACGAAGATTTCGGTCATGTGCAGATGCTGGTCAGCAAGGGCGCGCAGCAACAGGTATGGCCCCGAGTGATCGATTGGCTGCGCGAGCGGTCTGCTGAACAGACAGCTGAGCTTCAGGTGGCAGTAGGCAGTTAGCGGTTAAAGTCGCTATAAAGACACTGCACTGCGCAGCACGCTGATCTGCACCATTCTTGAGCCCATGCCTCAATGACAGGAGTTGACCTCATGCACTACCTCACCCCCGATCTGTGTGACGCTTATCCGGACCTGATACAGGTTGTCGAGCCGATGTTCAGCAATTTCGGTGGACGCGACTCGTTTGGCGGCCAGATCGTCACCCTCAAGTGTTTCGAAGACAACTCACTGGTCAAGGAGCAGATTGCTCTGGACGGCAAGGGCAAGGTCCTGGTGGTTGACGGCGGCGGTTCGCTGCGTTGCGCAATGCTGGGCGATATGGTCGCCGAGCAGGCCTCGAAAAATGGCTGGGAAGGTCTGCTGATCTACGGCTGCGTGCGCGACGTGGACATGCTGGCCCAGACCGATCTGGGCGTGCAGGCGCTGGCCAGCCATCCGAAGAAAAGCGAGAAGCGCGGCATCGGTGAGCTGAACGTGCCGGTGACCTTCGGCGGTGTGACCTTCAAGCCGGGCGATTACCTGTACGCCGACAACAACGGCGTGATCATTTCTCCTTCCCCCCTGACCATGCCGGAATAAGCGACGTATTAATGTTCGATGAAGCAAACGCGCAGTGGGGGCTGGTTCATGCCCTCGTATTGGATGGTAAGGGTGGGGCGCGTTTCATCGCCCGGACCGAGCTTCAGGAACTTCAGATGCAGCCGCAGGAAAGCCTGTGGCTGCATTGGGATCGCAGTCATCCGCAGACCCAGACCTGGTTGCGCACCGCCAGCGGCCTGAGCGAGTTCGCCTGCGATCTGCTGCTTGAAGAGAATACCCGGCCGCGTCTGCTGGCGCTGCCGGACGAGGAACTGCTGCTGTTTCTGCGCGGCGTGAACCTCAATCCGGGTGCCGAGCCTGAAGACATGGTCTCGGTGCGGATTTTCGCAGCGGCGCAGCGGGTCATCTCGTTGCGCCTGCGGCCCTTGCGCGCCACCGAAGAACTGATCGAACTGCTCGGCCAGTCCAAAGGCCCCAAAACGGCGTCGGAACTGATTCTCTATCTGGCCCAGTACCTGACCGACAAGGTTCAGGACCTGGTGGGTGAGCTGACTGAATCGGTCGATGAGGAAGAAGAAAAGACCGACGCCGACGAACGGTACAATCCCGAGCATGGCAAGTTGCTGCACATCCGCCGCCGTGCGGCAGGTCTCAGACGTTTTCTGGGGCCGCAGCGCGATATCTACGGCCAGCTTTCACGTATCAAACTGACCTGGTTCGACAATGAAGACGCCGACTACTGGAACGAGTTGAACAACAGCCTCACCCGTTACCTTGAAGAGCTTGAACTGACCCGAGAGCGAGTCGGGCTGCTGCTTGAGTCCGAAGACCGGCGTCTGCGCGAGCACATGAATCGCACTCTGTACCGCTTCGGCATCATCACCGGTATCTTCCTGCCCATGAGTTTTCTGACCGGCCTGCTGGGTATCAATGTCGGGGGTATTCCGGGGGCGGAAAATCCCTATGGTTTTCTGGTCGCGTGCGGCCTGATCGTCGCGCTGGCGGCAGGGCAGTGGTGGCTGTTCAGACGGTTGCGTTGGGTATAAGGCTTATACTTATATGTTTTTTCATGAAGCGTTTGTGACTCACCCGCAAAGCGTCACGTCTTTGACTTACATTGCGTGAGGTGCCTGATGCACGATCCGTTTGAAGAATCTTTACGTGACATGCTTAACTCGTCATCCTCCAGCCGGGACGACGATGCATGTCTGGGGCGAGTCCTGAAAACCGTCAACCGCCAGGTCGGTGCCGGTGTGTTGTTCGGGCTGCTGGGCCGTTGGTCCGAGGCGATGATGATCGCGCTCAACAACGGTTCTGCCCATGTCGCTCCCGTTTCCCGTCGCACCGGATCTGGTGCCCGTTCTACCGATAAGGCTGATTGAGCATGGAATTGAACCTCTGGACGCAGAGCCTTCTTGCTGCAATGACTGCATTGTGGACCAAAGTTGCAAACTTCATCCCTAACCTGTTTGGCGCGCTCGTCGTGGTGGTGCTCGGCTTTGCCGTAGCCAAGCTGCTTGATGCGCTGCTGTCCAAACTGCTTGCCAAGCTGGGGCTGGATCGTCTGGTCGGCGGTACGGGGCTGACCAAGATCATGGGGCGTGCCGGCGTCAAGGTGCCGATCTCCACGCTGATCGGCAGGATCGTTTACTGGTTTGTGTTGCTGATTTTCCTGGTATCCGCTGCAGAGTCTCTGGGTCTGCAGCGCGTATCGGCCACGCTCGACATGCTGGCGCTGTATCTGCCGAAGGTGTTCGGCGCGGCACTGGTGCTACTGGTCGGTGTACTGCTCGCACAACTGGTCAATGGGCTGGTGCGCGGTGCGGCCGAAGGCGTCGGCATCGATTACTCCGCCGGCCTTGGGCGAATTGCCCAGGGACTGGTCATCATCATCAGCATTTCTGTCGCGATCAGCCAGCTGGAGGTCAAAACCGACCTGCTGAACCATGTGATCGTGATTGCCTTGCTGACCGTTGGTCTGGCGGTCGCCCTGGCATTGGGCCTGGGAAGTCGCGAAATTGCAGGTCAGATCATCGCCGGAATTTATGTGCGTGAACTCTATCAGGTAGGCCAGCAGGTGCAGATAGGCGACACCGAGGGGCAGATAGAGGAAATCGGTACGGTCAAGACGACCCTGCTGACAGACGAAGGGGAGCTGGTTTCTTTTTCCAACCGCATCCTCCTCGATCAGAGAGTAAGCAGCCGTTAAGCGGCTAACCTGCTAATCTATGCCGCCAAGTTGCCGGAAAGGGCTGTGGCGGACATTGACCTGACTGTCGGCAAGATTCGTTTTGAATAAACCTCAACCGCTTTCAACGCGCTACGATCCACACGAGCTCTCGGATGAGGAGCTGGTGGCACGCGCCCACGTCGAGCTCTTTAACGTGACGCGGGCGTATGAAGAATTGATGCGTCGCTATCAGCGGACACTTTTTAACGTCTGTGCACGTTATTTAGGGAACGATCGCGATGCTGACGATGTCTGTCAGGAGGTGATGCTTAAGGTGTTGTATGGCTTGAAGAATTTCGAGGGTAAATCGAAATTCAAGACCTGGCTCTACAGCATCACGTACAACGAGTGCATCACTCAATACAGGAAGGAACGGCGTAAGCGTCGCTTGATGGACGCTTTGAGTCTGGATCCGCTTGAGGAAGCGTCGGAAGAAAAGACGCCCAAACCTGAAGAGCGGGGCGGTCTCGATCGCTGGCTTGTGCATGTGAACCCGATCGATCGGGAGATTCTGGTGCTGCGATTTGTCGCAGAACTGGAGTTCCAGGAGATCGCAGACATCATGCACATGGGCTTGAGCGCAACGAAAATGCGTTACAAGCGGGCGCTTGATAAACTACGTGAGAAATTTGCAGGTATCGTCGAAACTTAACGGCGAGCAAATATCTCTAACGAACTGGCAAGGTCTGGTAGACTTGCCGACGAGTTGTCCCCAGTTATGCGGGACTGCTTTACAATCATCAGATGGGGATTTAACGGATGAAACTGAAAAACACCTTGGGCTTGGCCATTGGTACTATTGTTGCCGCAACTTCTTTCGGCGCTCTGGCACAAGGCCAAGGCGCGGTCGAAATCGAAGGCTTCGCCAAGAAAGAATATTACGACAGCGCTCGTAACTTCAAAAACGACGGCAACCTGTTCGGCGGCTCCGTTGGCTACTTCCTGACCGATGACGTTGAATTGCGTCTGGGCTACGACGAAGTTCACAACGTCCGTAGCGACAGCGGCAAGAACATCAAGGGCTCCAATACCGCCCTGGACGCTCTGTACCACTTCAACAACCCGGGCGACATGCTGCGTCCTTACCTGTCTGCCGGTTTCTCTGACCAGAGCATTGGCCAGGACGCTCGTGGCGGCCGTAACGGCTCCACCTTCGCCAACGTTGGCGGCGGCGCCAAGCTGTACTTCACTGACAACTTCTATGCCCGTGCAGGCGTTGAAGCTCAGTACAACATCGACCAAGGCGACACCGAGTGGGCGCCAAGCGTCGGTATCGGCGTTAACTTCGGTGGCGGCAGCAAGAAAGTTGAAGCAGCACCAGCTCCAGTAGCTGAAGTGTGCTCCGACAGCGACAACGATGGCGTTTGCGACAACGTTGACAAGTGCCCAGACACCCCAGCAAACGTAACCGTTGACGCTGATGGCTGCCCAGCCGTTGCTGAAGTGGTTCGTGTTGAGCTGGACGTGAAGTTCGATTTCGACAAATCCGTAGTCAAGCCTAGCAGCTACGGCGACATCAAGAACCTCGCTGACTTCATGCAGCAGTACCCACAGACTTCCACCACTGTTGAAGGTCACACTGACTCCGTCGGTCCTGACGCTTACAACCAGAAGCTGTCCGAGCGTCGTGCAAACGCCGTTAAGCAGGTCCTGGTCAACCAGTATGGCGTTGGTGCTAGCCGCGTAAACTCGGTTGGTTACGGCGAATCCCGTCCAGTTGCTGACAACGCAACTGAGTCTGGCCGCGCAGTTAACCGTCGCGTAGAAGCAGAAGTAGAAGCTCAAGCTAAGTAATTAGCCGCTTGTACTGAAAAGCCCGGCTCAGGCCGGGCTTTTCTTTGTCTGCGATTTGAGCGTGCAGCGCATGCTGGCGGGTAGGCAATAAAGCTGGAACTCAGCCAGCCTGCTGCTGAAGATCATTCAGCAATGTCTGATTCAAGACTTCCTGGTTGCCTGCCGCTACTGCGCCGATCACCAGGATGGCAGGGCTCTTCAATTCGAACGCAACGGCATCACGCTGCATGTCCGCAAGCGTGCTGCGGCATTCACGTTGCGATGGCAGGGACGCGTTCTCGATCATCGCCACCGGCATGTCCGGGCTCATTCCTCCCGCCAGCAGGTTCTCATGAATCTGTGGCAGCTTCGCCACGCCCATGTACACCACCAGTGTCGTGCCGCTTTGCGCCAGAGCCTGCCAATTGAGGCTGCTGTCGTCCTGAGTATGGGCGGTGACCAGTGTCACACCACGGCTGATTCCACGTAGCGTCAGCGAGATACCGCATTGCGTTGCGCCCGCCAGGCCTGCGGTAATGCCGTTGACCAGCTCCACCGTCACGCCACGCGCCTGCAACCAATCCGCCTCCTCACCGCCACGGCCGAAGATGCACGGATCTCCGCCCTTTAAGCGCACCACGCATTTACCCTGTCGCACGTAGCGCAGCATCAGGCGATGGATGAAGGCCTGTGGCGTCGAGCGACAACCGCCGCGCTTTCCGACCGGGATAACCCGTGCAGCAGGACAGTGCTCAAGCACAGCGGGGTTGACCAGATCATCGATCAACACCACATCTGCCTCATGCAAGGCCCGCACGGCCTTGAGCGTCAGCAATTCGGGATCACCCGGGCCTGCGCCCACCAGCCAGACTTTTGCGCTCATGCTGTGTTCCTCATTCAGTGACCATCACGGTGTTAATCAGTCTTTTTATTTCCGGTACGCAGGAACCGCACATCGTCCCGCAGCCCAATTGTTTCTTCAGTTGATTCAAGTCCAGGCCAGCTTCGACGCCTTTCAGCACGGCGCTCTGTTTGACGTTCATGCAGTTGCACAGAGTCTTGTCACGCGCCTCCGATCCATCCTTGCCCGGCTGGCTGCTCAGTGGCGCGAGCAGCCAGCGGCGCAGCGGTAAATCGACGCGCTCCTCGAGCCACAGCGTCTGCAACCAATGCTGCGCCAGGGTTTCTCCGGCCAGGCGGATGGCGGTAATACGACCGTTGTCGATGCGCACCCGCTTGCCGATGGCGCGCTTGGGGTCGTCGTAGGCCAGTACCGGACCTTCATCGACGCTGAGTAACACATCGATCTGGTGCAGCAGGCTCGCGTCCGGCGCGACAGCGTTTGCAGCCCTAATCACCAGGGCGGGGCGTTCGCGACCGACGAGGCCGAGACTCAGGTAGGTGAACGATCCGCACAAGGAGCGCAGACGCTCCCATTGCTGCTGCACATCGCCTTCCACCAGCGCAAAGAACTGCCAGGGCAGGTCGGCTTTTTCAATCCTGACGCCGGAATGTTTGAGTTCCGGCTGTTTTGAAATCGGGTCATACGCCGGCTGGGTCAGGACATTCACGCCACCCTTGAGGAAGCGATCGCCCCAGTGCATGGGCAGGAATGCCTGGCCGGGACGTACGCTGTCATCGCTGCTCACCGGCACATACAGTTCACCGCGACGGCTGACCAGTTTGATCAGATCGCCGGTCTGCAACGCATGCAGTTGCAAATCTTGCGGGTGCAGACCCAGGACCGCTTCGCTGACGTGGCCGAACAGGCGGGCGGCGGTCCCGGTGCGGCTCATGCCGTGCCATTGGTCACGCAGGCGACCGGTGTTGAGGGTCAGCGGGAATTGAGCATCGCGCAGTTCCCTGGCAGCCACGTACGCCTCGCTCAGGAACTGCGCACGGCCCGATGGAGACGGAAAAATGCCATCCGCATACAGGCGCGGCGTACCGACGCTGGCGCCCAACGGGAATGGCCATTGCTGCGGACCCTGCCGGTCAATTAGTGCGCGATCAATGCCGGACATGTCCAGGTCGCGCCCGGTGGTCAGGCCTTTGAATTCATCGAACAGGGCGGCCGGATTCCTGAAGTCGAACAGGGCGGGCGCTTCGGGCTGCAGCCGATGTTGCAGGCGTTGGGCGAAGTCCACGGTGATCGCCCAATCCGGACGTGCCTGGCCGGGAGCCTGAATCGCCTTTCGCACATTGGAAATCCGTCGCTCCGAGTTGGTTACCGTGCCTTCCTTTTCACCCCAACTGGCGGCGGGCAGCAACAGGTCGGCGAAGCGTGCCGTTTCAGTGGTCTTGAACGCTTCCTGAAGCACCACGAACGGGCAGGTCTGCAGCGCCTCTCTGATTCTGTTCTGGTCCGGCAGTGACTGCGCAGGGTTGGTACAGGCAATCCACAGCGCCTTGATCTTGCCGCTCTGCACCTGTTCGAACAGCTCTATGGCGGACAGGCCGGGGTTTGCAGGTAATTGGTCGACGCCCCAGTATTTGGCCACTTCGGCGCGATGTTCCGGGTTGGCGGCTTCGCGATGTCCCGGCAGCAGGTTGGACAGGCTGCCGGTTTCACGGCCACCCATGGCGTTTGGCTGTCCGGTGAGCGAGAAGGGGCCGGCGCCGACGCGGCCGATCTGGCCCGTCGCAAGGTGAAGATTGATCAGCGCGCTGTTCTTGGCGCTGCCCGCCGTGGACTGGTTCAGCCCCATGCACCACAGCGACAGAAAGCTGGGCGTCTCGCCGATCCAGCGGGCGCAGGTCAGCAGTTGCTCGAGCGCAATGCCGCACAGCTGTGCGACGTGCTCCGGGGGGTAATCGCGGACCAGTGCTTCGAGGTCTTCGTAGCCTTGGGTGTGTGCGGCGATGAACGCCTGATCGATCTGGCCCTCGCTCATCAGCACATGCAGGATGCCGTGAAACAGCGCCACGTCGGTGCCGGGCTGAATCGCCAAATGCAGATCGGCCAGTTCGCATGTGTCGGTACGCCGAGGATCGATGACGATGAGTTTCATCGCGGGTCTACGGCTTTTCGCTTCTTCCAGACGACGGAACAGAATCGGATGGGCGTAGGCCATGTTGCTGCCGACGATCATCACGCAATCGCTCAGCTCGATGTCTTCGTAGCTGCAGG
>Ga0065712_10068255_pt1 | contig 12408 bp, 7 predicted proteins | sample MisRhiReplicate1_FD_59099 | JGI IMG/M metagenome (GOLD analysis project Ga0065712, IMG submission 59099) | Miscanthus rhizosphere microbial communities from Kellogg Biological Station, MSU, sample Rhizosphere Soil Replicate 1: eDNA_1 v3... | ecosystem: Host-associated > Plants > Roots >...
TGGTCATTCCGGCGACACCGCAGCTGACGAGCGCCGACATCGACGATCGGATCGAACGCGGTGGCGCTCGCCACATGATCACGGATCCGCACGGCGCGGCGAAGCTCACGCAGCCGGACCGGCTGTGCGTGAAACTCGCAACAGGATCGACGCCGGGATTTGCGCCGTTCGACGATGCGCGCGCCGCCACGCGAGCGGTCGACAATGCACACACGCGCGCCGATGATCCGTTGCTTTTGTATTTCACATCCGGAACGACGGCCAAACCGAAATTGGTGCAGCACACGCACGCCAGCTATCCGGTCGGTCATCTCTCGACGATGTATTGGCTGGGACTGCGCGAGGGAGATGTGCACCACAACATCAGCTCGCCTGGATGGGCCAAGCACGCCTGGTCGTGCTTCTTCGCGCCGTGGAATGCCGGTGCCACCGTCCTCGTGCACGAGTCCCGTTTTTCAGCGCGGCACACGATCGACATGCTTCGCGCCGAGCATGTGAACACGTTGTGCGCGCCGCCCACCGTGTGGCGCATGGTCGCGCTCGAGCCACTTGGTGAACGTCCTTTACAGTTGCGCGAGCTGGCGAGTGCGGGCGAACCGCTGAACCCCGAGGTGATCGAAACCATTCAGCACGCCTGGGGCATCACAGTTCGCGACGGTTATGGTCAGACCGAGACAACGGCATTGGTGGGCAACGCGCCGGGATTGACCGTGAAGCCCGGCTCGATGGGCAAACCGCTTCCCGGCTACGACGTCGTGCTGCTCGACAGCAGCGGGCGCGAGTGCGATGAGGGCGAGGTGGCGCTGCGACTCACGCCACGCCCGCTCGGGCTGATGCACGGATACGCCGACGATCCCACGAGGACCGGTCTCGCCATGGCCTCTGGCTTTTATCGGACTGGCGATGAGGCGCGTCGCGACGCCGAGGGGTACGTGCACTTCATCGGCCGCGGCGACGATGTGTTCAAGAGCAGCGATTATCGAATCAGCCCGTTCGAGATCGAGAGCGCGCTGCTCGAGCACGAGGCGGTGGCCGAGGCGGCGGTTGTGCCGAGCCCGGATCCGCTGCGGCTGTCGGTCCCCAAAGCGTTTATCGTCGTCAAGCCAGGAGTCGAGGAGAACGCTGTCACCGCGCGAAGCATTCTCGAGTTTTGCAAGGCGAATCTCGCGCCTTACAAACGGGTGCGCCGTCTCGAGTTCGCCGTCCTGCCGAAGACGATTTCCGGAAAGATTCGTCGCGTCGAGCTGCGCAACCGCGAAGCGGAGCGGCGCGCCCGCGGCGAACGCGCTGCGTCCGAGTTCTGGTCGGACGACATTTGATCTAGCGACGCGGCAGCGGTACTCGTACCCGGACGGTGGTGCCTGCACCGGGTTGTGATTCGATGACGACGTCTCCTCCGACCGCGCTGAGCCTCTCTTTCATGCTGACCAACCCCAGCCCACGACCTTTTGTGGCCATTTTGAAATCGAAGCCCGCTCCCGCGTCGCTGACGGTCAGTTGAATTTCCGTCGGGACGGCGGTGAGCGCCACCGTGAAGTTGCGTACGCCGGCATGTCGTATCGCATTGGTCAGCGATTCCTGCAGCACGCGGAACAAGCAGATCGCGACATCCTGGGCGAGATTCTCCGGAATGCCCTCATGCATGAAGTCGATCGTGACCTGGTGCTGCTCGGATAATTCCTGGCAGAGACTCTCAGCGGCCGCCGCAATTCCGATCTGCGCGATGCTCGTCGAATGCAGACGATGCGACAGGGCGGGAATCGCCTTCGCGAGCGTGAAGGCCTGATCGCACAGCGCCTGGAGGCGGACGTGCTCGTTCGTCCCCGGGGACAAGTCCCGCGCAAGGGTTTGCAGCCGCAGCACCAGCGTCGTTGCCCGTTGCGCCAGGTCGTCGTGCAGTTCCCTTGCGATAGAGGCGCGCTCTTCTTCCTGTGCCTGCATGAGTCTTTGGCTGAGATTGGAGAGCGTTTCCTGGGCGAGCTTTTGATCCGTGATGTCTATCAGAGAGCCAATGTATCCGGCAAAGGAGCCGTCGGTGTTGAATCTGGGTACACCGCTGTCCAGAACCCATCGATAGTCGCCGTCAAATCGTCGGAGCCGATACTCCGTCCGGAACGACTCGCGGTTTTCGAACGCTTCGACGTACGTGGTCATGCAGTGCCCAAAGTCGTCAGGGTGCACGCCTTCGGTCCAACCGTTTCCTAGTTCCGCCTCGAGAGGCCGCCCCGTGAATTCCAGCCACGGACGATTGAAGTAATGACAAAGTGAATCCTGACCAGCCATCCAGACCATCACCGGAGCGGTATCGGCCATCAGCCGGAAGCGTTCTTCGCTCTCACGCAAGACGCCCTGGGCGGCCAGCAAGGCCTGCATCGCCTGACGGCGTTTCAACGCGTTCCATAAGATTTCGGCGACAGCCCTCAGCTGATTTACCAACTCCTCGGTCCACGTCACGCGACGCTGCACGGTGACGAACGAAATGGCTCCGGCAATCTCGCCGCCGACCGTGACAGGAATCGATGCCGCAGACGCCACGCCTCTCTGGCGGAGATATTCCTTTTCGAGCGCTGCTTCGGCGGGCAGATCGTCCACGCGCGACACAAGAGACGCTTCGCCGCGCAACGTCTGACCCATCCACCACGGCTGATGACGGATGGTTATTGCCGGAACTGGCCTCGCCACTGCTTCGGCACTCCAGGAATAGGCCACGGTCATCTCTTCACGGTTGCGAGACATCTCGAGCAGCGTCACCCGATCCATCTCGAGAAATTCGGCGACGTGCGCGAGCCCACGCTCCATGTTCACGTCGACCTTCTCCTCGGAAAGGCCGATGAACGTCCTCGAAAGATCGAAGAGAAACGTCTCGAACTTCACACGGCCGAGCAGGGCTTCTTCGTATCGCTTCCGTTCAGTGTTGTCCCGAACGATGACGGTGAACTCTCGACGTTCCCCGACGTCATGCTGGGAGATCAACACGTCGCACGGAAACTCCTCACCGGTCGCTTTCAGGCCCGACAACTCGGACAGCACGCCGACACCACCGACGTGAGCATCTGTCTGAAGCCATCGCTCAGCAGCCGCGACATACGCGGTACGAAAACGCGGAGGAACGAAGCGTTCGAGCTGCGTCCCGATCGCATTCTGCGCCGGACACACGAACACGCGCTCCGCCGCGGCGTTGAACACCAGGATCTGTCCCCGCTCATCAATGACGACGACCGCGTCCGTCGTCGTCCGCATGATGGCGGTGAGCCGGTCCTGGCTTTCAAGCAGCTTCTGCTCGAGCGATTGACGATCGGTGGTCTTCATCTGAGTCACGATGGAGACACTTCGCCAGCGAGGCGAGCACGCGTACGTCGCACCCTCTAACTGTGAAGTGGCGACCTGCCGCGCGCAAGGCGGAACACGACAACTAGAACTTTTGACAGCTGCCCGCTGATATTCGACGAGACGAAGGAACTGCGAGATCGCTCGTCAGCAGTTATGCGATGAGCTCCTTGTTGTCCAGATCTTCTCGCGACGCCAGGAGGCGTTCGTAGATCTGCTTCATGTTCATCATCGCTTTGTCGTCGCCCTTGGCGACCACCTTGGCCCGTCCCCAGCGACCCGGAATGCCCTCCACGGTCAGCGTCCCCATCCACGGAGGCAGAACGGCATCGTCGACAGATGTCAGCACATCACCCTTCGGTTCCAGGCCAAGCAGGGTGCGGATCCCGAGCATCGGCGACGCGGCGGCCCATGCCTGAGGGAGACAGGCCGTGGGGTACTGCACCGGGTAGCGTGTGTTTGCGCGATCGTATCCAGAGAAGACTTCCGGCAAGCGGGCATTGAAGAACCAGCTTGCTTCAAAGATACCGGCAATGATGGCTGCCGCGTCCTGGCGGAACCCGTAACGGGCGAGCCCGGCCGCGATGAAACTGTTGTCGTGCGGCCAGACCGTTCCGTTGTGGTACTCGATGGGGTTGTATCCGCCTTCCCCCACCGCCATGGTACGAATGCCCCAGCCGGAGAACAGCCGTGGGCTCATCAGATGGTCGCGCAGCGCCCGCGCCTTCTCGTCATTCACAATGCCGCTCCACAGCAGGAGCCCGATGTTGGAGCACAGGCTGTCGACTTTTCTCTTGTGGCCGTCGAGGGCCAGCGCGAAGAACCTGCGATCGGGGATCCAGAAATCCTCATTGAACCGGCGCCTCAGGTCAGCTGCCTGCGTTTCCAGTTTGACGGCGAGCGCTTCGTCCTTCCAGATTTCACGCGCCAGACGCGCCGCACGCAGCCTGGCATCGTAGGCGTAGCCCTGAAGCTCGCATGTCGCGCGTGGTGTGGGCGCAAGCGTACCGTCGTGGAAGAGAATTGAATTCCAGGAGTCTTTCCAGCACTGGTTCTCGAGGCCGAGTTTGGTCTTGCGCTCGTACTCGATGTAGCCGTCGCCGTCGCGGTCCCCGTAGTGGTCCATCCAGTTCAAGGCCGCCCGCGCGTTGGGTTCGAGCGCGCGCACCAGGTTCACGTCGCCGGTCCAGCGTTCGTACTCATCCAGCAACACAAGGAAGAGCGGCGTGGTGTCGCTGGCACCGTAGTAGGGCGATTGAGGGCGTTCGTGGAAATGGGTCAACTCGCCGAAACGCAGCTCGTGAAGGATGCGGCCCGGTTCTTCTTCCGTCAGTTCCACTTCCCTCTTGCCCTGGGCCTCGGCCAGCGCGCGAAGCGTGGCAGCGGCGAGCCCCGAATTGAAGGGAAGCATCTGATAGCTCGTAATCAGGCTGTCGCGCCCAAAGAGCGCCATGAACCACGGCAGGCCGGCCGCGGGAAGCGAGTGCTGGGCCAGGGTATCAGGACGAAAGCGAAGCGCCGCGATGTCCATCAGGCTGCGCGTGTAAAGGCGAGCGGCGTCGGGATGGCAGGTGATGGTCGGCGCGCCATCCATCCAATCCTTCAGATTGCGCCGCATCGCGTCGCCTTCTTCGGTCGCAAACTTTGGATTGTTCACGGTCTTGCCGGTCACCGGGGTCACATGGAAGTTTGTGGTCCAAAGAGACTTGGGCAGGAGCGCGAAGCGAAAGACAAAATGATCAGCGGTTTGTTCTGTAGGAGTGAGCGTCGATCTGATGATGGTTTCCCTGACAAAATCTTCACGCTTGTAGCCTAAGACCTGGCCTCCGCTTCGCGTGGCCTCGTAGTAGGCTCCCTTCTTCTTGAGGGCATCTTTGACTTCGAAGAGATCGGCGAAGTCGGACCCGAAGTCCACACGCAACTCAATGTTCTCCACTTCGCTGCCGTGGTTGAGAACGGTCAGATCTTCGACGAAGCCGTTGCCGACAAAACGGCGCCGCACCAGTGAGAGGGTGGGGTTCTTGTAAATGGTGCCCGTCGGCGGAACGCAGAAGTGCTGCGCGTAGTAGTACTCGATGGCGTCGGTCGACAGCACATCGAGTGCGATGCCGTTGATGGTCAGGGTCCACTTCGACAAGTGGCGCGTATCTTTAAAGAACAGGCCCTGTGGTTGATCGGGCCTGGCGTCGATATCGCCATTGGGATTCGCGACGAGAAATGTCGAACCGTCGAGAGTGCTAATAGTGTTGTCGCTCATATCAAGGTCTCCTCAGCTTCTCGACGGTGAAGGTAGCGCGACGCGCTGAACCCGAATCCCTGTGACGTTGATGAGACCGATTTCGGTGCGCCGAGACATGTCCTGAATGTAGTGCGGACCTTTAGGTCCGCCGTACTGAGGCCGACATGAAGGTCGGCACTACACCTAATCGTTCTGCGAGATGCTCGCCCACACGAATCGCGTTGGCCATCGCCGTCAACGACGGATTCACCGCGCCGATGCTGACGAAAAAGCTGGTGTCGACGACATAGAGGTTGTCGAGCTCGTGCGCTTTGCAGTTGACATCAAGGACAGAGCGTTGCGGGTCGCGACCGAAGCGGCAGGTTCCCGCCTGATGCGCACAGCCGGCAATCGGTATGTCTGTCTTCAGATAGGCATTGTGCGGAATCAGATGATTCGGATGCATGCCCAGGCGCGGGAGGATCGATTTCAAGGTGGCGTACAGCTTCTGATGAGGCGCCTGATTGTTCGGCGTGTAGCTGAGCGTGAGGCGTCCAGTCTTGTCGACCGTCACGCGATTGTTCGGGTCGGGCAGGTCCTCGGTGGAGAGCCAGAAGTCCACCGCGTGCCTCGCAATGTCGTTCAACAGGCCCAGTGGAGCGAGCTTGGTCTCGAGCGGCTTCTCTCCCTTGTACATCTCTCCGACGGACTTACCGACCATCTGGATGTTTCCCATCGGAAACTCGAATCCGTCCATGCCGAAGTAGAAATCGTTCAGGGCGATGGTTTTTTGAAAGAACGTCGGATTCGGTTCCCGTGAAATCGCCAGGACGGCCATGCTGTTGTGGAACATGTAATTGCGTCCGACCTGGTCCGAGCCGTTCGCGAGACCGTTGGGGTGCCTGTCGTTAGCCGACATCAACAGCAACTTCGCGGAATTAGCCGCGCCGCACGAAACGACAAAAATATCGCCGGCGAAGGTTTCCGTCTCGCCGTTGCGTTCCACTGAAACGCCTTGAACCGCTCTCCCGCTGGGAGTCGTATGCAGCTTGACGACCCTGGCATTGCGCAGCAGCGTGACATTTGGATACTGCAGGGCCGGGCGCACGCCCATCTCCTCCGCATCCGCCTTGGCGTGAACCAGACACGGAAACCCGTCGCACGTCTGACAACGAATGCACTTGCTGTTTTCCATGTGCTGCTCATCGAGCATCACGCCACATGGCGCTGGAAAAGGATGAAAGCCAGCGGACGTCAAATTGTCGGAGAGTTGTTGGATGCGCGGCTCATTCGACACCGGCGGAAACGGATAGGGCGCGCTCGACGGCGGCTCGGTCGGATCCACGCCGCGGGCACCGTGCACCTGATACATCTGCTCGGCCTTCGTGTAGAACGGCTCCATCTCCTCGTAGCTGATCGGCCACGCTGGCGAAATCCCACTGTGCTCGCGCAGCTCGCCGAAGTCTTCGCGCCGTAGACGATATAGAGCGGCGCCATACATCTTGGTGGCGCCGCCGACAAAGTAGTGGACCTGCGGCTGGAATGGTTTCCCCTTGCAGTCGAACCAGGTGTCGGGCGAGATGTACCGATTGTCGACAAACACGGCCTTCGCGTCCCAATTGAGCGCCTCGCGCTTCAGCCAGTCGCCGCGCTCGAGAATCAGAATGCGTTTGCCGGTCGGCGCGAGCGTGCGCGCCAGCGTCCCGCCGCCCGCCCCGCTTCCGATAATGATCACGTCGTAATGTTCGGCCATAGGTCCCTCATCGCTGCCCAGCGTTTTTCATTTCGACGTAGTGCGGGCCTTTAGGTCCGCCTCGATCGAATCGGTCACTCTGAAGTGTTCGGCCAGACACTACTGCGCCGCTCACACGCGAGACGGCGGGGGAAACCACAGCTGACGCGACTTGTCGGTCGAACCGCAGGTCCGTGACCTGCGGGGATTTCTGGCGCTTCCGCTGCGGTTTCCCGACTGAGGCGTGCGACCCGCCGCTCGCTATCGTTCGCTTGCGCAGCAGTGTCCGGCCGAACAGGTGTGGCTGATCAGAAAGAAGTCGAACCCGAGAGGACTCAGGGTTTTCGACCGCGAACGGGCCCGAGGTGCGTACGGTTAGCGAATTTCCGAACGGCATTGCGTCACAGTCCCGGGCTGCTCTGCATCAAACCGCCATCGGCAAACACAGTGGTCGCGGTGATGTAGCTCGCTTCGTCGGTCGCCAGCAGGCTGACGACGTTGGCGATTTCCTGCGGCTGCGCCATCCGTCCCAGCGGAATCGCGGCATCCAGCTTCGCCATCTCGGCTGGATTTGCCATCGTCGAACGATTGATAGGAGTTGCGACGGCTCCTGGGCCGACGCCTACGACCAGGATGTTGTGCGGAGCCAGTTCGACGCCGGCCGTCCGCGTGAGCATGCGCATGCCGCCTTTGGAGAGGCAATATGCGATGTTGCCCGGCATCGGCCAGTCTTCGTGAACCGATGTGATGTTGATAATGTGGCCGCCGCCGCCCTGCTTGATCATTTGTCTGGCCGCGAGCTGCGTGCCGAAGAACGCGCTTTTCAGGTTCACGCGCAGGACGGCTTCGTATTGCTCTTCGGTCGTCTCGAGCAGCGACGTGCGGGTCTCGATGCCGGCGTTGTTCACCATGATGTCCAGCCGGCCGAACGCTTTCACCGTGGCGTCGATCAGCCGTTGCAGATCAGCGATCTTGCTGACGTCGGCATCCACACCGATGGCTCGATCGCCAAGTGCTGCAATACGTTTTTCGAGTTCCTCGGTGGCATCCGGGTGGGAAACATAGTCGACGGCGACGTTCGCGCCCTGCTCCGCCAACTGAAGCACGATCGCCTTGCCGATGCCGCTGTTACCGCCGGTGACGATGGCTGATTTGCCTTTTAAGAGCATGAACAACTCCACTACTTTGCGGTTTTTACAGAAGGCGGGGGGCCGGAACTTCCGGCGTCGACGTCTTCCTGCCAATTGATTCGCTTCTCATTACTTCGATCGAGTACCTGGATCGGCGATGTTCTGCTGAAGTAATTCCATCCCCAATCGATGAACGCTTCGATTCGTGATCTGACACCGGTCATCAGCAGGGCGTGCACACCGAGCCAGGCGGCAAATGCGACGGGACCCTCGAGCTCGTGCCGCTTCCTGCCGATTTCCGCCACGGCGGCGTCGCGCCCGATCATGGCCATGATGCCTTTGTCGTGATAACGGAAGGCGGTCCGGCTCTTCCCCGCGATCTCGGCGAGGATGTTGGTGGCGGTCCATGCGCCACACTGCTGCGCGACGGACCCGAGTTGCGGAAGCGGATGCCCATCCGCGCCAGGAATGTTGGCGAAGTCGCCAAGTGCGTACACGCCCGGGAACCCTTCAACGGTGAGATCCGGCTGCACATCGATGCGGCCGCCCCGGCCGCGCGGCAACTCTGAATGTTCCGCCAGCGGAGCGGCCATCAGTCCGCCAGCCCAGATCGCCGTACGCGTCGAAATCGAGGTGCCATCGGAAAGCTCGACGCGATCCGCGTGGACTTCCTTCACTTCCAGTCCGAGGCGCAACTGCACACCCTTCCGCTGGAGCGTGCGGGCGGCGTAGTCGTGGGCTTCCGTTGAAAACGGCGCCAGCAGCGCATGACCGTGCTCCACGAGGTAGATGCGCGCGCGCTTCACCGCCAGGTCGGTGTACTCGCGCGTCATCGTGAGGTTGATCATGTCGGCCAGCGCTCCGGCGAGCTCGGTTCCCGTCGGGCCTCCGCCGACGATGACGAAATTCAGCGCGCCCTCATTCACCAGTTTTGGATTGTTGTCTGCCTCCTCGAACACGGCGAGCACCCGCGAACGAAGCCGTTCGGCCTCTTCGAGCGAATACAGCGGCATGGAGCACTTCTCCGCACCTTCCGTGTCGAAGAAATTCGCCTGCGACCCTGCCGCGAGCACAAGGTAGTCGCCTTGGTAGGTGTCGCCGCCCTTCGTGGTTACTGTCCGCGTCTTGGGATCGACAACCATCACCTCCGCCATCTTCACGTCCACGTTGGCGTGGCCGCGGAGGACCTGGCGAAGAGAAGTGGCGACATCGCTCGACCCGAGCTCCGCCGTCGCTACCTGGTAGAGCAGCGGCTGGAACTGGTGGTAGTTGTTCTTGTCGAGCAGCGTCACCCGAATGTCATCGTGCTTGGCCAACTTGCGGGCGCACGCGAGCCCGGCAAACCCACCGCCGACGATCACGACATGTTTTGGCGATGTCCTCATGTTCATCGAACGACCTCCACGTCAACTTCGAATCGTGCTTGCTGCCGCCACGACGGCTGACATCTGATCTCGCAGTGATCTCGTCGACAGACACTGAACCGCGATTACCACGGCCGGCAGGATGAAGGCCAGAGATCCAGCGACCCACATGAACGCGCCGGCAGCAACCTGATCCTCCAGGGCCGACAATCCAAAGAGGCGTGGCGCTTCCAAATACGGGCGATACAGCACGCGATCCGAGAACGTCAGGATTGCGGAGAGCGCGGTATTTTGAAGATCGGCAATCAGCAAGTAAGGGATGATCGCCCAGCGAGGCCACTGAACGCGGCTGGGCCATGGCAATACGACCGGCCACCAGAAGATCATTGAGGCGAGAAAAAAGCTCGCGTGTTCCACTTCGTGCCAGAGCTCCGAGCGCAGAGCCAGTTCATACAGTCTCGGGATGTGCCAGGCGAACATCGCAAGGCCCATCGCGAGCGCTCCTGCAACCGGATGCGCGACTGCGTGCCCGGCTCGTTCTGCCACCGGCCAGTTCAGCACAGCTCCAACACTCCTGCGTGCCACGACGCCAGGCAGGCCGCGCACCATCGGGATCAGTGGGGCGCCGAGAAGAATCAACGGAGGCGCCACCATCATCAGGAGCATGTGTTGCAGCATGTGGGCGGTCAGCAGGAGCTCATTCAGGGCGTCGATGGGCGATGCGAGCGCGATCCAAACCGAACCGAGGCCCGACAGAAATGCGGCGGCTCTCCAGGAAGGCAGAAGCGACGGATCGGCGCGGCGAACGATCCGCCAACCACGCAGATACACGATGGCCGACAACACCATGGCAATCGTGACAACCGGCGGCAACGACCAGGAACGCAGCAAAGATGCAGGCGACATGGCGGTCAGCGAGTGGCCTCCGCGACACGACCCGCTGGTTTCTGCCTGGCGGCCTCCGGCTGCGCGGGATTGCGTGCCGGCGCCTCATTGGGCGGGTGCAGCGTTTCCAGGAACGACACCAACGCCGTCACTTCCGCCGGGTTGAGGTTCTTTCCGTACGCCGGCATATTCCCGCCGCCCTGGATCACCTGGCGCACGAGTTGGTCATCGGTCTTCCTGGTCGCCACCGTGTCCAACGCGGGACCGCGCATGCCGCCCGAACCGCCAATCGAATGACAGTTGCGGCATTGTTTGACCTGAAAGACGAGTGAACCTTGACGTTCAAGCGGCGATCGGCCGTCGAGGTATTGCACCGGGACGGGGTCTCCGCTCCAGGCGTCCATCACGGGACTCCACGGGGAATAGTCGGCCATGCGCGTGAACGTGCCGAACGCCACAGCAGTCAGCAGCACCGTGATCACCGCCACGGGCCTCCGCTTCCAGCTCTTCTCACCTTCGCCAGACAGGAACGGCAGAAAGATCAGGAATCCAATCGCAATCACCGGGCCGATGAGCAACAAGGGCGTTTCGATCGCGGGCGGCAGCAGCGCGAGCATCGCGTAGAGCCAGCGGAAGAAGAAATCTGGTTTGGGAACTGTCTGGATGATCGTCGGATCCGGGTAGCCGCTCGGGCCGGATGGCCCGAACAATGCCGCACAGGCCATGATGCTGACGATGATCGTGGCGGAGAAGAACATGTCCTTCCACACCGCCTGCGGCACGAACGGAATGCCGTCTTTCCGAACGAGCTCGTGGTACTCCTGAACGTAAGTGGCGCGACGGACGACGCGCCCGGGCATTGGCCACTCGTTGATGCCCAGCTTCAACACGAGCAACAGGTGCAGAGAGACGAAGGCGATCAGCAGTCCAGGAATAACGAACACGTGCACCGCGAAGAATCGAGAGAGCGTCGCGCCCCCGATGATTGGGCCACCGATGAGCAGATGGACCAACGGCCCGCCCACGAGAGGAACGCGGCCCACGATGGATGCGCCAATCCCGAGTCCCCAATAGGCATCCTGGTCGAAGCGCAGCACCTGTCCCGTGAACGCCATCCCGAGCGCCAGCAGCAGCAGAAACACGCCGAGGATCCAGGTCAGCTCGCGTGGAAACTTGTAGGCGCCGAACAGCGACACCTGACACATGTGGATGAGCACCACGGCCACCATGAAGTTCGACCCCCAGCCGTGCACGCCGCGCAGGAACCACCCGAGCGTGACGCCGTGATTGAGGTACTGCAGGGTGTTCCAGGCTTCGGCGGCAGAAGGCACGTAGACCGTGGCGAGGAGGACGCCGGTGAAGATCTGCAGCGCGAACACCGTGAGCGCGGCGCTCCCGAACACATAAAACCAGCTTGACGATCTGGTTGGGACGGGGTGCTCGGCGACGTCAGCGATGGCGTGGCCGATCTGCAAGCGCTCGTCGAACCAGTTCCAGACCGTGGTGAGGGCCCTTCTCATCGCGACGCTCCGTGCGGACTTCGGCGCCTTCGGGACGTTCTTCCGTCTGTCGCTCGCCAGGTCTGCTCCAGGGTTTTCTTCGCGATCAGCCCCGAGCCGCAGGCGCGCGGCCGAGAATTTCCAAGCGGCATCTGAAGAAGCGGGACGGAACCGTGCTGCGAAAGGCGAACAATTGCGAGCGGCCGGTCGCGAGCGTCAGTCGGGAAACGGCAGCGAAAGCGCCAGAAATCCC
>Ga0065712_10068257_pt1 | contig 12395 bp, 9 predicted proteins | sample MisRhiReplicate1_FD_59099 | JGI IMG/M metagenome (GOLD analysis project Ga0065712, IMG submission 59099) | Miscanthus rhizosphere microbial communities from Kellogg Biological Station, MSU, sample Rhizosphere Soil Replicate 1: eDNA_1 v3... | ecosystem: Host-associated > Plants > Roots >...
GAGATAGCGGTCGAGAAATAAATCGCCGACTAGGCCGATGGTGAGGCGAGGGAGAGATTCGAGGATGGATTCGAGGCGGGGGAGGGAGAGCATCCAATTTCAGGTATTAACGATGAAAGACGAGCAGCGACGAAGGAACCCTGTCCTTCGTTTTTGCCGGCCTCTCTTGTTCCGGCAGCTTTCGAGACAAACGCAGTCCCCAGTTGTACCGAAAACCAAGCCAGCGCAAAACCAGAGCGTTGGCCGCCAACGTGGCGATGAACAGGGCGTCGGGCAACACTCCGAGTTCCCAAATGAGGGTCGTCCCATTCCCACCTCGGGTCATTCGGATCCAACCTAAATGGAGGACCGCGACAAAGGCGACCCAAAAGACGACAGCCGCATTTCCAAGGCTCGACCTTCGCTCGGCTAGCACGAGGGCGATCACGGGAATGCCGAAGGCGAAGGCCAGCAGCCCGTCCGCGGCAAGGGTGGGGGGAATACGTAGCGTTTCCTGCGTGCTCGCGGGAAGCCAGCGGAACACTCCCAGCAGCAGGGCCACCGCGGTGGACCATTCCAGGATGTCTCCCAACGAAAACTGCAGCGGCGATAGCGTGCGATTGCTCCCCACCAGCTCCAGACGGGCCGCGAGCAGACAGCGCACCGGGACGAGCAACACGAACAGGACGGTTGCCAAGATTCCAATCACATACAGAATCACAAAGGGATAATACGCAGTTGCATTTCTTGTCCCGACGGCGATCAGTACGACACTCGAGGTCTGAATACAAAGACCGCCAAGGAGGAGCGGAACTCGCAGGCAATAGCGCATCGGTATCAAGGCGGCGGTGACGGCGAGGAGCGTCCCCTGCGCCAAGGCCACGGTGGTCCAGCAATTTGCCAGCCTGATGACCGAATCCGGCAACTCCAGATGGCTCGCCGCAAACTGCGAGCAAACGCCAATCGAGTTGGCCGCGAGTAAGAGAATGCCCGGCAGAATTATGGGATTAGGCTGCTGCGAAACCCACGAACCTTTACGCGCGTGCATGCTGGAGCCCTGCGATCGAAATCGCCCCTGTCCGCAGATGGTAGCAAATCGGCTGTGAAACTCCAATCACCCGTGAGCTCGGAGCCCCATTGGACACGGGCTGTACACTCTGCGCAATACGCGAGGCCTGCAGCGATTCATGGGGATTCCATTTTCCGTCCTGATGAACCAGCTCAGTGATTCCTTTAGACTCGACCTCGTAAACGGTCAGAACGTCTTTCTCTTTGCATTGAAAAATTTCCTTCAGAGTATGCGTGCCAATTACATACGCTTTGACTGGACCGTGAATTTCGACGGCTTCCTCAGTCACCGGGACGGGCTTAAGCGGCACCTTTGGCAAATCAGCCTTCAGACCCGGAACAAGGTCCGCATCTCTCCAAGAGAGTGCAACAGCGTCGGGATCGGAAATCAGTGGGCAGAGCAGCAAGTCCTTTCGCCGGTGGCCGAATTTCACGCATTCCGCCACCCAGTTTTCGTTATATCGCAAGCCGAGAACATATTCTGGGAACTGGAACTCCGGTGGATAAAACAGAACGCGGATTCCGTTGGTTTCAATCAGTTCCGTTTTGCCATCCGTCGTCCGCTCGATGAGCTTGCGGCCTTCAAACTCGCGAATTTTGTGGTAGACGCGAGACAAATCCTTGGCGAAGTCATCGTCAACGGCGGGGATCGTCGCGTTGGCGCCCACTGTTTTACGCGCCACGGTCCATCTCCTGTATTGCAAGCCCCTGGTAGCAGATTTTGCATTGTAAGCCAAATGCCCGCAGACTACGGATGGTAGTTGTACGACCAAGGCCCCCAACAGTTTGTGGTTTCGACTATTTACTTTAAACATGTACAAAAGTATCATAATGGCAAGTGGCAGAGCGGCTAAAGGTGGCAGGAGACGATGGTGTTCCGCCTTGAGGCAGGCTTCGTACGGAAAAGAGCCCCTGCACGGATGGAAAGACCTGCTGAAGGCGGGACTCAAGCGGGGCAAATTGCTGTTTGACAATCCGGTTGCGAGAAAAGTAGGCCGCCACTCGTGTGGCGAGCCATCAGAGTGGGCGTGGTACCGGCAAATGACTCCGTTGGCAATTCAGACTCAACACTGCTGGCTCGCGAGAGGACTCGCGGCCTACTTTGGTCTCTGGTGGAGCGGGTTTCGGGGGATTGGCGAAGTGCGAAGTAGGGGGGTGTTGGTTTACCCGGGGGAGTCGATTTTCCTAACGTCGTAGCTCGTAACAGATTGAGAAAAATGAAGGTCTGAGTAAATCAACACATCTTTAGTGAGAAGTGAAGCGGCGCTGGGGTGGCGGAAATGGACTTCCAGTCCGCGGAGCAGGCGGAAAAGAGGCGCAAATGCGGGGGAATAATTCCGACAACGAGCGACTTACGATTTCGGATTTCGGATTTCGGATTTCGAATTTTCCAAGGCGGCACGCCGCAGGTGAGGCACCGTTTGCCGGTGGTCGCCGCAGACGTAGAAGCTTTCGCCGCCGTCGGCGACCGTCCGGACCAGGATCGTCTTCCAGGGGCGGTAGTAATACTGCGGGTTGCTCTTGGAGGCTTCCTTGTCCCATTCTCCGTCGATCGGAATCAGGTCGAAGGCGGCGGTCGTGAAGTTGGCGATTTTGCGTCCTTCCTGGTGCGCCACGTTGCGGGCCATGGAAAGCGCCTTGAGATAGACTTCCGGGCCCATCACGGCACTCCCCATGCAGAGGAAGACGCCACCTTCCAGCTTGTCGACGGTATGGCAGACCGAGAGAAAATCCCGATAGCTGGCCGTTCCGAAGGCGGCTGGGTCGAAGTTGGGGTGCTCGTGGATGATGTCATAGCCGACGCCGATGTGGACGGTGACCGGGCGACCGAGGCGGACGGCGGCGGCGAGGAGGCTGGTGTCCTTATGGGGAAAGTCACCGTGCAGGATGGCGTAGCCGAGCGATTCGCCCAGGCCCATTCCCTTGGCCGCTCCTTCGCGGACGATGTCGTTCATCTCGCCCGTTTCTCGCCACAGGCCGAATTCGCCACTGCGGATATAGCGGGCCACGCTTTCGCACGTTGCTCCGATTTTTGCCAGCTCAAAATCGTGGATCGGCCCAGCTCCATTCATGCCGATGTGCGTAATCAGCCCCCGCTCCATCAGGTCAATCAATTGCCGGGCAACGCCGGCCCGCACCACGTGTCCCCCCATCAGCACGAGCACAGCCGCTCCCCGCTCGCGGGCCTTCACCAGGCGGCGGCCAAGCTCCGCGATGTCCTGCATGGCCTTCTCCGGCAACTCCGGCGGCAACTCCTCCAGTGGCAACTGCGACGAAATCGACAGGTCGTGCTTCCGCTCGGCCAGCGGCTTGATGAGGAGGCGGGAGCGGTCGAACTGAGGAAGCATGAAAGCAAGGGGTCAGGAGCCAGGGGTCAGGAGTCGAAGAAGGTGATCGAGCTGCCGGTAGTCCCCCACGATGATATCCGCGCCGGCTTTGATGAGGCGATTCCGTTTCCAGTCGTTGATTCCCTCGCGGGACTCTTCATTGCTGGCAACTCCGATGGCCAGGCCGCCGACCTTTTTGACTTCCTCGATTTCGACATAGCCATCGCCAAAGCCAACGATTTGGTTGCCGGCGACGCCGCTGTCCCGGATCATCTGCTCGATGATCATGGCCTTGGAGAACTTCTTGTAGTCGTCGAGCGCGCCGTAGACGTGTGGACCAAACCACTTTTGCAAGCCGAGGACGGAGAGTTCGTCCTGGACGTACTTAAGGTCAGTGCCCGAAGCCAGGAACATCTTGAAGCCGCGAGAGCTCAGGCTTTCGAGCAGTGTCCTCGAGCCGGGGACCGTCAATTCATCTTGCGGCACCCGGCCGCTCCTGACCGATTCCACCCGTCCGCCGACTTGTTGCCAGAGAAGGTCGTGGTACTGATGTTTGTAGGCCACCGGCTCCCGAGGCGAGCCGCCTCGCTTGGCGACTTCTTCGGCCAGTTGCATCATCTGATAGATGGTCTGCTTGCCGTTCAGTCGCATCACGAAGTCTTCGACGTGGGCATTCAACTCGCCGCGAGTCTCCGTGGTGCCGGTCGCGGCAAGGATCTCGACCATCATCGGGATCATCACCTCCTGCCAGTTGCGGCGGAGGAGCGACAGCGTGCCGTCGAAATCGAAGATCGCGGCGTGAAACGGGCCGCGGGGATGGCGGGGGTTGACGATTTCGATCGAGGAAGCAGCCGACATTGTTTTTCAGTTTCCCAGGCGGATCAAGCTATCGCCCGAGTCTACTTCCCGCTACCTCGAATCGGAAGCCGCCCCCTAGTACCGATACTGCCGCGGAAAATCCCGGCGAAAGGCAGTGGGCCGAGGCTGGGAGGCCGCTTTCATTGCAAGCGGCTCAACGGCCGGCGAGACCGCGGCTGGTTCTAGCTCCGGCTGGAGCAGCGAGGGCGCTTGCGGGAACTGCGGAACTGTTTGCGAAAGTCGGGTGTTGGAAAGAGTCGGCTGGATGGGACGGAGCAACACGCGCCGCTCGGTGGTAGTGACACCAATCGGCGGCGAAGAAGTGGGGCTGGTGCTGCTCTCCGCCGGCAACCAGTGCCAGGGAACGTGCGGCAGAAAGAACAGCAGGCAGAATGCTGCCCCGAATTCCAGAAACACGCCAAGAAAGAAATCGACAGGTCCTTTGCTCTTCATTCTGAATCCCTCCTTGAACTGCGGCTGGCCCGACGAACGCGGGCCGTAGATCCGTGGGAGGTTCAAAAGCAAGGCTCGTGCCGAAGACGTTGCCAGCCCCGTTCATCCGCCAAAGGCGTTACTGTGGCAAGGCTTATCGCAGCGGAGCAGAAAACGCTAGCGGGGCGAGGAGTTGTAAGATTGTCCTCAATTCGAAGACGTCATGGTCACTTCGCCGTCTGCTCTTCCAGCCATTTCAGATAGCCCGGTGTCACTTCCACCGCGGCCACTGCCAGGATCTCCGGCTGCTCGTAGGAATGCAAGGCGAGGATGGCCGCTTCCAGCCGCGGGAAGAGGTCGCGGCGGGTCTTGATGGTGAGGATGAACTCGCGGGACGTCTCGATGCGGCTGTTCCACCAGTAGCTGCTGTCGATGGGCCCGCCGATTTGCACGCAAGCCGCCAGCCGCTGCTTGAGGATCTCCTCGGCGATGGCATCGGCCTCTTTACGATCGGCCGTGGTGGTGATGACCTGAATGGCCTCGGTGGGCATAGTCTTTCTTTCGAGCGTCCGCTCTTACACCCGCCGGGTCGCCCGGGAACCTGCCTGCGAGAAGTGCGGCGCACGAAGCCCGTGTCCACCCATGGCGACGGCTTTAGCGGCAGGCGCGGGAGCTTGAACGCCCAAGTCAGCCATGCTGGGAGCGAGCGTGCCGCTCCAGGTTTCATAGGCCCGACCGCTCCGCTCGTCCCCCTGATAGAAGGCGAGCAGCGAGATGGTGTCGCAAGCGCTGAAGTCTTGCCGCGACAGGGCCTTCGTCGGCTGATAGGTTCGCCGCCAGGTGCCGGCATTGAAGTAGGTCTGGTGCAGCACGTAGCCATCGGCGTGGCTGGCATCCAGCGAGATCGTCTCTTGGGCGTGTGTGTGACCGTAGACGATGTGCCGGGCGCGTCGATTGCGGAAGTCGGCTTCGGCCAGTGCATGCGGCCGATAGGATTCGCTCTTGGCTCCGCGGAGGCTCGCCAGGAAAGAGAGTGTCTTGCCCGTCCAATCGCCGTTGTCGCGGCGGCTGAATTTGAGAGAGGCAGAGAGGCCGTCGATGAGGTCAATCGGGCTCCAAGTGTTCCGCTCGCGGACGACATAGAGCGCCAACATTTGTTCGACGAGGCTATCCCACGTCCGCTTGATCGCGGTGCGCACCGGGAGTTGCGGCACGGTCCGGTCCAGCAGGTTTTCCATCCAGGCCGGAACGAGCAGCACCGGACGGACCTGGTCGATTTCCTGGAGCGCAGTGATGGCCGCGGCCGGCAGATCGTCGGCGAAATCGGTTTTGAGCTGGGCGATGAAGCGGCCGATGAGCTCGATGGCGATGACGTCGGACAGACTGCTGGAATTGCGGTCGTCGCTGAAGGCGAGCGGGTCGTGGATGTCGCCGTGCCGAGCGAGGACCCGATGGCTGCGGAGAGTGTCATGCAACTCTTCCGACTCGGCGGAGTCGTGCGGGAACGGGCGGCTGTGCTGGTTGATGAGCCCCAGGTGATGCGCCACCTTGTGCCGCAGCACGTCGTATTGCGTGTTGGGAAGATGCAGCGGCCAATCGTGATTGCCGACCATGTAATGCGTGCGGACAGCGACAGGCAATTCGATTTGATCGAGCACCGGTTCACCGGCGGCGTTGGCCTGCGGCACCGTGATGACGCTTTCCGTGGCGAGCGAACGGAGAGAGCGAATGGTTTGCATATTGTGGCGAAGGATGCCATCGGTGATTTGAGCCACCGCATCGAAGCCGGCGGGCGATTGCAGGTCGCTCCAGGGGCGCAGGTCGGACTCCAGCCACTTCTGAGAATGGATAATGTCCAGCACATCCCCCAGAAGCACCAAATCCAGCCGGTCGATGGGCTGATAGCTGCCGCCAGCTCGCCAGCAGGCCCGCCAGGCGAGATCGGCCAGGCGTTCCGCAAAGAGGTCCATCGCCCCTGGTTCGAGCGTGGCTCCCGTCGATCCATCGGTCAGGTGCAGGTCGCTAACAATGACGAGCATGGCTCATTCCCTTGAGTCAAACGGCCAAATTTCCCTGCGCAGCATGCGCCGGGATTATATGCACTCCTCATATCGGCAACGGGTTGTAACGGACATGAGGATTGTTCCGAGAAAATAGTTTGGGTAGGAGAGAGAAGAAGGCGGAGCCTTTGTCGGTCTCTTTATGCCGAATTCGCGGCGTCTGGGGGCGCGGGAACAACGCTCAGGGTAGGCACCGAAACTATCTTGCTGGCATCGTCCCACATCCGCAGGCCGCCGAAGTAGGCGTTGTGGTTGCCACCCCGGCGGCAGCCTTCGGGCAGTTCCTTGAGCTTCTTGGCATTGCCTCCGCCAATCACCACGTAGTCTGCCTGGAACGCGTCCTTAAGCATCACGGCTGCCGCATTGACGGCTTCGCGAAATACCTTCGAGCCGTGAGCCTCCAGAGCCTTGCGGCTGACATGCATGACCAGAGTTTCATCGCCATAGAGCTTCAGATGGCCAAGGGAAAGCGGCACGATGGTCCCGTCGTAGATAAACGTCGACCCCAGGCTGGTCCCCAGTCCCAAATAGAGCATGCGCCCTCCTTCGTAACTTCCCAGGGCCTGCATGCAGGCGTCGTTCATAATTCGGACGGGGCATCCCAACCCCGCGGGATAGTCAAACCCAACCCAGCCCGATCCCAGGTTGGCCGCCTCCGCCGACGGATGCCCGTTGGTGACGTGTCCCGGATAGCCGATGGAGACCCGGTCGTAGTCCCAATCGCTGACCGTCCGCCGCACCTCTTCCACGAGCTTCTGCGGTGTGAACTCCTTGCCGGTCGGGATTTTGAGCTTGTCATCCTCGCCGGTCTTCCAGACCTTCGCGCTGGTGCCGCCGATATCGATGACGAGGATGTGCATGGTGTCACGTAGTGCTTGTTGGCCTTTGATGGATGCTGCGACGCGGTAAGGAGCAATCGGTATGCCGGAAACCAATCGAGAATGCTTTCCCACGGTTGTACGAGCGCTGACGTTCAACCAGAATGGACCGTTTCCCGCACTTTACTCTCTGTCGCGAACCTCCCATGCCCTTCCGATTTCTGTCCGTCCTGGCTTTGCTTGTTGCCGCTTCCATTGCTTCCGCCCAAGCCCAAGAGCTGCCGCTCAAGCTCCAAAAGGGGGACCACGTGGTCCTCGTCGGCAATACACTCGCCGAGCGGATGCAGTATTTCGGCCACTGGGAGACACTGCTCCACAGCCGTTTCTCGAAGGAGGAACTGGTGGTGCGCAACCTTGGCTGGTCGGCGGACGAAATCGGCTTGCGTCCCAGGAGCAAGGATTTCAAGGACCATAAGCAAACGCTAGCCGACCATAAGCCGAATGTCCTGCTGGCGTTCTTTGGATTCAATGAGTCGTTTGCAGGACCAGCTGGGGTGGCGAAGTTCGAGACGGACCTCGAAGGGTTTTTGAAGGCTCCGCAGAACATCGATAACTACAGCACTGTCCGCAGCAACTGGGACAAAACCGTGGATAAGACTGCCGAGCTTCCTCCGCTGCCGATGCTGCGACAGATTGTGCTCGTTTCGCCGATTGCCCATGAGAACTTGAAACGCCACGGTTTGCCCGATGGCAGTAAGAACAACGCCAACCTGAAGCTCTATACCGAAGCGATGGCCCGCGTCGCCGCGAAGAACAAAGTCCCCTTCATTGACCTTTTCTCGCCCACACTGAAAGCAATGGTGGATGCCAAGCAACCGCTCACCATCAACGGCATTCATCTCAATGAACACGGCGACAAGGTCGTCGGGGAAATTCTAGACCGAGCTCTCTTTGGGCCACGGCCCACAGTCGAGAAGGGGCCGCAGGTCGAATTTGCCCGGCTTAAGGCTGAGGTCAACGAGAAGAACCTGCAATTCTTCTACGACCATCGCTCCGTCAACGGCTTCTATATCTACGGCGGGCGGAAAGATCCCTATGGCGTGGTCAATTTTCCCGCCGAGTTCGCCAAGCTGCGGAAGATGATCGCCAACCGTGACCAGCGGATTTGGGAAGTGGCCCAGGGAAAACAAATTCCCACCGTCATCGACGACAGTAACACGGGTGAGTTCACCAAGATCGAAACGAACTTCAAAACACCGGTCCTGCTCACCTCGCCGGAGGAGTCCCGCAAGAAGATGAAGCTGCCGGAAGGATACGAAGTCAACCTGTTTGCCTCCGAAGTGGAATTTCCAGACCTGCAGAACCCCGTGCAGTTCGTCTTCGACGCCAAGGGGCGCCTCTGGGTGACGACGATGCCCAGCTACCCGCAGTATCTGCCCGGGACGCCGGTCGATGACAAAGTCCTGATCCTGGAGGACACCAACGGCGACGGCAAAGCGGACAAGCAGACCGTCTTCGCCGACAAACTGCACGTTCCCACCGGCATCGAGCTCGGCGACGGCGGCTGCTACGTCGCCCAGCAACCGAATCTGGTGTTTTTGAAGGATACCAACGGCGATGACGTGGCCGATGAGCGGACGATCGTGCTGCACGGCTTTGATTCGGCCGACTCGCATCACAGCATCAGCGCGTTCACCTGGGATCAGGGCGGGGCACTCTACTTTGAGGAAGGGACCTTCCATCACAGCCAGGTGGAAACGCCGTACGGCCCGACCCGCTGCGTCAACGCCGGCGTCTTCCGCTTCGAGCCCAAGACGTTCCGCTTCAGCACGTTCGTCTCCTACAACTTCGCCAACCCTTGGGGGCATATCGTCGACGGCTGGGGGCAGAACTTCATTGCCGATGCCAGCGGCGGCGACAACTACTACGGCACCGCGTTCAGTGGCGACCTCGACTACCCCGACAAGCATGGCGGCATGAAAAAGTTCCTCGTCAAGCAGTGGCGGCCCACCGCCGGCTGCGAACTGGTCTCCAGCCGCAATTTTCCCGCGGAGGCTCAGGGGAACTTCCTGCTCAACAACTGCATCGGCTTCCAAGGGGTGCTGCAATATAAGATGAAGGACGAAGGTTCCGGCTTCGCGGCTGACCCGGTCGAACCGCTCCTCTCCTCCACCGACCCGAACTTCCGCCCGGTCGATATCGAGTTCGCCCCGGACGGCTCACTGTTCCTTTGCGACTGGTTCAACCCGCTGGTCGGCCACATGCAGCACAACCTCCGCGACCCCAACCGCGACCACACCCACGGCCGCATCTGGCGAGTCCACTACGCCAAGCAGCCCCTCGTCACGCCGAGCAAAATCGCCGGCGAAACCGTCGCGGCTCTGCTTGAAACGCTAAAGACCATCCCCGAGGAGCGAACCCGCTACCGCATTCGCACCGAGCTCCGCGGCCGGCCGACCGAAGAAGTCATGGCCGAAGTAAAGAAGTGGACCAGCAGCCTCGATCCCAAGAAAGTCGAAGACCAGCATCAATTCCTGGAAGCCCTCTGGATTCACCAGCAGCACGACATGGTGAATGAGCCGTTCCTCAAGCAGATGCTCCGCTCCCCCGAGCCCAAAGCCCGCGCCGCCGCCACTCGCGTCCTCTGCTACTGGCGCGACCGCGTCGCCAAGCCGCTGGAATTGCTCAAGGCCCAAGTCAACGACGAAAACCCACGCGTCCGCCTCGAAGCGATCCGCGCCCTCAGCTTCTTCGACAACCAGGAAGCCATCGACATCGCCACCGAGTCCCTGATCTACGATCAGGACGACTATCTCAAGTACACGCTGCAAGAAACGATGAACACGCTCGAAAAGCGGGTGAAGAACAAAAAATCGGTACAATGACGTAGATTTCTCTGGAAGCTAATGTCACAACAAATGGCAGGTAGCGTCATTATTTCGGCTGACAAGGATTGGAGCTGTAGCGGGCCGTGTCTGGCTCTGATTGTCCAGGAAACGCGCAAACAGAATTCCGGCACTGGCCTGAATACAAACCCATTTGCTCCCTACGATGAATACGCCGGGCTCATTGCCCTGGACGAATTGGACCGAGAAAGTTTTGGCAGGTTCTTGGCCGCGACGGAGCGCGCGCATGCCGAATACACGTCATGTGGAATCATTGCGCCTGATGAATACAAGGGAAGCGTGCTTTACTGGTGGTCGGAACTGATTTCAATACTGAAATGCGATCCGAGAGCGGCAACTCCCGCCTGACTTTGTGCCTCCGTGCCTCTGTGTGAGCATCCTTCCTATGTTCCGCTACTCATTGCTACTTGTCATTCTTTTCGGTGCGAGTGGCTCCTCCGCCGCGGAGCGCAAGCCCAATGTACTACTCATCATCACCGATGACCAAGGCTACGGCGACATCGGCTTCAACGGCAACACGATGATCCAGACCCCCAATCTGGATGCTCTAGCGAAGCAGTCAATCCGCCTGACGAACTTTCATGTGGACCCGACCTGCGCGGAGACCCGCTCGGCCCTGATGACCGGCAAATACTCCTGCCGCGTCGGCGTCTGGCACACGATTATGGGGCGCTCCATCCTGCGGAAGGACGAGAAAATCATGCCGCAGTATTTTGCCGAGGCGGGCTATGCGACCGGCATGTTCGGCAAGTGGCACCTGGGAGACAACTGGCCCTATCGCCCGCATGACCGAGGGTTTCAAGAAGCCCTCTACAATCAGGGCGGCGGCGTGGGACAGTCGCCGGACCACTGGGGGAACGACTACTTCGACGACACGTACATGCGGAACGGCGTTCCGGAAAAGCAGACCGGCTACTGCACCGACTTCTGGTTCCGTGAGGCGACCAAGTTCATCGAGAAGCACAAGGAGAAGCCATTTTTCTGCTACCTCGCCACCAACGCCCCGCACGCGCCGTACAACGTTGACGAGAAGTACGCCAAGCCGTATTTGAAAAAGGGCGTCCCTCAGCCGATGGCCAATTTCTACGGCATGATCGCCAACATCGACGAAAACATCGGCAAGCTGCTCGGCAAGCTCGACGATTGGAAGCTGGCCGAGAACACAATCGTGGTTTTCATGACGGACAACGGCTCAGCGATGGGATTGCTGCCAGCGAAACCTGGGGAAACGGCGGACAAATGGCGAGGCTTCAACGCGGGAATGCGGGGACAGAAGGGATCGCAGTATGAGGGAGGGCATCGTGTGCCGTGCTTTATTCGCGTTCCATTTTCCAAAGTCGTGCCGGGCGAGGAGTATTCTGTTCTCGCGGCACACTTTGACCTATTGCCGACGCTAATTGGAATTTGTGGATTAGAAAAAGGCACCGACAGATTCGACGGAGTGAATTGGCGTGACCTGCTGACAAAGAACCCTTACTCTCTTGTCGGTCCCCAACGCATCATCTGCGTCCACTCTCAACGGCTCGAACATCCAGAAAAGTGGCGGAAGACCGCAGTGATTCATGCGGATACCTCGTGCTGTATAGATGGCAAAGAACTCTACGGCCTGCACAGAGATCCTAGTCAAACAGAAGATATAGCAGCAAGCGATCCAGTATCTATTCAGCGATTGAGGGATTTCTACGATCTTTGGTGGAAGGACGTCTCCAAACGCTTTGGCGAATATTCTGACATCCCTCTCGGCGACGAGCATGCGCCGGAGCAAGAACTTTGCTGCCACGACTGGCATCCCGTGGACGACAAATCACCGCCGTGGAACCAGAGCAGTCAGGATGGAGTGGCGAAGGATCCCCTGGTGAACGGCCAATGGGCGGTGGAAGTGGCCCGGCCCGGCAAATATGCGTTTACCTTACGGATGCGGCCGATGGGAGTACCCTACAAAATCCC
>Ga0065712_10068258_pt1 | contig 12376 bp, 11 predicted proteins | sample MisRhiReplicate1_FD_59099 | JGI IMG/M metagenome (GOLD analysis project Ga0065712, IMG submission 59099) | Miscanthus rhizosphere microbial communities from Kellogg Biological Station, MSU, sample Rhizosphere Soil Replicate 1: eDNA_1 v3... | ecosystem: Host-associated > Plants > Roots >...
TTCGTCAACAAGCGAGCCGCCTGCACGGCATGCCACCGGGTTGGCGACAGCGGCGGAAAGATCGGCCCCGATCTGACCAAGGTCGGCGAGCGCCGCAGCCAGCGGGATCTGTTGGAGGCAGTCCTCTATCCCAGCGCCAGCGTCGGCCAGGGGTACGAGACCTACGTCATCCAAACCAGCGGCGGCCAGACCATCACTGGCCTCGTCACCCGTCGCACCGCCGACGCCCTCTTCCTCCGCACCCCCGACCAGAAAGACATCCGCCTCGCCACCGCCGACATCGAGCAAATGAAACCCAGCCCTGTCTCCATCATGCCCGCCGGTTTGGAAAACACGATGACCAATGACCAACTCAGGGATTTGATCGCCTATTTGCGGAGTCTGAAGTAGTCTCATGACCATCGGCGACTGGATCGGACTGATTTGCCTGGCTGGACTGATTGGCTTTGTCGGCGGCGGGTTCGCCATTTTCCAGCTCTTTTTCAAAAAGAAGGAGCCCGAGGACTCCGCCGCCCAGCGGCTCAAGGAGCATTTCGATTCTCCGCTGCTGGACGATTTGGTCGTTGCTAAGCGGACCTTTCCCACGGGAATTCGCGCGGACTTGCAGCGGGCGCTCGACCAGTTGTTCGCAGGGGAGGCCAAGGTGGTCGAGGCGACTGGAGTCAAGTCCGAGTATGCACACCTGGGGCTGGTGTTCGGAAACCTGGTCCATCCTTCCAATCCGGCGGAGATTGTCCCGCTGGAATTCGAGGAGCTGGACATCGGCGAAGCGGCGCCTGTGAAGTGCCACGGGGATACTCTCTGGCTGCTCGAATGGCAGGGTGAGCCGTGTGCCCTGCTGCTCGCCAGGCACATGGATTTCAGCGGCGGTTCGAGCCTGCAGTTTTTTGTCGCCGCTCGCTCTGGAGAGCAGGGAGAAAAACTCAGCCGCGAGCTGTTCGGTCGGCTGGAGGAGGCAGCCCAGAACGCCAGCTCGTACCGGGGCAAAATTCTCTCGCTGGAACCCTCCGTTTCGTATTCGGGCCGCAGCATCGGCATCAAGGTCCACAAGCTGCGCCAGGTCGCGCGGGAGCAGGTCATCCTCCCCCCCAAAACCCTAGATCTGCTGGACCGCAACGTGATCCGCTTTGTCACCCAAAGGCCCAGGCTTGCGGCGCTCGGGCAGGCGACAAAAAAGGGACTGCTCTTTTATGGTCCGCCGGGGACCGGCAAGACCCACACCATCCATTACCTGGCCGCCGCTCTGCAAGGACACACCACGCTGCTCATCGCGGCAGAGCAGGTCGCCTATCTTGATCAGTACATGGCCCTGGCCCGGCTCTATCAGCCGAGCATCGTGGTGCTGGAGGACGTGGACCTGATTGCCCGCGACCGGGAAGCGATGGACAGTCCCTGCGGCGAGGCACTGCTCAACAAGCTGCTCAACGAGATGGACGGCTTGCGGGAAGATGCCAACATCCTGTTCATCCTCACCACCAATCGGCCGCAATCGCTCGAGCAGGCGCTCGCTTCGCGTCCCGGCCGCGTCGACCAGGCAATTGAATTCCCGCTGCCAGACGCTGAAGGCCGGCGAAAGCTGGTCCGCCTGTATTCCCAAGGGATGAAGGTGAGTGAGGAGATGGTGGGAGAAATCGCCGCCCGGACCGAGCGCGTCAGTGCCGCCTTCATCAAGGAACTGATGCGGCGGAGCTTGCAATTTCACTTGGAGCGCGACGGCGATAGCGAGTTGACCCGCGCGGACCTGGACCTGGCCCTCGACGAGCTGCTGGTTTCCGGCGGCTCGCTCAACCTCAAGCTGCTGGGTGCCCAAACCACGGAGGCCACCCCATGATAAACTCGCATCCAAGGGGAACGAACATGCAACGAATTTGTGGAACGTTCTTGGTTCTGGTGTTGATCAGTGGTTCGACCGCATTCGCAGCGGGCGAAGGTCCGAACGTCACCGCCGTGGCCTGTCCGATGGTTAATTCCAGCGGCGAAGCGGTACTGGCGCGAAGCGGCGCGGATGGAACGATCCACCTCGTTTTCAGCTTGCGCAAGGAGCCGTACTACGCCAGGTCCACCGACGGTGGAAAAACTTGGAGCCAACCCGTGGCGATTGTGGATCGTGACTCTCAAAAGCCAGGGCTGGAGTTTGACGTGTGGGACATGGCTGTCGGCAAAGGGGGCCGCGTGCACGTCGCCCTCGGAACCAACGCCTGGAAGCTCAAGCTGCCGCAGAACGAGTGGGGATACTTCTACGCGAGCCTCGCCCCGGGTGTCAAAGCGTTTTCCAAAGTCCGCAATATCAACAACAAGCCGAGCGAAGGATTTTCGCTGGCGGCTGATGAGAAAGGAAACGTGACGGCGACTTGGATGGCGGACAAACTGTACGCCAACATCTCGCGCGACGAAGGGAAGACGTTCGCTTCCTACGTCGAGATCGACGCGTCGTACAACCCTTGCAACTGCTGTACGACCAGTAGCACGTATGCCGCGGACGGTCGCGTGGGCATCCTCTACCGCGAGGAGACCGACAACGAGCGGGACATGTATCTGGTGTTATGGGACCAGAGCAAGAACAAATCTTCGCGGAGCCGGGTCAGCACGACCCCCTGGAACATCAATGCCTGCCCCATGACCTATTACACGGTCAATCCGACCAAAGAGGGTTTCGTCGCCGCCTGGCCCACCAAGAAGAGCATCTACTTCGCCCGCATGGGCAAGCAAGGGGAGCTTCTTTCGCCGGCGGAGATCAAAACGCCGGGGAATCCCGGAATGCGATCCGGCATCGTGGCTCTGCCGTCCCCCAGCGGGAGCACGCTGGTGGCCTGGAAGAAAGAGAACCGCCTCGGCTGGCAGCTTTACGACGAAAAAGGAGAGCCGGCGGGCGAACCAGGCTCTGCCAAAAGTGAAGGGAAGGGGGTTGCGGCAGTGGTGGATCAAAGTGGTAACTTCATCCTCATCCGGTAGCAATGCGTTGGTAATTTTGAGAGCAGCCTGGCATAATGCCGGCTCACCTTTTTTCCGGGCAATTCGCCATGAGCCAGCCGCTATCCGATTTTCACTCGCAATCTTCTGCGGGCGAACCGCAACGTGCGCCCGACTCAGCGCCTGGATCAGAGAATCCTTATCAATCCCCGGAGGTTCCGGAGGTTCCTGAAATTGAGGTCGAGAAGGCACCCGCCTACTCGCCGCTGGAAGCTCAGATTGCCGTTCTGATGCACCAGGGAAAAAACGGGGCCAATTGGTTCTATTGGATTGCTGCTCTCTCGGTTGCCAACACACTCATCATCTTCGTGGGCGGGAACATCATCATCATTTTCGGTCTGGCTACAACCTATTTTGGCGGAGCGATTGCGGAAGGGGCGGCTCAAAACGATCCGCAGGGCGCCGGCATCGCGAGGGCCGTAGGCACCTGTTTCACGCTGGTCATCGCACTCATCTTCTGCGGATTTGGCTGGCTCGCGAACAAACGATTCCAATCCATGTACTTCATCGGGATGGGCTTGTACCTGCTCGATGGCCTGCTGTTTCTCCCACTGGGAATGTGGATTTGCGCGGCCTCCCACGCGTATGCCGTGTACGTCATGTGGGGAGGCTTCCAGGCCTTTCGGCAGCTACGGACGCTGGAGATGAAGCTGATGGACCCGTTGCACCCCGTGGGGGAATTCAACCCGCATCAAGTGCCGACCAACCTGGCGTAACCGCCGCGTTACTCCAGTTCCACAATATCCCCCAGCACGCCGCGGGGAATGCAGACCGTGAGCACCGTCAATTTGCCGACCGCTTTATGCTTCATGCCGCGCGGAACGTAGATGACCACGCCGGGATGGAGCTCGATTTCATCGTCGTCCAGCACCATCGTGCCGCTGCCAGCGATGATGTAATAGAACTCATCGGTCCGGGCATGGTAGTGCAGCTTGGCGTGGTCGATCTCCACGTGATGCACTTCCGCCGCCGCCTCGTCCTTCTCCTCCACCAGTGGTCGGATTTGCCCGCAGGTCTCCCGCCAGGGCTCGACTTCAGCGGGATCGCGGCGAAGGTATTTGGGTTTTGTAGCGGCAGCGGTCGACATCGATAGGTTCCTTACAACATCGTTCAGGCTCTTTCGGATGCTCCAGTTAGTTATAATGGACTCCGCTCAGCCGGTCCACAAAACCCTCTCCTAAGAAGTCATGCTGAACCTCGGCCGGCAAATTGCGAAGGTCTGCGGCCGCACCACGCGGCGGGAGCTGCTCCGCGCCGGCGGAATTGCGGCAGCGGGGTTGTCGCTGGCCGATTTGCTGCGGCTGGAAGCGCGCGGGGAGGCGGAGACCTCGAAAAAGGCCAAGTCGGTCATTCTGCTGTGGCTCTGGGGCGGACCGAGCCATCTCGACACGTTTGACATGAAGCCCAAGGCCCCGGCCGACTACCGCGGACCTTACGCGCCGGTCCCCACCCGTATTCCCGGCATTCAGATTTGCGAGCTCTTTCCCCTATTGGCGGCTCGGGCCGACAAGTATTCCATCCTCCGCTCGCTGCATCATACGTCCAACGACCACGGCATCGGCGGCACCATCGGACTGACCGGCTCGGACAGTGGCGCCATCAGCCTCAGCGGGCAAGTGCTATCTGGCCAGGTGAAAGCCACGCACGGCTCCGTCGTCTCGCGAGTGCTGGGTTTCTCGCCGGAAATGCCCCGCTTCGTGACGATGGGAGGGACCCTCCATCAGGGGAAACGGTCAATCGCCGGCGAGGGGGCCGGTCCGCTCGGCGCGCTGTACGATCCGTTCCGACTCGACTATGACGTGCAGCAAGGAGTGAAAATCCCTTCACTTGATTTGATCGACGGGAACTCGGCCAGCGGCCTCGCTTCTCGCGAAGGGCTCCGCAAGCAGATGGACGCGCTGACGCGGGACCTCGAATCCTCACCTGCTGCCGAGCGGCTGGATAAGTTCTACCAGCAGGCCCTGTCGCTGCTCACCGCGCCGAATGCCCGCCGCGTCTTCGACCTCGCCGAAGAGCCGGAGAAGCTCCGCCGGGCGTATGGCAAGTTCCGCTTCGGGCAGTGCTGCCTGATGGCCCGCCGACTGGTGCAAGCCGGCGTCCGCTTCGTGCAGGTCAACTGGAGCTCGCACGTGGAGCCGGTCGAGGACACCGGCGACGGCGGCTGGGACATGCACGACCGGAACTTCCAGCAAATGCAGGATCGCCACGCTTGGATGCTCGACCAGTCGCTGTCGGCCCTGCTCGACGACCTGGAAAGTCACGGTCTGCTCGACGAAACCGTCGTCATCGCGATGGGGGAATTCGGCCGCACTCCCAAGATTAACGGCAAAGCGGGGCGGGACCACTGGAACAACTGCTTCTCCGCCCTCGTCGCCGGCGGCGGATTGAAACAAGGAATCGTCGTGGGCGAAAGCGATGCCCGCGGCGAACACCCTGCCAGCCGACCGGTCACCCCTGCCGATCTGTTCCGCACCGTCCTCCATCAGCTCGGCATCGGCACCACGCAGCTCACCACCGCCGGCCTGCCGCTCCAAGGGGAAGTGATTGAGGAGCTGGTGTGATGCGCCGACTCGTGCTGCTGCTCATCTTGCTTACCACGCCGACTCTTGCCCAGCAGCCGACGGCCGCTCGTCTTACTACCGACGGTCATCTCAAACAGCGGCCGGTCTGGTCGCCGGATGGCAAGTCGCTCCTTTTCACGCGGCATCAAGGGGCCACGATTTTTCTGTTTGTCCTCACGCCCGAGGACAAGACTGAGCGACGGTTGACAATGGGGAAGGATCCGGAGTTTGACGCGGTCTATTCGCCGGATGGGAAACGGATCGCGTTTTCTTACGACAAATCTTCCCCCAACCAGGGAGACATCGACGTTAACACCTGTCTCGCCGACGGCACGGATATTAAGACGGTAGCCGGCACTGAAGGAAAGCTCTCGCACGAGGAATGGCCGAGTTGGTCCCCCGATGGCCAGTGGATCGCCTATTCCTCCACCAAGGACGACAACCAGGAAATCTATATCGTGAAGAGCGATGGCAGCGAGAAGAAGCGCCTCACGACCGAGGTCGCCATCGACGCCCATCCCGCCTGGTCCCCCGACGGCAAGAAAATCGCCTTCTCCACCAGCCGCTGGGGGGATTTGGAACTGGCCGTCATGAACGTCGACGGCAGCGACCTCGTGCGGCTAACGAAAAGTGCCGGAATGGACGACTACCCCTGCTGGTCCCCCGATGGCAAGCGGCTCGCCTTCACCAGCAACCGGGATGGCAACCTGGAGATCTACACGATGGACCCGGATGGCCAGAACCCGCGAAACGAGACCCAAAATCCCGCCATCGACAACTTCGCCTCCTGGACCAAGGACGGCCGGCTGACGTTTGTCTCCAATCGCGAGGAGGGGTTTGACATCTACGTGATGCCAGCGCGGTAAGCTGCTCTTCCAAGCCCAAAGAAACGAAACCCCACCCTGCCCCGTCATAGTAGGGCGGAAATATCCGCGTCCTTCCCTTTTCTGAATGGAGGTCGTCATGCGTCAGACAATCGTGCTTTCCGTTCTTGCTCTGGCAGTCGTCGCACCCGTTTCCGCCGACGACAGCGACAAAAAGCCCAAGCCCAACCAGAACTCCCTCGTCGCCGAATACAAGGACAAGCTCAAACTCTCCGCCAGCACGTTCTGGCCTGGATGGCCAACAGGCCATGCCTTCGACGGCGATCCGAAGACCAGTTGGTTTTCTGAAAGCGGTGACGCAGCGGCTCTCAACAAGCAGCCGTGGTTGAAGGTGGAATTTCCCGATGACGTGACCGTCCGCCGTGTGACGATTCTGGGCAATCGCGAGCCCTCCTGGCCAACTGGGTACACCATCGGCGTCGGCAAGATCGAGCTGCTTGACAAGGACGGGAAAAAGCTCCTTGTGCAGGCCAACGAGTGCGGCGAGAACCATCTGGACATCGATTTTCCACTGCTCAAACCGGTCGCGGGAGTCCGTGCCATCCGCTTCGTTTCGCTCGCGGACGAAGGGGATAAGAATCCCTACAGCGATATCGCCCTCGGAGAGTTTCAGGCCGAGTAACATAGTCGCCTTTCGCTCCGCGAAAGGGCAGGCGTTCTTTCGCGGAGCGAAAGACGACACTATCGAGTAGAATGGGAGCATGAGTTTCCCTTTCCAACCTACGCGCCGTGAGCTTCTCGCCGCCGCTGCCGGCGGTTTCGGAGCGATTGCCCTGCGCGGCATTCTGGCGGAAGAAGCCGGCTCGAAGAGTAGCTCTACACCAAAGCCCGGCTCCAACGATCCGCTCGCGGCCAAGAGTCCCCACTTCGCCCCCCGCGCCAAGTCGGTCATCTTCCTGTACATGACCGGCGGCGTGTCCCACGTCGATACCTTCGACCACAAGCCCAGGCTGGCGGCGGACCACGGCAAGTCGATCACGGTCGATAACTGGCAGGGGAAGCTCGGCAAATTCACTCGCTTTCTCAAGGGTCCAGGCTGGAACTTCGCCCCCGGCGGGACGTGCGGCACGCAGGTGAGCGATCTGTTTCCGAATGTCCGAAACGTGGTCGACGACCTTTGCGTCATCCGCTCGCTCGAATCGAACCACACGAATCATTATGAAGGAACGCTCGGGATGCACACTGGCTCCTGGTCGTTCGCCCGCCCCAGCATCGGGGCCTGGGTGAGTTACGGCCTGGGGACGGAGAACCGCAACCTGCCGTCGTTCATGGTTATCGCCCCGCGGCCGCCGTACGCCGGCACGCAAACCTGGGGTTGCGACTTCCTCCCCGGCTGCCACCAGGGGACGCACATAGTCCCCGGCCCCGTCCCCATCGCCAACGTCAGCCGCCGCTCTCCCACGGACGAGCTGCAAAAACTGGAGCTAGCCCACATTGCGGCCGCCAACAAGAAACATCTGGAAGAGCGCCCCGGCGATGCGGCCCTCGAAGCCCGCATCCGCGCCATGGAAACCGCCTTCGGCATGCAACAGGCCGCGCCGGAAGCCTTCGACCTCTCGCAGGAAACCGAGGCCACGCTTCGCCTCTACGGCCTGGCCCGCGGGCAGACCGGCGGCTTCGGCTGGCAATGTTTGCAGGCCAGGCGGATGGTGGAGCGGGGCGTCCGCTTCGTCGAGCTCATCGACACCGGCTCCTCCGGCAACTGGGATTCGCATGGCAACATGCAAGATCACGTCGCCCTGGCTAAGAACGTCGACCAGCCGATCGCCGCCCTGATCACCGACCTGAAGCAGCGGGGCCTGCTCGACGAAACGCTCGTCGTTTGGACCACCGAGTTCGGCCGCACCCCCTACCACGAACAAGCCGCCCACGCCGGCCGCGAGCACCATCACCAGGTCTTCTCCTCCTGGCTCTCCGGTGGCGGCATCAAGGGAGGCATCGTCCACGGTTCCTCCGACGACTACGGCATCGGCCCCGCCGAAGACCGCGTCCACGTCCACGACTTCCACGCCACGATCTTGCATTTGCTCGGGCTGGATCACGAGCGGCTGACGTATCGCCATGCGGGGCGAGACTACCGGCTCACAGATGTGGAGGGGGAAGTGGTGGGGGAGATTTTGGCGTAGGGGTGTATGGGGCCTAACCGTCCGAAACCCGATTTCTGTCCCGGGGTTTAATGCAGGGGAGAGGCCTCGGTCGCTACTCGGGGGACGTTTCCCTATCTCGCTAGCCGATATAGACTTACAAGAAATCTAGCAAGCGAGACAGTGAACCTTCCCACGGCCAGCCCACCTTTGTCCCTATCTCAAAGCCAGCCTTTGCGTTACGAGCTGCACGACCCCGATGTGCGGCTGATGCTGAAGGTGCGCGAGGGGGATGCGGCAGCGTTCGAGGAACTGGTTGTCCGGTATCAGGGGCGGCTTTTGACGGTTTTGGAGCACCTGGTTGGCAACCGGGAGCAGGCGGAGGACCTGGCCCAGGAGACCTTCCTGCGGGTCTTCAAAGCCCGCGAGCGGTATGAGCCGGGGGCGAAGTTTTGCACGTGGCTGTTTACCATCGCCAACAACGCGGCCAGCAACGCCTTGCGGTCCCGTTCGCGGCGGAAGGAAGTGGGAGTGCCCGAAAGGGCGAATACGGATACTTCGTCGTTCGGCCTGGACCAGATGGCCAAGGCGGCCAGCAGCCTGATGCCCGCCCGAATTATCGACAAGGCGGAAGCTGCGGAAGTTGTTCGCCAGGCCTTGGAAACGCTGGGCGAACGGCAGAAAATGGCGCTGCTCCTTTCGAAATTCGAGGGGATGAGTTATCAGGACATTGCCGAGGCGATGGGGCTTTCGGTGCAAGCGACCAAGTCGCTGCTCTCGCGAGCCCGAGTGAACTTGCAGCGGATTTTGTCCCCTTACATGGAAGAAGGAACCCGTCCGACGGCGAGCGGGGTTGAAATAGACGCGGAGGTTGCCGCCAATGGAGATGGCACGGATGCCGCGGAGGATGAATCATGAACCATCGTGAGCCGACCTCGCCGGACATTGACCCGGTGGAGGAAGAGCTGGTCGCCTATCTCGACGAGGAGCTCGAGCCGGAGCACCGCGCGCAGGTAGAGCATCGCCTCGCCGAAGATGCCCGCTATCGCGACAAGCTGAAGCATATGCAGAAGAGCTGGGACATGCTCGACCTGCTGGCACGAAGCGAGCCGGACGAAGGCTTCACGCGGACGACCGTGGCGATGGTAGCGCTCAAAGCCAAAGAAGCAACGGACGTCCAGAAGGAAACGACCCAGCGATTCAGCTTGCTGTTTAAGTTGGGGGTAGCGGTCGGCACGCTCGCCTGCCTGCTGATCGCGTACAGCGTCGGCAGCTGGTTGTTTTCCGCCTCGGATCGGCAACTAGTGCAGGACCTGCCGGTGATCGAGCACCTGGATGAATACACCCATGCGGTGAGCGTAGATTTTCTGAGGTCGCTGGCAAAGCACGGCCTGTTCCTGCCGGATGTGCCCGAAGCCGCAGACGTGGCAGTTCCTGAACCTGCTCCTCACAAGCCGGAAACAGCCCAGCAGCGCCGCGAGCGCCTGGAGAAGATGACTCCGGAACAAAAGGGGGCCATCGCCGAGCGGAAGCAGCGGTTTGAAGCCCGCTCCCGGGAAGAGCAGGAACAACTGCGAAAACTCGCGGCTGACATCGAGGCCGACCTCCAGGGGGAAAAGCTCAAACAAGTGCTGACGAACTATCACGAATGGCTCAAGTCGCTGGGATCTGAGGAGCAGAGCAAGGTATTATCGGCATCCGCGGACGAGCGGCTGGCCAAGATCAAGGATGCTCAAGCTCACCAGGCAGCCCAGCGGCTCCAGGCGTTTCTGTTGGAGCTCTCCCCGGAAGACGTGAATGCAATTTCGGTCTGGCTGGAAGTGTATGTCTTCAATCACGAGCAGGAATTTGCGAAGTTGACTCCCCCGCAGTTCAGGGCGGGCATGGAGCGCTTGCCAAAACACGAACGGATCGCCCGCTACGTCTGGGGCATTCCTTGGCGGATCCGAACGAAGGCACCTTTGCCCGACCCTACCGACCAGGAGCTCGATCAGCTGGTTTCCAACCTCAGCCCGCGTGCTCAGGAGATGTTGGATGAGGCCGAAAACCGTGAGCAAAAATGGGAGTATGCCCTGGAATTCATTAACCAGGTCCAGCAAAGCAAACGCTTCCCGCGCCTCAGTAAGGAAGAACTCCACAAGTTCGCCGCATCGCTGCCGTCCGAGCAGCGCAAAGCCTTGGAAAACAAGACGGCCAATGAAATGATGAATGCACTTCGCAATCTCTATTACAGCCAGAAAGCCAGCCCCCCCAGTGGCTTTTATCCCTGGCAACCGGGAAGCGTCGGGCCGCCCCCACCACCCAATGGGCAACAGCCTAAACGTGATCCGTCCCAAGGAGAGCAACCGGGCGGCGCACCCGGCGGAAAACCGGGTCGGAAGTAGAGCCTTTTAGGCCGCACGCAGTTGTGCTGGTCTGCTCGCGCTCGACCGCCAGCCGAGTGCTTGCGCCAGGCCGGCCTGGTCCTCCAATCGCAGGCGTACTTGTCCCTCGCGGCCAATGTTACCCAGCGGCGAGAGAACAATATGGGCTGGCCGGAGAATGCGGGACGGTACGGTTGCGGTCGGCTGCGTGACGAGCAGCAGCCGGGCATCCGCGGTATTGGTAAAGCGACCTTCGCCGGGGAACGAGAGCACCTCGACGTCGGCCCGACCACTTTGTGGAAGCTGTGGCCATTGAAAGTGAACCCGCAGTCCCCGCTGGAGGGCTGCGGCATCGGTTGCCACGCCGCAGAGCCGCACTTCCAATTCCCGCAGCGTCCTCTTCACAAGGCCGTTCATGCAGCGCGTCAGCCGCACCTGGCGATGGAGGTACTCTTCGTTCTCGCCATTCCGCAGCCGGTCTGGTCGGCTAGGCGCCAGAGGATGCCAGAGATGATAGCTGCGAGTGGAGTTCATGATGTACTTGAGCCTGACGTTTGCGGCCTTCAAGCGGAAGCCAAAGTCGTCGTCTTCTCCTCCCCAGGCCCGGAAGTTCTCATCGAAGCCGTTGAGCTTCTCCAGGTCGGATCGCATCACGCCCAGATCGCCTCCTTTGCAGCGCGGCTTGTTGGAATGGCGGATCAGCGAGTAGAACCAGGCCTTGCGATACATCATCGCGAGCCTCGCCAGGTCGCGGCGCGAGGCAAGTTTGGTAAATTCTCCGCTCTGGATCAGATTCTCATCGATCTGCTGGCTGAGTTCCTCTTCGAGCCGCACGCAGTAGGAGTTGGTGACGACTCCCGGCGCGAGGTGTTGAAGATGCGCGGCGATATGATCGCGGCCGGCAATGAGGTCGCCGTCAAAGAACACCAGCCGGTCCGCGGAGCTGGCTGCTGCTCCTTCATTACGGCAGCGACAGAGCTGGAATGCTTGGTGGGGGTGCGTGAGGAACTTGACCGGAAAAGGAGCCGACCGGGCGAAGCCGCGGACCACGGCCGCCGTCTCATCCCTTGAACCGTCGTCGACCACGACCACTTCCATCTTGCTCGCCAGGGTCTGACAAGCCAGTGAAACCAGGCACCGCCGGAGGTGCCAAGGTCTTTCGTAGGTGTTGACGAGGACGCTGACTTCCGGCCGGTCCATGGCGGATCCCTTGCGCGTTCTTAATGCGGGCTAATGCTCCCGCGGGACAATAGGAAAACGAGGGGAGTTGGTCAACGCCAACAGAAAGCAGGTACTACACCACCGCTGGCGCATCGACGATATACTGGGCCAGCGTTTTGGCCGGCGTTGCCAGCCGCAGCACGGGAGCAAACTCCTCGAAGGCCTTGTCAACTTCGGCGAGAAAGCGAGGAGCGGTCGTTCGCTTGCCAGCAGTCAGTTGATTGAATGCAGCGAGAAACCGCTCGCGGTCGTTCCATTCCTTGTCGCTAGCGGCGGGGAGCAGAGCCGACAAT
>Ga0065712_10002952_pt1 | contig 12374 bp, 9 predicted proteins | sample MisRhiReplicate1_FD_59099 | JGI IMG/M metagenome (GOLD analysis project Ga0065712, IMG submission 59099) | Miscanthus rhizosphere microbial communities from Kellogg Biological Station, MSU, sample Rhizosphere Soil Replicate 1: eDNA_1 v3... | ecosystem: Host-associated > Plants > Roots >...
AGCCCCTGCATGCGGATCTGGCCGATGCACGCGGCCATGCAGCGGGTTTCCATCGGTTGGCCGCCACTTTCGGGATCTTTCCCTTCGACGCGCGGATAGCAAGCGACGCATTTTTCGGAGACGCGGGTGTTGCCACGATACATCGTCTTCTTGTAAGGGCAAGCTTCGACGCACTTGCGATAACCGCGGCATTGGCTTTGATCGATCAACACGATGCCGTCTTCCGGGCGCTTGTAGATCGCCTTGCGCGGACAGGCGGCGAGGCAGGCCGGATAGCTGCAATGATTGCAGATACGCGCGAGGTAAAAAAACCAGGTCTTGTGTTCCGGGAGGGCCGTGCCTTCCTGGTCGAGCTCATTGCGCACGCCTTTTTTTCCGACGGGATTGTCTTCGAAAATGTTCGGTGAATTCCATTCCTCATCCGTCGGCAGATAGCCGAGCACGCGGGCACTGTCCGGCGTCAGCAGGTTTTGCGCCTCGAAGACCGTCTTACCCTCGAACTGGCCGTAGGGTTTTTTCTTGTCGCCGGACGGTTTGCCCGACCATTGTTGATTACCCGGATTGGCTTTCTCCAACAGGTCGAGAATTTTGGCGTCCCAGAAGTGCGGGTAACCGCCGTAAGGTTTGGTTTCGACATTGGCCCACCACATTTGCTCCTGGCCCTTGCTGAACGTCCAGGTGGATTTGCACGCCATGGTGCAGCTCTGGCAAGCGATGCAGCGATTGATGTTAAAGACGAAGGCGAATTGCCGGCGCGGAAACATTTGCGGGTAGGGATAATTCATTTCCCGCCCGATCTGCCAGTTGTGAACCTGGGCCATAACTACCTCCAGCCCGTCTCCATTTTGGCTTTTGGATTTTCGATTTTCGATTCCGGAGCCGGATCGTTAGGAATTGAATCAGGAGTTTGCTTTTCTCGATCAATCGGAAATCCAAAATCTAAAATCGAGAATTTAGCGTGTCCCCAGACCACGAGACATTCATCGATGATCGTTAGTGTTTCTTGTTCGCCTAGCGTTCGATAGGCGCCATGGGCGCCGCCGTAGAAGGGATTTTTAAACAGCCAGAGCAGCTGCTCGCGCGTGTAGCCGAGGCGCGCGAATTCCTCCGCGAAGGCATAGGCCATGTCGCGCATTGCTTCGGCCTCCGCTGGTAACACGACACCGACGAGCATGTTCGGATCGTTTGGGTCGGGATCTTTGTAGGGCATCTCTCATCTCCCTCATCTCGAGTTCAAATGCTTCCAATCCCTCAACCTGAAATTCATTGAAATCTCCCAAAACCGCTTGAACAGAGCGCAGCGATTGAACGATTTGAACAGCTTGAACGTCTTCGGTTCATATCTTTACCTTCGTCAAATCTCCGGCCAGATAACGCTGCATCAACTCGTTTTCGTTGTCCGGCGAATGGCCGGAGGTCGCGGGTTTCCAGATCCCCTTGCCGTCCATGCCGCCGTCTTCGGCTTTGGTGATGCGCACGAGCGTTTCCTTCGGCACGGTATTGATCGCGTGATTGTCGGCTTCGCCTCCGAAAATGAAGCCCATGAAAGCTTTGGTCTTATGAAAGAGGGTATCGGTCTGATGCATTGGCATATGCCAGTTTCGTGTCACCGACTGCTGTGAGCCGTAGCGAAGATTGGCCTGATATCCGGTGTTTTCCGAAAGCGCCCGGCCGTCGGGGCGAGTTTCGTGGGCTTTGACGCTTTTTTCCGTGGCGATAAAGGGCGCATGTTTCATCATGACGATGTTGTAAGGATAGGCGCGGTTATAGGTGACGCGCAGCATGAGGCGCGACACGCGATAAAACGGGTCATCCGGTTTGGCTCCAAGATACGGCCGGTCGGCCGGATTGGCATCGACGTAAACGTAGTCGCCGTCGTTGATGTTGAGATCGCGGGCCGCCTGGGGATTCATGTGCATTTGGTGTTCACCGACGCATGGCGCCCGTTTGTCCAGGCGGTACGGATCGCCAAAGTTCGAATCCATCAGCATATGCCAGTCGACGTTGGACCAGCCGCTGTGGACNCGGTGGCGCGTCTTGGGCGTCAGGCAGTAGAACTGGAAACCCTTTTCCCACAGAAAGTTCTTGGTNTGCTTCACCTTGCTCCAGGGCATCTTGATGTTGCGGATGGTGCGCTCATCCCAGTGCTCGGCGCTGGCTGGAATGCCATAGTCTTCCGGCCGTATGTGCGGATTGGAGCTCACGATCACGTTAGGCAAGTAGGGCGTAGCTTCCGGCCCCTCACGATGGACAATGAAATTCTCGCCGTACTCGATCGCTTCCGGCACGTCCGCGTAGGCGTGCATCCGTCCAGTATCGGTATGGAACGGTTCGCTGTCATGAACCTGTTCATAGAACGGAATGCGCGGATACGTGCGAAAGTTTAGCAGCGAGCCGCCTGGAGGACCGTATTTGCCAGCCATGATGTCGGTAAGCTGATAGCCGGCGGTTGTTGTGCAGCTATCGAGCAGGCGCTGGATATAAATACCCCGCTTGTCGGGCGCGGCGAAAGCAAAATAGTCGCGGAATCGTTTATCTCCGGTGACATTGGCGAGCGCATTGGCGATGCCGGCAATGATGTCGAGATCATCTTTGCTGTCGAACACCGGGGGAATACCGCCCTTCCAAATTTGCAGAAACGGATTCGAGCAGCTGGCCGTGATTTCCAATCCTTCGAATTCGAGCCATGAGTTGGCAGGCAGCGCGAGATCGGCATACTCGATGGACGCGGTCATCTGGATATCCATCGAAACGATCATTTCCACATTTGGGTTGACGTTCTTGATCATGCCGTAGGCCCATTTGGCGTTATTGATCAAGTTGACGTTATTGAAGAGCAGAGCTTTGGTCGGCGTCGGCATATGAGTTTTGCCGGTAAAGCTCTTGCGGCCGAACTTCGGCGTATTCACGATCAAGGCGAGATCGCCGTGGTTCCAATACGCGGGCTCTTCGTCTTTAGTGTATGCATGCGCATGGATTTCTTTGCCGTGCGCCTTGGGATCGAGGTTAATTTTGAACGGATCCTCCGCTACCCATCCCTTAAAACCGGCGCCGGTCCATGGAGATCCCTGGAACAGCGCGGCTTTATAATTGCCCGCCCAGGTGTGGCAACCGGCGCCCGGCTGGCCAATATTTCCGGTGAGCATCAACGGCAGATAAGCCGCCCGATTCATCTCGGTAGCGTGAAACCAATGGTTAATGCCCTCGCCCTGGTGGATCGCCACAGGTTTCATCGTCGCGATATCTTGAGCGAGTTGTTCGATCATCGCCTTTGGCGCCCGGGTGATTTCAACGACCGTTTGGAGATCGTAGTCTTTTAGATGATCTTGATAGAGGCTCCAGAGCGTCGCGATTTCGATCTCCTTGCCGTCGATCAATTTGATTCTAAATTTGCCGTCCAGGGCGGGATCCCAGCCTGTTTTTGCCATCGTGTCGCCAACATCGTCGCGGGTGATGGCCACCGGCCCGTTCCTCTTTGTGTCCCAAATAACAAAATCGCCGAGCTTGGTGTGCTGCTCAGGGGTCAATCCCTGGATTTTTATCGAGGGGCCGTCGGCGGCGAGCGAAGATTTATAATCTGGGAAGATTTCATGAGCGCGCAGCCGTTTCAGATTGTCGGTGCGCACCAGTAGTGGAAAATCGGTGAAGCGCTTGATGAAAGTTTCATCATACCATTTATTGTCGATCATCAATTTTGTGATGCCGAGCCATAATGCGGCATCGGTCTGCGGCCGAATCGGAATCCAGTAATCGGCTTTGGTCGAGGGTGGGCCGTATTCCGGTGCGATCACCACGATTTTCGCGCCGCGTTCCATGCACTCGATAAACCAGTGCGAGTCCGTCAGCTTATTTTCGACGAGGTTTTTGCCGTCCATGATGATGAGCTTGGAAAAGCGCAGATCGTTGAAGTCGCATTCCGAAGCCTGTAGGCCGTGCACCCAAGGATGCCCGGGCGCCTGATCGCCATGCCAGGTATAATTGGAGAAGTTACGCCCGGCGCGCGCTGCGTCGGCACCGACGCCGCGAAGTTTCGCGTCGAGCAGGGCGAGCGAATTATTCAGCCGGTACATGCCATATTTGCCGATGACGCCGAGAAGTCCCATACCGCCGCGGATTTTGACCGTCCGTGTTCCGGCTCCGCCGGTTTCTTCGACCATCTCCGGCTGATAGCCTTGAGCCAGTAAGAGTTTCTTTCCTTGCTCGCCGCTGTACCGCGTTGCGATTGCCACCAGTGCTTTGGCGATGTTGTCGAACGCGTCGGGCCAGGAAATTTGCACGAACTCATCCTGCCCGCGTGCATCGAACATGTATCTGGCTTTGTTTTCCGGTGTCAGTTCGGGGAATCCGGCATCGGCCCAGGCTTTCCAACCTTTGCGCACGATCGGATGGCGCAAACGGTAGGGACCGTAGATGACACGATGAAAGGTGTATCCCTTGGCGCATTGCCGAGGATTCCAATTGACGGTTGCTTTGTTGCCGTAAAGATCCGCGTAGTTTTGATAATCGTAGGTGCTTCCCATCCGTGTCACGATGCCGTTGCGAACGTAAGCGCGGACGCGGCAGGCATGTGTGTCGTTGGGAGAACAGACCCAATCGAAGGCGCGATCGTATTTGTATTGGTCGCGATAGATTTTTTCCCAGTCGCGATTGACGGACCGGGCGAGGGGATTGTCGCTGGCCTCTGCCGGTTTGAAATAATACCAGGAGCCGGCAGCGGCTGCTGCCGCGCCGGTGCCGATGCCCATCCATTTGAGGAAGTCACGGCGTGTTAGTCGGGCTATTTGTCTGGCTTCGGCGTCGTTCATTTTCTCGTTCCTTGCGTGTTTCTCTCAAATCGTTCCGCTCGTAAAACCTTCAAACCGTCAGAATCCACGTCCTTTGAAAGCATTTTGAACCGATTGAACTGCTTGAACCTCCTGAAGCTATTTTGCAATTTTCAGCTCCTGCCAAATCGTCACCGATTTTTTTCCGTCACGGTCGCCGGCGCTGCCGTTCCAGACGGCGAAGGCCACGGGAACCGTCGAGCCTGGTTGCAGCGAGACGGATCCTTCGCCCGTGGGTGACAGGCTTCGGCGAAACATAACTTGATAGGAGGCCTGTCCATAAACTCCGCGGGCGTCGATCTTCTGATCGATCCGCGGTCTTGCTCGCAAAGTGCCGAATCCTTGGGCGGCAAGATCTTCAACGGCGCTTTTTCGCTGCGGATCGGAGACGATATTGCCAGCGCCCCAGCCGGTGACGAATGTCGGGTCCGATTGCAAGGTCAGAGCATGACGGGACGGTTGTTCGACGGCCGAGCGCATCGAGTTGGGATATGAATCAATACCGACATTCGGGTAAGCTCTTTCGATATCCTGATATGCAACATCGAGATCGGCTTGGCGTTCGGATTTCCACATCCAGATATTGACGGGCGCTCCAGTCACGCCCATGGCGAAAAATGGCGGATTGGCCGCCAACGAAAATTGGATCGCCGCGGCATCGCGGAAATCCTGCGGCCGCAGCGCCGTGCTATCGTTGGTCTCATCATGCCAAACCATGAGAATTGCCAACGCCGTGCCGTCGTGGAGAGCGCGCACGGTGACTTCTTCGGGTCGATCGCTGCGCCACCACAGGGGCATCAGGTGAAGATTGACCGGTGTTGCGCTGCGCCAGACGCCGGACTCCGGATGATCCGGGAGCGTGGTGACGCGGGCCGCCTGGATCGCGAATTTTTTCATTTCGGCACGCGCGCGCTGCATGTCGCTCGAAAGCGAGCGCACGTAATTAACCAGATGCCAAGCGTCCGCGCCGTAGGCCCAGTCGCTCATTGGCATCGGGCTTCCCGGAATACCCGCGAGAATATGGCGGTAGAGCGTGACGGGATCAGGCTTTCCCTTAAAAACGCCGGCAGTGAGATCACGCGGCCGAGTAGGAAATCCCTCGTCATCTTTTTGCTCCTGCGCCCCGTCACCTTTTCCAGTGGCGCCATGACACGAGGCGCAGGCATCCTTGTAGAGTTCCAGCGCGCGCGCTCTAGCCGCAGTATCGAAGGGAACCGGATTGGGAACTTCAATAATTCCTTCACCGCCGCTTCCGTCCGCCGCCGGTTTTTTCGGGGCTTTGACCACAAGAGGTTTGGCCGCCAGAGATTTGATGTAGTAAACGAGCGCCCATCTTTGCTCTGCCGAAAGATGTTCCCAGGACGGCATCGCGGAGCCGGGCATGCCGCGCGAAATTGTGTCGAACAGGTCCTGATCCGTCGGCACGCGGTCCCAAGTTGATACCAGGCGATACCTCGCTGCGACAAAATCACGCGGCTTGGGATAGAGCAGATAGGCGGCCTCCCCGTCGCCGCGTCCTCCGGCTCCATGGCAGGCGGAGCATTGCTGGCCATAAACTTGTTTTCCTAGGGCGAGCAATTGTGGGGTCGGTGACGGGGGGGTAATCTCGGCAGTCTTGCTGATGACCGTAGCTAGCAGAACCACAAACCCCAAAATCGCGGGCAGCAAAAAACGTTTCATCACGCGGCCTCCGCAAAATTCAGTGACAGTTTCATGGACTAAGCCCAGCGATTGTTACGCCCGGTAGCTCGAATCTTTTTTTTCATCGGCAGGTTTTACATTCATGATTTCTGAGTGACCTCCCGTGATGGCAATTTGACGTCAGAGTCCAATGCTGTGATCGCGCGCTGCCTCTGGCGAGCGACCAAATCTGCTTTGGCCTTCGAGCAAAAAAAAGACCATGCCTCTCCTTCGAGAACCCATTGAGCAGGACGCGGATATTCCGGGCTTTGAGAAAGTATCAATGGATCTTTCGCAATGATGCGAAACTCTGCCCTCCGTTCATGCTCTGCGTATGCATTACGAGCGGCTTTATGGCTGACTGGGTGCGGCGAAGCAATTGCGAACACTGGGACGACAGAAATTAAGAAACTGATTGATCGCAACTCGTTGACCGCGCGCTTCAACTGCATGTAAGAATCGAAGAATCGTTTGACAACCAAGCGGAGGTGTTATGGCCCGACTGCCCAAGGCTTACGAGCATTTCAAAAAAACCTATCCAAAAATTTGGCAAGCTTACGATCGACTGGGCGCGACGATCCACGACGGCGGTCCGCTGGACAAAAAGAATCGCGAGTTGCTAAAGCTTGCGATGGCCGTCGGCGCTCGATTGGAAGGCGCGGTGCATTCACATACCCGCAGGGCAATTGAGGCGGGTGCCGTGGCTGAAGAGATCTACCACGTGGTTCTGCTTGGCGTGACGACCTTGGGTTTTCCGCATACCGTCGCGGCACTGACCTGGGTGGAGGACGATTTAAAAAGTAACGACGGAGTCCGAAAGAAACGTGGACATCCGTAATTTTAAGTCCGCGATAAGTAGGGTCATCGCTAGATGATGATCAAAGAAAATTCATATTGGCACAGATTCCCGCTTATTCTTGTGGCGGGGATTTCACTTCTGGTCGGGCTTTGGGCCGGTATCGCGCGGATGGGCTGGCCCGTACTTCCGAATAGCGAGGTTGTACTCATACATGGGCCGTTGATGGTGGTGGGGTTTCTTGGAACTCTTATTGGTCTTGAACGGGCCGTGGCTTTGCAGCGCGGGTGGGCTTACGGCATTCCTGTCTGTGCCGGTCTCAGCGCGCTCACCGCATTGTTGATGATCCCCTCGCAAATAAGCGCCTCTCTGGCGGTCTTTGCGAGCGTACTGCTGACCATTGCGTTCATTACGCTATATCGCCAGTATCCGTCAGAGCATTTCGTTATCATGGCACTCAGCGCTCTCGCATGGCTGGTGGGTAATGCTATGTGGTTCAGCGGCGCGGCAATCTTCGCATTGGTTCCATGGTGGGTCGCTTATTTGGTGCTCATGATCGCCGGCGAAAGACTGGAGTTATCCCGAGTCAGGCAGCCGACGGCCTGGATCCGGTGCGCATTCCACGGCTCCGTTGCAGTGATTCTCATCGGGCTTGCGTCCTCAATATTCGACCTTCATACGGCAATCCGAACCAGCGGAGTCGGATTTCTTGCGCTCGGCGTGTGGTTGCTTCGTTATGATCTGGCATGGCAGAGCGCGAAACAATCCGGTTTGCCGCGTTTCATGGCGCTGTCATTGATCGCGGGATATGCGTGGTTGGCCGTGGGAGGAATTCTTTGGGTGGCGTTAGCATCGTACTTTAGCGCCGGACCCCGTTACGATGCGATGTTGCACTCGATCTTTTTGGGTTTTGTCTTTTCGATGATTTTTGCCCACGCCCCAATCATATTGCCGACGATCACCGGACTGGCATTGCCGTTCCGAAATATCTTTTATTTCCATGCCGGTCTGCTGCATCTCTCCGTGGTTTTGCGAATCTTCGGCGATCTCACGCAATCGCTCAGGTTGCAACAATGGGGTGGCTTGCTGAATGCCGCAGCTATCTTGCTTTTTCTCGTCAACAACGTCCTCACGGTTCGCCGCGGCGCCGGCGTCCATGCGTTGCGAAAAGTGAATTCCTTATCGTGATTTTCTCGGAAACAAGAAACCGGGACACCCCAGTGTTTTCTGTAACAAACGGCAAGCAGTGAAATTTGCAACGCTGACCGAAACATCATGTGGCATGCTTTCTGCTCACAAATAGGCTCGATGAATTTTAATCAGCGTCCTTTCACCGTTGTTTGGGAGACCACGCGTGCGTGCGATCTCGCATGTGTGCACTGTCGTGCAGAAGCAAATCCGCAAAGGAGCATCGACGAGCTCACGTTCGAGGAAGCCCAAGCATTGGTAGAAAGCGTCAAGGCATTCGGCGCGCCGTACCCGCTATTCATTCTCACCGGGGGGGATCCCGCGAAGCGGCCGGATATCTTTGACATTATCGCCTACGCGAGGGCCGAGGGTTTGCGCGTGGCGATGACACCGTCCGCCACGCCACTGATTACACGCGCTGCGATTCAACGTTTTGCCCAATCGGGCTTGGCTCGTTTGGCTGTGAGCTTGGACGGCAAAGATTCGGCAAGCCATGACGGTTTTCGCGGTGTGCCGGGATCGTTCAACCATACACGCCGCATCCTCGAGTGGTGTGCGGAGTTCGGCTTGGAAACGCAGATCCACACGACCGTAACGCGCCATGTGCTCGATGATCTTGCTGCGATCGCGGATCTGATCGCCGGTCACGCCATCAAGCTCTGGGCACTGTTCCTACTGATTGCTATCGGACGTGCGGCGAGACCGGAGATTCGGCGGTTAAACCTTAACGGGCACCAGTTCGAGGCGCTATTTCATTGGATGTACGAACTGAGTCAATCCGCGCCTTTCGATGTGACGCCACGGGAAGGCTATCACTACCGACGCGTCTTGCTGCAACGCCGAGCCGCGGAATTGGGCACCAGCGTCGAGGATTTGCTCGGCAAGGCGGAAACGAATCGCTGGGCGCCGACGGACCTTGCGGCTTCAGCACGGGCAACGCGAATTGTGCGCGCGCCGCTCGGCGTCAATGATGGCAAAGGAATTCTATTTGTCTCTCACCGCGGCGACGTTCAGCCCAGCGGCTTTTTAAATCTGGTCGGCGGCAACATTCGATCGCAAACCCTGGCGGACATTTACCGACGATCGAATGTTTTTGTGCAGCTGCGGGATTACACGGCGCTCAAAGGGAAGTGTGGTGTTTGCGAATTCAACTCGATCTGCGGCGGTAGCCGGGCGCGGGCTTTCGCCGTCAGCGGTGACCCGATGCGCAGCGATCCATACTGTATCTATCAACCCGTGGCATGGAAAAATCGGCGCTCGCGTACTCAGACCGAAGCAAAGCTGGATCATCGATATCCGCAATGACGAGTTTGAAGCGAAGGAGACAATAGAAATGGAACAAACAAGTTCGCATGGCTGCAGCTGTGCACATAAGGCAGAGAAGCCCACCGAGATTCTTTCTGACGAACACCGGGTGATCGAGCGAGTGCTCGAGGCCCTGCAACGGCTGACGGCGCTTCCGGTGAACCAATTTTTACCGCAGTGGCGGAAAGCCATGGAGTTTTTCCGAGGTTTTGCTGATCAGTGTCATCACTTCAAAGAAGAGAAAGTTTTATTTCCGGCCATTGAAGAGCACGGCATACCGCGCGAGGGCGGACCCATCGGAATGATGCTCCAGGAACACGAAGAAGGTCGCGCTCATGTGAAGGCGATGGTGGCCGCGCTTGAGCAACTTTCGATGGGAAATAGCGCTGCTAACGAAGTACTACTGACCCATGCGCGCGCCTATGTGACGTTACTGCAAGAGCACATTCAAAAGGAAGACGATATTCTGTTCCAGATGGCGGATGAAATTATTCCGGAGGACGAGCAGAGAAAACTCCTAAAACAATTCGAAACCCATGAGGCGGAAGAGATGGGCGCCGGCGCTCATGAAAAATATTTAGATATGGCGCAAGATCTTGGCCATTTAATCTAGTTGTGAACCCGGCCGTAATCGGGCAGACCCGCGTTAGCTCACAGGAAAGGACCAATCTCTACTTCACGAATTTCGGCTTGTAGCCGTGCAGTGTTAGCACCGCACAATTGAAAATTGCGGTTTTGGTAATATCGGCCGGTATTAGCGGCTTATATACGAGGGAGTGCGGTGATAGCAACCGTATTACGCTAATAGCTATCAATTCAGATCGATAAGCATGATCGGCGATTATCTTCGCACGATCGAGAGACTGCCTGGGATAAGAGTTCACTTTAAATGAGACCGGCTCAGTCAAATGACGCTGCTTAACAAATCGGCTCGGCGGTGAGACGCCTTGCGGAGCTTATAAGCTCAATGCGGCGCGGATCACCGGGCTTCAACAGTGCGATGTCGCGGACGAGCCGTTCGATTTGTAGCAGATTGAATTTATTCTTGACGGATTTTAGTGAAGCATGAATCCCGCCGAGCAAATAAAGCTCATCCACAAGTGCGACAAACTTCGGATCTTCAGGCTCCATTGCTCCGATCTGCGCGGCGACCTCATACATGCTTTCGTTTAGCAGATCTAGACAGTTTGGGGGTTTCTCATCGGATATATCGCTGCAGTTCATAAAATCTGTCCACATTTTCGGATCGAGCTCCGTAACCACAGTTACCCTTTGCCCGCATAACCCTCGATGATTCTAGGCGCAATAGCGATGCCGACAGTCATCTGCTCAAACCGTGTATTCTCTCATTGTTTTTTGGGTGGTTTCGCCGATCCTTCTCGCATGATTAGGAAAACCTGCTGCAACTTTTTTACATCGGATAACGCGAAACAACATTGGCAAGGCTTTCCGGTCGACCGGCAGTTGTTTTCTATTCGTTGGTTCGCCGAGCGCTTTTCAGGAGACTTTTCACGGACGTGAAACTTTTCACGGCTCAAGAGCACGTCCTTAAGAGATCGCAGCGGTGCGAGGCAGATGAAATCGACCAGATTTTCGAGGGTGAGAATCGCATTTTGGTAATAATTGCTCTCCATTCGCATCACTGCGAACATTCCCACAATGGCAGTTCACTATATTGAGCGATCAACGCGACGCTTGGCACAAGCATTGCGCAAGCGGATTCATTGAAAGTCTTTCCGAACCTACTTCTAGTAATTTTCGCATGGCAGTCGTTCAACCCCGATATCTACCAGTACCTTATCAGGACTCTGCTGAATCAGGCCGGTTGATTCTGCGTGACGGAAGCACCGCTTCTCTCCGTCTGGCCCATCCTGCGGACCGTGAAGCAATGCGGGAGTTCTTTTCTCGGCTCTCCGAAAATTCCCACAGATTAAGATTCTTTTCTTTCTCACCGCCGAGCGCCAAACTGCTCGAGTCTTTGTGCGACGACTCGGATTTTAGCAAATGCCTTTGTTTGATCGTCACGCGATCGCTGCAAGACAGGTCCCGCATTATTGCCAGCGCCAACTACGTGGCTCATGACGAAACGACCGCCGAAGTCGCTTTGGCCGTGGATGATGCCTTCCAAGGCAAAGGCATAGGCTCGCTGCTGCTGGAGCGCTTGACGGTGCTGGCTGCACAGAATGGCTTTCGGCGTTTTTGGGCCATGACACTGCCTGAGAACCGTCAGATGCTCGATGTGTTCCGTGAATCCGGTTTCGAATGCCGCTCGCGAGGAAACGATGGTTGCGTGGAAATCGATTTCGCCATTACGCCCAGCCAAAGCAGTGTCGCGCGCGCCGAATTTCGCGATCGAGTTGCAACCACTGCTTCGCTTCGTCGATTTTTTCAGCCGAGCTCTATCGCGATCGTCGGCGCATCTCAGAACCCAAAGAACATTGGTACGCGAGTCTTCAACGCCGTCATCAACTCTGGTTTTCGTGGGCCGGTCTATGCAGTCAACCCACGCGGAGATCAGATCGGCTCAGCTAAAGCATATCTGAGCATCAAAGCATTGCCTGAGGCGCCAGAACTCGTAGTTG
>Ga0065712_10000699_pt1 | contig 12372 bp, 22 predicted proteins | sample MisRhiReplicate1_FD_59099 | JGI IMG/M metagenome (GOLD analysis project Ga0065712, IMG submission 59099) | Miscanthus rhizosphere microbial communities from Kellogg Biological Station, MSU, sample Rhizosphere Soil Replicate 1: eDNA_1 v3... | ecosystem: Host-associated > Plants > Roots >...
GAGTCACAAGGGGGAGATGTTCCCCGAGCCGCCACCGGGATCGCTGGACGCATGGAAAGCCGCGCAAACCACGATCACCGAGCTCCCGCCCCAAGTGAGCACCCTTTCCAAGTTTAACGACGGCTTGAGTAAATCCATGGCGGGGGTGGAAAGTATTCTCTCCGGGATAAACGAGAAATGGGCACAAGTGGCGACGGTGGGAGCCCGCGCGGTGCAGGATATTACCGCCGCTCTTAAGAAAGGGGATTGGGTTGGGGCGATCGTGGCCGCTACCGCCGCGCTCGTGCCCTTTATCGCCAATCTCTTTGGAGCATCGGAAGAGTCTAAAAAAGTCTCCCCGATGCGTGATGAATTTTTCCGATTGCAGGGCGGGTTAGAAAAACTCAACCCCCGCGTGCAAGAGCTCGAAGGGAATCTGGATGCGGTGCAGGCGGTATTTGATGCCAAAACCGTACAGCAATATGACTCCGCGATCGCCAATCTCAACAAGATTTTAGATCGGGATACCACCGCGTTTCAAAACGCCACGGATGCCGCGGAAGATTACGCACACGCGATAAAAGCGATCCCTAATAGTGTGCCGCGTGAGGGCGGTGGCACCGTGCCAGGGTTTGCCACGGGCACCAATGGCTTTGTAGATTTCGGCTCGGGCACCCTGGCGATGCTCCACGGAAAAGAAGCGGTGATCCCGGAAAGTGCAGTACGGAATGGTTCCGTGAGCGGCGGCGGTGGTGGTGTGGTGATTACGATTAATGCCCAAGGGGCGTTTTTCGATACGCCAGGGGATTTACAGCGACTAGCCGATAAAGTCAACGATGCCCTCACGGCCAAGTATGGCCTTACCAATCGCAACCGCGCTGCATAGCGGCCCGCTCGATACGCCCGGGGAGCAAGCGTATCTCTATGCCCGCTCGGGGATCGCCCGCTCCGCCACCACCCGGAGTAATTACGTGTCGATCCTTACGTCGATCGATTGGATTGTGCGGGATACCTCGGGGAATATCATCAGCACCACCGATATAAGCGATATTCTCCTACTCAATACACTCCACATTACCCAAGCCCTCAACGATGAGCCCGATACCTGCTCATTCACGTTGAAGCCCCAAGAGCCACCCGCGGCCATTCCGCAAGTGGGCCAGGAGATACGGATTGCGTGGGCCCCGGGCGGGCCCCCGCTCTTTCATGGCTACATCGTGACAAGTCAAAGTGACTGGCGGCTGTTGAATGAACAGCCCCCGTGGCGATCCATCCAATGCCAAGATCCGATGTGGCGGTTTGATGCCCGAATCGTCACCTATCGCTTTCCCGCCCAATCGGTGAGTGCATCGATCGCGTTTTTAGTGCAGTGGTTTTGTAATCTATCGCAAGCTACCCACCCGCTGAATTTCTCCACCGCGTTTGTGCAAGCGGATATGCCCGCGATCCCCGCGTTTGATGTCGTCAACCAACGGCCCTCAACGGTCATGCGGACGTTAACCGCGAGCGTGGGCGGCGGGTTTTATATCGAAGGGCTCACTGTCCACGCTTGGGCGGGGAGTGTGAGCGAGCCGCTCCAAAGCAATCCCACCCCGCTCACGGTGGGGCTCTCCACGCTCCACGCATTCCGCCGCACCGATGACGCCACACAAGTGCGGCGGGCGGTTATCGTGGAGGGTCGCCGTACGGAGAGCTTGGTGAGTCTCCCCACCACCACCCCGTATTATTCCAATGCCCTTGGGCTCGGGGTGGCGGATGCGGGGGTGTGGCCCACGGCGGGGCCCTGGCTTGCCCGAGTGGGCACCCAATGGGTGCGTGTGGCCCAACCCACCCGCGTGGCGGCGTTGGGGGCCAATCCGCCTCAAACGGAAGTGGCCGTGGACTATGTGCCGAGTAATCCGCTCGGGCAAATCTCGCTCAAAAAAATGCTCGTGCTTCCGCCCGCGTTTGGATGGATCCGCGTGGGTAATCAATATTCCCGCTACACCACTTACACGGGCGATCCCCTCGCGGGCGTGTGGGCGATGCAACTGGCGGGGGCCCCAAGTGAAGGGCACCCGTACGCTACCTTTACCGCGGCGATCCCCGCGGATACCACGGTGGAATGGGTGGATAGCGTCTTGAATCTTGAGCCCTATGGATTGGATTGGGCGGGCACGGGGGCGGGGGAGCCGTCCACACGATCCCAACCCGTCAATAGTCCTGTGGTGGTGCTCGCACGGGCACAAACCACGCTTGAGGCATGGCCGCCGCTGGAAGGCTTCGTGCAGGATGGCCGATATAGTTACGAGGGGGCGCAAGCCCGGGCCGATGCGGATCTGGCCAACTTTCGGGATCCGCTCGTATCGGTGGAGTGGGCGACGGATGATCTCAACGCCTTACCCGGGCGATCGCAAGTGATCGCGTTATCGAGTGCGGCGGTAGCCCCGCCGATGGATACCACAGTGACGATCTTACGGGTGGCGATTACGTTTCCCCTTCCCACACTCCCGCCGCGGCGTATCTGCACGGGTGGGATCGTGAAGCCGAGCACTTTTATGGATCTCGTCGTGACGGAGAAAAACTAAATGGCGATTACTCGCACGGCGATGATCGATGATGACGGCACGGGCACCACGGGCACGATCCTCAATAATGCCTGGAAGCAAGAGCTCTATAACCAAATTGATGCCGATTTTGAGACAGGGACGTGGACGCCGTTTGATCTGAGTGGGGCGAATCTCGCCTTAACTGGTGTGGGGATTTATCAACGGGTACGTCAGGTGGCTACGATTACGCTGCAAATCATCTACCCCTCTACGCTGCACGCGGGGGCGGCGAGTTTCACGCTGCCCTATCCAGCGGCCAGTGCGTATCATGGCGGGTTTTATTTAGGATTTGGGCCGTATCCGTTACGGTTTTTTGCCGCAGGGGGGACGAATAAACTAGACATTCTCGATCATGCCAACGGACAACCACGTATCAATTCCAGCTTAGCGGGCGTGAATATGGTGATTCATGGATCGTATTTTGTTTGATAAGGAACGTGATCACAATGGCCGCACCGTTTCCCCCACAAGGTAATCAAACCCCCCACACAGAACGCCCCGTAAAAATCTATGCAGAGCAATATCTGCAAACAGCCCCGCTCCCCGTGGGCGTCGTGATCGATCCGGGGAATCCGCCGTTCTTTACAGACGGCCAGCCGCGGGTGGCCCTACCCTCAGGGTGGGTGGTGGTGAATCTCACCGAATGGGTGATTAGTAACCGTTACAACGGGAAGCCGATCGAAGTAATTTCAGCGGAAGAGTTTACCGAGCGGTTTGGCCCTTCCGAGCTCTAGCTATACCCGCTCATAGAAAGGGCACCGAATGATCGGGATCTTATTTGCGGTGGTAATTGTCGGCGTGATCGTCTATCTCGTGGAGAGCATGATCCCGATGCCGCCGCCCATACGGGTGGTCGTGCGGGTGGTCGGGGTGCTCGTGATCGTGATCTTGCTCTTGCGGCTTGTGGGCGTGGTGCTGCCGTAGCGCGAGCCAGCGATAGAGCCGCGCAAGATCCCGCTCGGTGCGGATGATCCCCTCTTCAATGCCCGCCAGGATGAGATCGAGCAAGAGCACATCCGGCGATCGCCGTGTGTCCAATCCTGTCATAGCCCTGTGTGTACCACGGCTCGAGCGGAGCCGTCTGCACGCGGGCAACGGTGTGGAAAATTGGAGCCCAATGGGGGCGGAATACCGAAAGTGCGTGCCCCCCGTGCGTGCCCCTTTCGCTAACACCTTATTCCAGTAAGCGTAAAAGATGACGCTCCCGGCTTCCTAAACCGGGGGCCCCGTGTTCAAATCACGGCGGGCGCACCTTTAGACTCAACGAGTTAGCGGCACCCACTCCCGTGCAGGGGCACGCACGGGAGTGTTATACAATGTTGAGAATTGTTAGGAAATATTGATATCTCGGATCGCGTGCGTGCCCCCGTGCGTGCCCCTTTTTGGCTCCGCATGCATAGAGCGGCTTTGGCGAAAACCGGGGCTCTATCGCCATTGGCCGCAGGGGGCACGCACGGGGGCTCGGGGGCACACACGGAACTCACGGAGGGTGTTATCCATGGCAAGACGCAAGCTCCCCCTTAAGCCCCCTCGGAAGCCGCGGGTGGGGCGGCGGCAACGGCCCGTGGGCTTTCATGTACGGAATATTGACCGTGAGCTCTGGCTTGCGGTGAAGCGGCGAGCGGCGGAAGAGGGCCGCTCGCTTCGGTGGGTGATCTTGGAATTGCTCTTCCGCTATGCGAATTATGAGATCGATTTCTCGTCGTGATCGTCTGGCGGCTCGGGCTCATCGTGGCCCATGGCCATGGCGAGCATGGCGATTAACCGCCGCACCGAATAATTCAGGATCGCCACCGCTATGGCGAGAATGATCAACGCGATCGATTGCAGATAGATCGCGGTGTCAATCGTCATTTTAAACCAAGTCGATTGGCGGGGTGGGGCGGCCCATTGGTGGAGCATGGAAACCCATATGGATCTTTATAGAGTTTCCGCGAATTGGTGACAGGCACCGCAATAGCGGTTTTTAAGATCGTGTGGGTTGTAACTTACGCGGTGACACCACGGGCATATATACGACGGGCGCACGGGGGCGGATTGATTTAATGTATCGGCGGTTCGTTCGGCGGCGGTCCTATCAACAAACCATCCGCCCTCGGTTCTTTGGTGTTCACGATTAAAAATAGCCCATCCTACTCCCCCGTGTTCGTTATATTCCGGTATGACGTGGTAGCGCGGCACGGGCGCGTCCGTTTCCGTGATGGGTCCGGTATACGTTTCGTGAACGGCTTTAATGAGTGCTTCTCGATTTGCGGGGGTATCGTGAAATCCATGGGCGCTTAGTAACTCCGTAAGGTCGATATGCATTCCGCCCTTACCGTCATCATAAACACCAGGTGCAAGCCGTTTCATAAAACGCCCTTTCTACTTCACCGAGCGTAACGAGCCACGCTTGAGCCGTGCTGGCTTGGGCTTCCGCACGCCTACACGAACGTCACCAAACTGTGACCAGCACGGAACGGGGCCCCCGCAATGGCGGCAATCTCCGCGGAGCATACGATCCCGCTCGATGCGGGTAATGTCTTTTCCCTTTCCCATTATTTTACCGAGCGGAGCGAGCCCCGCTTATTGAGCCGTGGAGCGGCGGCGGGTGGGGGTGCGGGATAACGGCGGGCCAGTTTGACCATGGCATCGCTCACCCGCTCCGAGATCGCCCCGCCCGTATAAATCTTGGTCGTTTCCAAGCTCGCATGTTGGAGCAATTCCGCCACGGCTCCGAGATCCCCCGTGAGCCGGTACACTTCCGTGGCAAACGAATGGCGGAGATCATACGGGCGGCACCGCTCGGGGATCGCGTCGATGAAGGCGTCCACCTCGGTGCGATCGCCCGAGTCTCGAGCGGCTTGCTCAAGTGCGGCGGTCACACGGCGGATCCCGCCCTTCCACGATTTCAGCATGGACGATCGAGAGAAGGGCTTTCCCCACAAGCCCACCCGGGCATACTCCCGGAATGCGTCTACCGCGTGCGGATCGAGCGGAAGCGGTTTCTCTCCCGTGCCCGTGCCCTTATGCCGCGGCGGCAACGTGATCCGCTCGTGCACGAGATCCACGTCACGGGGGCGAAGCCGTTCTAACTGCATAGGCGGGATCCCGGTCCACGCCATGATCGTCAGGCGGATCTTGAGCTCACTGTGATCGGGGCGGGTGCCATGGCGAGCCGCCCGCCCGCGATCGGGAATGGCCGCAAGGATTTGCTCCACGTAGTTGATCGGAATGAAGCGGTGCCGCCGCCGCGGGGGGCGCAAGTACTTGATCCCATCCGTGGGGTGGGGTGTATCGAGCCCGTCTAACGTGTGATAGAGAGCCCGTAACGCTCGGAAGCGGTGATTCACCGTGACGATCTTCGCTCCAGTCTCGAGCCAGCGGGATCGTTGGGCGAGTATGTGCTCACGGGTGAGCGTATCGCGGGGCTCGGCCCCGAGCGGGCACGCGATCCAATGGGCCAGAAGATCCGCGAAGTCTTGCCGCCGCCGCCCCACTGGGAGCAAATCGAGAAACGCGGGCACATCGCCCGCCAGGGTGCCCGAGCTCGGGCCCTCGGTGCGATCGCGGAGCTCCAACATCTCCGCTTGCTGCCGGTGCCGCCATGCACGGATGATCCGCAAATCGGTGCCGAGCGGCCATCGCTCCGTCCGGGGCGGGATCTCCGCCGTGGCCCGTGAGCCCATCCGCACGATCGCCACGAGCCATTTCCCCCGCCGTGATATCCCCGCTTCGATTGCGATGCGCCGAGTCGGCATAGTGATCGTGATCCTTTCCGTGCAACGGCTCTCCGGTGCGGTACAAGCCGTGCACCCATTATTTCACATTATTCAACATTCAATACGTACGATAGTTGACACCCAATGGCAGACATTCTAAAACATCCGGAGACTTTGGATCGCCCCGTGATCACCCGATCCCACCGTGGTGATCACTTGCTACTCACGCTCGATCGCACGGCTCCGCCGCTCGGGGAGGTTTGGCTATGGCGTTTATCGATCCCGCCGCGCTCTCGGCTCGTGCCCAGGTTAAGGGTGTGGATGTGTTTCTCACCGTGGAGGATATGGCGGCGATCTACTGCCTGAAACCCGCCACGATCACGTGGAAGTGCCGCCAGGGCATTTTTCACCCGCTCCCCGCACGGAAGTACCCCTACCGGTGGCGGAAGTCTGACGTGGAGAAAGACATTGCCACGCAGCAAGATGACCGCTACGCGAAACATGGTTTCGCCACCAAGAAATATCAGCCAGGAAAAGCGAAGCCCGCCAAGGCCAAGCCCGCCAAAGCGAGCCCGCGGCGGAAATCCCCCGCGGCGTAAGGCACGCCATGGGACGCCGCTTTGTGGATATGCGAACGATCCAGCGGCGAATGCAATTTCGTGACGATCGCGTAAATCGAGCTGTGCGAAAGGATCGCGCTATGACCGATCGAGCCGCCGCCCTGGCCCCGCTCCCCACCGCCCCCGCTGTGACGGCGGAAGAGGCAGAGATCATTCGGGCCACGATTGCCAAAGACGCCACCCCCGAAGAGCTCAAGCTGTTTTTCTACGATTGCGCTCGCCAGGGCATCCACCCGCTGGATCGCTTGATCCACTTCACCAAGCGAAGCGGGAAATATGCCCCCGTCACGAGTATTGATTTCCTACGTACGCGGGCGGCAGAGTCCAACGAATGTGCAGGGATCGATGAGCCCGTATTCACGGGCACCGTGAAGAGCCCGAGCTTTGCGGCCACGGTCACGGTGTATCGGCTCGTGCAGGGGCAACGGTATCCGTTTACGGCCACGGCTCGGTGGAGTGAATACGTGCCCGATCAAGCGTTCATGTGGCAAAAGATGCCGCACACCATGTTGGGCAAGTGTGCGGAAGCCCTGGCTCTCCGCAAAGCCTTTCCCAAGCAATTAACAGGGCTCTACGTGAATGAGGAAATGGAGCAAGCCGCTCCGAAAGAGCACGCGGCTCCTAAAGTTTCGCGGGCACCGGCACCCCCTGATCGGGGTGGCGTGGTAGGGGCATCTACCGCCGCGGTGCCCGCGGAAGTCTCCCCGCCAGTACCCGAAGCGTGGGCTCCGTTCTTAACCGATCCGCTCCCGCACCCGCCGATCCGCGGGCATATCGTGGAAGGGCGGCGATCGAAGGGCGGCACCAAGATTACGGCGGTGCTCGATACGGGTGAGCAAGTGGTGACACTCGATCCCGAGATCGGCGCACAAGTGATCTCACTCAAAGCGGCCCATGCCCTTGTGGAGATTACCGCCAAGATCACGGGCGTGGGCACCGAGATCCAAACGATCACGGAAGTAGACGATCCGCCGTTTTAATCTATGGCGATCCAGCAATCGTTTTGGGGCATGGATGCGGATGGCGTGGTCGCTAATAGCGGCTCGCGGCTCGTGTATTTCCTGTTATGCCATTTCAAAACCCTCTCGCTCGTGAAGATTGGCTTTACCAATCGACCGATCCAGCGGCGGTTTTCCAAATTGGAATGCGGCAACCCGTGCTTTGAATTACTCGGCACGATCACGGTGAAAGACGGCAAGGACGATCGGGAGCTCCACGAGCGGTTTAAGCGGTGGCATTACAAAAAAGAGTGGTTTTCCGCCACCCCCGAGCTCTTGGCTTCGATTACGGAATTAATCGAGCAAGCCAAAGAGCCCGTGATTACCTTGCGGCTAGCGTCCTATCGGCCTGGGGATGATGTGTTTTCCACATGGGGGTGCCCCAAGTGCAGCCATTACTTATCCGCCGTGTGGAAAATCATTCTCTTTGGCCAAACGCTCGCCCATGCCACATGCCCGCGGTGTGATTGTCGGATGCGGCTCGTGATTGAAGTGTGCGAGTAAGAGGGGGCGAAAGTCCAATTTCCACAGGGCTGTGGAAATCCCCGTAACTGTTGCAAAAAGAAAAAAGAAAGAAAGAAAAGAAAGAACCAAAGAAAAGAAAGAAAGAAAAAAGAAATCTAGAGATAGCCGATTTGTCCATGTCTCTTCGTTGCGCCTTTGCTATTAGTCACAACAAGCAATTGGATGGATCAGAGAGAAATTTTCCAATGGAAGATTTTGAGCAATTCAGAGCGGCCTATCCACAGGCGAAACGGGAAGCCGGCACGAGAGCCCGAGCGGCCTTTGAGGCGGCCTTACAGAAAGCCCCGCTCGCCACGCTCCTGGCCGCTCTCGAGCAGCACAAGCGGTCTGAGCAATGGGAGATCCCCCGCTATATTCCGGCCATGACGTATTGGCTCCTCGGGGAGCACTGGACACGCACACTCAGAGAAGCGGCCCCACCAGAGCCAATTACCCCCATGGGGCTCTCTCCCGCGGATCAAGCCCAACGGTGGCGGAGTCTTTCCCCCCAAGAGCAATTACGGCGGATGGGGTATACCAAGCCCGAGCCCCCACGGTGCCCGCGGTGCGGCTCGTATGCGTGGGTGTATAAAGCCGATCGCCAGGTGTGTGCGGATTGTGGAACGTAAAAGGGAGCCCATGAGATTACTGATCGCTGTATTACTGCTCGCCACCGTGGGATGTGACTTGAACGTCTACCCCGCCGCCACCCCCACGGCTCCCACGAGCACCCCGATCACGGTGAGTAATACCAACACGAATACGAATACCGCCAGCACCGATCGATCCGATACGGGGCCCGCCCCGAGCTCGAGCGGTGGGGAGAGCCCCACGGGTGCGGTACTCCCGCTTCCCGCCTATGGGGAGCCCGTGACCCGCGACATAGCCGCCGCCCATCCGGGATTACTCGCCAATAGCTGCCAGGAAACAAGCGGGGAGAGTGCATGGCGGTTTTTAGACTTGGTAATCGCCACGCTCCAAGCCCGCGATCCCAGATGGGGTTATTTGTGTAAGCAAGCGGGGTGCAGTACCTATGCGCGGGATGTGGTGGCGTATCGGGCGAGTACGGGGAATACCGGCATTTGGATCGTGGACGTGATCGGCAACCATTGCAGTAATGGCACCACGGATCCGCCGCCCGCCGTGCGGTGGGGCGTTTTACCCTTTGAAACCGAAAGACCGTGGGCGGGATCGCGGAAATGAAACCGTATTACTCCGATGAGGGGATCACGATCTATCTCGGGGATTGTCGGGATGTGCTCCCCACACTCGGGCCCGTGGATCATGTGATTACGGATCCGCCCTACGAGCAGGAAGCCCACACGCTAAGCCGCCGCACGAAGATTGATGGTGGTGGGGATGTGTACGGGGGTGTGACGAGCCGCCCCTTAGATTTCGAGCCGATTACCGATGAGCTCCGCGATTACATCGGCCACGCGATCACACGGATCGTGCAACGGTGGGCTTTAGTGTTTTGCCAAGTGGAAGCGGTGGCAAAGTGGCGGGATGCTTTAGTCAATGGCGGGCTCAATTACCGCCGCACGTGTGCCTGGATCAAACGGGATGCACAACCACAATTATCAGGGGATCGCCCTGGCATGGGCTATGAGTCGATCGTCTGTGCTCACCAGCAGGGGCGATCGCGGTGGAATGGCGGCGGGAAGCGGGGTGTGTATCAAAGCATGCGGGCATCCACGATCGAAGGTGGGCCCGCTCTCCATATGACCGAAAAGCCCGAGCCGCTCATGATGGCCCTGGTGGCCGATTTCACCGATGTGGGGGATCTCATCGCGGATCCGTTCATGGGCTCGGGCACCACATTAGTGGCGGCTCAACGACTCGGGCGGCACGCGATCGGGATTGAACGGGAAGAGCGGTATTGCGAAATTACCGCCCGCCGCTTACAGCAAATGGGGCTCCCCTTGTATGTATAGGGCCAAACTCCCCCGCCCCACCGTGGAGCTCATCCGCTCCATGCAGCAGGTGGGCGAATTACTCGATGCCGCCGCGGTGCGGATGCACCCCGAAATGGCGCATGCCGCCCAATTTCGCGTGTGTGCGGCCACGTGCTACCAAGCCGCCCACCGGATCCAAGAGCTCGCCACGCTCGTGGAAGAGATCGCCCCCTGCGTGGATCCGAAAAAGACACCACGGAAGCGGAAATAGAGGGCATATGGCCGAAGCCTTAATAAAATCAGGGGTCTTTCGTAGCGTGGTGACGTTTGAATCCGATCGGGGTGAGCCGGTGTGCGTCCGGGCGGAGATCGTTGAATCTGACCCGAGCGAAGCCGCACGCAAGGCCGTATTTCGGGCACTTCCTGAGAGCTCGAAACTGAAATGGGAAAGCATCGTGGTGGTGATTACGCGGATCCCATGAGCAACGATCGGGAAGCGTGGGCGCAATTAGCCGCTCGGCTCAAAGCGGAAGAGCACGGGGAAGCCCCCGCCGCCAAGCGGCAGAAGTACCACGCGATCGCCATACACGTGGATGGCTACCGCTTTGACAGCAAGCGGGAAGCCGCCCGCTACCACGAGCTCAAGCTCATGCTCGGGGCGGGCCTGATCGCGGACTTGGAAGTCCACCCCATCTTCCCGCTCATGGTGCCCGAGCTCTTCCAGGAGGGCCCGCTCACGCTTCACACGATCGGGAGATATACCGCGGATTTCCGGTATCTCGATGGCCGCTCGGGGGCGGTGGTGGTGGAAGATGTGAAGAGTAAGCCCACCCGCACGGAAGCCTACCAATTACGGAAAAAGATCGTGGAAGCCAACCACGGGATCACGATCGTGGAGATTGACTAGCCATGAGCACATATGACGACGAACCAGATGATTTCTTTCCCGATGAGGATGAGGGCTATTGCGAGCACTGCGGTGGTGAGGGCTGGATTCTAACGTGTTGCGATGATATCTGCCATGGGCTTGGCTACTGTATGCACGGCGACGGGATGGAAATGTGCGAGTGCAACGATAGTTGCGAACCCCCATCGAATGCACCACGAGAGTGGAAATGGATACCACCACGAAAGATCGAATAGCCATGCAGCGTATTGCCTATGTACTAATTGCGCTCGCTCTCGTGGTGATGGTGGCGTGTGCGATCGAAGGGCGGATCGATGTGGGCACCACCCCGCGGAGCCCATGCCCACAAGGGGAGCCGTGACGGTGAAACGTGATCGGGCGACGATAGCGGCTCAGGCATTTCTACTGTATCGGGTGTGTGAATGTGGCGGATGGATAACCGATCACACCGATAAATCAGTGGAACATCTAAAACTAGATTTATGGATCCCTGATGTGTTCGGAATGCCCAAAGTAAAGTGCAAACGATTTCGGCCCGTGCGGTTTATCGTGAAGCGAGTAAAGCCCTAATGCAGTTTTGCGCCGAGCGGGGATGTGGGGAGCTCGTGGCCCGTGGGCGATGCCCGCGGCACGTGGATACTACCCATTCCGTCAAGGGCACCTTTCGCCAGCGGGGCTATACGGCACGGTGGGATCGGCGGGCTCGAGACTTCCGCAAGCGGTACCCCCTATGCGGCATGCGGCCTAATGGGCAATTACCCGTAATGAGCCAATGCTATGACGAGCACCGCTCTACCCCCGCCACGCAAGTGGATCACGTGGTTCCACATAACGGGGATCCCCTACTCATGTGGGATGAACTGAGTAATTGGCAATCGCTCTGTAATCCGTGCCATATGCGAAAGACTCGGAGCGGTTTGTAATGCGGTGCCCACATTGCGGGGAAGATCGCCAGGTGGAACGTACCGATCGCCACTCGATCTACAGCATAGGGCAAAGCCCGTTGTATGTGTGGTTCTGCAACGTGTGTGGTCGGGAGTACATCGCTCCACCATGGGATGATGTGGGATCACATAGGGTGATCCCGTGGGGCGATCCCAAGCGCGTGGGGCGATCCTAGGGTGATGTGGGTTAACCCTGGGGGGGTATGGGGAAGTCTTTGTGAATTTCACGGCGGGGC
>Ga0065712_10068260_pt1 | contig 12364 bp, 10 predicted proteins | sample MisRhiReplicate1_FD_59099 | JGI IMG/M metagenome (GOLD analysis project Ga0065712, IMG submission 59099) | Miscanthus rhizosphere microbial communities from Kellogg Biological Station, MSU, sample Rhizosphere Soil Replicate 1: eDNA_1 v3... | ecosystem: Host-associated > Plants > Roots >...
CCCCCAGCCGTTAAAGGCGGCGAAGCGGGCAGCGGCGCGAATCTTGGCCGCGCGGGTATGGGCGGATGCGATCTGCTGGTGGTGCTCGGCAGAGAGGGGTCCTGCCGACTGTGCGGTTTGTGCGGGCGAAAGGGCGATGCTCACGGAGTCCCCCGGATGCAAAAGAATGCAACGAACGGGGAACTCTACCCCTTGGGGAGCGAGAAGCAAGGACGTGAGCCGCTGCAACCGGCTCTGGGAGCGGCTACGAAGGGTTTTCTGTCGCCGGGGGAGGGACCACTGGCGGAGTTACAACCGGCAAAGCGACTCGTGCGGTTGTTCCCAGCGGCATTCCGGCCGCGGCAGCGAGGCGGTCGATGGAAAGGAGCTCTCGCTGGAGGATTTTCAGGATTGTCTGTAGGAAGACGACCACCATGGGACCGACGACGATGCCGATGGGGCCGAGAGCCTGGACCCCCCCCAGCACGCTGAGCAAGGCCAGGAGCGGATGCAGATTAGACTGCCCGTGCAGGACCATCGGCTTGATGAAGTTGTCCACGGTGGAGATGACCCCCGCGCCGTAGACTGCCAGCATGATGGCGGCTCCCGGCCGGCCTTCCACGAAATAGAGGTAGAGGCAAACGGGGACCCAGACCGTGGCGGCGCCGGTGAACGGGACCATCGCCAGCACCATCGTCAGGAGCATGAGCAGCGCTACGGCATTCTGCAGGCCGGCGAAGTAGAACCCGACGCCGGCGAGCAAGCCTTGCACAACGGCGGAGAGGAGCGTGGCGGTGACGACCGCCCGGCAGACGCGGACAAATTCCTCCACGAGCTCACGGACGTATTTTTCCTCCAGCGGCGAAAGACGGACGACGGCGTTTACCATGGTTTCTCCTTCCGCCAGGAAGAAGAACAGCGAGGCCAGCGTGATGACGATTCCCAGCAGCGTCTTGCCGACGATGGCGAGCGTATCGCCGCCGAGCGAAAGGAGGGGGGAGCCGGCGGAGGAAGTCACCCGCTTGAGCACCCCCTCGAGCTGCTCGTCGCTGGGATTGGCAATCTCCTTCAGCCAGCCCTTGAGCGAGCCGCCGAGATATGCCCGGCGGTACTGCCGGAATTCCAGGTCGACATCACGGATGGCATCGTCCTGCTCGAGAGTCTGTGACTCTTTGGTCGCGAGACTTTGCAGCGCGGCTCGGAGGGCTACTTCGGAGGGTGCTTCGACTCCTTGAATTTCGGCGACAGCTTTGGAGAGACGATCGAGCCGGCGGAGCAGGATGTTGACGTCCTGGCGGGAAACTTGCGGGATTGAGCCCAGGCTTTGCTGCTCGCGCCAATGATTCAGGGTAGCGTCAAATTGATGCAGGTCGACCTTGTCGGGGATGTCGAGCTCAAACTTCTGCCGAAGTCCTTTGGCCTTGCCGGCCACGTCGGTCGCCTGCACTCGCTCGATGACGCTGATGCTCTGCAGGGCCGCCATCGTCACCACCAGCCCGGCCGGCGCGAGCACCATCAGCAAGACCAGGAACGTGGTAACCCCCGCCGCCACATACCTGTTTTTCCAGAATTTATCAAACGCCCAGCGATAGAGCGGCTGAAAGACCACTCCGAGCAGCGCCGCCATGAACAGCGGCAGCAGGAAGACCGCCATCACCTGGTAGAAGAGGACCACGATGACGATCAGGATGCCGATCAGAACGGCAAACGACACCAGCCGCGACATAATCCGCTCCGGGCGAGTGAAACGTTTCCACCGCAGAAAGTGTAACGATTTATGCCGTCTGTGGTTCGTTCACCATGTTACGCATTTTTCCCTCGCAATCAAGCCGCGTCACGATCTAAGCCCCGACTTGGATTTGAGCGCGGCCCGACTGATAATGCTCCCTTCACCCAACCATGCCGGACAACGCCATGATGCTACGCCCATATTCTCCCGCTCTTGCCATCCTGTTCACCGTTGCGACATGTTTGGGGGCGTTCACCAAGGTCGAAGCCGCCCCGGGTTACCATCCCGAGGTCAAAGTCTCGGCAGCCACGCGGATCGACTGGGTGTTTGCCCTCTCCAATCAGAGTCCGGCCGAGCCGCCTGCCGACTGGCTGGCTGGCTACGACTCAACGGCCCAAACTTATGAGTCTTACGTTCCCAAAAGCGTAAAGAAGGAGGAGTCGCCAGGACTGATTTTGTTCATTTCGCCCAGCGACCGTTCCAGCGGGCTCGAATCATTCCGCAAGGTTTGCGATGACCAGAAGCTGATCTTCGCGAGCCCGCATGGCGCCGGCAACAATACCGACACGCGCAAGCGGGTTCGTATCATCCTGGACGTCTTGGATGTTCTGCGGCGGGAATACCGGGTCGATCCGGATCGCACCTATATTGCGGGCTTCTCCGGTGGCGGCCGCATTGCCTGCGCTATTGGCTATTCGCTGCCGGAGTATTTTGGCGGCGTGATTCCCATTTGCGCGGCAGGCGACTTGCGTGAAGAGTCCTGGCTGCGGCAGCGTGTCATTGATCGCCTGAGCGTCGCCCACGTGACTGGGGAAACCGATTTCAATCGGGGCGAGGTCGAGCGATTCCGCGGACCGATGCTGGCGGCCGTGGGAGTGCGCAGCAAAGTATGGGTCGCGCCCAAGACCGGCCATGCGATTCCGGCCACTGCACTTCTGACGGATGCGGTCGAATGGCTGGATGCTGGCCTTCCGGCCCGTCGCAAGTTGGCCAAGGACTTTCCTGCCAGCCGGCGGGCATCGTCGGCCGACGCGCCGACCCGTGACGAGCTGGCGAAACTGCTGCTGGCCGAAGGGAAACTGCGGCTCGCGACTAAAGCCAAAACCTACTCGGGCCTGATGCAGGTCAAGGGCGTACTGGAACGCTGGCCTGACCTGGCGGCAGCGCAAGAGGCCAAAGACATTCTGGTGAAATACGAGCAGGGGACCGACCGGGGCTGGGAGCAGGAAGACATCGCCCAGCAGCGAAAGTTTCTGATCGCCCGTGCGAAAGCCCTTACTGACTATGCGACCGGCCCCTTGCCGCAGCAGTACGCTGGCCAGCGCCCAGACATGGTGCAAGGGGCAATCAAGCTCTGGAACATGGTGATTGAGGACGGCCAGGACAAGGCCGCCGTGGAAGAGGGTCGCAAGCGACTGGAAGAGCTACAGAAGCTGGCGGATGGGGCCGAAAAATGAGCCTTGCGGCCCAAAGCTTTTCGCCCATGAAGTTAGCGTGCGGAGCCTGGTGATCGCGGTCAGGTTAGTGTGCTTGGCGCTCGGTTTTCTTGTCGCAAGAATCGAATATCTAAGACGGCATGCGCTCTTTCATGCAGATGACGGTTGTCGTCGCACGGACGAAGTGACACACCTGTTACGATTCGTCGGCACATCTGCCGGTATCATTTGAGCGGAATGATTCGACCGTATTGAACAGCCGAGAATTCTTGCCAAGGAGTTAGCCGATGCGACGCACCCACTTCATCCTTCTAAACATGACTCTCTTAGTTGGCGCAATAATTGTTGCCAGTGTCGGTACGGCCGAACCGGAAAAAGCCGACCGATGGGAAGGGACTTACCTGAAATACGACCGATATGATACCCATCGGCAAGGCCAGTTCGGCGAGGCCCTCGCAATCACGATCAGCAAACACGACAACAAATATCGCTTGAGCGCTCCGTACGACAGTTGGACTTTTACGGAAGTGGAAAGGGGCGTGTTGTCCGATGGCAAGGGTGGACTTGGCAAGATTTACCTGGGCTCCGCCATGTTCGCAGACGGAAAGAGAGTGACGGTTCTGCGGGCCGAATTCTGCTACGAACAGTTCATTTTGTATGGCGATACGAGGTAATCGCCCACATTCATCCTAGACTTTGCCGGGCACCACATCGCCTGGTTGATAGCCGTCACACCGTTCAACTGGCCGAGGCGGATACTTTCGGTAATCGGCATGAGTGGCGTACAGCGCACCGCCACGGTTGCCGCCGCTCCAACAGATGCTGACGGCGATACTGACGGACGCTACCTTGGTGTCATCTTGGATGGCCAGGCGGAACGAAGGTCACGGAAGCTTCTTCGTTGCTACTGGCGGTAACGGACACGCTCGGGCCAATCTCGGATTGCACCGCTACGTGTTCGGTTACCCTTGACGGCGGAGTAGTAGAAGTTAGGTGCAGTCGCTCCAAAGCGTCACCAAGGTCGCCTGCAGTTGTTTCGCTTCCAGCGACCGGATCACGAAATTCGGTTGCCAGGCCCTTGAAGAGTTGCATCCCGATGTGATGGCCAAGCTGCCGGTAGGACTCGACTTGGGCGGGGTCGAAAAACTGATCGGAGGTTGGTTCGTGTGGGAATGACCTATTTCGCATACGATATTGTTGGAGTTCAACCGGCTCATCGCCGTCCATCGACGGTTTGACATAGACGAGCAACCCGCGCATCCCGTCAGGATAAAGGATCCGCGCCAACAAGAAGTGCTTATTCGATTTCGGCAAACTTCGGTCATCCTGGGTGAGCCGCAGCGATTCCGCTTGAATCCCGTCCACCCATTCATTGCCATTGGAAGTCAGTGGCAGGATGCGGATGCCGTCATGGACTCGGGCATCGCGTAACACACGAGCCAAGTCGTCAAAGCAATGGTCCGGGTCCTGGCCAGCATCGACAGCAATCACAACCCGACAGCGGCGGCGGAGCAGCGCAATCATACCTAGGTTTTCGCAATGTCCTCCATCGGCAACGAAGCAGTACTGGCGGTTTTCCGGCTTTTCCCGCAGTTCCGCGAGCAAAGGCAAAACGGAGGGGCGAGTACGAGGCTTGCCTCGTCTCGGATTCGGGAGCCATTGTCCCAGCCGTAGGTTCAAAGCGAACATGAGAAATGCAATAAACGGGTTATGGACTTGGCCCGGACTTACAGCTCCGCCCGAGACAGCAACTGCTTCGGCAAGGTCAATATGGTTCAACTCACCTCGAATTGACCCTTCGTAAGCCTTCGTATCGAGATAGCCTGTCGCCTGTGAGCCGCAATAGCGCTTGGAAAACAGGAAGCTATCGACCCATGTCGCACAAGGCTCGTCATCCTCCGGCAAGTCTAACCAGCGATTGCGAGTCGGGGTTGCAACTTGGGGCGGGGAATTCTGGTTGGCGGGCGAATTGGCGGCTTCGTCGTGACTGAGCTGGCGTTGGAACCAGCCGACACTTGCCAGAATCAAGTGGTAGGGAGCCCCCAAATCTGTGGTATTGAGTTCAGAAATTGGAACGCTGGGTGACTTGCCAGCTTTCGGAACGACAAGGATCCGAGCCAGTCGGTTAAGATAATACCCGTGCATCGATGTTGCGTTCAGATCAACCCATGCCCCGAAGAATACAAACGAACCGAGGGCGGCGAAGAAGATGAACAGCCTTCGCCATTGGTCAGCTTCGATGCACACTGTCCTCCGAATGGCGGACCGGGAGCGGAAGATGGTCGGATAACGCTCCTCAAGCAGCACACGGTTGAGAACTTTGTATTGGTAAGGTTCAACGTGTGCAGGGTCGAGCATAGCACTTTGGAACCACTTGGCGAAATCTTTCGATTGTGGCTTCACGGGAGCCTCATTCCCCGCGGAATCGGCGAAGTTGGTCTTTACCTTAGTATTCGGGTCGGCGAGATATCTAAAGAGTTCCGAGCTCGTCAACAAACTACGGTCGATCGTCTCGCAAAGTTCATCGGCATTAAGGTTCTGTTCCAGCTTGGCTTGCCTGTAAACAGCAGCGCTGTTACTTACGTCGCCGAGGTAGGTCCCCGCAATCCGGTAGGCGCGTCCCAAATAATGTCCGGGCCAGAAGGACAAATACTCATCGGATTTCTTGAAAGCCTTTTCGGCCTGATTGCGCCTTTCGATGGAATTCGCCAGATTGGTCGCTTGCTCAGAAAGTGGGCTGGGCAACAACTTGGACGGAAGTGACTTAACCGTGCCAGTTGAATTCCCAACTTGAGCCGCATCCCGAGATCCAGTCGCGTCTGGCTCCGAAGTCCGAAGGGATTGAAATTTAGCTCCCATCAGGGCGCTAAGTGCGTGTAAGTCATCCGTATCGTGCCGGAGAAATGTCCGATTGGGGGCGTCGCTAAACCCCGAGATGTTTTCTCGACCCAGTGTTCCCACAATGGCAACTGGAATCCCGACCAACATGCCTGTGGTCACGACTACGAAGGTCACTCGTTCCAGCTGATTTTTGGGCTGGATTCCACTCTGGATCAGCCGTTTCGGCTGCAAGAGGGGAAGCAAACTGCCCATCACTAAGCCCAGGATTGACCCCCACCAGGTCCGACTGACCGTGAGTGAATCTCCTGCCCAGTTTGGCAACCCGATGTCTCCATTTCCAAGTAGCAGGGCAATCCCCAACACGAACGAAGCGGCCATGGCGCGCAGCAGCCATCGCGCCACAATACCTGGTGCTTCAGCACCACGTCGATAGAAGGAGAGTACCCAGGCAAGAAGCCAACCTCCAGAGGCAAATAGAAATGGCCAGAAGGCCGCGTAAATGTCTTGGTGCAAATCCAACAACTCCACTTCATCCCTGAATCAGTGTGTATCAAAGCTCCGCCAGACAAATGCCACGAAGGCCGCGGCCGCCACCAGCGCGGAAAAAATGGCGAGATTGACGAACACCAATCCAATCAAATATTTATTCGCCAGTTCCCAAGCGCTGAGCAAGTAATTTCCCCCGTAAATGAACCGCAATACATATGGCAATTGGCGGTTTCCGGGGTCCTCGCGCAGCGGAAAGTTGTCTCGCGTTTGGATCGCTTGTTCTCTGACGACAGCAGAGCTAAGAAATGCTCCCAAGTAGCCGCCCCCAGAGACTGTTGAGAGGTAATCGATCCACCGCCACATTCCCTTTGCGTTCAACGCCTGAATGAACCCGGTCGAGAAGCAGGCACTGCGGACGCCGCCGCCCGACAACGACAGACCTACGAGGTTATCCTCGACTTCTGTGGGCAAATTGACCTTTTCACGGCGTTTCTCAATGTCTTGGATTTCATCATCACGTACTTTCGAAAACGAAACTGTTTGGGGACTTTCCATAAACGAGCCTCCACTTCTTGGCGGCACAAGGAAGGGCAAGACAACCCGAGCACTACGGGCACATTTTCCTGGCTGGTCAATGCCATTCAATGGCCTAATTAGGCCAGATGCCATCGATTTATTTCGAGGCGTTGAGAACCAGTGCAAGAAGTTCGGTGCGTGAGTGCACCCCCAGCGTTCGAAAGATGGCTTGAACGTGATGATGGACAGTGTGAAAACTCCTGCCGGTCCGCTCGGCAACCGCGTTTTCATCGCATCCGGCGATCAGCAAATCGAACACTTCCCGCTGAACTGGCGTCAGATTTACCAAGGGTAGGCCAGAAATTGGCTTGCCGAGGGTTTTCTTTCGGCTCTCGGTCTCCTCGTTAGACTCGTAACAATGTTCGGAAGGCGAAGGTGACAGAAACAGCCGAACCTCCCCAAGGCGGATGATTGACTTGGGTAACAGCGGTTGCCGAACAACTCGGACATCGTCCACGAAGGTGCCGTTCTTGCTTTTCAGGTCTTCCAGAAGCAAGCCGCCGTGGTTGCTAACGCCGATACGTGCATGGCGGCGGGAGATTGACGGTTCCCGGATTACCAAGTCGCAGCTCTTGTCTCGGCCAATAACATGACTGCCATTTGTCAATTCGTAAGGTTCAACTCCAACCACACGCTCAATGGTGACTAGCCACACTGCCATTTCCCCCCTCTCTGACGGCTCGGTAGCGAATTTCTAAGTGGCATTCTCTACCTAATAAGTCGCAAACTGCGCTCAAAACCGGGCCGGAATTCTGAAAAGAATTCTGGCCTGCGCTTAAACGATTACAGGATAAGCACTTTCGCTTTGCTTGTCGCGGCAGGAGTTGCCTCCTTTACCGCTTTACCGCGTGAGAATCGCGACTTTCCGCATCTGCGCTCGGGACATGGCCTATTTAGGCCATTGATTCCTGAACGGCAGGAGCGAAAATCAGCCACGAACTCAACCCGTTCATTTTCAGGAGCCAAGAATGATCAGAAGCCGCCTCAACGAGTGTTGGAGCATCAAGAATGCCACGTAGCCTAGGACTGGGACTTGTCGGCATTTCTCAAAGCCTGACTTCATGAACCGGAGCTTACCTCATGGCAATCAAGTCCAAGAAAATCGATCCGGCACTAATGCGCGTCATCCAAGACTTTGAAGAGGAGGGGACGGCTGGCCTGGTGCGCCATGTCAATGCACTCGGTCTGGCTCACATCGATTTGACCCAAAAGCCGGCGAGCGCGGTCGTTTTCCTGCATTGTTCCCATGCTGCGGACTTTTCTGACGCCAAGAAGTCTGGCATCGTGATCAATCAGGCCAGAGGCGAGATTCGGACCGGAATCGTCCCCGTTTCTGAAATTGAGTCGTTGGCTGATGATCCGAAGGTGAAGAGGATCATCGCTAGCCGGAGGCTGAGCCCACGGTTGGACTTGGCAGCCGTCAAGGTCCGATTGCCAGCGTTCCGTATCTCCAGTCGCCTGACGGGTAAGTCCGTTGTGGTAGGGATTGTGGACACGGGAATCGATTCAACGCATCCAGATTTCCAGGGGCGGATCAATCGCATTTGGGACCAAACGGCTAGCGGCCCTGGAGTGGCTGAGGGTACCTATGGAATGGAATTGACAGGCAATTCGCTGAGTGCGTGCAAAGACGAGGACGGGCACGGCACTCACGTCGCCGGGATCGCCGGAGGTGCCGGTGCGAAGTTCAAGGGTGTTGCCCCCAAGGCAACCTATGTCATCGTCAAAACCGACTTTCAGGATGCCCATATCGCTGACGGAATCCGTTACGTATTTCGGGTCGCTGGCGAGCTTGGTTTGCCCGCCGTGGTGAATCTCAGCCTGGGGGGCCATTCCGATGCTCACGACGGCACCGACTCCTTGAGCATGACCATCGACCAGGAAACGAGAGCCGGCCGCATCGTATGCTGCGCGGCGGGCAATGAAGGAAATGACAATATTCACGCTCAAGTGGCGCTGGGACCGGCCAGCCAAACTGTTCGGTTTCAAATTCCGCAGAATTCAGTCGGGCAAGCCGAGTTAAATGGTTGGTACCCTGGCACCGACAAATTGGAGATCGCCGTGCGGCGGCCTGGTCCCGGAGGACTCGTCACACCATTCCAAAAAATTTCTACCTCCGGGCAATTCAGTCACCTTTATAATCTTGGCGATGCTCGCGTTCGCATCCAGACTCCTGGTCCAGACCCCGACAACGGAGATCACAACTTCCGAGTCGTCATTCGTAACAAGAATTCCTCGGTGAAAGCGCCCTCGGGGATCTGGCAGTTGCTGATCAAGAACAATTCTGGATTCACAGGTGCTTTACATATTTGGACGCTGGATGACGAGAGTTCTCCACAAGTGGTCTTTAGCGGCAACAGCGCTACAGACTCGCATAAAATTGGCTCGCCGGGAGCTTCAAAACAAGCAGTGACCGTGGCTGCATTTACGACGCGCGTTAAGTGGAAGGACAAAAATGGGGCTATCCGGGAAGTTGGCCTCACGCTGGATACCATTGCTGACTTCAGTAGCGAAGGACCGCTTCGCGACGGCACCAAAAAGCCGGACGTAACGGCTCCAGGTGCAATGATTGTGTCGTGTCTTTCCAAAGACTCAGCGCCTGAGGACGAAGACTGCATTAACGACAAGTATCTCGTCGAAGCGGGAACAAGCATGGCGTGCCCCTTCACCAGCGGAATCGTCGCTTTGCTGCTTGAGCGCAACCCCGCCCTGGAACCGCCGGCAATTAAGGCACTGCTCAAGGCTAACAGCAAAATTCCGGGAGCAGCCGCGGGAGCTTTTGACCCCAAATGGGGATTTGGTCTGATCGACGTGAAAAACTTGTAACTCGAATCTGGAGGATCCGCTCGGCAACATTCCGCTCCTTCGGAACCAACGCTAGAATCGGGTTGGGAACAGTGTCGAAGGAGCGGGCTTATGGACTACAGCAAGATTGATGCTTCGCTGAACGAAGCCTTGTCGGAACGTCCGGGCGAGAGCCAGTTGTTGGTTTTTATTCACACGAACCGGGATTTGAATCAAGAGGAGGAAGGCGAGCTGAAATCTTTGGGGGTCACTGGAGATGTTCAGCAACGGATACTTACCGCCACGCTGTCGCCAACAAAGGTTGACGAGCTAAGTCACAAGCCTTGGATTCGATCCATCAAGCTGTCCCAAAAGCTGCGGCCACTGGGGAACGATTAGCTACCGGCGCCAGCTAATTGCACACGGTGGATTCAGGACGGGTCGCAGCAACCGTCTGCCACGGAACGGCCGTTCTAGCGGTTACCCTCCCCCACGAATCGCTTGAAAGTTGGCAGCGGCAGCTGACGCAATAAGTAGACATGAATCCGCAGACACTCCACAGTTACGGATACGAGCTGCTCTCAACGTTGCGACCACGAGGGGCGCAACCACTTCCACGGACTGCCCCCGGTGCATTCGTTCTGTTAACTTCAAATCTGTTTCCCTTATTCACCTTTAACACGATCTCATGCAAGTCTCGGGACACGACCTTGTCGGCGTTCGCCGACAGGGAAAAAACATTGTCGGCGCTCTCCCTGAAGCGAAGCAAGTCGAAGTCTGGACGAAGGCCACGTCCGGAATCGTGAAGTATGGTTTCGTCCTGGAATACCGGGATCTGGAACCGCCACGCACCGGTATTTTTGACGGCTGCGGCATTGTTATTGACCCCGACGTTATGTTTGAGATGCAGTGCTTTGTGCTGCTCCATCTTTTTGGGCATAGCGTGCAGTGGGTCGCGCCCGAAATCGAGCACCAGCTTGACGCTTTGCAAAACACCTCGGACAAAGCCAGGTTTATGCAGGTGCTGCACGATTATGAATTCGAAGCGGCCAGGTTTGGCTTGCAACTTCTGCATGAAGTGGGGATCCGCGATCTGGATGGCTGGTACAGCGATTTCGTGGCGACCGACTGGAGATACGTCGAGCGATATTACCTGGAGGGGAGCATCCCTCCCTGGGAGACCTGTGTGACTCGCGACGCGCCGCTGATCGAGGCCGCGAAAATCCCGTCGCTGCGCCAGCGCAAGGTAGAAGTGCGATTTGCGTTTTAGCCTCGGGCCTGAATCTCGCCGAACCTGATTCTCAATGGCGCAACTTCTTACGCTGCAACCAGTTGACAACGCCCCGCCAGCGGGTTATTAAGATCATCGGCCACTGGACGAATACCTGCTTATCGTTTGCGAGAGTCCATCGCATAAGAGAAAAACATAGTGGCTCCAGCCGCAAACCGCGGCACAGAAAGGTAGCGGCGCGCTTATGATCTTCGGCAAAATGTGGGCGGCGTTTCGGGCCCAGATGAACAAGCTGGCGAACTTCTTTTGGACGGCAGACCCGATTGCCCAGATGCAGTACGAATACGACTCCGCCGTCGCCCAATTGCAGGAGGGGCGCAAAGGGCTGGAGCAGTACCGGGCCTTTGTCGAGCGAGTCACGCGGCAAGTCCAAGTCGGGACGAAGCACGCCTCCGATCTGGAGGCAAAAATCAAAGCCTACTTGCAGGCCGGCGACCGCGAAACGGCGGCCAAATTCGCCATGGAGCTGCAAAAGGCCAAAGCCGAGCTGGCGGAGAACCAAGAACAGCTCAAGATGCACGAGGATTCTTACAACAACAATCTGACCAAGATCAAGCACGCCACTGGCAAGCTGGCCAAGGTCCGCGAGAAGATTGCCAAGTACGACGCCGAGCTCAAGATGAGCAAGGCTGAAGCGGAACTGGCGAAGCTCGCTCAGTCCTTTAACTTCGACGTGACCACCGACTTCGGCCAGATCGAACAAGTGATTCAGGACAAAGTTGGCCTCAACCGGGCCAAGGTCCGGGTCGCTGCCGATCTTTCCAGCGAAGGGGTCACGGACATCAAACGGGAACAAGCGGTCGAGACGGCGATGGCCGACCAGGCCCTCCGCCAATTTGAGGTCGACATGGGACTCGTCACTCCCGAGACCGCCGGCGTGCAGGAAGCGGCCAAGGAGCTGGGCCCGGCGAAGGAAGCGGTCAAGGCCTGAGCGAGACATTGCTAAGCGCTGGCACTGAAGAATCCCGCAGGCTCCCCATGCCCGAACCGGCGACTCCTCCTTCCGCTCCTCCCCTCCCAACGTGGTATCCCGCCTGGGCGAAAGAAATGGCGGAGATGTATTTCTCCGGCACGATCTGCATGTTCGTGCTGCATGGCAACGTCCATGATCTGGTACGCTGCCAGGGAGCCGATAAAGACACCTTCGTGAACCTGAGTGATTTTCTCGCCACGCAGTTGTTTGGCTCCTGGGATGTCGTACTGGGGTGCGACCTGGGCCGCGGCCTGCGGCCGATTGCG
>Ga0065712_10068261_pt1 | contig 12362 bp, 24 predicted proteins | sample MisRhiReplicate1_FD_59099 | JGI IMG/M metagenome (GOLD analysis project Ga0065712, IMG submission 59099) | Miscanthus rhizosphere microbial communities from Kellogg Biological Station, MSU, sample Rhizosphere Soil Replicate 1: eDNA_1 v3... | ecosystem: Host-associated > Plants > Roots >...
GCGATGGCGACCAGCCGCCGATATACGCGTCATTGAATTGCTGTGCCGCCGGGCGCGGGTCGTCCTTGCTCAAAAATCCCGGGATAAACCCCAGCGTCTCGCGCGTCGCGGCCGGGTGCCGCATCCGCCATACCGGGCTCCGCGTGTCGCGCATTTCCGTTATCCCAGGCGGGCGAGGGCGTCAATCAACACGCTCAAGGCGGCGCGCAGAGCATCGACAGATTTATCCCCACCCCACAAATCACAGACTGTTTCTGCCTCTGACGACATGAGGGCCGCCGCCTCCGCAACCGCCCGCAGAGCCGCGAGTTCTTCGTTGCTGGGGATGGGCGCTGAGTCTGGTTTTGGAACCGGATCGCCAGCAACAAAAGCATGTGCTGCGTTCCACAGCCACTCCTTGTGCCTATCGTCGCCGTGCTGAATTTCGGTCACGAATGCAGCCAGCTTGTGTCGCCAATCCGACGCGCCTTCCCTCATAGCAACAAGCGCCGAACCCTCGCGGCCATATTTCTCTGCGTCCATGAGGCTCCTCCGTCGCAGGGGAAGCGCGGCATGGCGGCGGGGCTGGCCGCCTCTGCGGGGGCATGCAGTTTAGGGAAACGGGTATACCCGTTTCCCTCGGCCGCGCTTCCGGCGCTAGAATAGAATATTTTCTGAGCCACGCCATACTGCAATCCGCAGGGGCTTGACGGGCTATGCGCGCTGCGGTTTTATCGCGACAACCGGGCGGCCCTGCCGCCTTACAGGCCCTGTAGGCTGGCGCGTCGATCCGGGTGAGCACCCCGTACAGATGTAGACCGATCCAGCCGCCGCCCCCGCTGTGAAGCGCAGTCGGTTGCCAACCAAAGAAAGGACCTCGGCTCTGAAACTACGAGGCATGTATTAAACGACATTCATACATATTGGTTTGTTGACGGGAGCGGAATTCAGCGGCCGGCTTGCCGACCCGCCCGCCCCGGCACGGTTCGGGGCTAACCGTTATCAGCCCGGGGTTCCGCAGGAGGGGGCATAGAGTTGCGTCCGCAGTGCGCCCCAGCTTGGCAGAAGAAGCCTCCGACGCTTCGGCGGCTTGCCCGCCCAGAAGGCTACTCACCGCTAACAACGAGCTATAGTGGATGTTAGGTTTATACAAAGCCACAAACGTAACCCGAAGGATAAAAAGAGTTACGGCTTACAGAGGAATAGCTAAGCATTAGCTTAACCGAGAATGTGTAGTTCTTTAAGACGCGCGCGCGCGAGGCGCGCTCGAGCATAGCTAACGGGAGCATAGCAATGGCAGGCAGCGTCAATATGCAGATCCTCGTCGGCAATCTCGGCAAGGATCCGGAAATCAAGACGTTTGACAATGGCGAGCGCGTCGCGAATTTCACGGTGGCGACGTCGCAGGTATGGCGCGATAAATTTACCGGCGAACGGAAAGAGCGCACGCAGTGGCACAATATCGCCGTGCACACCCAGCCGCTCGTCGATATCGTCGAAAAATACGCCCGCAAAGGAAATAAAATATATATCCAGGGCCAGACCGAAAAGCGCAAATATACCGATCGTAACGGCGTCGAGCGCGAAACCGCCGAGGTCGTGCTGCGCCCCTATAACGGCGAAATTACCCTGTTAGGCACCCCTGCGGCCGGCGGGACGCAGCGGGAGGGTTCCGCTGGGGCTGCACCCTCCCGCGCCCCCGCTAACCACGATTTAGACGACGAGATCCCGTTCTAGAGCGCGAGAGCAGAATGACACCGCGTCGCGATTACCGCATAGCGTACACCATCAGGCGAAACACCTATCTGCGCCTGCAGATGCTGCCGCGACGCGGTTTCTGGAAGCGCCGATGAGCGCTCAAAACACGCCAAACATGAAAGCGTGGCTCGCCGGCTACAAAGCGGGGCGGTACGACGGCGTCCGGATCGTCGGTAAAATGCTGGTCAACGCCGCGCCGCTGCGCCACGGCGAGACAATGACACTGGAAGAAATCGGACGTCACGTCCTCGGAAGCGCCGAGCAGCTAGCCGATCTCCCGGATTTTGATGATAGTACCGAACCGGATCCAGCCGCCGACGGGAACCCAGCCCATGCAAAATGTGTTGCCGTTACCGCCAAAATCGGTTAGTGCGGTAAAAGCTGGTATCGTCGCCACCTGGACAACCGACGATATCCGCGAACGCCTCCGCACCGCCGCCCGCACCATCCAACGCCTGCCGCTTCCGCGGCACGGCAAACCCGCAGCCATGCACGCCGGATGGCCCGAAGTCGTGCAAGACTGGATGGCCTATGGCTGGCAAGACGCCCGCGCCCCGCGCATAGTCCCGTCCGCCGCGCAAATCTCGCAGCTTGATGAAACCTTGGGTTGGCTCCACTGGCTCACCCGCGACCAACGCATGATCCTGTGGGCCCGCGCCCAGGGCTGGACCTGGCGGCAGATCGAAAGCCTCGACGACCATACCCGCCCCGGCGGCAAACGCGGGCGGCGGGAGCAGACCCTGCGCGGGGTGTGCTCCGACGCCGAAGCCAGAATATTGTCGAAGCTCAACGGAACGCCGCCGCGCATGGTGCTGCATGCTGAGCAATAAGGTGCGCAAGGTCAGAGACGCCGCGCTAGACAGCATCAAGGCAATAGAAAAACACCCGGAACTGGTCACAATCCTGCAAGACGCGGCAGAACAGGGCGCTTACAACGTGCTCGACCTGTTGGCCAGATTGGCAAATATGGAAAAGGACGAGGATCTTACCGAGGCGCTAACGCTGCGCTAGCGCGCCCACTTCCACATGGTCGCCAGCCCAATAAAAATAGTCAGAAACCAAACAAACGGAAACATCTCGGGGGCCGCAAGCGCCGCCAATACCCCAAAAATAACAACAGGAATAAACCACATATCGCACCTCCAAATCTCAAAAGCAAACGGAGTTCAATTCAGCCTCAAGAAAAGCCAGGTTTTTCAAATCCAGATTTGCTCCACGCCATCACGCTCCCGCCTCTCGCATCTGCTTCGCCACATCCTCAAGCAAAGTCGGTAACACCGCCGCCACCGCCGGGGCAGCCTGACACGAAAAGCCGGAACCCTTGGCGCCGCCAATCACTATGACTATCGCCGCCTCACAACCCGCTTGTTCGCGCACATAAGTGCAAAGGTCGTCATACTTGCCAGGTCCCGAAGCCATCACACATCCTCCAACCCAGCCGCAACCAACCTACCGCGCAGCTCAAAATTGCGCTCGATCAGATCCAGCACCGCCTCGACATACGAAGGAACCGGGTTCCGCCCGTGTATCCAATGATTGACCGCCATGTGGTGGACACCCAATAACCGCGCAAAATCACGCTGGCCCAGATCGAGCGCCGCCAACGACGCGCGCAATTCAGGGCCGGTCACGACAATGCCCCCACCTTTGATGCCACCCGCAACAACAACCACAGCATGCCCGTCCCGGCCGGGACAATGACCGCAATCAACGCCCCAAGCTGCCACTGCAGCAGCTGAAGACGATGCTCTATCCGATTAAACCGATCGTCTTCGCCGCGCATCCGGTACGTCCCGGGCCGATCCGTCTCTGCCTTGATCGTCACGCGCAGCTCCCCGTCCCGGGTGACGTTATGTTCATCGCGCTTGTTCCTTTCCCTTGGTAGCAATACGCAGCAATGTCGCAACGTCACCCGCCACAGCGTCCGGGATTGCGTTCTGACCAGATATCCAACGCCGCAAGGTGCGCGCGTTGACACCCAACGCCGCAGCCAGCGACGTCTGCCAGCGAGCGCCATACAAGCGCTCGCCGATCACAGATAGTTCGGTGGAGGTCATGCCGCTAACTGAACCGCGCGATCGTCCGCGCGGATGATTGCGCACATCGAATGCGTGCCAAACGGCTTGAACTGTTCAACACCCTCGTAAACCTGCAGACCACGCTTCACGATATCGCCGCGGATCTTCACGGTTACCGTCTTCGCCGTGCGCGCCAGGATCAGAAATGCGTAAATGCAATTATGATCACCAATCGACCGCGTCGCGTACCGCACGCCTACTTGAAACTTGCTCATGTGCTGCGCTCCCTCAATGAACGTGATAAGAAACATTCGCCACGCCCGCGTCCCAGCACACCCGGCAATCGGCGCACTTGTTACCCTGCGCCGCCGACGGACAACGCCAGCCCAAACCGCTCGAGGTGTCGTGAACCGTCGACGTCGTCGGCCAGGCCGTCGGTGCCGAGCCGTCAATCATCGTGGCGCTCAACCGGATCGTGAGATTCTCGGGAATGCTGCCGCCGTCGCGCACGAAATCACGAACCAGCTTCGCTTCACGGGTCGGCAGCCAATGCCGCAGCCCCGGTGTCGCCCGCGCCACCGCACATATCTTCGCCAAGTGCTCGCGACTCTGCAGGTCGCCGCTGTCGTGCCACCGGTGAAACGGCGGCAAATCGCCCTTCGCATGCGCAGCATTCAACAGCCGAACCATCGCCTCAACCCAGAGCAAATTCTCAATGCCGGCAAGCCGCGTCGCCTGCGCTTTCTTGACGTCGCGGAAGATGTAATTGCCGCGCAGCGCGTAACACTTGCTGCAGGTCGAGCCCGCAACAGTCGCCAACTTGCTGCCGGTAATACAAGCCTGAGCCGGTATCCCGTAACTTGTGCCCGGCATCTTGCTGGGGTAGCCAATCGTGCCCGCAATCTCACGCGCCGCCTTAATCGTCATCATCTCGGGTCGTTCCCGTTCTCGACGGCCGGGCCCATCGCCCTTGCCTCATGAACCTAACTTAGTATCACCCCGTGATACTTGCAAGAGATAAATCTAGGGTAGGGAGAAAAAATGTCAGGTGCGGACAAAATCCCTGACACCAAGCCGCGACGACGACCTATTGCCCGACACGGCGGACGCGGTGTCGCCCTCTATACGCCAGAAATCGAGAGGCAAATCCTCTCCGGTATCGCAGCCGGACAAACCCTCGCAGCCCTATGCAGAGCCAACCCACATCTGCCAAAGCCTCCCGCTATTCGAGAATGGGTGATCTACGATAAGCCGGCGGGAATAGCCGAACGTTACGCGCACGCGCGCAGGCTGGGCTATGAGGCAATGGCTGACGAGCTGTTCACGATCGCTGATGACACAAGCCAGATTGCAGCCAATCCCGAGATATCAGGCGCGCTCGTCGCGCAGCAGCGGCTGGCGGTCGACGCTCGCAAGTGGTTTCTGTCCAAGGTGTTACCGCAGCGCTTCGGAGATCGCGTTACGGTGGTTGGCGATCCGGATGCGCCAATCGTGACGCGGATCGAGCTGGTGCCAGTGCAGCCTCGGCAGCTCGGGGGCAAGGTGATAGAACACGAGGGCAACGACACTTCGGACGAATAGCCCATTCATCGGAGGTCTAGGGATACTGCGGGTCTTACGTTAGGTTTAAGATCCTATCCATACCTAACCCCACTTATGTGACGGCGGATCGGCCCTCGGCCTCGCCCAAATCGACCCACCCCCCCCGGTCACCCATCACGGATGGGGCCCCCCGCCGCGGGGCCACCGCCCGGGCCCCCACTCCTGCTCTGTCTGCGCTACACGGCCGCCAATTTTTTTTGGAATTGGCGGCTTATTCGCTTCGGACTAGGCGGATACGGATATTTCTGGCTGGCGCGCGGCATTCTGGGCAGCGTTGGGTTTTGAGTTGGGCGGCGAGCATGACGAGGGTTACGTCGAAGGGCATTTTTTCGAGCCAATGGTGATTGCAGAGTGTGCAGCTGAGGTCGATTGGGGTCCAGTGAGGGGGCTGCATTTTGCACACCTTATATATAGGGCGTCCTGGCGGCGGCCTTATTTTCCCAGAACCTGAGGGTTTCCGCCATGCCTGGCAGTTTCGATCTCGACATCTACCGAGGCGACACGGGTCGGTGGAGTTTTCTGTTGTGGAAGGATCAAGCCAAGACGGACGCGGTGGATTTGGCGGGGGCGGTGGCGCGGGCGCAGGTGAGGGCGGGTATGGGCGGCGCGGTGCTGGTGGATCTGGCGTGCAGCGTGACGCCGCCGAATCGGATAGACGTAGTCCTCTCGGCGGCGACGAGCGCGGGCTTGGCGCCGGTACGGGGGTATTGGGACCTCGAAATCACCTACGCGGACGGGAATGTGTCGACGGTATTGGCGGGACGGGCGTGTGTGGTAGCTGACGTGACGCGGAGTGCGGCGTGACGGACGTAGTGCTGACGCAGCCGGCGGCGATTGATGTCATTGTCGCGCCGGCGTGGGTTGTGGATGTTATTGACAACGTGGGGTTTCCGGGTCCGCCTGGTCCGAAGGGCGATCCTGGCGAGACGGGTGCGGCGGTGGTGGGTCCGGCTGGTCCCAAGGGGGACCCGGGTGAAACGGGTCCGGTGGGACCGGCGGGTGCTGACGGGGCGCCGGGGCCTGCTGGTCCGCCTGGAGCGACGGGCGCGCAGGGAGCGACTGGGCCTGCCGGTGCGGATTCGACGGTGCCGGGCCCGCAGGGTGTCAAGGGAGACACCGGCGCCACCGGGCCGACGGGAGCGACGGGTCCGGCGGGTGCGGGCAGTGTGACGAACATAGCGACGGGTACCGGGTTGACCGGCGGTCCGATCACGGCGACGGGCACGATATCGCTGGCGAACACGGTTGTGACCCCAGGCGCCTACACCAACGCGAACATCACGGTTGATCAGCAAGGCAGACTGACGAGCGCGGCGAACGGTGCCGCGGCGGGTTCGGTTAGTCTCACGGCGGGGACTGGGCTGACGGCGAGTCCGGCGACGATCACCGGGACTGGCAGCATTAGCCTGACGACGCCGGTGTCGGTCGCCAACGGCGGCACGGGCGTGGTGACGTTGACGCAGTTTGGGGTGTTGACCGGCAACGTGACGTCGCCGGTTGCGCTGGTTTCGCCCGGTACTGCGGGCACGATATTGGGGAGCAACGGACCGGCGGCGGCAGTGACGTTCCGCACGTTGACCGGGCTGCTCGACACAATGGTGGGCGGCGGCGCGAGCGGGCAGATCATACAGCGCACCACGAGCGCGGTTTGGCAGGCGCTGGGGCCGGGTGCGTCGGGACAGTTCCTTCAGGCCAACGGCGCCGGCGCCAATTTGAGTTGGGGTAATGCGCTGCCCTCGGCGGGCGGCACTTTGACCGGCACGCTGACGATTCAGAACAGCACCCTGCCGGAGCTGCGGCTGTCCAACCCGACTGTGGCGGTTGGCGCGGGCAGGTTGTGGAACCACACTGTCGACGGCAGCGGCAACTACCTGATCCGGATGAACACCGCTGCGGCCGGGGACTTTTCGACGAGCCTGCAGGCGGTTACGCTTGATCCTTCCGCTCGGATGAGCCTGGTCGCGGTCGCTGATCCGCTTTATCTCACGGCCCCCGCCGGGACCAACGCGCGCATCCGCTATGCCGTGAGCGGCGGCACGACGGCGTTCAAGGCGGGGGTCGACACGGTCGGCTATTACAGCGTGTTCGACGACGTCAACGCATTGACCCGGCTGCGCATTGACGGCAGCGGCAATTGCTCGAACACCACCGGGACGTGGGCGGCGATCAGCGACGCCGCCCTGAAGACCGACATTGCCGACTACACGCAGGGCCTGGCGTCGCTGCTGCAGCTTCAGCCGCGGACGTTCCACTACACGTTCCAGCCTGAGGACGAGCATTTTGGGCTGGTGGCGCAGGAGGTTGAGCCGTTTTTTCCTGAGGTCGTCGGCGAGGTTGAGGGCGGCGCCGATGGCGAGAGCGAGACGGTGAAGACCGTCGATCCGGGGATGCTGATTTACGCCTGCATCAACGCGATCAAGGAGTTGAAGGCGGAAGTCGACGCCTTGAAGGCGGCGGCGGCGGCGGCGCCGTGATGATGGCGCTGCTGATTTCGGTGGCGGTGATGGTGGTTTATATGACGGGCCCCACCGCGCCGTATGTCGGGGCGGCGGTCGTGCTGGCGTTTCCGAGCATGGAGCGGTGTCAGGCGGCGCTGGCGACGGTGCTGCTGCAGCCGACCGTTTCGGCGGCGTTTTGCGTTGACACGTCCCGGATTTTGAAAGGCTAGGCGTTTGACCTTCAGCCCGCAGCCGACCCGCCAGGACATGATCGAGGCGATCAAGGCGTGTCTAAGCCTGGCGCGGACCTTGACGCATCTTAACCAGCACATTCCGGCGTTGAAGGCCTTGTTGCACGGGCTCGAGCATGGCGACCGGTTTGTCGGTGGGCAGCGCGACTGATGGATGACCACCTGGCGGTATTGCGCGAGCGCGCCGAATACCTCGATTTGCGGATTGTCGCGAAGGAAACGCTCGGCTGGGAGGTCGACTGGGACCGGCGCGAGCTGGCGGCCTTGCAGTGGGCGATCGGCGAGTTGGAGGCGGCGGGATGAGCCTCGTTGGCCTCATATTGCTGGTGGTGCTGCTGTTTTTGTTGGTCGGGACGCTGCCGACCTGGCCGTATGCGGCGGGCTGGGGTTACGGCCCGAGCGGGCTGTTGGTCGTGGTATTGGTGATTGTGCTGATTTTGGTGCTGTTTGGGAGGCTTTGATGCCTCGGCCGTGCAAGGGTTTCCGGCGGCGGGACTGCTACTACGATCCCGAGGAATTCTGGCTGAAGAACCAAGATGTCTACGCCAATTACGACTTGGCGTTCTGCGACTGGCTCGGCCAGGTGCAGCGGGGCGTAATCCCGCCGGCGTGTTTCAAGTGCGGCTTTCATCACGATCGGGAGGCTGAAATGCCGTCAGTCAGTAAGAAACAGGCGCGCACCATGCGGGCCGCGGCGCACGATCCGAAATTTGCCAAGAAGGTCGGCATTCCGACGTCGGTGGCGAAGGATTTTGTCGACGCCGACATGAAGAAAAAGGCCCGCAAAGGCCCGCGGCACCGTTGCTGGCTCTTTGTCGCGGGGTTGGGGTTGGCGGCGGCTGGTCCTGCGTCGGCGCAGACGCTCTATCCGTGCAGTCAGACGGTCGGCACGGGGGCGGCGGCGGTGGGTTTCGGGTCGCGGGCGCCGCAGAAGTACCTCGAAATCTGCAACGCGCACGCCAGCAACACCTTGGGCATCAATCCGAGCGGCAGCCAGGCGGCGATCGGCTCGATCGGGACGCGGACGCTGGCGCCGGGGGCGTGCTGGGCGTGGAATTTGTCGCCGCCGCCGAATGACATATCGATCATCGGCAGCGCGGCGTCCACGACGACGGCCTGCCAGTTTCAGTGACGCTCGGGGTCGTCAACTTCGCCGGCTATTTCGCCCAGCGTTCGCATGTCATCGGCGGTTAGGCGCGAGAAAATACGCCGCCATTCTTCCGGGTGTTTGCGGGCATTTATGAGCAGGGATCGCGCCGCCTCGCGAAGTTCCTCGGAATAGTCTATATGCGGGGTGCTCATTCCCGTTATCCCAGGCGGGCGAGGGCGTCCTGTAATCGCTCTCGTGAATAAGTGACTTTATGAGTTGCGCCGCTCACTTCCAGTAACTCGCGCGCCGCCTCCACAACCGCCCGCATCGCCTTGAGTTCATCGTTGCTGGGGATGCGCTCGCCGATTTCGTCCCAGTAACCGTCATTTACCATGTAATCAGGCTGTAATCTCCAAGGATATGATTTGTGCTTAGTGCGCTGAAACGCTCTCCATACTCCGGCGACGCGCACCCAAAACCAGCCCGGCTCGCGTTGCTCAGCCATCACCTCGCTCTCCGCTTCGGTATTACCGACCAGCGCATTCCGTCTTTGCTCTTCCATACAACAATCTCATGGGAGATTTCCCCAGCTTTCTTTAGGTACAACAATGCCGCGTCCCGGTTATCAAACACGTTTGGCGGCTCGCGTTGCTCAGCCATCACCTCTCCCTCGCCAGGCACATCGGCGGCGCACCCAACAGCGCCCTCGCAGCATGACGTGATCCCGGTGCCGCCGCATATCCAGCACGGAGACCCAGCCGAATGTACCCGGCGCCCTGGCAATCTTGGCACTTCATGAAGCCCTCCGTGCGGCCGCCCGAGCAGTTTCGCTGGGAGGCAGCGTGAAACCGCGAACCAAGGCGGGGCTGATTGAGCTGCCGCAAAAGCTGGTGCCGGTGTTTTCCGGCGATGCGCTGTATCGCGGCGCGTATGGCGGCCGCGGCAGCGGCAAGACGCGCAATTTTGCGACGATGGCGGCGGTGCATGGGCTCAGGTGCGCGCAGCAGGGCCAAAACGGAGTGATTGTCTGCGGCCGCGAGTTTCAAAATTCGCTCGACGACAGCTCGATGGCCGAGGTCAAGGCGGCGATCGAGGTCGAGCCTTGGCTGCGGGCCAATTACGAGCTCGGCGAGAAGTACATCCGCACCCGCGACGGCAAGATCGATTTTGTCTTTGTCGGGCTCAGGCGCAACATCGAATCGGTGAAATCGACGGCGCGCATCCGGCTGCTGTGGGTCGACGAGGCCGAGCAGGTGTCGGAAATCGCCTGGATGAAGGCAATCCCGACGGTGCGCGAGGATGGCGCCGAGATTTGGGTGACGTGGAACCCCGAGCGGCGCGCCAGCGCGACGAACCGGCGGTTCCGCGAGAGTCCGCCCGAAAACAGCAAGATCATCGAGCTCAACTGGCGCGACAATCCGTGGTTTCCTGCGGTGCTGGAGCAGATCCGGCGCGAGGATCAGCAAAAACGGCCCGAGCAGTACGAACACATCTGGGAAGGCGCGTTCGCGACCGCGCATGCCGGCGCGTATTACGCGACGGCGCTCGCCGAGGCGCAGCGCGAAGGCCGCATCGGCAAGGTGGCGGCCGATCCGCTCTTGGCGGTGCGGGTCTATTGCGACATCGGCGGCACCGGGGCGACTGCAGATGCTTTTGCCGCCTGGGTTTGCCAGTTTGTCGGGCGCGAAATCCGGGTATTGGACTATTACGAAGCGGTCGGCCAGCCGTTGGGGGTGCATGTCGAGTGGCTGCGCGAGCACGGCTGGGGGAAGGCGGACCTTTATCTCCCACATGATGGAGGGACCTTTGATCGGGTCTACGACGTGAGTTTCGAGAGCGCGTTGCGCAGCGCCGGCTTCACCGTTGAGGTCATCCCAAACCAGGGCCGCGGCGCCGCGAAGGCGCGGATCGAGGCGGCGCGCCGGCTATTTCCGGCGATTTGGTTCAACGAGGCGACGACCGAGGCCGGCCGCGACGCGCTGGGCTGGTATCACGAGCGCAAATCGGATGACGTACGGGATGTCGGGCTCGGTCCTCAACACGATTGGGCTTCTCATGGGTCAGACGCATTTGGCTTGATGTGCGTGGCTTATGAGACGCCGCGCGGTCGGCCGAAGCCGATCAAGTATCCCGCGATGGGCTTCGTGGAAATTGTTCTTTCGTTCCTCGCGCTGGGTGCAATGGTCAATGGCTGACGCGCTGACGCAGCTCGCGCAATTGCTGGGATATGGTGGCATCGACCGAGCCGAACAAAGCCCTGCGGCCTATTTTGGCAATCTGGCCCAGCTGCACGGTGGGGTGCCGCCGGACCAGGTAACCGGACCGCGGCAGCAGATATTTGGTCAGGCGTTCCAAGGACAGATCGGGCAGCCCATTTGGCCGGGGCGGCCGGTTGCGCGGTCGGAGACGGCGACGATGGGGGTGGACTCGCCGCTGACTTATCCGACTGTGCCTCAGGCGGGGCATGTCATGGACCGGAGCCTGCCGCAGGACTTTGTCTGGAGCGATGCGCCGCCGTCTCATTATTACTTCCCGGATTCGCGCCCGCATCCATCGCCGCAGCCGCGCGATCCCTGGGCCATGCTGCGGACTGCGCCGATCAATCAGATGTTCGCGCGCCGCGTTCCGGGGCTGTACTAGGCGGTTGTTTGACCCGCTTGACGAGCGCAGCGACGTGCTTGGCGTGAGCCAGGAACATCTTGATCACTTCGTCCATAACGGTCGCGGGCGGTTGGCTTTCGCCGGCGGCCCAGCGCTGGACGGTGCGCTGGTTGATGCCGAGGGCGCGCCCCAGCGGCGACTGCCATTGCGGGCCGAACAAGACGGCACCAAGTTCGTTGAACAATTCGCCGTCAATGTGTTGGCTCATTCGCCTTCTCGTTATTGGTCGACGACACGATCAAATCAGCGCTGGTCTTTGACGTGGGGCATGGGTTGTTTACCCAGACGAACAAAAGTGCTGCTGCAATGAGCCTGCGCATCCCGGAGCTTTCCGAAGGCGGCTCGGCCTATGCCGAACCCGTGACGGCGGTTGTGTCGTAGTTCTAGACAGATGGCAAGGATTAAAAATGAGTAGTCAGGCAGATGCGGCGAAGTTCGGCGAGCTGGTCGAACGCGTCGAGAGGCTGGAGGCCGAGGTGGCCGAATTGCGCGAGGCGCGCGAGGGCAAGGATTTCTCCGAGGAAGTGCTCGGCAAGCCGGCCGATCCGCAGGCCCGCCGCGAGAC
>Ga0065712_10068262_pt1 | contig 12355 bp, 19 predicted proteins | sample MisRhiReplicate1_FD_59099 | JGI IMG/M metagenome (GOLD analysis project Ga0065712, IMG submission 59099) | Miscanthus rhizosphere microbial communities from Kellogg Biological Station, MSU, sample Rhizosphere Soil Replicate 1: eDNA_1 v3... | ecosystem: Host-associated > Plants > Roots >...
GGAAATCTTGTTGAAGAAGTTAACAAGGTATTTGGTAAGTATGGAACGTTTACAATCGAATCTGCTGAATTCTCGTTAATGATGCAGAGGCTCGAAGGAATTAAGCCTGAGTTGTTTGCGTTTACGTGGATGAATGAATCAACTTTTAAGTTGTATTCAGAACCAAATCGCAATGAAAAGCGCAATCCAGAAGACTCGTTTGATAAGTATGATGTTGGACCATTACAGATGAACGTTGCTCAGTTGAAGGCCAATATTGACAATAAGTTCATCTCAATAAAGGGTCTTGAATTGGCAAAGATTATCGGAACAAAAGGACCACTGTTTAATGGAGATCCTATTCAAAACAGTCAGTGTGCGTCTCGGTTCTTATTGAGAATTGGACGTGGTGAAATTGTTGCCAACAAGCAAGGTAAGTCTGTGGTTCTGTTTCCAAAGGCCATAACAAATTGGAACACCTTATCGATGGATGAGCAGGATATTCGTAGGGCGGTCGCATACACTGGACCAGATGCTCGTCCGTTTCGTTTGGACAGTTGGTTGAAGTTCGGTCTAATGTACAAAAAGTTTTTTGAGGAGTTCCAAAATACATAAGATTCCAAATACAATTTGACTTCGGAATCCAAAATTTGTTACGATACTTTTATGGAAACAAAGTATTGTAATCGTTGTGAAAAGGACGTTCCGACTTCAGACTTCACTAAATCCAAGAATCGGTATGATGGTCTTCAGGTCTATTGTAGTGAATGTATGCGACTCTATCGAAGAGAGCATTATTCAAATAATAAACAACAATACAAAGATCGAAATTTGAAGACAAGTTTACGATTACGTCAAATAGTTGTAGACTTGAAAAATAGTGGAAGTTGTAAGGATTGTGGGATTAAATATCCCAACGAGCCGTGGTTATTTGAATTTGACCACAGAAGTTCCAAAACAAAGATTAATTGTATTGGGAGGATTTGTGATGATGGAAGTGAAACTAAACTATTGTCAGAATTGAAAAAATGTGACTTAGTTTGTTTAATCTGTCATCGACGAAGGACGGCTAAAAAGTTTCACTGGAAAGAGAATAGATACGCGGGTAAGGTACTATAGGAATGTACACAGGCTTCCAAACCCTGATATCTTGCGAGTTCGAATCTTGCTACCCGTGCCAGTTTGAGTGGATGACTCTTTTGGGGTCTTAATAAGGACAGTGCAGGGATGGTGATTACAAAACTGTCGTTAGTTCTGACATGACCTACCACAAAAAGGGTAACTATCGCTCCCTGTGTTCTAAATGCAATATTTTCATATTGGAGATAAAACCCAATGGAATACAATCAAAAAGTAGATGCGACAAAAGAAGTACAAGCTTTAATTGAAAAAGCTGCTAAGGCAGCGGATTCTAACGATGCTTTGAAGTTTTCTCAGGCGGCGCAAAATGCTGCTAATGCAATGGAACGTATAGAACTTTTAGTTCGAGAGAAAACTTAAAGGGCCACGCAAAGTGACCCTAGTTCCACCGAGTAATTTCGGATCGCAGATAAGGATCACCTCTTTTCTGAGAAGATTATTTTGTCGTGTAGAGCGTTCATGTTAGTAACCTCCTTGACAAAATACATTATATCAGTTATACTGGTCCTAGATCAAGATTTGGAGACATTGGGCATTGGCAAGCCCAGCTTTCTCGAAAATAGTAGCCGTTAATTCGGTTTGAGGGTTCGATTCCTTCTGTCTCCGCCACTTTTCAAGTAGCCAACTGTGCGAGGCAATGTCTAAGAACATGGTAGAACACGACACAGGTTCCCTATCTGACTTAGGCTCTTGATCAACATTGGGCCGTGGAGAGGGGCCATGCGCGCAACGACCAGTTCGACTCTGGTACGGTCCACCAAAGCACAGGGAGAAAAGGTTCGAATCCTTAGTTCGTGAGGCGAATACTAGGAGATACTTCACGAGGTTAGTTTACTGGAAAAACACCCTGCTCGATATTATGTACAAGCAATGTAAGTTGAAAAGAGTTGATAGCGAAACTTTCCACACTGCTTGGATTCCAGCGGAGTTGGCGGTTAAAGGAAAGATAATTCAATTCAAACATCCTAACGGATTCTGGCATGAGAAGATGCCAATGTTTGAAGTTGTGTCAGCAGGGTTTATTGGAGCAAGCGGTGAATTAGTCAGGGAAATGGAACGCGACTACTTGCATCAACGAAAAGCGTCGGATATTTAATGGATTGTTGGCTGAGTGGTTTAAGGCGCACGTCTTGAAAACGTGAGGGGTATAAAAGCCTCCGTGGGTTCGAATCCCACACTTTCCTCCAGTTATGAATGAAGAAAACGAAGAGTTTGGTGAGAGGCTCGCGGAATCAGCAAAGGAAGCAACGCGAGAAGCTTTTCTAAAAGCCCGCGAACTCATGGGGGATGAAGGAATTTTGATTGTGGAAAACAATCAGTTAATGAGATTATTCTCTGACGATTCATTCACGGTATTAAGAAAGATTGTGTAGTTATTGCTCATGTGGGGGCACGGTCGAGTAGTTTTCGCGGATTACTGACAGACGGAAGGTTCGAATCCTTCGTGAGCAGCCAAGATGGGACGCGGCGTGGTTCGACTCCACGGGTTTCCACCAATACTCAGATCGGACACTCATTTGTGAAACTAAAGTAACTCAATACGTCTTTAGTAGCCGAAGGGTTGAATGAGTTGGCGAACACTATTTATGGAAGTCAAGCTCTCGTGGGAGAGCGGTCCCCGCGATACCGAGTGACGCAGTTCAAATCTGCACCGCGTTAAAAGGGACACGTACGGCCCGCCAGCGGAATAGTTCAATCTGGTAGAACACTCGTCTTTAACAGAGGTCATAACGTGATTACACTTATTCTTTGCTTACAGCTATTGACTTTCTTTACTGTGTGTTATCTTATATGGCTTATTTCTAGGGTAACTAATCGAATCGGGTTTTTGAATACTTTGCGGTTAACCAGTATTTCAGAAAGTGGTGCAAGATTGGAAGCGGGAGCAGCACAAGTTGCTCAAGATTTGTCAGATGCACATGCACGAGCGGATGCTATAGAACAAGGTAATTATGGAGAGGCGGCAGACGCAGCGAGTCAGCAAACTCATAAAGAAAAACTGATTAATCACAATCCCAAAGTTTAAGGAAGAGTGGCCGAGTGGTAAGGCAGCAGCTTGGAACGCTGTAAGGGTTAATAGCCCTCGTGGGTTCGATCCCCACTTCTTCCTCCAGTTTGCCCGTTTGTGATGTTGAAAGTTTGTGTGATAGTGGAAGGAACGCCACGAAGAAACAAATGAGTAAATAAGAACACGGCGTTAGTAGCGCGGAAGGGGTTCAAGTCCTCTCGCGGGCACCAAAGTTGGCCTGTCCTTGTGACGTGTGGGTTCGAATCCCACCTTCCGATGTCGTATACGCATTCGGTAGTGACGGAAGTGGTAGACGTGGGCCAGTTAAAATATGGTAGGTTGGCCGAGTGGTTTAAGGCACTTGTTTGCTAAACAAGCGGGGAATAAACGCCCCCACAGGTTCGAATCCTGTACCTACTGCCAGAATGAAAAAGAATGAAAGATCCTCATCATTTTTCCTATTAGCTTTATTTACGATAGTAACCGTGATTATTATTGGAACACGATTACTCGTAATGTGGCTAACTTGTTCTTAAGTGCCTCTAGCTGAGACGGATACAGCAATGGCTTGAAACCCCATGTAGTTCGGTTCGATTCCGAAGTGGCACACCAATTTAAGTCGCTATAGTGTAATGTAAGCACACGCCAAATCCCAGGCGCAAGAGAACGCGAAAGCGTGAAGTAGCTCAGGTTGAAATCCTGATGGCGGCTCCAAGTTACGGACTTCTAGCTCATTGGCAGAGCGGCTGTTTGAAGCACAGCGCGTACTCCGTTCGATTCGGAGGTTGTCCACCAAATTTGCCAAGAGATAGTTCTTAAAACGCTTTAGTTCAAAGGCTAGAATGCCACGATAAACGTGGAGATGCAGGGTTCGATGTCCCGCAGACGGTGGTGAATGCTCACGTCAAATGAGAGGTAACGTTACTCGGTTGACACTTGACAACGCGATTAACAGCGTATGGGATAATCTGGTAGTCTCCCTCCCTCGGACGGAGGTGGTATTCGTTCAAATCGAATTACGCTGACCAATTTGACTGTCCTGACCAATTTTGGTATAATGGATAGATGCGGATAAACGGTAAGCATGCTTGTGGTGAATGTAATAAATCCGAACCTCAAGTTCAATTCCAAGAACGTATTGTAAACGGTCGTCGTTATAAACGTCATCTTTGTAAGGGCTGTTTTAACCACTACACGAATAAAATTCGTATTAGCACAGAGACGGGCCGCAAGTCCATTGAACGCAGACGCAAGCGAAGAAACGAAAAAGTTAAACTTCAGCGTCTTAATAATGAAGAAACTGAAAAGTTTATTTATTGGGATTCTAGGAATCGTGATAAAAAGTTAGGTTTGGATAATGATTTAACTAAGGAATTTATCAAAACTTTGATTTCTAAGCCCTGTTCTTACTGTAAGGGTACAACTGATCGAATGAGTATAGATCGGGTTGATAATTCTGTTGGGCATATTCAAACCAACGTTGTTGGATGTTGTATATCTTGTAATCTTCTGAGGGGCAATCTGCCTTATGAGGCATGGAAGTTGTTAGTCCCAGGTATTCGCAAAGCTAGAAAACTGGGATTGCTTGATGATTGGAAAGCAAGATATAAGTTTCAGGGTGTGGGCTAAGAGGCAAGCCACTCGTTTTGGAGACGAGCATATCATGGGATTTCGAGTATCCCTGCCCTGACCAAATTTAACAAGCTGTAGCGCAGCCTGGTAGCGTGCTCTCTTGGGGTGAGAGAAGTCGAGAGTTCAAATCTCTCCAGCTTGACCATTTTAACTAGGTGTAGCTCAAAGGCAAGAGCGTATGCTTTGGGAGCATAAGGCTGGGATTTCGAGATTCCCCACCTAGACCAATTGACAACCAACGATTTTCGTGGTATGATGTATCTATATTACGAAAGAGATACGGCTCGTCGGCGGTAAAACGCTGGAGGGCCATTAAGATTGAGGTGCCCTCAGAGATGAGTGAGGGTTAAATGGGCAGTCAAACCATAGGTAAAAGCCTCAATCGGATAACGGGGGCGGGAGATAACTTCAAGCGTCCCCGACCAAAATAACTATGAGTTCTGATTGGCGCGGTTACATTAAAGAGCAGTTTGAACTGGTGAAGGAATATCCTGCTGTTATGCGGTGTGCTTCATGGGAATGTTCAAACCGACCTTTAGGTGTCAATGTTCATAATCGTGGGAATGAGTTAGAATCACCCACATACGCTTGTGCAGATCATATTCGAGAAGATGGCGAGTGGTTTGTGAAAGAATGACTCCCCAAGCGTGGCTAACATTGGCGTTGGTTTGTATGGCTTTAATACAAGCCTTAGGTACTTGGCAAAACGCTAGAGAAGTAAAACACAGAAGGCGTGTTGCCGAAGATCAGCTTGCGCTGGACCGAGAAAAGTTCGAATACAAGAAACTGCATGAAAATAATCAGTCAGGGGACTTGGAAACAGAGAATGACGTGTCGCGGTTGCGCGACCGTGTTCGAGTTCAACTCGACGGACATTGAGTTTGAACAGGCTATGCAAGAGGATGAATCTTTTGCTTTCAGCTTTTACATCAATTGTCCTAGTTGCTCAAAGAAAATTATTTTAAGAAATCTTCCAGAACGAATTCAGAGCGAAGTTACGGAAGATTACGTCGGATAAGACTTGCGAAACTTGTAAAGTGTTTCGCATCCATGATATAATGTTTTCATGGATGTAAAGTATTGTTCTAAATGTGAAACAACATTACCCGTAAGTGAGTTTAACCGTAAGGGAAATGGTTATCAAGCTCCTTGTCGAAAGTGTTGGAGTACGCAAAATAAAGAGCGTTATAAAGCTAACAAGCGGTATTATGTTGATAAGGCGCGTGTAGCGAAAGACAAGCTTAGACGGTTAGTTAGGGATTTTAAGAACAGACCTTGCACCGATTGCAATGTGCTCTATCCGCAGTATGTAATGGATTTAGATCATTTACGTGATAAGAGCTTTACAATATCTACTGAATGGTGGAAACGAGGTATCCACGTCTTAAGACGTGAATTAGAAAAATGCGAAGTAGTTTGTTCGAATTGCCATAGAGAACGAACACAACAAAGATTATGCGCGGATAGTTTAATGGATAAAATATAGCCCTGCGAAGGCTAAGAAGTGATGGGTTCGAGTCCCTCTCCGCGTTCCATTTTAGCATCTGAGAAATTTCTAGCTAGAGTTTCAAAGAACGATGCGGCTCGTGTTCCATGTCTCTGTCTTCGAAACAGGTGTATGTGGCGGACACTTGAGGTTCAACTCCTCCACGGGCTTCCAAATTATGTGTGTTGTAGATATTGACGAATGTGACTGTGATTGCCACAACAGCGAATGGGAAGTGATGCACATGTTTCCTTGCTGTGTATGGTGTGATGAATGTCATAAACGCATCACCATTGCGGCCAGTCATTTTCACGAACACTTTGACGAAGATTTGCGACAATAGTGCTAAAGGAAACACACCACGCTTCCAACGTGGTATTGGGATTTCGAAATTCCCTTGTCGCTCCAATTTATCGGTGAGTAGCCCAGCGGCTGGAACTGGAAAGTAACAAACTTGTGTGGAACTGATGTAACGTTCTCAGGAAAGCATAACAGAGTTGCTTGAAGATATTCCGGTTAGCATTTGCTAACGAGAGGCACCGCCCGTTAAAGGCGGCAAGTCGGAGGTTCGAATCCTGCCCTCATCGACCAAATTTATGCACGACGGATACAAATGTAATAATTGCGGGAAGATGCATTCGACAAGTCAGGATGCTGAGAGTTGTTGTTTACCTGAGTTGTACAACATTTGTGATTTTTGCGACGAAGAATTTTTTGATTCAGATTTGTGTCAAGAGCACGAAGAAGAACATAATCAACATTCGGGGGAATAGTGATAACGGGAGCACGGTAGTCTGGCAGACTTCTAGTAAGGGTTCGATTCCCTTTTCCTCCACCAATATGAGAATATTTGATACAATTGTTGAAATTAAAAACGCATTAATCGCTATTGCATACGGAGATCAGATTCTTGCCATTATTCCCGAATGTAAATGGTTAGAGAGGTTAATTTCTAAGCTACAGTGGGGAGAGTAACGGGGGATAGATGTTATTGGCGGCATGATGCGCTTGCACCGCATTCGTAAGGGTTCGAGTCCCTTATCCTCCACCAATTATGCTAGATAAGTTCAAGGTGAACTAGGCGGCTGTGGACCGCTGAGTGTGGGTTCGATTCCCTCGTCTAGTACCAAATTATGTACGACGCTTATCGATGTAGTTGCGGAAAACTTCATGGCACCGAACAAGATGCTAGAGAATGTTCGTGTTGCCTTATCGATTTTGTTGCAGTTTGTGAAGGCTGTGGTAAAGATTACTTCGATCAAGACGAAGCTGTTGAGTGTGAAGCCTCTCATTAGATTACTTTTTACCGCTTAGGTTAATGGTCCAAATTCTACCAGCAATCACGCAATAGCGTACTAGCATGGTGAAAGTCCAAATCCGAGATGCTGGCTTGCCAGTCTTGGAGGTACGTGGCGGTACACGGTTTGAAGTAGGTGCGATTGGCAATCAACTGCGCTTGCTTCATTAAGTTCGGGGATTAGATACTACCTATGGACAGTGAAAGTCTGTCGGCCCCATCAAGTCTGGAGCGACACCGCGAGAGTCTGCTCTGACGCCCCTCGCGGGGGCGATAAGTTGACAAACAGTGCGGACTGTGGCATATTAAGAATATGCCAAAACCGAACAATGTTGGAGTCGGAGTTGCGGCACTTGTTATCGACGCTGATACTCACGACCTTCATTTTTTGAAACGAAAAGGTGCCCATGCAGAAGACACTATTGCTTGTCCAGGCGGATGGATCGATTTTGAAGATGAATCGCCGGAAGATGCTGCGGTTAGAGAACTGAAAGAAGAGTTGGATCTAACAGTTTCACCTGATGAGCTTGAACAAGTTTGCAATGTATCTGAGATGCACGAGGACTTAGGTATCAGAACAGTAACACTTTACTACAAAGTATATGTTACTCCTAGTGTTCATGGAGTTCCCAAGATTGGAGAACCTTCTAAATCCTCTGAACTGAGAATTGACTCAGTTAGGAACATTTTGATGGATACGATGCTAGGCAACATAAAATTGTTTCCCAAATTGGGCAACGTCTTGTTATGACCAGAAGTATCGGCTGAATTGAACATGCGGTAATAGTGACCAACGGCTAACACGTCGCACTTCCAATGCGAAAATGAGAGTTCGAATCTCTCTTACCGCGCCAAGATTATGAACGACAGATTTGAATGTGAAGTGTGCGGTTCTAAAGGTTTTGAACCGTCTGACACTGATGATGGATGTACATTTTGTGATGGTACGTTTGGTGGTACAGAAGAAGCGATGTCCATTCGCACTAATCGTCTCCATCGTGGAACGAAAGAATGAATCTTCCAAAGATAAACCTTGATCTTTATCTACGTGATGATGACACTTATCGAAACTGGTCAACACATAGAGTCGAATGTGAAGTGTTGACAATTCATTTGAAGACTGGTACAATGCGTATTCGGTTCAAATGGTTAGGGAAGAATGAAACTCGTAATGTTGAGACTAACGAGTTTTGGAAACAGTACGAATTAGTTGAAAAGAAATAATGCTAGTGTGGCTCGATAGGAAGGCAGCACTCTTGTAAGGTGCCGAGGCGTCAAAACCGGATGAGGGTTCGAATCCCTTCACTAGCTCCAATTTATGAACGACAAGTTCATCGACGCATTTCTTAGCATTCTAAACTTCGCGTCAAGTGATGCGGAAGGTGGACCTTATGTTAAGTTCCACAAGAACACCGGACAGAGTACAGAGTGGATTTGTTATTACGGTGTCTATAATGCTCAATGGTTTCCTGCTTGGACTAAGTCCGGTAAAGGAAAGACAATTTATGAAGCGGCCTATAACGCCCTTCATGCGGACAAAAGATTTCTTGCTTCGTGAGTAGAAATGGCTGACACGCCTCTTTGGTAAGGAGGAGACATTGGGTTCGATTCCCAAACGAAGCTCCAGTTTCCACGCTGACACGTCGTCTCGTATGTCAGGGCAGAGGATTGAAATAAACGGGACTCAAGATTGTTGGTGAACGCGACTCTAAATGAAAGTCGTATGAGGCTAGTACGAGACTACATTTGGTGGTAGGGTTCGAAGCCCTTATGCGGGTGATTCCGCATCCCGATTTCGGTTCGGCCCAACACAAATAGTTGAGAGCCGTAAGGCCGCGTTACTCACCGAGCGAGGGAAACGTAGAGATCTGGTAATAAGTCACTGGACGATACGGTGTAGGTGGCCCTTCTCAATTACAGATTTGCAGCACTGGTGTAGTGGTCGCCCGTGACATTGCCAATGTTGAAGAGAGGGTTCGATTCCCTCGTGCTGCTCCAAGTTGAGACGCGCTAGTAGGTTTGCGCGGGCGCTAGATAGCTCGTGAGCAGCAACCACTGGAAAACCCTAGTTTTAGAAATCTAGCTTGCTTGGGTCGCGTCCATCAAGTTTCGAGATGGCGTTCCGCTAGAGCGCGAATCTCGGCCCTCTAGCGGAGGGCGCGTTATTCAACTCCAACGATGAGTTGATAGGCTGTTAAAGAGCGGATCATGTGGTGAAGCTCCATGTTAGGATGCAATGCTAACGTGAAAGGCCGTCTATTTTCAAATACCTGTCCCTTCGCTTCTTTCGTCCTTTACCCATGTTCTTAGCTCCAAATGTAGGAGTCTGAGCATGGCAGTTTGGACAAAGCAATCGACAGTTAGAAAGTGATCTATTTGTTTCAGCTTGTCCGTCAATATGATCTAGTTGTAGTGGAATGGGCTTATTGTTCCATTCTGACAAATTGCACATTGAACAAACGTGTCCTGTGGTTTCTAACAGATACGTTTTTATGTGTCGATCTTTTACGTTTGTTAGGTTATTGTTTAGAATATCGTGTTTAATACGTTCCCAAAATTGTAAAGTTTTGCATTTTTGATGAAGAGAACTAGAGAACGTTGTCAAAGGTAAATTACAGTAAGTACAGTTTTTCTTAGATTTGCCAGTGTTCTTTCTGTTGTTATTCTGCTTAGCAGAGCAAACGTGTCCGCAGAATTGATTGTCTCTTTTTTCATAGGGAATTGTGGAGTGGCAGACGAGACAAAGTTTTGGATTCTGTAAATACAGTTCAACATTTTGCTTTTTCCTTTGACTCCACGTTTGAGAGGATTTCATAGCTCCTAGCTTACCAGCTTGACTTTTTGTCATAGTCATGTTAACATTCTCCCAAGTTTGCACCACAAGTATTGATGGTGATGCATTGGATTCGTAACCCAAATAAAGCAGTTCGAGTCTGCTGTGGTGCTCCAGATAATTGAAATTATAACACATTGAAGCTTACGTTTGCAAATTGTTTGATTCGGTAAGCTAGCAATTATTGGCCTGTAGTGACGTTGGTAAAACGACACGGCTGTTAACCGTGGATTCGTCGGTTCGATTCCGACTGGGCCAGCCATATTGACAATTCCGTAGAATGTGATAATATGAAGTCATGTACGGAATGTATGTGGGAATGCTTAATGTTCCCAAACAAACAGAAGTGAAGCCACAGCCGAGTCCTGTGCAAACGATTTTACAACGAGTAGAAAAGCGCGGAACGTTTCTACAAATGAAAGATATGATAGAAATTTTGTTAGTTTCTGGATTTTCTTTCGAACAAGTTAAATGCTTGACTATCAATGAGTTCCGTGATTCTGTTGGTGGAATTGTGTTAGAGGCTACAAGTCAGCCTCCGAAGTTCTAAGTTATTCATCCGTCGGGCTGGTGCCTGTCTCGGTCTGTTAAACCGATGAGCTTGGTTCGAATCCAAGCGGATGAGCCAAATTCTTGTTAGGTGCTTATAGTCCCCTCGTCCTTGTAAGGACGCCGATAGTTACGAGGAACTAGGCTGTACACCGCAGACGACAAATGGTTTAGAAACATGAGGGGTAGGTAGAGATCCCTGACAAGTTTCGGCAAAATTATCAAAGCAGACTAACGCTGGGGCGGAAACGCCTTAGAGGAAGTTCGCCGCATCATAGGACAGCCTCTTGGAAGATTATTTTGTATAGTGTATTGTCCTTCATAAGGCCAACCTAGCTTACAAGTTAATCGTTTGAACCTTTAAGTCAGAAGTTAATAGATTCTGGCGAGGACGATGCAACTTAAACAGTAGAGTCAGTGGTCCGCTGGTTAATCTACGGGTTAAGGCACCCGCAAGGGATTGGTGCGGTAAAAGGGTAAGGATAGCAGGACAGGGCTTACACCCAAATGTCCGTGATGACGCACCGATAGATGAATGTTAGTCACTCGGAAACGAGCACAAAACGGCGGCTATAGCTTTGATACTATTGACATTTAGCGTTCGCTGTGGTACTATAATGGTATGTGGTACATCAGCAGCGGGGAGTTAAGAGGGATCTCTGGAAGGCCACACTTTCACGAAGCGTTTTTAGATGTTTTTGATACGTGGGTGAAACAAGTCGGTCATTTTCCAGATTTGGGAGTTTTAGCGGCTGGTTCGCAAGACGGTTTCGAATTCAACGAAAACAACACTATTTTTGTTTTAACCGAATGGCTGTTGTTTCAAACGAAACGAATTCCGAAAATGTCCCATAATTTTCCGACTCCGCAAGAACACTTCTTGAGTCTTTTTCACAAGGCTCCAGTTGAGTTAGGTGATGCTCTCGCGTTTACAGTGCGTCAGGATGCTGTTCTTGATGCAAACGAGATTGATGCTCCCAATTCACGAGAAGATGTTTGGGACGATACAATTGAGGTTTCTGATGATTACCAATGGCCTGAGTAGGCAAAGATATGTACAGTCAGGAAAGACACTTAGATAACCTCCTGCGGCACAAAGAGTTAGTAAAGGATGCTGCTGTTCTCTTGGGAAAGAGACTTATGGAGGCAGGGAAATCAGAACTTGGAAGACAGATAATTGTTCGAGGATTCTCGCACGACTCTTCAAAGTTTCGCGGCGTGGAATGGGATTACTTACACGCTGGTAATGATGTTCCAAAAGATGAATTGCAGAGGGCAATTGCTCAGCATCAATGCTTTAACGAACATCACCCCGAGTTTTGGGGCGGCATGGAATACATGGACCAAGTTTCCATTGGGGAACTTTGTTGTGACTGGTACGCTCGCGCACAAGAGTTTGGAACTAACTTGCGCGAATGGATTAAAGGTCAT
>Ga0065712_10068263_pt1 | contig 12351 bp, 7 predicted proteins | sample MisRhiReplicate1_FD_59099 | JGI IMG/M metagenome (GOLD analysis project Ga0065712, IMG submission 59099) | Miscanthus rhizosphere microbial communities from Kellogg Biological Station, MSU, sample Rhizosphere Soil Replicate 1: eDNA_1 v3... | ecosystem: Host-associated > Plants > Roots >...
GAGAAGCTCGCGGATGTGCTCAAGGCGTTCGCGTTCCCGAACGTCACCGTCCCCGGACCACTGACTCTGCTCCACGTCGTGGTGAGCGTCGCAGGCGGTGCCGGCAGCCCATCATCATTCGCCGTGCCGTTGAGCGTAGCACTCACCGGCAACGTGACGGTCTGATCATTCCCTGCATTCACCGTCGGCGCTTGATTTACCGGCACCGCGGGATTCACTATCACGGTCACGTCGTCCGTTGTGGTGAGCGCGCCGTCGAACGCCGTCAGGCGCAACACGTACGTACCGGCCGTCGAGAAGCTGGCGGTCGTGCCCTCGAGTGTCGTGCTGAAGTTCACTGTTCCTGGTCCGCTCACCTTGCTCCATGTGTTGGTCAGGAGTCCCGGTGGCACCGGCAGGCCGTCGTCGCTCGCAGTTCCAGTGAGCACTGCCGTCGCCGGTAATGTGATCGTCTGATCGACGCCGGCATTGACGTTGGGAGCCTGGTTCACTGGACCCGAAGGATTCACGGTGATGGTCGCATCATCGGTGGTCGTCAGCGCGCCGTCGAACACACTCAGCCTGATCACGTACGTGCCGGGAGCTGAGAAGCTTCCGGTTGTGATCAACAGACTCGCATTGCCAAACGTGACCGTCCCGGGCCCGCTCAAGCGGCTCCATGTTGTCGTCAACGTGCCAGGCGGCGTTGGTCGGCCATCGTCGGAGGCGGTCCCGGCAAGCGTCGCCGTTCCTGGAAGCGCGATCGTCTGATCGGGACCTGCGTTGGCCGTCGGCGCCAGGTTCGTCCCTGGCGGGAACAGCACAGACTGGGGTACAGGGACTTGTGCCTGGCCTGGATAACTCCACAGCAACCTGATCGTGGCCGTGCCGCTGCGATCGTAGTACTCGAGGCGTACGTCGTAGCTGACGCCGGCCGTCAGATTGATTGGCGCGCTCGAGTCCGTCGTCAGACTATGGTCCGTCCAATTGTCGATGACCTGTTGATTGTTCACCCAGAGACGGACGCCGTCATTCGAAACAGTCGTGAACACGTACGCACCCGTCACAGGTACCAGAATCTGCCCCGTCCACCGAACCGAGAAATTGTCTGTCGGCACGGATCCGCCGGGTGAACCCGTCCAACTGAAGTCCACCATTGGATCCGTTCGCGTCAGCCGGAGCGGACCGAGTGACACATTGCCGTAGTACTGGCCCGTGAGTCCTGTACCAGTGCCACCCGAGGCATTCACGGTGATCGTGATGTCATCGGACGACGAAAGGACGCTGTCCGATGCAGTCAACCGCAACGTGTAGACACCTCCAGTGGAGAACGTTGCCGTCGTTGCTTGAGCGTTGGAGTTTCCAAACGTCACAGTGCCTGGACCTGTCACCATGCTCCAGGTTGTCGTCAAGATCGATGGCGGGTTTGGAAGGCCATCGTCACTTGCGGTTCCAATGAGCGTCGCCGACGCCGGTAACGCGATCGCCGTATCTGGACCAGCGTTGACGACAGGAGCCTGGTTGACGATCGGCGCCGGGCTGACGACGACTGTCATTTCGTCGAAGACAGACAAGGCACCGTCGGACGCCGTCAAGCGCAGTAGATATGTCCCAGCGGTCGAGAATGTCGCAGTCGATGAGGCAGCGTTTGGCGGAGTGAACGTGACCGTTCCTGGACCACTGGCCTTCGACCAGGTAAGAGTCAGAGTCCCGGGAGGAGCCGGCAGCCCGTCGTCGTTCGCCGTGCCTGACAGCGCGGCTCCACTGGGCAACGTCACCGCTCTATCAGTGCCGGCGCTGACGACCGGCGCCTGGTTCGATGGACCGCTCGGCGGATAGAGTTGCGACTGAGGAATCACAATCTGAGCCTGGCCTGGGTAGGTCCACATCAGGCGCACAATCGCGTCCTCATCGGCGTCGAAGAACTCCAGTCGGATGTCGTACAGTTGGCCGGCTTGCAGAGTGATCGGCGCGCTGCTCCTCAGTGTTTCAGCGTGGTTGACCCAGTCGTCGATCACTAACTGGCCACCGACCCACAGACGCACACCATCGTCCGAGGACGTTGAGAACACGTACGATCCGGAAACGACCGCCTGCACTTTACCGGTCCAGCGCACGGAGAAGTTGTCGATCTGCAACCCGGGGCCTGGGGCTCCCTCGCCCCAGTTGAAGTCGATCGTCGGATCGGTCCGCGACAACACAAAGGTCACGAAGCGGGAGGCCCCCCCGGGGTCGTTGTAATACTGACCAAGAAGTCCGGTTCCGCCGCCATTCGGCGCCGGATTGACGGTGACGGTGATGTCGTCACTGACAGTGACTGCGCCGTCAAAGACGGCGAGGCGCAAGACGTAGACGTCCGAGTCTGGAAATGTGACGGTCGTCGTCAGCGCATTCGGGTTACTGAAGACGACTGGATTGTCAGATCCCTCGCGCCCACTGATCTTCGACCACGTATACGTGAGCGCGCCCGGTGGATTCGGTTGACCGTCGTCGGACACTGTTCCGGTGAGCTGCACAGTGTTCGGGAGCGAAATGGTCCGATCCGCTCCGGCGTTCACCAACGGCGGCTGATTGAGCGGCGGTGCGGGGAAGAGACGAATCTGCGGAATGATCTGCGACGTACCGCCGGGAGGCGTCCACATCAACCGCGCAACCGCGACGCCGACACGATCGAACACTTCCAGCCGGATGTTGTAGAGCGAATTGGCGGTCATCGCGATCGGACTGGTGTTGTCGATTGCCGTGGCGTGCTCGGTCCAGTTATCGATCACGAGCGTGTCGTTTACCCACAATCGAACGCCGTCGTTTGACTCGGTGCTGAAGATGTAGTTACCGGTCGTCGCCGGTTGCACCTGACCCAACCATTGGACGGAAAAGTTGTCGGACTGCACGCCTGTCGCGGGCGAGCCGGACCAATTGAAATCTACAGTCGCGTCTACTCGACTGAGCACGCTCGTGGTGAAGTAATTGCCATCGCCCGCGTCGTTGAAGTACTGCGCGCGCAGCCCGGTGCCGGTCGCCGGAGCCGGGAGGACGGTCACGGTCACGTCGTCGCTCGCGCACGCTCCCCCGTCACACACGCCGAGTCGTACAACGTAACTGCCAGCGATCGAGAAAGTCGCCGTCGTCGTCAGCGCGGTCACAGGGCTGAAGGTGACCGTTCCCGGTCCTGAGATCTTGGTCCACGATGCTGACAGCGCGCCCGGTGGGTTGGGATTCCCGTCGTCAGTGGCCATTCCGGCGAGAGCGGCCGTCGCCGGCAGGGTGATTGTCTGGTCAGCACCAGCGTTCACAACTGGAGGCTGATTGTTGGGACCGCCGTCGAGAAGCCCATAGACGACGACCTTGTTCGAGAACGTGCCGACGTAGACTTTGCCGTTGGCGATCGTCGGTGGATTGAACTTCGCGAAGTTGCCAAAGTCGTCGCGGGTCGCGTTCTGCCGGCTGTTCCACAGCTCGCGAGTGACGTCGTTGGCGTCGTAGGCGCGCAGGATTCCCGCTTGCGTGGCGTTGTTGGCGTCGCCGTCATTCGACATCGTCGCCCAGAGAATGCCTGTGCCTGGTGCGCTATCGAACGCTGACAGCGACATGATTCCGCCGGGCATTCTGGGTGGCGCGAGCGCCGGGCTCTGCCCGATTGGCGTCGTTTGAAAACGCCCGTTCACGAGACGATACGCCTTCAACGGATCGCCGCCCGGCCAGAGATAGATGACCGGCCCGTTCGACGGCGTGTTCCAGTACACGGGTGAGCCGTTGATCGATCCAGCCGTTGATCCCTGGAACGACTGGACGATCTGGTTGTCGGAGCCGTTATGGAACTGACCCATGTCGTCGCGATTCAGCACGTACACGACGCCCTGTTTGCCTGCCCCGATGACTAGATTCGTATTCGGAATGAGCACGACGCCGGTGCTCAAATCGCCGTCGATCGTGTTCAGAAAACCAAAGTTGTAGGGGGTAAACCAATCAAGGATCTGCCCGGCCGGACTGATCTTGATGAAGCTGCTGCCGTAGTTGCGTCCGCCAAGATGCGCATCGACTGTGCCATTGCCTGTGATCGCGTAGATGTTGCCGAGCGCATCCGCCGACAGCGCTTGACCGGATTGCCAGATTCCGGCCTCAGCGCCGTCAGGGGCCACGTTCAGCGACATGACCTGCGACAGATTCGAGGCGTCGTAGCCGAGGACCCATCCCTGATACGGCGGCTGGTCACAGTGTGACGCCCACGCGATATAGATGACGCCATTCAGCAGCATCAAACCGGCACGCTGATTCTGCGTTCGTGAGTCGAAGGTGATGATGCCGCCAACGCTGCCCGCCCCGGTGCCCGTAGCCGTGGCTTGAATCAGCGTCGGACTGTTCGGTCTCGGATTCCCGTTGCGAATATCAAGCGCGTGCAGACGCTGACGGAACACGCCGCTCTCTTTCGTTCGCACGACGAAGTAGATCGTCTGAGCAACCGGATCGATGACCGGCGTACCGACGATTCCGATGTTGTTCGAGAAATCGAGGTAGGTCCCGCACGTTTGGCCGACATCGGTGCGACGGACCGGAACGATCTGCGGCGGATTGATGAAACTCACTCGCCATAGCGGTGCAGTGGCGGCCGGATTGTCGGCATCGAACGCATAGACAGAGTTGCTCGTCGTGGCGACGTAGATCACATTGCGGACGCCGACACCCGGAATATTGACGTCTGACACGTACAACGGCTGCGCATACACTTCGTCGTCGACCGCGCGCTCGAACAGCTTTCCGAATTGCGTGACGTTGACGTTGGTGGTGTTGAGCGTCGCTTCGCTGAGATTGGCGCCGGTTCGCGCGAGATCGTTACGGTTTGTCGTCACGCTTGTCTGCGCGATCGACACGTGCGGCGCACCAAGCAGGAACAGCACGCAGAGCGCCACCGACGAGCGGAGGCGGACGAGGGGACACACGACGACCGTCGCAAGACAGGAAAACAGATTGCGGGACACGTGGGCTCCGGCAGAGATGAACTGTTGGGGCAGTGACTCGAAATACTAGCCGAGCCACGCGCATTTTGCGTAGTAACTTTTGTGAATATGCCAGTCGCCCGAATCGGGCTTGTGACGAAGCGAGAAGACGTGTGACGGGCTGGTGATTGGCGGCCCGGAGTGAACTCCGGGCGTCGGCTCATCTGCTTTGAGGATTAGAACTCGATGTGCGTCTGCGCCAGCAGACGACGGCTGAGAAGATCTGAGTTGGCTGTCTGATACTCCTGCTCGAGCGAGATCACCACACCCAGCCGTGCACGGCCGAAGTCACTCCAATGTGCACCACCGAAGACCGTGCGACGACGCTGATCGCCGTCGTTGTCGGCATCCGGGTCGAACATATCGAGGCCGACGAGACCCGCCCAGCCAGTCTCACCCTGACGGAGTTCACCGAAGAACGATATGCCGCGGCGCTGCACGTCGGCGGCGATGAAGGGATTGTCCGTTGCCTGGAGATACTGCGCAGTGACCGCCAGGTGCGTGTCCTCGTACGCGCCCATGGCGATCGCCACGTTGCGCGGGCGGTCGCGTGCGTACCAGCCGTACTGGTAGAAGCCGGAGATGCTCACCTTCCCGAGCTCGCTGTCCTCAGCGAATGGACGGAAGGTCGCGCGGCCATCGATGCTCTTGTACTTGTCAATCTCAGCGCGTCCGTAGCCCTCACCGTTATAGACACCGAAGTGCACGTCCGTTCTGTCGACGGAGTACTTGACGCTCGCGCCCAGGTCAGTCGCGCCCGGCAACAGTCCGAGGCGCTCAGAGAACATCGGTCCCAGCACACGGTAACGGTTCAGCGTCTCCTCATAGGTGAGCCAGGGCATCTCATGCAAGCCGAACATGACCGCCGTGTGATCAGTCACCTGCACGTCGAGCGAGGCGTATTCGAGACGCAGTGCCAGGTTCCGTTCGAGATTCGCGTCGGTGGTCGGACGCACATCGGGCGTGAACCGAATCTTCACGCGATCACTGAGCCTCGCCTGAATGTTGAGATACCCACGCGTCACATCGAAGGCGTTGTAGCCGTCCTGTTCGTGCAGTTCGGCGGCGTACTGCAGGAACGACACGACACCGAAGGTCACCGCCGGATAGTTCGAGTTAGCGGGCCGGGTCGCCGTGTCTCCTGCCGTCTGAGCTGAGGCCGAACCGGCCACGCTCATCACCGCAAACAGCGTCAGACAGAATCGATTCACGTTCTTCATCAGACAGTTCCTAGAACACGGCCGGCGCGCCGGCGCGGAAATCACCATTCAGAATGGGCACCGAGTCCACACCCAGCCAGTTGTCGAGGATGCGCGCATACACGGACCGGAAGTCGGTCTCGTAGTGCACATCTCCTGAGTTGTTTTCGAGCGTTGGGTGTCCGGGCGATAGCTGCGGCGCCGTTCCGTAGAGACCACCACGCACCGACCCGCCGAGGACCATCATCACGCCCGCCGCTCCGTGGTCGGTTCCCCCGCTGCCGTTCTCGGATACGCGACGGCTGAACTCGGAGAACACCACGATGGTGGTGTCCGCTAACAGGCCCTGATTGCGCAGGTCGACATAGAACGACCAGAGTCCGTCACCGAGTGTGCCCATCAGGTTCGCGTAGGCACCGCCACCGCCGCCGCCCTGTTCCGAGTGCGTGTCGTACCCACCAGTGGTCGTCCAATACACCCGCGAACCGATGCCTCGTGCGATCGCGCCCGCGATCGTTCGCAACGAACCTGCGAAGCCGTTGTTCGGATACACCACAGTCGGCGTGTACTGCGACGCCTGCGCCACGCGATCGAGCGTTTCGATCGCACCGCGACTCGCGTCGTTCAAATACGCGAGATGCGGACGCCCAATAGCGGGGTTGCCCGCCATCGTCTGGGCGGCCACCCGTTCCTGCAGCGCGGCCTGGCCGCGGTTCGGGCTTCCGAACGTGTATGTGCTTGCGTTCGGAATCGCCGGTACACCCGAAATGCCGGAGAGAAGCGCCCGTGGTGTTTCGCCAGTCGTGTTCCACGCCGCCAGCGCATCGAGCGGACGCGGCAGCGTATCGAGGTAGCGACCGAGCCACCCCGAGCCAGTGGAGTTCTGCGGATTCGCCGTGCCCCAGATGTCGCTCCCCTCGAAATGCGAGCGGCTCGAGTTCGCGTAGCCGGTACGTTGCACGAGCGCCAGCCGGCCCTCGTTGTAGATGTTCGCAAGACCGGTGAGCCGCGGATGCAGGCCCATCGTCATCCCCGAGGCGTCGGTGCCCACCTGCAGCACCTGCCCCGCGGGCACCGCGATCGACGGACGCCGGCTGTAATAGGCCGCATCGCGATACCCGATCAGCGTGTTCAGTGAGTCGTTACCGCCACCCAGGTAGACGACGACGAGACGCCGGCTCGGAATCCCCTGCGCGTTGGCGATTGCCGTCAGGAACGAAGGCGCGGCGAGACTCAGCGTGACTGTCGCAACACCGTCGCGGATAAAGATTCGTCGAGATACGCTCATGGTCCGTTTCCTCTAAACGAGCTGATACTCGGAGCAGCCAATGAGCAGACGGGCTAACCCGGACGCGCGCGTCGTGAGCTCGGACTCAGTGCCCCTCCATGCGCCGTCGGCCAGCAGGTACGTCATCAGCGCCTGCTGTGGTCCCTGATCCAATGGCGCTGGTGTCACGCGATCGAGCATCGTCGCGAGCAAGCCGTCAGCGCTGTTCACTTCGGGGGCCAGCGAGGCCGCGAGAAAGTCCTTCTGGCTTGCCGCCACCGTCGCCGCGAAGTTCGCACGCGCCAGCATCGTCCCGGTCGAGAACCAGTTCACGCCGAGGTGCCATCCGGCGACGTTGGGCGGCTCGTATAGCAACTGACCCATGGCGGCCATCGGTGATCGGACTTTGTCGAGCGACAGGTTCTGCCACCCCACTTCCTTGATTGAGCGCGTGACGTACTCCACTGGCCAGGCGAACCGCGCAAAGCGATTCGACGGATCGGTGAACCAAGGAGAGGTGAGGATGTAGCGGATGACCGGCCTGATCTCGGTGCGGTTCTGCAGGTAGACCTGAGCGACCCCTTCGACAAACGCCGGATCCGGCGTCTGAATCTCGCTGATGAAGAAGCCCCAGAACTTGCGCGCCAGACGGCGCGCGGTTTCCGGATGCATCGCCAGCGCGTTGATCAAGTCGATGCCGTCCTGGTATCCGGCGGACTCGCCACGCGCCTGAATCGTCCGACTGCCGTCGGAGTAGATGGGGAACGAGAAGGTTTTGGCGCTGGTTTCGTGTTGGTCAGGCCGCCACCGGAACTCCTGATAGGCGTTCATGCTCCCGTAGTCGTCGTTGGTGTAGTCCACCGAAGGCTGCAGATTCCAGCCCGTGAACACACGCGCGGCGGCGTACACGTCCGGCTCGGTGTAGTAGCCGACACCGACCGTGAACAGCTCCATGATCTCGCGGCCGAAGTTCTCCTGCGGCTTTGCCCTGGTGTTGGTGTTGCCGTCCAGCCAGATCACCATCGCCGGATCCTTCGCGACCTCGAGGAGGAGGTTGCGGAAGTTGCCGAGCGCGTACTGCCGGAACAACTCGATTTGCCCCTGAGGCCCCCTGAGCACGCCCGGCTTGTGCGCGAGCAGCTTCGCGCCCTGCAACATGCCCGATTCGTTAGCCAGCTTGCTGAAGCCGGTGGCGAAGTGGTTGTGCCAGAACAGCGTCATCTTCTCTTGCAGCGGACGACGCGAGTGGATCATCCGGAACATCCACCGCTGACGGGCATCGTCAATGTCGATGTCGGGCGAGAAGAGGCCGCCGCTCCTGTCGTTTGACGCGTTGACCTGCGCGTGATCCTGGCGGCCGATGCGTGCGTCCACATCGTCGGGACGACCTTCGTAGTCCACGAGATGCGCAACTGCCTGCGCAAACGACATGTCTTGATAGGTGCTCACTTCGGCGGCGCTGATGCCGAACCCAGCGCGGCGTAGGAGGTGATCGATCTCGGGATTTAGTCGAGCCATACGCTGTTCCCTCGTCCGTCAGACCGCGATCGACAACACACCGTCCGCGAAGGTGCTGGCGTACTGTCGAAGGCTTGCCTTCGCCGGACCTTGCTGCACCTGGCCGGTGAGGCTGTATCTCGACCCGTGGCACGGGCAGACGTACTGGGAGCTCGTAGCGCCGGTGATGGTGCAGCCTTCGTGCGTGCACGTGCCGTCGATCACCGTGAACGTCGTGTCGCTGGTGCGCGAGATGAGGAACAGGCCGGCATTGGACTCCACTCGCGCGGCTCCGCCGACGTTGGCGAGCGGCGTACCAGTCGTGGTCACGCGCACGCGAGCGTTGGCGAACGGGCCCGGGAGCAGGGCGAGATCGGTCGCCGATCCGCCTCCGCCTCCGCTCGGGCCGGTCGGCGAACCGTCGCCTCCGCAACCGGTAACGATGGTGGCCAGCGTGGCGCACGAGGCCACGCAGGCGCCGCAGAATTCGCGGCGTGAAATGGGCGTAGTGGTATCGGACATGTCGAGTGTGACCCCCGGGAGAATCACGTTCTACTTCGGCAATACGGGGGCCACCCGCGAAATACTGGGGTTTTTCCGCAAAAGTGCGGTCTGCCGCTGGCGGGGGATTACAACTTCGCTCGCCAACGGAGAATTCTGTAAGCGCGAACGAGCTGGAGGTTCGACCACCGCGCTGCGCACTCGCGCGGCCGCCGGGAGCGTAATCGGCCGTTCTAGATCAGAGCATCGGAACCAATCGCACACGTACGACCGCTCGTCCGTGCTGCGGACGATCGCCGGGAGAAGTAGTCAGCAGTGCGCGAAGCCAGCCGAAACCGGTTGGTGTCTACCCTGTCACCCCGCTGCATCGTCGCAGTGCTGTGGATGCACATTACGAGCATCGTGCGCAATGATGCCCACAGGAGGGAGCTGCCCCGTATCTCTTGACCGAGGTCAGTCCTCTGCCGAGTTGCCTGGCCGTCTATTTCTTTCCGAACGCTGCTCGCAGGCGATCCAGCGTCTGTTGCGCGGCTGGGGTGCGCAGTTCGGCGGTCCCGCCACACAGTGAAACGATTTGACTGCCTGCTGGTAGGACATTGGGTATGACTTCGCGGTCAGGGTCAAGCGATTCACTCGGGATTGCCGAGATCAAGTATTCCAGACCGATTCGGAAGTCGTAGCCGTAACAGGATGCTCCGAAAGGGTGTGTATAAATCGTGACTCGGCCAGGGGTTGCGTTTTGAAATGCTTCGCTGACGATGACATCGACCGCGAGGACGCCCGTTTGAATGCCATTGCTCTCGAATGTTCGCACCGCCTCTATCCGACCCACGCCAAGCATCCCTTTCCACGCAGGGTTGACCTTGATTGGGGCACTGGAGGGAACACTAATGCAGTCGCAGGCTTCTGCGTTGCGGGCCGAGCAGAAGAAGAGGGCTGACGCTAAGAGAAGAATGGAAATTCGCACAGACCTATTCTAGAGGTTTCGCCAGTTCATGTCCCCCGGGGGATAGAACTTTGTTTGATGTGATCGGCATATGGGAAAGGCAACCGTACCACGCTCGCTGAAAGCTGAAGGCCGGTTGATGTGGCAGCAGTTCAGGAACGAGTACCAGATCGAAGATGTGGGCGGCCTGCGGCTATTGCAGACGGCGTGTGAATGCCATGACATCCAGGTCGAAGCCATGACCACAGCCCGTGAGGATGGCATGGTGACGATTGATCGGTATGGTCAGCGACGGCCGCACCCGATGCTGAGCGTGGCAGGTGATGCCCGGTCACAGATGCTGACGGCACTAAAGGGGCTGCACCTGGATGTCGAACCACTGCGGGATCGGCCTGGGCATCCAGGATCGGACTAGCTGCGCTTGCGCCGGTTGGTGATCAGCGCATTGATCATCCACCACTGGCCGCGCATGACGGCAAAGAACATGATCCCGATACCTGTCGCGACCACGGCGACCGCGAGGAACGACAACGGATTGTGTGGCCCATAGTCGATCACGAACGCGAAGGCGATGCCAGCCATCACGATGAAGAACCCACTGGCCGCCAGCCGCATATTTCGGTTCCAAGGCGATTGCCTGTCCATGTGAATGGCCGCGACTCTAGCATGCCCACCAAGCGCACACCGTTTCGCCGGATCGCAAGCCGAACGGATCTATTCGATGAACTGCGTGAAGTGCTGCTGGATGGGTGGGACTCTCCCTGGCAGCCACCTGATCTCGATTCATCCGAAGCCTTTCGCATTTTCACGCTGTCCGATGCCGATCCAAAGGCTGCGTGGATTCGGCATCGGCATGAACTGATGACGGACTGGAAACGACCTGGCCGAACTGGCCAGCCGTGGGCTGTGCGGTGATTCTTCCCGAATGGGTGATGACGCGCGGCGTACCATAGGTGTCGGAGGCACCATGCGCCTGTTGCTCGCCACGACTCTTACGCTGGCATCTGTCATCGCGTCGAGCGCTCAAACCCCAACACGTATCAGCGAGGTGGCAAAGCTCGTTGAGATGCGCACTTTTCGCGGTGAAACATACCCGATATTCAATTACCAGGGGGTGTTCGTACAGGGTGACGTATCGCTGAAGGACTACAACGACACGACGGCCGTCGTACGCCAGGAATTGCGGGTCGGCGAAGAGATTATTGAGGTCATCGCGTCACAGCAGGTGTCGCTGTACCGTCAATACGGCAAGGATCTGATCGTCAGAACATGTGTCGGACCGTGTGGCAAGGGCAAGGGAACAAAACTGCCGGACGGAAGGACAATCCTCGTCGACGGTGGTAACTCGGGTCGGGAATTTGTATTCGAGCAGGCAGGGGCCACACTACAGGTGTCGGCGAAAGTTGAGTGGATCGACTAGCGGTGGGAAACCGCAACAGTGGCCGCTGGCCGCGAGCCATCGACGTACGCTACTTGCCGTGACCGATGCCCTGCTGCGGCAGGTGCTGGACGAACTGCGGCTGATTCGGCAGGTCCTAGAACGTCGATCACGGCCACGCGATCAAGATGATGTGCGAGTGCTGATGGCCGTCGTGCAGGTGTACGTTGATGAGCACTTCACCACTGTCGATGTGACCAAGTATTCGCGCCTTGAGTCTGACCAGCACCCGCACGTGATCGGCCTGAGCGAAGCCCCGGCCGCAGCCGATTGTGATAGTCAACGTGCACTCAGCCATCTGTTCAGACGAATCGAAGATCGTGAATCAACGGCATCGTGCTGCGGTGTATGGGCGAAAACCGAATCGGGCTGGTGTGGGGAGCGCGGGTTTGTGTCACCGCACCGGACAGTGCCCGATGATGACGCCATGCTGGATCACCCATCGTTCACCGATTCGCAGGTGCATGACCTGCAATCGCGCACCGTGCCGTGGCTGGTGGCCACGACGAACATCTCGCAGACATGCACGT
>Ga0065712_10068265_pt1 | contig 12344 bp, 5 predicted proteins | sample MisRhiReplicate1_FD_59099 | JGI IMG/M metagenome (GOLD analysis project Ga0065712, IMG submission 59099) | Miscanthus rhizosphere microbial communities from Kellogg Biological Station, MSU, sample Rhizosphere Soil Replicate 1: eDNA_1 v3... | ecosystem: Host-associated > Plants > Roots >...
CGCAGCGCTGTTGCGCCGACGCCGGTTGTGGCGACGACCTGGGTGACCCGGGCGATCTCCGCCGTCTCCTCGACTCGCTCCGCAAGGCGCTTGATTTCAATCCCGCTTGGTCCGGCCTTGAATGTGTCGACGTACTGCAGGAGCCAGGGAAGCAGGCCGATGCCAATCAGCGTGACCGTTGTTCCGTCGACGACGTTTGCGTGTGGGGCGGGGAGATTCTGGAGCGCAATGGCGCCGAGACAGATCGCGCTGACGATGATTGAAAACCCTTTGGGTATGTGAGATGGCATCGGATGGGACCTCCTCAGACCGTCAGATGCGACTACAGGGATGCCCTCTTGGTCAAGAGCGAGCCTTTACTTCAGATATGGCCGGCCGTAGTATTCGGTGCCGGGCATCAGACGCGCTCCATGAACAATGAGTTCCTCGATTTCGACCTGAGGTTCGACGCTGACGGTGCTGGCTACCGCGCCGTCGTCGTACAGTCGCCGGCCGGAGAAAGCCATGCAAGAACGGACACTTCCGGCACACTCGATCAGCTCGCTGACGCCATTCGCAGACTGGTCGAGAGCCCAGTAGATCGTCCCCGGCGCGAGATCGAGATCGCAGGGGTTGCCGGTGTGAAAACCGAAAAACCTCTTCTTCCTTCATCGTCTTACGGCCGCGAACTTTTCGACCTCCTTTTACCGAGCGAGATTCGGAATACCTATCGCACCAGTCTGGCGATCGCTCGCCGGGACAATAAGCGACTGCGGCTTCGGCTCAGATTCGAAGCGCCTGAACTGGCCGCGCTTCCGTGGGAGTTCGCATTCGACGAGGCTGATGAGCATTTCGTGGGACTGTCGCCGGAGACGCCGATTGTCAGGTATCTCGAAATCGATCGCCCGCCACAGGCGCTCACCATCACACCGCCGCTCCGAATTCTGGCGATGATCGCCGCGCCGAACGATCAGAAGCGTCTTGACGTCACACGGGAACAAGAACACATGAAGAGCGCCGTGCGTCGGCGCGCTGAGGAAGGAGCAATCGAGCTGCAGTGGGTGCAAGGCCAGACCTGGCGGGATCTTCAAGACGCCATGGACAAAGGGCCATGGCATGTACTGCACTTCATCGGTCACGGCGGCTTCGATTCGAAGACTGGGGTCGGCCTCATAGCCCTCGCGAATGACGCCGGAAACACCCATATGTTGTCCGCGGACGATCTGGCGCTGCTTCTCGTGCCGCACTCCGTTCGCCTCGTGCTGCTCAACGCGTGTGAAACGGCGCGCGCCAGTCCGACCTCTCGATTTTCGAGCACCGGCTCGCTGTTGATTCGGCGCGGAGTGCCCGCGGTGGTGTCGATGCAGTTCCAAATTACTGACGCCGCTGCACTGGAGTTTTCAAGGGCGTTTTATTCGGCGCTGGTCGACGGTGCGCCGGTCGATGATGCCGTCAGCAAAGCGCGCACGGCAGTGAAAATTGCCGGCAGCGACGCCCTCCACGCGGTCGAGACGCTCGAATGGGGGACGCCTGTCCTCTATATGCACTCGTCGGACGGTCGGCTGTTCAACATCGACATGCCCGCGGCCATCTTTCACACAAGCACCTCCAGTTCAAATCAGCCGGCCGAGCAGGCGCGCGTGCCGTCGGCTGCTGGCGTCATGACGAAGATCGACGAAGGGATGCGCCGCAATCTGCTCACGTTGGCTGGTCGCGTGAAGGAATTCTGGGTGGACGGCGTGCTGAAGAACTCACTGTTTCAGGCGGCACTGATCGATTTAGGGATGGAATCCGTAGACAGCGCGGTGACGAGTCCGTGGACAACCGGGGTCACCGTGTTTGATGAGCCCAGAAACACTACCGAGCAACTTCCAGTGGGCAAAACGATCACCGATGTTTTCGCCGACTCGGCTGCTTCGCTTCTCGTCCTCGGCGAGCCAGGATCGGGCAAGACCACAACAGTTCTTCGGCTCGTCAGTGACCTGATAGAAAATGCGCAACGCGAAGGCGTTGCGCGCTGCCCGGTTGTGTTCAATCTGTCGAGCTGGTCCAAGGCGGGTCAATCCATTCAGGTATGGCTGCTCGGCGAACTTCGGGACAAATACAGCGTACCCACGAAAATCGGCCGCGCCTGCCTGCAGGCGGGCGGTCTGCTGCCGATTCTTGATGGCCTGGACGAAGTGTCCACGGAGCGTCGGCCTGCGTGCGTTGAGGCGATCAATGCATTTGCAGAAAACGCATGGTCGAGCGGCGCCGTCGTATGCTGCCGGCTGAAGGAGTACCTCGCGCTTCCTGTCCGACTGCGTTTGAACTCTGCGATACAGCTCCACTCGCTGACTCGCGATCAAGTGTTGTCGTACGTCGGGGCAGGCGGCGCACGCCTCGAGGCGCTCGCGCACGTGCTCGCGCGCGATTCGGAATTCCTCGACGAAGCGGCATCGCCGCTGATGTTGAACCTGATGATCAGAGCCTACAGCGACGTTCCACTTGAACAAATTTCAGCTGAAGGAACTGCGACTGCCGGCGAGCGACGAAAAAGGCTAATGGATGCGTATGTCGCCCGGATGTTCAGGCGCGTTGCTGGTGCGCAACAGTGAGCACGACGGTCGGCAGGTCCCCGCTGTATTCCGAGGAATCCTCGCGTCGATGGCTGTCATGGTTGGCTCGCAACATGCGAGATCGATCTCAGTCGGTATTCACGGTCGAGGGATTGCAGCCCGATTGGCTCGGTCGCAGCTCTCTCGTCGTTGTTTACGTGTTGATCTCGAGATTCGTCTGGGTCCTGGCGCTCACACTTTCCCTTCAATTAGCAGCTGCGGTGCCGTACGTCCCCAGAACCATCGGACCTTTAGTTCTCTGGACCGAGTTGAGTCCGAGCCAGTTGTTGCTCAGCACGCTGATAGTTGCTACGTTAGTGTTCGTGCCGGTTATGTTTACCAATCTCATTCATATCGCGTTGGCACGGCGCTTTGGGGGGAACCGGCGGACGCTGCCGTTGGCTGTGGGGCTCTTCACGATCACGGCCTTCTTATGCGTTTCCAGAATTCCGACTAGTTTCTTAAGCCTGGTGTCGTACGAAGACTACGCTGAGGCCCACGAAATTCGAGTGTTTCGGGCGGTCATCTTTGTTGTGATTTTGGGACCTGTATTGGCGTGGCAAGTTGGAAGAAGGACCCTCAACTCCGATGTTCGAACCGGAGAAAGTTTCTACTGGTCCGGGCGTGTTGTGCTGGTACGACTGTTGGCGGTTCTTCGATGGCCGTGGCTGTGGTTCAAGAGGCTCTGGAGCACCTACCCCGCAATCGAGGCGCGCTCCGCGCTTGTCCTAATCTTTCTGGTCATGGAAACCGGCTTCCTTTCGGTACTTGTCCAGCTGGGCGTCATTGTCTGGTTCCCAATCTACGACAGTCAGATATCCTTCGTTCTGCCGGCGGAGTCAGTTCTGATCTTGTGTATTGGTACATCATTGGGGATCCGCACCGAGCTTCCTGCGCTAACTGTCAAGGCCAATGGGGGAGTCGTGAGAGCGTTGACAAGGGCCTGTGTCTTTGGCTCCGTTGTCGCCGCAACAAACATATTGTTGCTCGCTCTTTCATCGGTAAGGATCCCAGATGCCGAGAAATACAACTCCTTATCACCGGCCGCAGTATTGTTCGGCTATGGTTTCGCACTATGCAGCGCGTTAGTTCTCGGGGGCATTGATGCTATCAATCATTACACGTTGCGATTGCTGCTATATGCGTCGGCGCGATTGCCATTGCGAATCGTCAGATTTCTTGATTACGCGGCTAACGATCTGCAAATCTTGCAGAAGGTCGGAGGTGGATACATCTTCGTTCATCGCTACTTGCTCGAGCATTTCGCCGAGATGAATGACGCTCGGCGAGCTGCGTAGTTCGTGCCCGAGCGCTTTCGGCGCACTCCTCCTAGACATGCGCCAATGCGCGATTAGGCGGTCCCTTCTTTGCTCACCCGCCGTTTGCGGCGCAGCACAAACGACCGCGACGCCGTCGTCCAATCTTCTTCGCCCAGAGGTGTCGCGTGCGCCGAGCGTGTCGACGATCCGTGAAACGCCGCGCGCAAAAGCGCGGACAGCGGCGACGCCGTGTGAAGGGAGCGAACGCCAGCCTGTTCCAGGGCAGAAAAATCCACGGGCTCCGACGTCACGAACAGCTTCACGGTTTCGATCCCTTCAGATACTCGGTCGGCGGCTTCACGTCCCCAGGAAACGTCCTCAGGCCACGTGAGTCGAGCGCTCACGTCTGTCCAAAGGTCGAAGGTGCGACCTGCCGCGAGCACTTCTTGTGCACCCCTTGCCGGGTAAACAGCAGAAATCCTGCCGGTGATGCCGAAATCTACCAGCGATATATACGCGGCTCTGTCGTGATGGCTCGTGATTCGAAAGGCTATCTCGTCGCCTTCTTCGAACACGAGTTGGCCTCCACTTGACGGTGCGGCGCCGATTGACCATAAGGTCCCTTCGCGCCGGAGAATCTGAAGTTCGAAGTGTCCCCGGAGGCGGCTCGCCGGATCCGGATTGTCCAGCGCCAGCGCATGCCGATACTTCGCGATCCGAGCAAGGTTCTCGGCGACGGTTGCTTCGTCGCCGCTTGCTTTCAGCGGCATCAACAGTTCGCCGGTCGCGCTTAGGACGGCGTATCGACCGTCCTGGAGCGAAACGCGCGCGTCAAACGCCGAGTTGCCGGTTGGCACGATTTTGAGGAGAGGAGATCGGTCGAGAGACAGACGCAGCGCTTCGGTGGCTGCTTCCACCCAAACCGCGAGCCTGAAATCGCCGAACGCGTGTGTCGACTCGAACGCTCGGGTCCCGACCGCGATTGCGCCTGGTTGTTCCTCGGTATTGATTTGCGCTTCCGCAGCCAGCGAGCGCACCTTGACGACTTCGATTTCGCCAAGGGGCGTCGATTTGTTCGGGTCGCTCGTTCCTTCGGCATAGACGCGATAGGTCGATCCGATTGTGGCACCGTGAGCCGCTCCAGCCGAAAGCGTGACGGTCCTGTCCTCGCGGCCGACAATCCTGACGAACCGTGATGGTTCGATCTCTGCAACACCGAAGATTTCCCGATCGCTCCGTCCTTCCATCTGCGGATGTTGACGGTAGCCTTCCGCATTCAGCATCGCGGTGGCCCGCTCGAAAACTCCACGATAGGTCGTACCTGGGGTCGCCCGCCGCAGCTGTTCGCAAAGGAAGTAGGTCAGCGCGCCATGCGTTCCTGCGCCTTCGCCACCCGCCGGTTCGTACTCGCCTGCTTTTTCATCGTCCCGGCAGGCAGCGATGAGCACGTATTTGTCGGTGAGCGGCATCCAGCCGCTCGGACCGCGCTCCTGCACACCCCTCCGCTGGTTGACAGGGATGGGCGACGCCGGCAATTGCGAGAGATCGCGCGTGTCCGGCTCACACGCACGCGTTTTCTTGCTGAACACATCGCGCGTGATCGTGCCTGAATGGCACGAATCAAAAATAAGCGTGACGTACTGCGTCTTCTCGCACAACGCCTCGAGCTTCAGGTTGATCTCATCGTCCGTGATGTCGCGATTCTCGCGAGTCTTGCGTCCGGTGTCCGTTGGAGCGATCGTGCTGTCGAGGCCGCTCGGCTCGTCGCCTTCGCGGTCGGTCATTTGCGAGCCGTGCCCGGAGTAGTGAATGACCACAATATCGTCGCGGCCGGTTGAGTCGATGAGCGCATCGAAGGCGCCCAGAATGCCGTCGCGCGTCGCGTCCTGATTCGTCAGCGTTGTGATGTGATCTGAGGAGAAGCCGAAATTCTCTTGGAGGAGTGAGCCCATCAGCGCGACGTCGTTTACGCACCCGTCGAGGTTGTCCTGAAAATGGGGATACTCGTTGATGCCAATGAGCAGCGCGCGCTTGACGCGAGTGTCGGAAGTCTTCATCGGGTGGTATCGACTCAGCTCATCGCCACGAAAATCAATGGCGCTCCTCCGTCAGTCCACCGGCACGGGTAACTCAGGACACTGCTTCACGTAAGTAATATTCCCGACATACTTGCGCCATTCTGCTTGGCTCAGGTTGCGCGCGAGTTTGGCGCAGATGCGATCGATCCAAGCATCAGGAGCGTTCCACATGCGCACGATCCCCTCACTATTACCGGAGACCACCCTTTTGCCGTCGGGGCTGAACGCGACGCTTGTCACGCTTCCTTTGGAGCCCTGAATAGGCACACCGATGGCTTGCCCGCTGATAGCGTCCAAGAGATGAATCGCCCCATCTTCGCCGCCGGAAACGATCATCTTTCCGTCAGCGCTGAAAGCTAAGCTTGTCACTCGCCCTCGAATATTTCCGCGCGCAACGGGAACCCGGGACTTAGTGTCCCATATGAAGAGGGCGTCGGTACCGCTGGCAGCAGCAGTCTTGCCGTCAGGACTGATGGCTACGCTCAAAAAAGGTTCCAAGCCCGTAGCCCCAGTCATCGTTGGACCAACCTGCTTGCAAGTGGTGGAGTTCCACAAGCGCATGCCATTAAAGGCTGCAGAGATAACGGTCTTGTTGTCTCGGCTGAAGGCAACGCTATTCGCGCACACGTTGCTGCCATGCGGCGACGAAACTTCGCAGCGGGGGAGTCCAGTACCGGCGTCCAACAGACGCAGACGATCGCAGGCACCCAGTACAACGGTTGATCCGTCGGAGCTAAAGGCGACTTGAGCGAGTTGACTCACGTGCTCCAAGCTGACGTGGGGAACGCCGCCGTTCTGGGCACCACCTGAGGGGCGAAGTGGGGCGACCAAGGTATCCAACGATCGCAGAGTTCCATCGCCATTCAAAGTGGTAACAGTGCTGCCATCGTGGCCAAAGGCGACGGACGTTAACTTACTCGGATACCCAGGGAACGGGGTGCCGCGCGGCTGACCGGTGCTAGCGTCCCACAGGCGCACAGTTCCGTCGCTTCCACTTGAGACCACTGTCTTGCTGTCGGGGCTGAAGGCGACACCTGTGACCCCGCCCATATGTCCTCGCGAGGGTTCGGTTGAAGTCTGCCATGTGGATCGGTCCCAAAAACGCAAAGTGTTGTCGTTGCCCGCGGACACCAACACTTGGTCAGCGGTGAAGGAGACGCTTCTCACGGCCCCTGAGTGCGCTTGAACAATAGTGCCAGTCTGGCGCCCGGCAGTGTCCCACAGGCGCAGCGTCCCATCGCTCCCACCGGAAACGAAGGTCTTGCCGTCCGGGCTAAAGACGACGCTCGTGACCTTGCTAGTCTCACCCTGCAGAGGCAATCGTCCGCTACCAACGTCCCACAGTCGAAGGATCTGATCCTTACTGGTTGAGGCGATTCGTTTGCTGTCGCGGCTATAGACGATGTTCGTGACCTCGCCAGCGTCCCCCTCCAAAGGCGCCCCGCGCCGCTGGCCGCTGTCAAGGTCCCAAACTCTCAAGGTCTTGTCTTCGCTGCCGGAGACGAGGGTCTTGCCGTCAGGGCTAAAGACAAGGCTTGTCACAGGCTTCGAATGCCCTAGCATTGGGGTGACAACCTCCTGCCCGGTGGCGACGTCCAACAAGCGCAAACTATTGTCGATGCGACTGGAGGCGAGAAGCCTGCCGTTGGGGCTAAAGGCGATAACGGGATTTCCAGCACGCAAGATGCCCGCAGCGCGAGGGTCTTGAACGGTCGGGCCAAGCTCTAGAGGCGCGCTGAGTGCCCGCCCACTTGCGACGTCCCACAAACGCAAGTTCTGGCTTAGGTTACCGAAACCCTCCGCGGAATTTCCGGTGGCGAAGGTTCTGCTATCCGGGCTGAAGGCGATCCTTGGCAGGGACTTGAGGCCGACTATAGGAGCACCGCGTTGACGGCCGATGCCGGTGTCCCACAGATGCAGGACTGCTTGTTGATCTCCACCAAATACGCTCGCGATGTCGTTTTTCTGCGAGGCTGTAATCAGGGTGTGACCGTCATTGCTGAACGCGATGATGGACTCCGGAAGGCCGAGTACTTTTGCCAGCTGTGGAGTCATGGTCAACGCATGTTGCAGGCCAGCGTAAGCTTCACCATTCGGATTCAGTCGAAAGCCGGTCGCAGCAAGTAGTAGCGCCATATCGAGCGTGTCGGCTTCCTCGCCATCCAGAATGCCCCGACTTTGCATCACCACTTTGCCGGCGACGGCTTCGCGCAATGCACTTTGCGCGGCCAGTTGCTGCTGGTTTGCTTTGCGTTCTGCAAAGAGTGAAAAGAGAAAGAGAAACGCGAAGATGATGGCAAGCGTCCCCGAAACCATCACGGTGCGCCGGCGATGATGCTGTTCGCGCCGCGCTGCGGCTTCCGCCTCCGAGCGGCTTTCCTCCAGAAACCGTATCACCGCATCGAAGTCCGATGCCGCCGAATAGCGAGCGGCCCACGCGGGCGTCGGTTTCGCGTCCTTCGCCCATGCAAGCGCCACGGCCAGGTCTGGATCACGGAGCAGGCCGGCTTTACCACCGGCCCACCGGCGGCCGCGGTCTGCTAACTCCACATAGGCATCGCGCCGTACCCGCTCCTCGTCCACCCAACCCCGGAGTCGATTCCACTGACGGATCAGGCTCTCGTGCGAGATGTCCACGCGCGGGTCGTCAGGAGTGCCGTCCGCAGAGACGTACAGGAAATCGCGCCCGTCTTCCCGGAACCTACTGATGATCGTGTCGACGTCGTCCCGCGATCCCCCGGATACCTCAACGAGTTCACTCAGCCGCGCCGGATGCCGCACGCGTCGGTGGTTTGCGTCCGTATCAGTTAGCCGCTTGAACACCCGTGCCACGAGTTCTTGATTCAGATTCTTGAGCGCAGCTTCCGCGTCCCGATCGAGCGCGCAATCGAGGCCACCAGCGGCCGCGTAGTGCTGCCGATCGATCGGACCGACCCCGCCGTCCTGCTGCCAAACGTCCCAGGTCCGCATCAGCGCGTGCTGGAGCACCGGCAGGCGATCGAAGCGGTCGCCCAGTTCGTTCAACAACTGATCGAGAAGCCGTGGCGCAACCGCCGCACGCATAAGCTTGGCGGGACCCTCGATCGCTTCGCGCAGCTGCTGGCGCGTGAGCCGCGGCACCAGATAGCGCCCACGGTTCATCGCTTCCGGAAGCCCGTAGAAGAGATCGCAGTCGCCTAGGAAGTCGGTGCGCATGGTCAGAACGATGTAGATCGAAAGCCCTGATCGCGCCGCCAGGTCGAGCAGGAGATTCACGAAGTCCGCCGCTTCGGCCTTGCGTGCAGCTAGTTCCTTCCGCGTGGTGGCATCCGTCGCCGCCGCGCCATCCCGATCGGCGTCACCGCGAAAGGCAAAGATCTCTTCGAACTGATCGATCAGCACGAGGAGGTTGGCGTTGCTTTCGAGACTCGCTGACAGGTGCTCGAGCAAGCCGTCCACCTGGCCCTCACGGATCCGGCGCTCCATCTCGTCGGCGGCACCTGGCTCACCGATCTGCCCCAGGGCCGCGCACAGCGCTTCCGCCAGGTTGCGGATCGGCGCGCCGCCCGGTCTGGCGGTGGCGATCCGCCATCGATCGCGCTCCTGGACGAGGAAGCCCGCGAGCAATGTGGGGATGAGGCCGGCGAGGATCAGTGAAGACTTCCCGCAACCCGAGCTGCCGACCACGGCCAGGAAACGGGTCTGGTGCAGAACCTCCAGCAGCTCTAATGTCTGCGCGTCTCTACCGAAGAAATACAGACTGTCTTCGCTGGAGAACGGCCGCAGGCCGACGTAGGGGTTGGCTCGGAAGCCAGACTCGATGTTCATGTCGTGGTTTCCGATGCACGTTCGATCAGGGCGTCGAGTGTGCTCGGATCGAACCGGGTCATATTGGCGGCGACGTCGTAGAAGGGTGGGAAGCGCAGGAGTTCGGCGTTCTTCTCAGGAGGCGCGATGTAGACGCCGATCCTCGCCCTCACGCTGTGGGTTGTCATGACACGAGCCGCCGCAGTGAGCCGGCCCAGCACCCATTCGCGGGCGACGGACCCGAACACCACCAGGAACAGCGGCACTTTCTGAAGATTCTGCTCAAATAGCGCTACCGCGGCTGACGGCGCGCTCGCGCCCGCGGGCATCATGATCGGCATGATGCGCCGCTCATTCAGGTAATTCACCAGATCGGTGGCGTACTTAAAGTCTGACACGTGCATGTCGACGAACGCGGTCTCGATCTGTCCTCCGACGGCGTGCTGAGCGTGCTGTCTGGCCTGATCGAGTCGTTGCAGCTTCGCGAGCACCTCATCCCGCATCTGGTGGATTCCGGTACGTACCAGCTCGAAGCGATCCGACTCTCTAGATCTTTCGGAGAGCGAACGAACAAGCTGCGCGTAGGACGGGTCCTCGATGGTGGAGGCGTCGACTTGCTCCGGCATGAGCACAAGCTGCGAACGAGCGGACTCGAGCGCGATTCCAAGCTGTTCGAGCGTATAGGTCCGGCTCTGATTGGCAAGATCGATCGGTTCACCCGGGCGATCGCCCAGCAAGTGGACGCACACATCCGACCGCCGGACCAGATCGCGCACCGCCTCGGTGTGCTCTTTGTCGTCGAACGGCGGCGGCACGTCGCTCGCGACGCGGATACCGGCAGACTTTAGGGCCGCAACCAACTGGCGGTGCGCTGGACGTAGCTGATCGCTCGGCGCCGCCAGAAACACGCGGGGATCTTGTGCCGGCTCGCTGGCCGCTGGACTGTCAGTGCGGCCGGCTGTCCCGCCTGGCGAGGCGCCTCGGGCAACCGTCGTGTCAATCGGCTTCGGGCCAGTGGCGGGCTGGAACAACATGCCATCCGACGATCGCATGAACAGAACGGGTGTCGCCCATTCCGTGTCCTCCTTGTCCCAGAGCGCTTTGCGGGCCTCGTTCACCGCCGCGTCCACCGGATACCCGTCCGCAATCCGGTGGTAGAAAGTGTCGGCGAAATTGATCGCTCCCCGATCCGAGATCGGAAACTGCATCGCGACCACGGCGGGCACGCCAATCCGGATCAGCGACGCCGCTATACCCGCGAACGGGTCGAAGGTGGCTTGGCTCGCCGTGGTGCCCGACATGCAGGCGTTGACAAATACCAGTCGGAGCGACGACTCGTCGCCGAGCAGCATACGCAACCGGTCGCTGTCGACGGGGTCGGCGCTGCCGTCCTCCTGCTCCAGCAGAAGCACACCTCGGCCGGCATGCCGATCGAAATCACCGTGACCCATGAAATGGATGACGTGGTAGTCCTCTTTAGCGAGCCGATCGAGCAGCGGGCGGAGTAGTGGACGCTCGAAGTCGACGCGCACGCCGGGCAGGCGCGCCCAGCTGTGCTGAATCCGCGTCCGCTCCTCTTCGAGCTGGAGCGGCGCCGTGCCCCGGGGATTGGAGATGATTACCAGGATGCGTAGCGGCGGCTCGAGCGGAATCGGGTCCCTCGGGTGAAGAGCATCGAGCGACCGGACGAGCACAGTCTTCTGCGACATCACGAGAGGAAGTTCCGTTCTGGCGCGCGCCAGCAATTCCCAGGGGAGGCTGGCGACCTCGGCCATTCCGTCACCCTGAAGATCCATCTGGAGCCGGACTCGAACGCCCGCTTTCCCCTGGGAACCGATGGTCCGATCCAGCAGCGACTGCACGTCGTCTCGGAAGAGCGCGCGGTAGAGCGACACCCCGAATTCGCGCGCCGCCGGTCCACGCTTGGCAGCGGTCTCGGTCGCAATCGCCGACAGATCTCGCGTCGCCCGGGCCGTCGGACCGATGCCACTCACCACTCCAGCCAAATCCGCGAGGAGGAACGGAAGTTCCAGGGTCGACTCGCAGGAGCCTTCAGGAGACACGACGGAAACGCGATAGTGGTTTCCGGTCCCCGGTGACACGCGAATGGCGAAATCGGCGTAGTTCATGCGGGTGCAGTCATTTCAGCACTACTGAAGATGCTCGCTTCAATCGCCAGCCGCCTGCCGCGACGAATGCCGTTCCGAATCATTGACACCGTGCATCCTCCCCGGGAGGCAAGTTTGGACACGTACATTCGTACGGCCGCTCGGGTATCCAATGCTTCCAGACGGTGGCGGGCAGATTCGCACGAACCGACTGACACGCGATAGCTTTGAGCCCGTCGCGAGACAGATCGAGAAAGCCAATCGTTCCATCTTCGAGACCGAGAGCGAGGACGTCAGCGCTTGGACTGAACGCCGCACTCAGCGGCCCGAAGCTCCCCGGCCCGAAGTCAATGGAAGGGCCAAGTTGCCGGCCTGAAGAGAGGTCAAACAGCCGAGTCCCACCGACGGACAGCGTGGCGGCGTCGCGGCTGAACGCCAGCATTTGTCCGCCCTCGGCACCTTTAATATCCACGCGGCTTGGCGTCCCCACATCGAACAGCCACGCGAAGGCGTCGGGCGATAGTCCTCCGCCGGCAA
>Ga0065712_10000372_pt1 | contig 12338 bp, 11 predicted proteins | sample MisRhiReplicate1_FD_59099 | JGI IMG/M metagenome (GOLD analysis project Ga0065712, IMG submission 59099) | Miscanthus rhizosphere microbial communities from Kellogg Biological Station, MSU, sample Rhizosphere Soil Replicate 1: eDNA_1 v3... | ecosystem: Host-associated > Plants > Roots >...
TGGCCTGTTCCAGCAGCAGAATGGCGGCGCTGGTGCGCAGGTCAGCCTTGTCGAACCACTGACTGCGCTCGTGGGCGGGCAGGCTCATCCAGTCTTCGACGGTGGTCTGCCGGATCGGCAGTTGCTTCTTCAGCACCTCGAACATGGCCTGATAGCGGTCGCGATAGGAATCGAAGCGGTAGCCAAGCCGTAACGCTTCCTTGGGATCGTCCAGCACGCTGGTATCAGCCAGACCGCGCCCTTTGAGCACTTCGAGCAAACCGTTGGGCAGGATGCTGTCCAGACCGACCAACTTGGGATTGTGTGTACCGCTGCGAAGCAGCTTGAGGTTCTCCACCGCGCAGTTGTTCGACAGGAAGTAGTAGTTGCCGTCGTAGCTCCAGTGCATTTCGGCGGCGTGCTGGACCAACCCTTCGATTTCAGGGCGCGACAGCGTGATCGGTACCGACGCCAGACTGCGCAGTTCTGTCTTGGTGTATTCGTCGATTACCTGCGCCAGCGGCAGCACGAACAGTCGCGAAGGGTACGCGCCCATCAGGCCGTCCCAGCTGGATAACTGTACGTCTCCCACAAAGGCGCGGTAAGACAGGACCAGATGCTGGTCCAGGTCGAGCCGACAATCCGGTCCACGTGGACGTCCCGGCTTGCAGATCACCAGGCGCAGCATGCTGTGACCCCAGCGGCTTACCCAGTTCTGGTTCGCCTCGGCCAGCAGATAGTCAACGGCGTAGACGCGTTCGGGGTCCAGCTTGCCCAGAGGCTCCCGGCCAAAATCACTGCCCGCGTTCAGGTACGGATAAAAGGTGGGGCAGGCCTCTTTTGCAGCAGGTGCCCAGCCGAAGCGCTCTTTGTAATAGGCGTACAGCGCAGGGCGACGGCAGGCGTAGGCCGGGTCGAGCAGAAAGTACTCCATGTTCACCGCCACGAACTCGAGCGGGCTGGTGGTCTCGTAGATGTCGGGACTGCGGGCAACCTGACCGTTATGTTCTTCTCGTTCGCCACGGCGTCCGACGTACTGCTGCCAGCCGGCAAGGTCTAGCAGGCGAGGATCGTCGCTCAGGGTGAAGCGTCGTTCGGTCTGGCCGCGGCAGTCATCGGGCAGGCCGACATTACCCAGCGAGCTGCCGCGGCGGGAACAGCGCACCAGTGTCGCCCGCTCGCTCGCCGACCACAGGCGTGCGCGGTCATAAATGTGAGTCAGCTCATGCAGCACGGTGGCGAGCATTTCCCGGCGTACCGTGCCGTGCGGCCGACCGGTCTGTGTCGTCGCGGCAGAGCCGTCCGTCAGCGCAGGCAGAAGGTGGGTGTTGAGGTACAACTGATAAGGACCTGCCGCCTGGCCGTAGGCGTTTTGCGGCATGTCACTGGACCAGCTCACGTTGACGGTGCGGTCCAGCGACTCGACGAAGCTGGGCGGCAGAGCGCGCATCGCCTCGTCGATCAGCGCCTGGCTGGCTTGCTGTTGGGCAGCATCAAGGCCGTTGGTCTGCAGCTCAAGCTTCAGACTGGCTGAAGCATAAGTCCCGACCAGCGACAGCGCGCCGGCAAGCAGCCAGACGCCAAGTCGCCTCACAGTGCGAGGATGGCTTCAGCCAGTGTCTGGTCGCTGGCATCGCGCGCTTCCGGCACGCGGGAACGCAGCGTATCAAAGGCTGCATCGAGCTGGGCACCATGGATGTCGCCGTTGCTGGCGACGTAGCTGGCTGCATCGTCCCGGGCTTCGCGCACGACTTTGGAGTCGCGGATCGAGGTGGTGGTGTCCGAGGTGAAATCGATGGTACGACCGAATGCACGGACAATGATGTTACTCGTGGCAACAACGGTCTGAGCCTGGGCCAGGTCGGCCATCAGCAGCAGGCCAAGGGAAACAGCAATCAGCGGCGTACGCATGTCAGTAACATCTCCAGTTACGCAGAAGGGCAAAGTGGCTATTGGACGAGGATTGCCTGCGCCAGTTCAAGGTCGCTGGCACGAAGTTTTTCATCACCCTGGCGCAGGCTGCGCAAGGCCGATTCGAGTCTGGCCCCGCGGATCTTGCCGTCGCTGGCGATGAACGCGGCAGCATCATCCTGGGCTGCCATGACCTGTTTGTTATCGAACGGTGAGCTGCTGACCTGACTGGTGGCATACCCGGTCTTGACCAGGCCCTGCGTGGTGGAGTCGAAGGCATGGGCAGAACCCGTCCACACAAGACTGGCGAGAGAAGCGAGCAAAAGAGAGTGCAATGAACGCATGGCTTTCACGTACCGGCAAAACAGGCGTCAAGGCTAGCGCAATGCTTTGGCCGGAGCTACCCCGGCAGCTTGCAGGCCGCCGGAGGCACTCGTCAGATGGCCAGAATGGCCTGAGCCAGCTGAGCATCAGTGGCGTGCAGTTCAGGCATTTGCTGACGGATGTGCTGGAGCGCGCCTTCGAGTTGCGCACCGCGGATGTCGCCAGCGCTGGCCACGAAGCTGGCGGCATCGTCACGTGCTGCGCGAACGATCTTGTCGTCCTTGAACGAAGACGAGATGTCGGAGGTGGCATCGGTCGATGCGGCGACAGCGCCAACGACTGTGTCGGTCGTCACGATAAAACTGGAGGCATTGGCGCTTGCGGCAGCGGCAGTCAGCATAACGGCAGCGCCAAAAGTACGTAGCAGGGACATGGTCGAATTCCGTCAGATGGAGTTACAGGCAGAGATTGCGGGAGGCACAGGCTGCTTGCCGGGCCTATCCGGCGTCCAGCCTATATCAGCGCTGTCCGGCTTGCTATTGCAATACGGCGTCGAAACGCCATACGGCATACATGAAATGGTAACTGTACCGGCCTTAATTTGTAACATTTAAAACTGTACTTGTAGTGGCTTCGGAGATTCTGCAGTACAAACGACAAGACCCGAATCAGTTGCCTGAATCGGGTCTTGTATGAAGCAATTCGGGTTGCTGGCGGGAGACTTCAGCAGTCTGGGGCCAGCGGGCGCTGCATTAGCGCCAGAACGGCTTGCTCAGCTCTTCGTAACGCTGTGCTTCGCTGATACCTGCGTCGGCCAGCAAACGTGCATCCAGGCGAGCCAGTTGATGGCGGCTGGAGAGGCGACGCTGCCAGAGCATCAGGTTGGCGAACATGCGCAGAGGCAAGGACGATTTGGCAGTAGTGGCGGTGCTTTCGCTGAACAGATCGGAACTGATTGTACGTTCCATGGTGTGACTTCCTTCCGCTTGTGGCGGGATAAGTGAGTTGCTTGACTGGTGCCCATTCTCCACTTGATTGGCCAGTCCCCATAGACACAGTTCATCTGTATTGTGAGGGTTCAGTTAACTGTTTATAGGGACTGTTTTGTTCGTTATTGGGGCAACTGTACCGGTCTGCACATTTTTAGTGCATTTTGCGAGAGGTCGCACTGAATCTGGCGCGCTTCAGGCTGCTTTTGACCAGTACAGCAGTACAGTTTTTTCAAGTACAGCGAATGGCGAAGGGAAGGTCGGCAATAAAACCACTTGCTCACCTCCAACTGTCTTGTTCAGGCGGGCAACATGCGACCGGTCTCTTCCAGATTCAGGTGCCAACTCAGTGCGTCGCGCAGTATGTGAGGTGTATGACCACCGCGCTGGCAGGCGGCGTTGAAATAGTCGTTCAGCGCGGCGCGATAATCAGGATGAACACAGTTATCGATGATCACCCGGGCGCGCTCACGGGGCGCCAAGCCACGCAGATCCGCCAGACCCTGTTCAGTCACCAGAATGTCCACATCGTGCTCGGTGTGATCGACATGGCTCACCATCGGCACCACGCTGGAAATCGAGCCGCCCTTGGCAACCGACTTGGTCACGAAGATGGCCAGATGCGCGTTGCGTGAGAAGTCGCCGGAGCCGCCGATGCCATTCATCATTCGCGTGCCGCAGACATGGGTGGAGTTCACGTTGCCGTACAGATCGAACTCCAATGCCGTGTTGATCCCGATGATGCCCAGGCGGCGAATGACTTCCGGGTGATTGGAGATTTCCTGCGGGCGCAACACCAGCCTGGATTTGTAGCGGTTGAAGTCGGCAAACACCTGGGCGTGCTTGGAGGCTGAAAGCGTCATGGAGCTGCCCGAGGCAAAGCTCAATTTGCCTGCATCGAACAGATCGAAGGTGGAATCCTGCAACACTTCCGAGTACATGGTCATGTCATGGAAGGGCGAATCCAGCAAACCGTGCATGACTGCGTTGGCAATGGTTCCGATGCCCGCCTGTAACGGCATCAGCGTGTTGGTCAGCCGATCCTCGCGCACTTCATTCTTGAAGAACTCCACCAGGTGTTGGGCGATGGCCTGGGTTTCCACATCCGGCGGCAGCACAGTGGACGGGGAGTCAGGCTGGTTGCTGATGACAATGCCGACGATCTTGGCCGGATCGATCTTCACTGCATGGCTGCCAATCCGTGAATCGGCTTCCAGCACCGGAATCGGCAGGCGCGTAGGGCGGTAACTCGGAATGTAGACGTCATGCAGGCCTTCCAGCTCAAGCGGCTGGGCCAGATTGATCTCGACGATCACCTGTTTGGCGAGAATGGCGAAGCTGGCGGAGTTTCCCACCGAAGTGCTCAACACCAGATGACCGTCCTCGGTGATGGCGACGCATTCGATCACGGCCAGGTCGACCGCCTTGATCTGGCGATTGCGCAGTTGCTCGACGGTATCGGACAGGTGCTGATCGATGAACATGACGGTGCCGTCGTTGATGGCGCGACGCAACGTGCTGTCCACCTGGAACGGCATGCGCCGGGAAAGCACGCCGGATTCGGTCAGTTGCTTGTCCAGATCGTTGCCCAGGCTGGCGCCGGTCATCAGGCTGATCTTCAGGGGTGAGACCTTGGCGCGTTCGGCCAGGGCCTGGGGAACGGCTTTGGCTTCGCCTGCGCGGGTGAAGCCACTCATGCCGACGGTCATGCCATCTTCGATCAGGGCAGCGGCGTCGGCTGCGCTCATTACCTTGCTCATCAGGGAGGGCAGGCGGATACGGTCACGGTACATGGATTCTTTCTCGGAGGTGGAGACGAGCGACAAGTCTAGAGAGTCGAGCGGTGTTCGTCCCGCTACCATGGTCGCATTTGAGGGCTCTAATTAGCGGGTCTCAGCGCAAAACACTGTTGCGCGAAATGCAAAAAGCCCCGGTCGCAACGCGAGCCGGGGCTGTGCTGAAGCAGATGCAGGCTATGCGTTATCGACCGCCTTCACCATGTCCTCGATCACCTTTTTGGCGTCTCCGAACACCATCATGGTCTTGTCCAGATAGAACAGTTCGTTATCCAGACCGGCGTAGCCGCTGGCCATCGAGCGCTTGTTGACGATGATGGTCTTGGCCTTGAACGCTTCGAGAATCGGCATCCCGGCAATCGGCGATTTCGGATCGTTCTTGGCGGCCGGGTTGACCACGTCGTTGGCGCCGAGCACCAGCACCACGTCTGCCTGACCGAACTCGGAGTTGATGTCGTCCATCTCGAACACCTGATCATAAGGCACTTCCGCCTCGGCCAGCAGCACGTTCATGTGGCCTGGCATGCGTCCTGCCACCGGATGGATCGCGTATTTCACCGTGACGCCGTGGTGCACCAGCTTTTCGGTCAGTTCCTTGAGCGCATGCTGGGCACGTGCCACTGCCAGACCGTAGCCCGGCACGATGATGACCGTATCGGCGTTGGTCAGCAGGAAGGTGGCGTCGTCCGCCGAGCCGGATTTCACCGGGCGTGCTTCCTTCGCTCCCGCCGGGCCAGCTGTGTCCGTTGCGCCGCCGAAGCCGCCGCCGATGACATTGAAGAAGGACCGGTTCATCGCCTTGCACATGATGTACGACAGGATCGCCCCGGAAGAGCCCACCAGCGAACCGGCGATGATCAGCATCGAGTTGTTCAACGAGAAACCGATGCCCGCCGCCGCCCAGCCCGAATAGCTGTTGAGCATCGAGACCACCACCGGCATGTCGGCTCCGCCAATCGGGATGATCAGCAGAACGCCGATCACGAATGCCAGGGCGAGCATAATGGCGAACGCGGTCAGGCTGCCGGTGAACATGAATGTCAGGCCGAAGAACAGTGTGGCCAGACCTAGGATCAGGTTCAGCTTGTGCTGCCCGGCAAACTGTACGGGTGCGCCCTGAAACAGACGAAACCTGTACTTGCCTGACAGCTTGCCGAACGCAATCACCGAGCCGGAGAAGGTGATCGCACCAATCGCCGCGCCCAGGAACAGTTCCAGACGATTGCCGGTCGGGATGGCGTCGCCCAGGTTGCGAACAATGCCCAGCGACTGGGGCTCGACCACCGCAGCGATGGCAATGAACACCGCTGCCAAGCCGATCATGCTGTGCATGAAGGCCACCAGCTCCGGCATCTTGGTCATCTCGACGCGCTTGGCCATGATCGAACCGGCTGTGCCGCCGACCAACAGGCCGACGACGATGTAGCCGATGCCTGCGCTGGTGCCTTCAGCGGTCGACAAGGCCGCGAGCTTGAGCACCAGGCCGATCGTTGTGATGACTGCCAGCCCCATGCCCAGCATGCCGAACAGGTTGCCACGGCGCGAAGTCGTCGGGTGGGACAGGCCTTTGAGTGCCTGGATGAAGCAGATCGACGCGATCAGATACAGCAGCGTCACCAGATTCATACTCATGGCTTCTGCACCTCGTCTTTCGCTTTAGGTGCCTTTTTCTTGAACATTTCCAGCATTCGCCGGGTAACCAGAAAGCCGCCGAACACGTTGACCGCGGCCAGCGCTACCGCCAGCGTGCCCATGGTCTTGCCCAGCGGAGTGACAGTGAGCGCGGCGGCGAGCATCGCGCCAACGATCACGATGGCAGAGATGGCATTGGTCACGGCCATCAATGGCGTATGCAGCGCAGGCGTCACGTTCCAGACCACGTGGTAGCCGACATAGATCGCCAGCACGAAAATGATCAGGTTGTAGATGCCGGGGGAGATCAACTCTTCCATTGGTGTGTCCTCAGCCGTTCTTGCGGATGACCTGGCCATCGCGGCACATCAGGCACGCGGCGACGATGTCGTCTTCCAGGTTGATCGAGAATGCGCCGTCCTTGTCGAACAGCAGCTTCATGAAGTCCAGCAGGTTGCGCGCATACAGCGCCGAGGCATCGGCGGCGACCAGCGCTGGCAGATTGGTGTGGCCGACGATGGTCACGCCATGCTCGATCGTGACCTGATCTGCCACAGTCAGAGGACAGTTACCGCCCTGAGCGGCTGCGAGGTCGATCACCACAGAGCCGGGCTTCATCTGCGCCACAGTCTCTGCGCTCAGGAGTACCGGTGCCTTGCGGCCGGGGATCAGCGCGGTGGTGATGACGATGTCCGAAAGCTTTGCGCGTTCATGCACGGCGACAGCCTGACGCTGCATCCAGCTGGCGGGCATGGGGCGTGCGTAACCACCGACGCCTTCAGCGCATTCGCGCTCTTCGTCGGTCTCGTAAGGGACATCAATGAATTTCGCACCCAGCGATTCGATCTGCTCTTTCACAGCCGGTCGCACATCCGATGCTTCGACGACGGCACCCAGACGCTTGGCAGTGGCGATCGCCTGCAGGCCGGCCACACCGGCGCCGAGGATCAGCACCCTGGCAGCTTTCACCGTTCCGGCGGCCGTCATGAGCATCGGCATGAAGCGCGGGTAGTGATGAGCGGCGAGCAGGACGGCCTTGTAACCGGCAATGTTGGCCTGCGACGACAGCACATCAAGGCTCTGCGCTCGCGAGGTACGGGGAGCGGCTTCGAGCGCAAAGGCGGTAACGCCACGCTCGGCCATCCGGGCGATGTTCTCGTTATTGAAGGGGTTGAGCATCCCGATCACGATCGTGCCGCTCTTTATAAGCGTCAGTTCGCTTTCGTTCGGGGCCACGACCTTGAGGATAAGCCCGCTGGCGAAGGTGTCGTCGGCCCCACGAATGGTGGCGCCTGCGGCCTCATAGGCACTGTCCGGTACGCTGGCATGAATGCCGGCCCCGGTTTGTACAGTGACGCTATGTCCCTGGCTGATCAGCTTCTTGATGGTCTCCGGGGTAGCAGCCACCCGGGTTTCACCTGACTGGGTTTCGAGAGGAACACCAATGTGCACGACAGAATCTCCTGCGCGATCTTTTTATCTTCATGAGTAAACCAGTGCACTACGGCTGGTGCGTCTGGAGTAGCCGGTCAGCACGCCCCTGAATACAGGGAGCGCCGCATTTTGCAGGCGAAGTCAAAGGGCTTCAACACATTCTGTAACGAGACTGAAAATTAACTACAAGTCATCCTGTGACCTATTGTCGCAAGGGTCGCCTTCAGGCCTTTGTTTACGGGGCTTTTCTGAGTTTATAGCTGGATTTGGCTAAAGGCCGACGTTTTTCCTGCACGCAGCCGCAAACCCTGAAAAACGGGCCTTAACCCCTATAAATAGAAGGTTTAAGGCATCGTTGAGCGTCATCGTACAACTGTTGTATATGCGACATATGCTTATATCTGTAGGTGATAAGCATCATGCACTACGTCCTGTCATAGAGGCTCAAGCCCTTACGGATGGAAGCGTGTAGCCATTTGCCTGATCAATGAGCCAGTCGCGGAAAGCCCGCAATGATGCTGATTCGACTTTTCGCTCCGGAATCATCAAGTGATAAGCCTTGTTACTCGGTAACGAACGGGCGTTGGCAATCACAAGGCGTTTTTCATGCAGCTCACGCTGAATGAGAAAGGGTGGGATCAGCGCCACGCCCATGTCGTGCATGGCGGCTTGCGCAAGCATGGAGAACAACTCGTAGCGAGGGCCTGTCATGTCGCGTGCGATGTTGAGGTTCTGAGCGTTGAACCACTGTCGCCAGGCGTAAGGGCGTGTGGTTTGCTGAAGCAGCGGCAGCTCGGCCAGCTCGCTCGCATCGAGATGCTCGCGGCCTTGCATGAAGGCGGGGCTGCAGACGGGCATGGAATTCTCGCTCATCAGCCGATGTGCTTCGGTGCCCGACCACTCGGCATCGCCAAAGTAGATCGCGGCGTCGAAGTCGGTATCGGCGAACAGGAACGGACGTGTGCGATTGGTGAGGTTGACCGTCACTTCAGGGTGCCTGTTCTGGAAGTCCCTCAGGCGAGGCAGCAGCCACTGAGTGCCGAAGGTTGGCACCACGGCAAGCTCGATGACGCTCGTTCCCTGCTGACCCATGATCGAAAGCGTGTCGCGCTCCACGGCATCCAGCTGCAGGGCGACCCGACGGCTGTAGGAAAGTCCGGCTTCCGTCAGCTTCACGCCGCGCCGTGAGCGCCGGAAAAGCTCGAGGCCAAGAAACGCTTCCAGACTACCGATCTGTCGGCATACGGCCCCTTGGGTAAGCGACAGTTCCTCGGCGGCCCTGGTGAAGCTCTCGTGGCGCGCGGCAGACTCGAAGCTGATCAGTGCGGTGGTGCTGGGTATCTTGCGTCTCATGTACGGTGTCCTCACTGATCGCTCTTATTTGTCGAGCCTTGCAACGTTTCGGAGTGAGAAATTAGCACAACAGGTTGAGGATTCCTCGTTTGTCGACAGCGCGATCCGGGTCTAGGATCAAGCGCACACCATTCGGGTCACGTGAGGGCAGGTTATGAGCGGCAAAGCGAGTTTCAACTGGATCGATCCTCTGTTGCTGGATCAGCAGCTCACTGAAGAAGAGCGCATGGTTCGTGACAGCGCCGAACAGTTCGCCCAGAGCAAGCTTGCCCCGCGAGTACTGGAAGCCTTTCGGCATGAGCAGACCGATCCGGCCATCTTTCGCGAAATGGGTGAGATGGGGTTGCTGGGTGCAACCATTCCGGAGGAGTTTGGTGGTAGTGGCCTCAACTACGTTTGCTACGGCCTCATTGCCCGTGAGGTCGAGCGTATTGACTCTGGTTACCGCTCCATGATGAGCGTGCAATCTTCGCTGGTCATGGTGCCCATCAACGAGTTCGGTACGCAGGCGCAGAAACAGAAGTACCTGCCAAAGCTGGCCTCCGGCGAATGGATTGGCTGTTTCGGTCTGACCGAGCCCAACCACGGTTCCGATCCGGGCGCCATGATCACCCGAGCCAGGAGTGTCGAGGGCGGCTATCGCCTGACCGGCAGCAAGATGTGGATCACCAATAGCCCGATTGCCGACGTGTTCGTGGTCTGGGCCAAGGATGACGCGGGTGATATCCGCGGCTTCGTTCTCGAGAAAGGCTGGGCGGGTCTCAGCGCTCCGGCGATCCACGGCAAGGTCGGTCTGCGGGCCTCCATCACCGGCGAGATCGTGATGGATAACGTATTCGTGCCCGAAGAGAACATCTTTCCGGACGTGCGCGGGCTCAAAGGGCCATTCACTTGCCTGAACTCGGCACGCTACGGTATTTCCTGGGGGGCTTTGGGGGCTGCGGAGTTCTGCTGGCACACGGCGCGTCAGTACACGCTTGATCGTCAGCAATTTGGTCGGCCTCTGGCGGCCAATCAGTTGATTCAGAAGAAACTGGCTGACATGCAGACCGAAATCACGCTGGCCCTGCAGGGCTGCCTGCGTCTGGGGCGTATGAAAGATGAGGGAATCGCTGCAGTGGAGATCACCTCGATCATGAAGCGCAACTCCTGCGGCAAGTCTCTGGATATCGCACGCATGGCGCGTGACATGCTTGGCGGTAATGGCATCTCCGACGAGTTCGGTATCGCGCGTCATTTGGTCAATCTGGAAGTGGTCAATACCTACGAAGGCACGCATGACGTGCATGCGCTGATCCTGGGTCGTGCGCAGACCGGCATTCAGGCCTTCTATTAAGGAGGGCGGATCATGGGCGCGCTCTCTCATATCCGGGTGCTGGATCTGTCGCGTGTGCTGGCCGGTCCTTGGGCAGGGCAGATCCTTGCCGACCTGGGTGCGGATGTCATCAAGGTCGAGCGGCCGGTCTGCGGTGACGACACCCGCTCATGGGGGCCGCCGTTTCTGAAGGATGAGGCGGGGCAGAATACGACCGAAGCGGCTTACTACCTGTCGGCCAATCGGAACAAGCAATCGGTGACCATCGACTTTACGCGCCCTGAAGGTCAGCGGCTGGTGCGCGAGCTGGTGGCGAAGTCCGACATCGTGATCGAAAATTTCAAGGTGGGTGGGCTGGCGGCCTATGGTCTGGACTATGCGTCGTTAAAGGCTGTGAATCCGAAGCTTATCTATTGCTCCATCACCGGATTTGGTCAGACGGGGCCTTATGCGAAGCGCGCGGGCTATGACTTCATGGTTCAGGGGCTGGGCGGCTTGATGAGTCTGACTGGCCGACCTGATGGCGATGAAGGTGGCGGACCTGTAAAGGTCGGGGTGGCGCTGACTGACATATTGACCGGGTTGTATTCGACGACCGCTATTCTCGCTGCGCTGGCCCATCGTGATCAAAGCGGCGTGGGTCAGTACATCGATATGGCATTGCTGGATGTGCAGGTCGCCTGCCTCGCCAATCAGGCCATGAATTACCTGACGACTGGAATCGCGCCAAGGCGGCTGGGCAATGCCCATCCGAACATCGTGCCGTATCAGGACTTTCCGACTGCCGATGGGGATTTCATCCTCACCGTAGGTAACGACAGCCAGTTCCGGAAGTTTGCCGAGGTGGCGGGGCAGTCGCAGTGGGCGACAGATCCTCGTTTTCTTACTAATAAGCTGCGCGTGGCCAATCGGGGTGAGCTGATACCGCTGATACGCCAGGCAACCGTGTTCAAGACGACGGCGCAGTGGGTGGATGAGCTGGAAGCGGCGGGTGTGCCCTGCGGGCCAGTCAACGATCTGGCTCAGGTGTTTGCCGATCCTCAGGTGCTGGCCCGCGGGCTCGCTCTTGAGTTGCCGCATGCATTGGGTGGTCGTGTGGCGCAGGTGGCCAGCCCGATCCGATTGTCCGAGACACCCGTGGAGTATCGGCGCGCGCCTCCACTGCTGGGGGAGCATACGTCGCAGGTTCTGCAGGAGCTGCTCGGTATGAGTGGGGATGAGGTGGCGGCTCTCAAGGAGGCGGGCGTGTTGTAGCTATATATAGATAGGCCGGGTTTTGGTCGTCTCTATATATAGCTATAGGCTTGGGATCCGCTAATTTCATCTGGTTTGAAAATAACGGTTGACGCGCTCGTTGAGGTGTCTATAATTCGCCCCACTTCCGGCGCAGACGGAAACGAAAAAGCCTTGTAATTCAATGAGTTACAAGGGTTTATCGAATGAGGTCAGCGAGGAAGTCGGTCGGGTCTGTCTGAATCGACAGCGGTGAGAAAAAAGAGTTTGACACGCGGTTGTAACGCTGTAGAATTCGCCTCCCGCTGACGAGCAACGCAGAGTTGATCGAAGCGCAAGTGATTGAAGTTGATAAGGAAACTTGGAAAACTT
>Ga0065712_10068266_pt1 | contig 12332 bp, 12 predicted proteins | sample MisRhiReplicate1_FD_59099 | JGI IMG/M metagenome (GOLD analysis project Ga0065712, IMG submission 59099) | Miscanthus rhizosphere microbial communities from Kellogg Biological Station, MSU, sample Rhizosphere Soil Replicate 1: eDNA_1 v3... | ecosystem: Host-associated > Plants > Roots >...
GATTTACGCGGATGAACGCGGATCGATCCGCGTTCATCCGCGTAAATCTGCGGCTCTATTCTCTTTTTGCAATCTCTTTCCTCTTGAACATCCTCAACATGCGATCGGTGATGACGAAGCCACCGACGACGTTCGTTGTCGAGCAGACGACGGCAATGAAACCAAGGATGGTGCTGACTGTGTTGTAGTGCGCGCCCGCGGTGACGATCGAGCCCACAAGCGAGATGCCGGAGATCGCGTTGGTTGCTGACATCAAAGGTGTGTGCAGCAGCGGCGGCACTCGCGAGATCACCTGATAGCCAAGGAAGGCTGCGAGCGCGAAAACGTAAAGCGCGGAGATCAAGGTTTCTGCTGACATGCTATTTCACTCCCTGGATCTTTCTCTTCAAGAATGTGCTTCATTCGTTTACCTGGCAGGTAATGCGAGACTGGCCGCTACTCGCTGGTTGACGACTTGTCCGTTATGCGTCACGCATGATGGACCAACCACGTCGTCGTTCATGTCGATCTGCAACTGTCCATCTTTTATCAACAGCGACAGGAATGATGTCACGTTGCGTGAGTAAAGCTGACTGGCGTGTACGGGGACGGTCGCCGGAAGATTGGTGGGCGCCATGATCGTAACGCCATCGCGTTCGACTGTTACGTCCGCCTGGCTGAGCGCGCAATTGCCTCCTGTGGCGCCGGCGAGATCGATGATTACCGAACCACGCTTCATTCCTTCGACAGCCTCTTTGGTGATCAATAGCGGCGCGCGCCTGCCCGGGACCTGGGCAGTTGTGATAATCACGTCGGCAAGTTTTGCGTGTTCGGCGATCAACGCGCGTCCGCGATTCATTGCTTCGTCGGATAGCTCGACTGCGTAGCCGCCGGCGTCTTCAGTTTTGATTCCACCCAGATCGACTTCGAGAAATGTAGCTCCGAGCGATTTCACTTGCTCGCCCGCTGCCGCGCGTACATCGTAACCTTCGACCACTGCTCCGAGGCGTCGCGCGGTCGCGATCGCCTGCAAGCCGGCAACGCCGGCGCCGAGTACGAGCACTCGCGCGGGTGGCACGGTACCGGCGGCGGTCATCAATAACGGAAACATTCGCGGAATGTGCGCAGCGCCGAGCAGCACGGCTTTGTAACCGGCGACAGTTGCCATCGACGAAAGTGCGTCCATCGCCTGTGCGCGCGTGATTCGCGGAATCAACTCGACGGAAAAAGCAGTAATACCGCGATCGACTGCTGGTATCAGAGCGGCAGGCTCGTCGAGTGGACGCAAGAAACCGATCACGACGGAGTTCGTTTTGAGTCGCGTGAAGTCGTTTGGATCGGGACGATTTACAACGGCGAGTACGTCGGCGCCGGCCAGGAGGGCTTCTCTATCAGTGCTTACTTCGGCTCCGGCTTCGCGATAGTCGTCGTCGGTGCGTGCGGCCTTAAGGCCGGCGCCGCTCTCGACGCTGATAGTGGCGCCCAGGCTTATGAGTTTCTTAACAGACTCGGGCATGAGCGCGACGCGTGCCTCACCGTCTTGTGTTTCCCGCAACACGACGATGTTCATCGATGAGATTCTCGCGTCCGATGGGATAGGCTAGCGCTCAAGCGGCGTGCAGTATAGCAAAATCGGCCACAAATAAGCGCGGCCGGCACGCTTACCAGCTTGCGAACGCAGTAGCCGCGCACCTATAATCCGAGTCCATCTGCGGCGCATTGGTGTAGTTGGTTAACACGCTGCCCTCTCAAGGCAGAGATCACGGGTTCGAGTCCCGTATGCGCTACCAAATTGGACAGAGGTCGCTGGACGCGGTTCCGGCGGCCTTTTCTCTTTGCCAAGTCGTGTTAGTAAGTGCAAGAAGATCAAGGGTTGGCGAAAGGTTGCAGTGAGTGTCTGATCCTTCCAAACCGAGTTCGAACACAAAATTGAGCGACTTGCGTTTTCGCTTGGAGTTTGCTGTTCGAACAGAAAATAGGCCTTTTTGCGAGTTCTAATAGGCGAACGCCATCATGCACATATCGTGAGAAGCGTTTTCATACTCGGCGATCTGATGGAACCTCAAAGACGCATTTTAGGATAAGGATTTTCCCTATTGCTGGATTCAGAGAGTAGCCGTATAAGGGAGCTCGACGCTCAGATCGCCCAAGCTGGTCCTGTTCGCAGTAACCCTCCCCGCTTTAACTCACCCCCTCTCTAACCAAAGGAGTAAGGAATGACTATGCGCTATTCCTCATTGCGAAGATCTTTTCGCAAGATTTTTTGTGGTGTACTCGCGACTGCCTTGACTGTTTCGTTATGCGCGCTGCCGAACTCGCGGGCAGCTTCACGCCCGTCGATCTCTCGAGCGTCTAATACGAGGTCTCAGCCACTAACAATAAGCAGTTCTCCGGATTGGGCCTTCGCCAAATATTTTGGAGGTCGATCCATAACGGCAATCGATTACTTGAATAGTCTGGATTTGAATACAGATAAATCCTTCGAATATGGATTCGATCCAGATGGAGTTACATTTGCACGAAAAGCCGACGGCACGAAGGCCAGATATGTGGCTCTGTCACCTGATCACGTCAAGCTCGAAATCTCAAAACAAGGGGAACTCGGCAATGTCGAGATTCAGCGGTTCCCGTCTGATAGGACACTGTTGCGTTTTCAAGTTCCGGGGGGTCGTAGCTTGTTCGTGCGAACATGGCCTGACCCAAAGAGCCAAAACGAAAACAAAACGCGAATCGAGCTCCAGTATGGAAAATACAAGGCGGAACTGAAAATTGACGACAGTTCTAAAAGATCGCTTTCCGCCGACACAGTTCCGAAACTTCAAAGCATTGTTGCCGGACTTCGCAGAGATCGCTCTCTTAAAAATCTGATCGATGCCAGCAATGTTTTTTGTGACAAGGCAGTAGCTTCGCGAGTCATGTTGGCGGGAGGGATCAACACACCAAGTCTCATCCTTGGCTGTCTTGAAGATATTCTAGTGTGTTATCTGGCAATACTGACATATGTGGGTTCAATAGGTACACTGATCGCCCTGTGTGGTGAAACAATTGGCTTTACCTGTTGGCTAGCCATTCTCGCACATCCTGCACTTGGCCCACTCGCAGTACTCAAATGCAACAACGCGATTCAATCATGTGGCACTACCCCGCCACCGCCACCAACAAAACCACGTTATCAGGAGATTTGTGGGGAAATAGGCGGCTATTGGTCTGACTTCTATACAGACTGTATTCCGTCGATACCAGGATCGCAGAGTAACTGTGAATTGGGGGGCTGGTGGTGGAACTTTACCGGTGATTACTGCCAACTCGATCCACCAGGCTCATGCCCGATTACATTCGCGGTGTGCGACGGCGGCTGGTGGAGTAGTGAGTGGTGCGATTGCGTATATTACGATTCACCAATATTGGTGGACGTCAGCGGTAACGGCTTTGCTCTAACAAATGGGGCGAACGGTGTGAGCTTCAATCTGAACAATGTCGGCGGTAGCGAAAAGATTGCGTGGACGCGGGCCGAGTCAGACGATGCGTGGCTTGCTCTCGATCGCAACGGTAATGGGGCGATCGACAATGGGACAGAACTATTTGGCAATGTCACGTCTCAGCCCGAGGCAACAGCGGGTGAGAAGAAAAACGGGTTCCGTGCTCTGGCTATGTTCGACCAGCCAGCGCAAGGCGGCAACGGCGATGGGGTGATCGACAGTCGCGATGCGGTTTTCGCATCACTACGTCTGTGGCAGGACACTAACCACAATGGCATCTCTGAGCCGGCTGAGCTTCACACCCTCTCCTCGCTGAACGTGGCAAGCATTGAGGTAGCGTGTAAAATATCAAAGCAAACAGATGAATTCGGCAATGAGTTCCGTTACCGGGCCAAAGTCAAGGACAGCAAAGGCTCCGATCTTGGGCGCTGGGCGTGGGACGTTTTTCTCGTTCGGGCTTCTTCTTCGGGTGTACGTAAGAAGTGAGGTCTAAGACAATAGGTGCGGATTGATCGGGCCGTCGGCACAGCGAATTAACAATTGTTTTGTCGGTTGCTGATCGATCCGCTAACGATTTGAGGCGAGCTGGATTCGGAGGTTGACCATGGACAGCTTTTTTTCGGAGATCGGAATTCCTGCCGTTGACTTTGTCTATATCTGGGCAGCTTTTGTAACGACAATGGCCGCGTTTTTCGGGGTAAAAAAGAAGTATATATGGCTCAGCTATTTCATGACTGGGACGTTCATTCTGATCTGTCTCACCACTATCGTATTTCGCCGAGAAGTAAACCTACGTCTTTTCGCGGCCCTGATGCTCGTATCTGTGGTTACGGTGGAAGTCGCAGTGACTTGGATCAGAAAACGCGGCGCGAGTAACTACACTTAATCCTGCCAGCCTGGCGTGATGCAGATCGGGGAAGCCTGTCGGTTGGTTATCCGCGCTATGCTCACAAAGTGATTGGCTGCCCACAAATGATACGCGGAGTATATGTGGACAGAATGCGCAGCACATCGCTGGCAACGAATCTGCACTAAAATTCAGGGACTATCCTTCTGATTCTCTCCGCCCTTGCTGGATCGGTTTTTTCAACAACCCTCGCTTGCGCTTCGCGGTAGTTAGCTTCGGCAGCATCCAAAAGAGCCTTGTTTGCGCCCGCGTTATCCGCATTTGATTACATCTCTGATCTCTCGTGCTATTAGCTCTCGTATTTCGTCTTTGTCTTCTTTGCTCAAGGACATGACTTCAAATTACCTCCAACATGATTGTGATTGAATGTCCAAACATATCATATCTTCTGGTGCAATTAAGGAGGAACAATGCCTGCGAATATGGTTTGCCCTTCCGTGAGGCCTTACATGCCGAAGCCAAGGGAATAGAATCCGCCAAAGAATAGTAGTTAGACTGCCGGAAGGGTGCGTTACAATTCAGGTAGGATGGGGAGCGAACGCCGAAGAAAATGAGTGGTTCGCCAAAATGAAGCGAAGGAACGAATAGGATTAACCAAGCGTTTAGCTAAGGGAATGAACTGTGTAGGGGAGTGTGCTATGAGCGATGAACAGAACGTGAACAAGGAACGGGACCAGGAACTGGAAAGAACAGAGGAATCACCATTCGAACAGCTTAGAAATATGTTCAATGTGGCAGTTACGGAGTGGAGGCGTTTAGGGAAAGAGCAAACGAAATTCGCGCGATCGTCGGGCCAATTCTTTCGCAAGTGGCTGCAACGATGCAGAAACTACCAACCCGAACCATCAATCTTCAGCGCAACTTAGCTGAGCGAGGTTGGTACATCCTGCCTGAAATGCCTGTTCCTGATCTGTTTGCGTTAGAAGACGCGTTTGCTGCGAGCAGAGGCGATGTCGTTGATAACGCGATGGGTCAGCTGGTCGAAAGCTCCTTGAGTGAAGTGGAGTCCCAACTTGTCTCCGACTTTCCGACTCGGGCTTCAATCTTCAAAGAGGCATTCGAGGCACATCGCGCTGGCCGGTACGCTTCTGCCGTTACGCTGCTGTTAACGCAAGCGGATGGCATCTGTTCAGATGTGTTTGGTGTTGTATTCTTTAGTACTGAGCGCGGCACAGATGATCCGCGAACGCGCAAAGTAGTTGAGTCTCTGCAATTGGAGGCATTCGAGGAAATTATGCTTGAGCCGGTTATGACGCGAGGCGGCGTTAGCGCCAGAGATGCAGAATTGACTCAATACCCCGACAGCTTACATAGGCACCAAATACTGCACGGAAAAGACGTGAACTATGCTAATAAGATCAATAGCTTGAAAGCGATCTCGCTGGTTGGATACTTGGGCGGTCTTGCAAAACAGACTCTGGATGACGCAAAAGCGAAGCGGGCTTCGGTTGGTAGACCGTAAATTGTGCATTTGCCGTGATCACGGACCAATATTCGTCTTCAAAACTGAGGGACACGTGGAAAACAAAACAGCAGATTTTAACGGTACAGCCATTCGATACATCACGTTCGGAAACGATAGAAACGATTTGCTATTAAACACAGAAGATGTTTGTGAGGTATTGGGTATAACCGAGCGCCCTGAAGGAACTGATCTGGCTCTACAGAATATGGATTTAGCCAGCGCGGGGGTTTATGCAGTAAAGTACGACAATGTTGAATTCTTTGAATGGCTGCAAGGAGAATTTGCTGGGTACAGCCTCGAAGTTCTTCTTAGACCTCAGTAGGCGTGAAATAGAAGTGTTTCAGGGACGCGCGCAGCCGAGGAGTCTAGTAGATTGGCGCTGATCCTCGCCAAGTTGGCACGGATCGAAGAAACTGAGTGAGAAATTGAACCGAGGCTTCCCAAACCTGTTGAGCCGTCGAAGCATCCTTCAAATCGGCTGTAGTGATCCAGATCGCCACCGAAAATCCTCTCAAATCGCCTAACTCCGCTCCTTCAAGTTGCCAAGAGAATGTAACCGGCAGGTCGAAGTTATTATCGAAGACAGCAAAATTGAAGTCGAAAAATAATTTGAAATAACTCTGCGCATCCACAATCAGATCACGATGATTGAACGCCAGTTCAATGAATCCTCGCATCCAATGGAGGCCGTTTTCCTCATTAAGACTCTGATCGCAACCCATTGTAAAAAATCCTGTAAGTCGATCACTGATAGCTAAGATGGCATTTTTCAGAATCTCGTTATACTGAAGTTCTGGAATCAGAAGCGCCTCGTCTGGCCGTCCTTTTACATTTCGAAATCCATGATTGGAGTTTCGCGGTGTGTCCCGTTCAACTGGTGCGTATTCGATGCCCTTCGAGAAATCCCTTATTTCGAGCGTCACTCGTGTTTGCATGCTCCAACTAAACCAGCCCGAATTATCTAAAGTCAACTGTATGTAACGGCTGCTCCTGAGCATTTCTGCCGAGGCGTCGAAGGAAGTTGCGAAGATTGTCCACTTGGGGGTAGTACGGTTACACGCTGCACTCTTAGACGCTTACGCGCCAATGCTCGCGACTCGGAGTAATTTGCAGATTTAGGGCGCTTCTCGCAACTGTTGCAAGAAACTGAGCATTTCTGCCGGTGGCGACAGGGAAAAGTTGCGAAGATTGTTCCGTATGCGCTACCACACACCTCGTTCACACAAACCGTGAAAACTGCTGCAATCTGTATCTCTTAATCTGCGTCTGCTCTGTTTGTGTACTCGATGATCTTCACTCGAAATGTTTCTCCGATTAGCTTCATATTAGAGTGAATACCACGATATTTAGCTGGCAAACTTAAAAGGATGCAAAATGGAAGAACAAGATGACGCAAGTGACTCTGATAAGGAGGCAACACATAAAGAAGATATCGTGTTGACGCCCGCCGGACCACGATCGCGGGACCAAGTCCAGATGGCGATGCCAGGTCAGGCTGTCAAATGCAACGAGGATGGCACGCTTAGTCTCATCTCCGAAGAAGCAATACATCAAGAGAGGGAGCTCCACATGACGGAAGAATACGTAATTACTCCTGGTGGCTTTCGGCCAAAGTCTCGCGTCCATCTGATTGAACCCGGACAGGTTGTGAGCGGAGCGGGAAATCGCCTTCGCAAACTCCACTTTCTCGGTGATGTCGTGGCGGATCTGGGCCCACTAATTCCGCGCCCCGCTAAGGAGCCGTTAATGCCGAAGAACGTATCGCTGGCGCCTCCTACAGCCGCTGTCGCGGCTGCTATCAAGCCGGCGTTGGGAAGCGGTTGGATTGTCTATGCCAGTTGGCTAAACAATACGGGAAGGCCCATCACCTCCTTTCGAACGAATTGGATCGTTCCGCCGGTGCCGCGAACGCAATCAGGGCAGTTGATCTATTTGTTTAATGGAATTCAGAATTCCACAATGATCTACCAGCCGGTGCTCCAGTGGGGATCCAACGGCGCTTTTGGCGGTAACTAATGGTGCGTAGCTAGTTGGTATGCCGACGGTCAAACAGGACAAGCCACCCATTCAACGCCGGTCAACGTCAATCCCGGTGATGTCCTGGTCGGAACCATCACGCTCACAGCGCAATCGGGAACGTCGTTCAGCTACAACTGCCAGTTTCAAGGTATTGCCAACAGCTCACTGCCCATTGCCAACGTCCAAGAGCTGACGTGGTGCGTCGAGACGCTTGAGGCGTATAACGTCCAAAAGTGCTCCGATTACCCGAACGCTGATTTGACGGCTTTCAGTGCGATTAGTATCCAAACCGGCGCGGGAAGTCCGACTATAGTCTGGTCTCCAACCAATCTCATTCAGGACTGCGGGCAACATGCAGTGGTCAGCAGCAACGCGAATCCAGGGGGCGAGATTGACCTCTACTTCACAGCGTATCCGACAAATGCATTTGTTCCGGTCTACGCTCAGGGAAGCCCCGGCAATGGGATTGGCGGGTACGACCTCAAATCCGGCGCTGACCAGGCGTTTGCTTTCGACTACGATGGGACCGGCAAGCAGGATCATCTTGCGCTCTACCGTCCCGGAACTGGCACGATGTGGATCTTGAAGAATGCTGCCGGGACGTTCTCGCCAGTGTATCACCAAGGCGATCCTGGTAACGGTATCGGCGGGTACGACCTCAAATCGCCGGCTGATCGTGCCTTCGCGTTCGATTACGATCATTCCGGCAAGTTGGATCACTTGGCCTTGTATCGGCCAGGGACCGGCACGATGTGGATCTTGAAGAATGCTGCTGGGACATTCTCGCCAGTGTATAACCAAGGCGATCCTGGTAACGGCATCGGCGGGTATGATCTCAAGTCACCATTGGATCGTGCATTCGCATTCGACTATGACAGCAGTGGTAAACTGGATCACCTCGTGCTCTACCGGCCAGGGACGGGCACAATCTGGATTCTTAGCAATAAGAACGGCACGTTCTCGCCCGTGTACCACCAGGGAGATCCGGGCAGTGGTATTGGCGGCTACGACCTCAAGTCTCCGGCTGACCGTGTGTTTGCGTTCGACTACGACCGCAGCGGCAAGCTGGATCACTTGGCACTTTACCGGCCGGGTACTGGCACGATCTGGATTTTAAAGAATGCGGCGGGGGTGTTTTCACCTGTGTACCACCAGGGCGATCCCGGCAACGGCATTGGGGGATACGACCTTCGCTCCGCCGCCGATCAGGTCTTCCCGTTCGATTTCGACAACAGAGGCAAGCAGGACCACTTGGTGTTGTATAGGCCAGGAACTGGAACCATCTGGATTCTGCAGAACGCTGGAGGTGCATTCTCGCCGGTCTATGCGCAGGGCGATCCAGGGCGTGGCATTGGTGGCTACGACCTGGCCGCTGCCTCCGACCGGGCGTTCGCGTTCGACTACGCCGCCACCGGAAGGCTGAGCTACTTGACACTCTACCGACCGGGTACAGGCACAATCTGGATTCTGAAAAAGCGCTGATGTCTTTCGAGAAGTACTGAAGACGCCGTAGCATCGGAAGAAACAGATGATTCAGCTATATTGAGGCTTCGCGCGGTGTGTTAGATTACCTGCGAGGCAATGTTAACTCATGAATGTCGCTATTGAATTGCCGAAGGAAATTGCCAAGAGCTTGGCGGGGCCTGATGAGGACCTTTCGCGCATCGCTCTCGAAGCGGTTGGCTGCACAAGGTTATCGAGATGGCAAGTTGAGCCACTCCGAGGTTCAGCACTTGCTGGGCTTCAATTCGCGTTGGGAAACCGATGCGTTTTGAAGCAAGCTGGCACCCACCTTGACTACACCGAAGCAGATCTTGAATGCGATATAGAGATCTCGTAGCAGATTAAATGATCAAATGGTTATTGCCGATACCTCACCGCTCCAAACCGTTACGATCAGCGCGCTCCCTGCGGCCTAACAATTCAAAACCTCGACTGGCCCACACCGGCCCGCCTATTATCAAATAGTAACAACTGTAAGCCTGGTCTATCGGACCGAAGGTGAGAACGAATTGGTATTGACAGGCCAAGGACAATGAGCGTAGGCTCAAGAACGTGTAAGTCGCACCCGTTAGCTGGAGGCGTCCTGCTCCCACAGAACCTCACTCCCGTTAACTCACTCTTAACGTAAGAAAGCGCAAATGAATCGCTCACCAGACTTTCTGGAGATTCCTCAACCAAGCAGGAGGCAGTATGACTACTCACAAGAAAAGAGAAAGGAATTCGTCTGATTACTCACGGCTATCTCAAGATTCCAAATCACTACAACCGTCTAGCGCGTTGCCTCGCTCACTATTGCCTGTAACCCTCTTGGTTACTCTTGCGGCGTTTGTAATGAGCGCACACAGGGGAAGTGCTCACAGGCAGGTTGTTCCTTTAATCACGTTACAGTCGTCCGAGCGTGTTTTGGAAGATGTGCCCTTCATAAGTGCCTTAGCGCCTGCGACGTCTGCAAACGATAAACAGATCTATGTGCTAAGGCGAGATACGCCTAAGGTCACTGTTTATGATGTCGAGCACAAACGCTCGAAAGATATTCTCCCGTTTGGGCGAGCTGCGAAGCTCTTAGCAATAAGCTCGCAGGGAAACATGTATCTCGCCAGCGACTCGGAGATTCGCATTATCGATCCAACCGGACGCTCTCTAACTAGTTTTCCAATACCCAATCCTACTTCTATTGCCGTGTCTGCTAACGGCGATGTAGCGGTGAACTCGACCGATTCGGGAAAGCTTCTACACGTCTACGATCAAACAGGATCTCGATCAAGAAGTATCGGTGAGCTGAAGCAGTTTGATGCTGGTAATCGCGCGCAGAATGCCTTTCTGAATCGAGGAAAAGTGCTGGTTGGTCCATCAGGCGCTTTTTACTACGTGTCTGTTTTTGCGCCCGTGCCTACGGTCCAGAAATTCTCCAACGAGGGCAAGTTGCTTTTGGAGTTTGCGATAGAAGGCAATGCAGTTGATCTTCAGTTGGAACACGCCAAAGAATTCCTGAGGTCCAAGAAGATAGACACCGTAGGAGGGTTCCACATAATCACTTCGGCTACGATCGATCCGACAACGGGCCATCTCTGGATCGGTTTGAACGGCTCGTCAACGCATGGCAGTGTGTCGCCAGGATCAGGCGTTGTTTACGAATATGATTCGAACGGAGTGAAACTCGCTGAATATGCGTTGATGCTCAATCCACCTTTAACCAGCACCGGGGTAATCACTGACTTGAGAGATATTAGAGTTAGTGCTCCGTGGATTTATGTTCTGAACTCTCAGGGCGAAGTTTATCGTTTCAATATGAATGACAAACTAGCTCGACAAAAACATCATGAGAGGGCATTGAACTCCTCTCCGAGTTTCTGGTCAGCAGTTTCCACTCCCTCGTCTGGGATAATTCAGACCCCTTCTTGTCCCCCGGAACAACCGTTCACGTGTATAGCGAATTGTCCATCCGGTAGCAGTCCTGCCACTCAGGACTGCGCCTCAGAAATCAAGAAACGCCTAACCGCAGGAGATCGCATCATTAGTAATAGCTGCACCATTAATGCTGCAACTCCGGGTGGTTGTAGCGGGAGTGCTACGGCGTGCAACAGCGGTACAGGAGTTCAAGTCAGCCTCAGCGTCACTTTGAATTGCAACCCGGCGCCGACGCCAACACCGGTGAGTGGCGGCGGCGGCCGCGGTGGCTGCGGTCTTACGTTTGACGGTGGCGGTTCAAACCCTTGCGAATGTAATCCTGACTCACCAGACTGCGTCTCGCCAATACTGATTGACGTAGCGGGTAACGGATTCCAACTCTCCAGTGCGAATGCCGGAGTTGACTTCGATATTAGAGCTGAAGGCGTCGCACAACGAATTTCCTGGACCACGCCATCTTCTGATGACGCCTGGTTAGCGTTGGACAGAAACGGGAATGGTGCGATCGACGACGGCTCTGAATTGTTCGGCAATTTCACACCTCAACCTGATCCTCCTGCCGGCCAGGAACGAAACGGATTTTTAGCGTTGGCTGAATACGATAAGCCCGCCAACGGAGGCGACGGAGACGGGCTCATAACACCGAGCGACAGCATTTTTTCGTCGTTGCGTTTGTGGCAAGACCGTAATCACAACGGCATCTCGGAACCAGCAGAGTTAATCAGCTTGCAGGCCCTTGGCCTTAAGACAATTGAACTTGAATACAAAGAGGCCAAGAAAGAGGACGAATACGGAAACTACTTCCGTTATCGAGCTAAGGTAAAGGGCGAACAAGGCACACAGGTTAGTCGCTGGGCGTGGGATGTATTTCTGAAGCGCTGAATAGCTTCGCTTTGCCGCAAAGTCTTCCAGCCACAAAAAGGCACAAAAGGATTTTCATTGTTTGGGGTGAACCCCTTGGGTGAGACAGTTTTCAATTGGCACACTCGCCATTGAATAAATTTGACTTCTCAAACTACCGCGCTTGTTTCAGAATCTTGGCCGGCTGGTGAAGCGGAGGCGAGCGCTGCTG
>Ga0065712_10068267_pt1 | contig 12330 bp, 10 predicted proteins | sample MisRhiReplicate1_FD_59099 | JGI IMG/M metagenome (GOLD analysis project Ga0065712, IMG submission 59099) | Miscanthus rhizosphere microbial communities from Kellogg Biological Station, MSU, sample Rhizosphere Soil Replicate 1: eDNA_1 v3... | ecosystem: Host-associated > Plants > Roots >...
CTGCGTTCAACAGCCGCCTGCCGCTCGCGTCGATGGCCGTCGGCACGCCAACCCAAAGATTGGGTGAAGCCGACGCCATCTCAACGGCCAGCTCACCTGGAGCCAGCCCGGTGGGCGGCGAGTTCGGAGTAGACGTGCGCTTGATCTGTACCTTCGCGACCATGGATCGGTCCTTCCTGCCCTATTATTTCAGAGCGTCAGACGTAGGTGCCGCCATCGACCACTGCCAATACCAGTGGATCGGTCGACAAACCCTTACCGGTGAACGTAGCCCCTGCGGCCCCCGTCCCGACGACCGGGTCAGTAGTGATACCGGTAAATGTGATCGGTGTCCCCAACACGCCATTACCAGTCAGCTCCGGCGAAGTCACCAGCGGAGGCGTCGCTGCCGGGATCGCTGCGATGGACGTGTCGATATAGGTCTGGATCGAACTGATCGACTGACCGCTATCCACAATCATCTTGCCGCCAACATCGCTGAAGGCCGCGAGGTTCAGGGCTACAGCGATAGGGGCAGTCGAAAACACGTCGCCGCGTGCCGCGATAGCCGCGTCGATCTGACCAAGAGTACGCGCGCCGTCCTTGATCGCCTTGCTATTGGTTCCAGTATAGACCGCGATATTGTCAGCCGTGGCGATAGCCGCCGTCTGACCCTTGACGTCACCCACCGCTGCCGTGAGCGCGGCGATAGTCGTGCCGCCATCCTTAATCAGCTTGCCAGTCGTAAGGTCATAAACCGCGATGTTGTCGGCGACCGCAGTCGCGGGACCAACGACGTCACCACGGGCTGCGATGGCCGCATCAAGCTGAGCAATGGTACGACCGCCGTCGAGGGCCACGCCACCAGTCAGGTCCGCGTAGGTCGCGATGTTGCCAATCGCCAATACGGCGGCGGGCTTGGTGATCTTATTGTTGATCGCAGTATCCTGCGCCAGGTCAATCGCAGGCTGAGCCGCGACGAACGCCGCGTTGGCCGCAATAATCAGGTCCTGGGCCGCATCGACAGCGGCCTGCGCCGTGTCCTGCGCCGTGTTCTCGCTATCGACGTAGGTCGTGGTCGCGAGATCAGTGATCTTGGTACCGCTGTCCTTGATCAGGTGACCAGTAGCGTCGGCGTAGGAAGCAAGATTGTCCAACACTGAGAGCGCAGGTCCGACGACAAAGGTAGCGTCGGTCGCCTGCATGGCCTCCAACACCTCCTGAACATTAGTACCGCCGGTAACCGGAGCGACGACACCGACGTCAGCCGCCGTCACCGACGAGATACCGCCGAAGAACAGATGGGTCCACGTCACACCATTGGAAATCAACCAGTCGCCAATCTCGTACTGACCAGCAGGAGCGCCAGCAGGAGGAACAGCGCCCGCCACGTCTGTGATTAGGTACATACCGTTGCTGGCCGCCGCACCGGGAAGCGCCGTACCACCACCCGCATCCGCTGTTATCTGAACGGTACCCGCCGCTGCGTCAATCGATCCGATGAACTGCTGAATTGGCGACACCAGCGGCGAGTAGGCCATGTTGCCAAGTGCATCAGTGGCGACAAGAACCTCGCCTGCATTGCCGCCCGGCACCTTGAGGCCTGCGATTGGCACGGTCAGGGTATTGCCGACGCCTGCCGCAAATGCCTTAGCACCTGTGATGCCAGGCTGATCTCCGGTCATCTCAACCTGTCGCGCGCTGCTAACAAGGTTCTGAACGGTGCTAGCCCCGTCACCAATAACGAGAGTATGGCCCGTCGTGTTGTAAGCCAACTCGCCGGGTGCCAGCGTGGCCGGAACGCCCGCGCCAGTCGTCTTGCGCTTGATCTGGATTACCTGCACCATAACGCTGTTCCTCTCTTTACGAGTTAAAAGTTGCCGCCGTCAGCCGCCGCGCCCCACTGCGGAGTACCCAGCGTGTTGATCGCGAGTATCTGACCGACAGTGCCGCCAGTAGGCAAGCCCGCGATGCCACTAACGAAGCCGTAGGTCGCAGCCTGAAGTGGAGGTGATGCGGGCGTCGGATGTTCAGACAGGATCAATGGACCCGTCATCGTGTCGCCGGCAACGTCGACCTTGTTGCCTGTCTCAGCAGCCAACTGATCGACCTCGACTGACATCTTCTGGAGCGAGCCTTGAACCGTAGTCTCACCGTCGATTGGCGGATCAAGCGGTATGGTCTCGGCGGGCGGATGTGAGATACCAGCGGCAGGCTCGCTGTAGCCTTTGCTCCATGCGAAGCCGTTCCACATATACGACGCACCAGACGCGGTGTCAGTCCAAAATTCACCCTGAACTGGGTTATCTGGAAAGTTAAAAGCCATGGCTAGAAGTTACCTCCCTCGATGGGGGCACCCCACATCGCGACGCCGCCAAGAACGACAAGAGCCTCGCCGTCGTTACCGGCTGGAGGCACAGCCCTGTCGACATACTGCTTGGTCGCCCCTACCAGTGGGGCAATCGGATCGGCGTTAAGCGTGAGTGGCCCGGTCATCGTATCGCCAGATTTTTGCACATAGCCTGCGGACACAGCCGCGCTAAAGCCGAGGTCCCACGCATAGCCGTTCCAAGTGTATATCTTGTCGAGTGCCGCGAAGGTCTGACCCAAGACCGGGCTAGCCGGGAAATCGAAAGCCACAGTTGCCTCCTAATAAGAACCACAGTCAACAAGACCCACGGAGTGCGGGTCAGCGGGACTGCCGGCACCGATGATCGATACCTGATCCATAACAGCAGCCGTCGAGTTTCCACCACCGGACGTTTGCACCCACTGCGTCGAGTTACCATCGTTGTAGTAGATGTAGAGCGTCCCCGTATCACTCTCCCACCAGAGATGATCCTTGAGAGGGACGGCGGGTGGCGTGTCGCCAACGTGAATGTGGGCCGGATCGATACTAGCACCACCCGGATTAGCCTGCACCCATTGCGTGGTGTTGCCGTCGTCGTACCAGATCCAGAGAACGCCGGTATCGCTTTCCCACCACAATTGATTTGGGCACGGCGTAGGTGGCGGAGCATCTCCAACGTGGGTCTTGCAGAGATTCCACGCTGCCCAAGCGGTAAATGCCTTGCACAGGTTCTGGAGCGAGTTACAATCCCACAAACCGTTTGGCTGAAAGCACTCAGCAAGGGCAAGCAACTCACTAACGATAGCATTGATCTGCTTAGCTTCGATCCGCGCATCACAATTCGACGGTAGGGCAGTAGCATCACACGGAGCGATGGTAAATATAGGTGTAGGAGAATAGGCGTTGTGTACCTCAGGCGGGTTAAGAGGATTGCCCGCCGCGTCGCGATAAACGACCGCACCACCAGTAGTGATCTCAGGAAGGATGCCGGGCATCTCAACAGCACCGCGTAATGACAATCGGCTGACAGCTTGTCGAGGGTAACATCGAACGAATGATACATTCGGCAGCTAGAACTCCCGGCCAAATCGTCGCCGGAAGACCCGCAGGCTTGTCGCACGTACTCCAGTAGGCTGGCACCCTGTCTTCCGTGTTCCTGATGGTATCGCAAATGTCGCCAGAACCCGCGCTTTCGAGCCAATCGCGCGTCTGACAAAGCACGAACTCTGGGTTCTCCACACATAGCTCATAGCATGGATTATTGTCCGGCGGTGGTTTAGGAAAGAACGGCTGAAGGATGGCCCCAAGCGGCTCGATCACCCAGTTGATACCGCACAGATTCTTGATCACTCCCATATTAGCCCGCGTCAATGCGATGGCAATCGCGCGCTTGAGTGCCTTATCAAGTTCTTCCGGGAACTCGATCTCGCAGTAAATGGGGCCACATTCACCCATGATTTCGTAGGGCGTCAACGTGCCAAGGTTCGGATTGCGACAATGCTGCTTGTAGCAATCCTCCCAACGCATTCGAGCGAGGTAGTCGTCAAGAGTAGTAACCGCCGTATAAGGACTACTCTCACGCAGCGCAGGCCACAATGCGTTGTGAACGACGTGACGCAATTTCAACACCGTGTAGATCGAATGCAACACCAGCGACGGGCATCGTGGATCACTCAGCAACGGACATTCTGCCGGATTGTCGTGCGTTTCGAAGTAACTAATCGCGGCCTGCTTCCAATAATCCCATAAAGGACCGCTTGGAAGCAGATTGAAGAAAGCTACGAATGTACAACATAAATCATTTCCGCAGAGCGGCGGCGGGCAACACCCGGTCTCAACCGGTTCGGCCCACGGCTGACATCCGTCTGCCGTCAACCGTTCTTCCTCGATCTGAATCCGGGGCGCTAACATGGGGGCCTCATGGACGCAGGGCCAAGGAAGATAACCTCATTCAAACAAGGCATGAAGTCACATTCCGGTTCCAGATCACCGCAAGAATTGACCCATACCTCGTTACGATTCCACGTCCCGTCGACCGGCTCAAAGCGAACCTGGACGTTGACCTCAGGACCGATCACTGAAGCGATAATCAGTTCCAGCTGCTTGACACGCAACGGTACTGACGGACAGACCCGCAAAAACAACTCCCGAATGTAGTCCTCGATAATCTGCTTCTGCGTTGAACTAGGGCATCCCTCGATATCGATGATAACATTAATCATAATCGGGTTCGGGCAATAGATTTTGCCGCACACGCCAATCTCAACCTGTCCCTCCCCGTAACCCTGATGCACGCCAAACATCCAATCCTGAATATCCTCGATAACGTTCAATGGAGGAATACCGCAGGGAAATACGCCGTCGAATAGCACGTAGAAATTCATACAGTTGCCGCAGTTTTTGCAACTACAATCAGTTGGATCAACGGCGCCACACGTACAACAAGCCCCTTCGCGTACACAAACCCGGGTGACGCAGGGAAACTCAAGAAACTTAGCTTTGATCCAGGCCTGTGTCGCGCGCGGCTGATAGGCTAGCCGCTCCATGTACCGCTTACGGAACTCCTCGCAAGTCTCTTCCCCCGAGCCGCCGCAGAATTGCCCGCCGCAAATCTGTACAGTGCTGTCGATGCCTGGCGCGGGCGTAGTCAGCGTGCCTTCCGTCACAGACCCAGTAGAGTTCATGTGCGATCCCGGAACCAGTGCTCGAATCCGAACGACAATCGTTCCAGTGTCCGGGATAGTCAGTGGAACAGTCCCAACCGATACAAACGTGCCAATCGCGGTCTGAATCTCCATAGTAGGCGGAACTGCCGAACCTGGGACCCCAGTCAAGCGCGCATAACCCTCCGCGTGCGACGGCGGATGCGGAAACATCCCGTTGCGTGCCGCCATCTTGTACAGGTTCTCGCAACACGCTGTCTCCGGATTAGTCTCGCGCCACATCTGATCCGCGACAGCGTAGAACTGCTCGGCCGCCGCGTAGTCGTTAGTAACAACGTACCACTCGTTTGACTCCGGAATAACCTTACCACCGCCCAGCACAGTGGACGAAAACATATTCCGCAAATGGTTGAACAACTCCTGCGGGTCTGGGCGCGCGATGGTGCAAGTCATGGGTGCTTAATGCCATACCCAGGTCTCAGTAACGAAACTACCGGAGAGGTTGATCTTGCTGCGTCCTGATACGGTGACCACAGTAACCGTGACTTCGACGCTGTTTGATCCGCGATAGGTCGCCTCAACCTCGACAGATTCCGCTATACCGAGCGCTATCAGTTTACCCATATCCGCCCGAACGGCGGCGCCAATCGCCTTTACGGCGTCTGCCGTCCTGATGTAGGACTTCTCGGCCGCATTCCATAACGTCGTCCCAATGTACAGACCATCCTCTCGATATGATTCAGACCAGTGACCATATACAGCTGCCGGAGTTGGGCATTTCTTATCGGTACGTGCGCGGGTGTTAAGAATATTGAGAATTAACCCGTGAAGCCAATTGTCTGTCTTGATAGTACGGTAACCATGCGGGTCAGGCGGCAAACCTGCGTCAGGATATGGGTCAGACTTTTCTTCATATTCCAACCCCGGAATTTCACACTCGACGCCGCACATAATGTAACCGCCGCAAGCGTGCGGCTTGGTCGTCCAGAATATCCGCCGCCGCCCCTCATTCTGAGCAAGGCAGTTATCAACTTCGGCCATCACAGCAGCCCGCGCAGCTGGGCGTTCTCAGCCTTCAGCCTTTGGTTCTCCGTGAGTAGCCTTTCGATGATCTGTTGATCTGATTCCGGGAATAACTCAGTCTGCGTCGGCTGACTACCCCCGCCGCCACCACCGCCAGATTTCTTCGCCTCCTGCTTATTACCCTCGAAACCAGGCGGACTCTCGCTGCCCTTCACGATGTTCGGCGTCTTGATCTGCTTATTGACTACCAGCTCACCATCGACTATTAGCTTGCTAACGCGAAATACGCCCTGACTTCCCTTGATCTCAAATTCACCCTTCTCACCTACCGCAAACTTGTTCTTGGTAAGATGAGCAAGCTTGTCGGAAAAATGAAGTGAGAAATCCGCATCAGTTGGATGCTGAATACCGCCCTCTCCCTCAGGCCAGCGCCGCTGCTTATCCTTCGGAATAGTCAATACCGCCTGCTTCAACATAGTGTCGGACGATGACGCCAATAGAAATACCTCGCTGTCGCTATCCTTCTTCAACTTGAAGCCAACGCCGCTGATGTTAAGCACGGCGGCTTCCTGATCCTCGGTATCGGTACCCTTGACCTTGATAATCGCACCGGCGTCCTCATAAGTCAGCTCGCCCCAAACATGGCGCTCCGTGCCATCCTGAATATCGCTGGATCGCGGGCGATAACCCAAATAGCTGTTGCTCATGAATCATCTCCAAACCAATAGGGAAGAGTAAGAGGCGGCGGCTTCTCTGGCTCTTCAGGTTGTTTAGGCTCGGTCGCCGCTCTAGCTGCCTCCTCAACCAAGGTTATTAGAGGCATTTCACTCAACATCGGCGGCGACCAGGGATCAGGATAAGTATCAGCTGACATTGTAACCCCAGCTTGGCTACGTCGCGCTGAACCTATCCCCATCATGCTAGTCAAACTCGATAAGCCGAACCCACCCCCACTACCGCCCGCGCCTCCAGATGGAGGAGGCGTTAGCGTCAAGCTCGTCTTCAACTCTTTCTCAGCGTTAACGTGATAGGTTAATTCGGTACACTCGAACATGTCGAAAATCCCCTCTGGAGGGATTTCAACGTAATGAGTGTCACCAATATCCCAAGGCTGGCCCGATGGCGTCTGGACGTGGAATACTTCAAGCGTGATCTTCTTGCTCTTACTGTTACGCTTATTCATCTCAAACCGGCCACGACGCTCTAGTGCCTTATCAGTCGCATCGCCGTAGTGTTGTACGGTGAGCTTTGCCTTGCGCTTAGTCGAACTGTTCTTGATCTTCTTGTGAGTATCTTTTAAGGCAGCTTTACCCCACTTGTCTTTCTTGGTACGCTGACCCTTAACCTTGATCTCTGACTTGGCTTCATCCTCCGACTGCTCAGCAGAGAACGTCAAGATATTTTCGCCTAGGATCAACGGGTCGCCCGATCCCGTGTCGCCACCAACACCGTCTGTAACGCGCAGCTTCCCATCCCGCGTCTCGTACATGAAATAACAATTCTCTAACGCCACTCGATGAAGCTCGTCCACCACTCTCGCCCCGTCGCGAAAGCGCTGTTTGTCCAGCTTGATCGTCTCGCCCTTCCACTCGACCTGAATGTTCCATGGCTCCACCAATTTGTCGACCACTTCCTTGGTCGTTGGCTGCATCATGTTCGTCGTTGGATGCTGATGTGACGAATCTATTAGGTCCTTAGTTTTGCCACGCGCGGTGAGTTTGATAGTATATTCGTTTGGACCGATATTGATGCTAGACTTAACGTCGCCTTTGGATTCCGTACTCTCGTGTGCCGTCCCTTCCTTACCCTTCTTAGCCCCCGTCCCCTTCCTAGCATCGACCTTCCCAGTGAAAGCTAGCTGACCTGCTATGTAGACAAGTATCTCAGCCCCCGCCTTCGCCGCCTGTACCATCGGTATCGCCGGTATAGCCCCCGCAAAAATCGTTACACTGAGATTTCCGGTAAGATCATCCTTCTTTCTCTCCAGAGTCATCTCAGTCCAGATAGTCAACTCTGAACCGCCAATAGTGATAACGACCGGCTTCATACAGGCGAGACGCCGACGACGATGGGGCCGAACCGGCCGTTAGCGTCGACCAAATTGCGTTCCTCTAGCTCACGGTGCCGCTTGGCATCCTTGTAGATCGCATAAGACGCGACCAGCGGATGAACTCCACCAGAAAAGTTAACATGAACCTGACCCGGCAGCCGGTACGATAGATCGTACATCATCTTGCTGAAATTGGTCGCATACTTGACAATTTCCAAATACAACGCATTATCGCATTCGGCATAAGCGGCCTTGGCTTCGTCATCCAGCACTGCCACTACAGTATCCTTGGCGGTAAGCGCCTCATCGACGGTAACATACTTCCGCCCCATCGCTGCCTCCGCCATACCAATAGCGGACAAGATACGGTGACGGCTGACTACCGCCTCATCACTCTCCGTCGCGGGACCGGGCGGTAAACCCGTTGCTGTTGTTGCCGTATTTGCTAACCGCCGGAACAGGTTAAACTTGTTCTTCGGGTCTTGAACGTTGCGAGAGATAAGTGAAAAACCGCTAACCAGAGCGTCATCCACAACCGGCGCTTGTAACGCCAGCCCGTCATCCTTAGCTACCTCCCACATCCGAAAGATAGCGCGCCAGTCACTCTCTGGATTACCGGAAGCTACTACGTGCTCAGAAACCTTGGCAACCTGCCAAATCAAACCCTGCGCCTTATCAACAACGTCGACCTTCCACGGCATGGGAACTAATGCCGGCGTGTAGTCCCTCAAAAAGCTCGCTTGCGACGCCGCGAAAAGCCCGGTGGCGATGATCCCGAAGATCGAACCGATAAGACCTGGGCCGAAACCGATGTTCGCCTCAACGAACTCCATCTCAGCAGTCGTCTCGCCCGCCGATTCCTCCAGCTTGTCACTAACTTTGATCGAGCGACAAGCCACCATGTGGGTGCCGCGAGTCGGATGAACCAGAAGGCCGGGACCAGGCGACTGACAAACCTGGAATAAAGCTTCCGCGTCCCAGACATGGTCGTCTTCTCGAAAGTAGGCTGTGAGGTGGAAAACACGAATCTTCCTGCCAAGGTCAGCATACGCCGTATCCTCTCCAAAAGGAAACTCGCCCTCAGCGCCACGACGTCCCCCCTCAGCATCGGCATCGGTACAATAGAACAGAATGCCCTTAAAGCTGGCGGGTACAACGTCCTTGTCGATTGCGCAGACTGATCTAGACATTATGCACTCTGCGTACCGCTATCAACCGGCTTAGCACCGCCACCACCGGGCATCGGACCAACCGGAATCGTTATTCCGGCAATCCCAGACCTAAAATTCGCGGCCATTGCCGAACCCGCACCAGCAGCTGCGGTCTTTATACCAGAACTCGCGTTATCACTGAATGCTGTTCCGGCATCCCCTAGTTTTTGGGGCGCTGCATTGAGTACTGATTCCAACGTGGTCGTTGACGTCTCTATCTTCGACGCCGCGTCGGAAACCGTAACCTTGCCCGGTTCTGCCCCTGCCGGCTGCGTCGGAAAAGTCTCCATCGGAAATTTACCAGCTGTCGGCTTAGGGAATTGCCCCGGCATAACCCCCATACCTGGGTACATATACGGTGCTAGAGGCTTAGGAACTCCCCCGGCTCCAATATTCACTACACCGGTATTCTTATCAATATCCATCGGCGTAGTACCGGTATTGTAAACATCAACCGGACCTTTTGGCATAAACGTCGGATTGATAAATTTTATAGGACCAAACGGCTTGGTGGTCGTAATTTTACGCATACGCCCTGTTGCGCGGTCGCGAACCCTTCTAGTTGTAGTGGTGCCCGTCCATAAAGGCACATCTGCGGCCTTTCCACCATATAACGCGCTACCCGCGCGCTCATGTGCCTTCTGCGCCCTCTGCTCTATCTCCCTTGCCTTCTGCAATTTTGCTCCCGCTGCCGCGAGTGCCTTCATCGTCGGTACTTTCTTAGTACCTTGAACATAGGGCTTCCAGACGCCCTCAATAAGAGGCGCTACCTTTGCCTGGGCTTCGACGGACTGTGCCTGGTGCTGCTTATAGAACCAATCCCAGAACTGCTGTCCAACCGATTTAGCAGCAGTTAATTCAGAAGTTCCTGTCTTAGCTAACGGTTGCGCACCCTCAGCTAGAAGTTTGTCGCGGGTATCGACTAAATTTTCGTAATCAAATTTTAACTGTCTAACAGAAGCAGCCGCGCTATCAATTTCGGACTGACTTCTAGAAAACCAACTCTTACCTTGTGCTTTATCCAGAGCAGCTTGGGCTGCTTGTAACTCCTTGAATTTCGTCGTTATCTCACCCTCAGCTCCCGGTGTTGCAATCCCACGTCGTTGCGCAGTCTCATTAAACTTGGCCCACCTTTCAGGTATCTTATTTTTATTCGCCAAATCATTAAGATCAACGCCCATCAATTGCTGTAGCCTCACCGCTTTTTTCTGATCTTCAGTAAGATCAGGAGCCTTCGCACCCTGATACGCCGTGTAACCTAGATAAGCAGCGCTGCCTCCCGCCGCAAGAGCCGTAAGAGCCGCAGGAGCGAGGCCACGAGCAGCCGCCGCTAGACCCGCAACAACGCCCAATTCCCCTGCCACCGCCTGTAAGGTCTGCCCAGCTGTAAGCAAACTAATCCCCGCTGCCGACATTGTCTTAGCTGTTGGACTAGCAGTTGGGTCAGCCATAGTCTGCAAGCCAGTAGCTAACCCTATCGGCGCGGTCAGACCTGCAATAGCCTGACCCACAATACTCTTACCCATCAATGCTATTGCACCGCCCTCCAGAACCTGTTTAGCTGAGTTCTCAACGGCATCCTGCGCCTTCCTACGCTTATCTGGATCCGTCTCTTGCGCCGCCTTATTGATGTTCGTAGCCATATCGGCCATATACGTGCTAGCTTCCTTAATCGCCGGCATGGCAATTGGTGCTATCGCAGTTACAGCCTGACCCATCACCCCTTCAAACTGGGACTTCAAACCAGCAACCATAACCAGAGGTGACGTGCGAGCGAGCCTATCCGCTTCCTCCGGACTACGCTGCTCAGCACGATCTAACGCGCGAGTAATTTCAATAGAGCGACTAAGTGCGCTGGTAATGATATCCTTGGCTGTCTGAGTTGACGCTACCATATTCGCAAATTTAACCGCGTCCAATGCATTGGTGGGATCAAGCCCCATCGCTCGCATTCTAGGCATTAGCTTATCAGTAGCAAATTTCCAAAGATTTTCCCGCAATCCCATTTCATCAAGAGGCTTATCAAGAACGGTCTTAACTTTCTTCTTACCCTTAGCGGTAGTGGTAACCTCCTCCTTGGTAGTTACCAACCCAAGTTTGGCTAGATTACCCAATGTTTCCTTCGGAACATTCTGACCTGCCAACTGACGAACTGCCTGGTTGAACGCAACACCAGCACTGCTGGGCCCCATTTCCTCTGCCGTGAGCATTAACGCCTGGAAAGCTCGCGGGTCTGCCGTATAGCGCGCTGAGCGCGCATATTTCATAGCCTGGAAAACACTCTCCCCAGTTAACTCTTTACCAATCTCAGGCGCAATCGTCTTGAGTGCATTGAGGTATCTCGTCGCATCGCCGTAATCGAACTTACCCATCGGGTCGCCTAGACGACCAGCGAGTTCGATTGCCTTAGCGTATTTAACTGAGTACTCCGTTGCTGTTTCCATACTTTTACCGCGCGCCACCTCCAAAGCAACCAGATCAGATTGCTGCGCGGCAAGCCAAGCAGCGGCTTTCGGGTCATAAGCCGCCACCGGTAACGTTTCAGCAAACGAAGCTGTCAACTGACCCCGATTCAGCAAGGGGCCGCCTGGCTTCTTCTTTTCACTCTCTACAAGAGCATCAAGTGCCTCTCCAGCAGCAGTTTTCTCTGCCCCCCTAAGCTGAAGTGCCTGCATACCGTATTCGCCTACGGCCGCCTGCTTAGTGCCCTCTTTCGTCGCATTAATAAACCCAGTTACGATTGCGGCGCGAATCCGTTCACCCATATCGTTGATGAGCCCACGGAACATACTATGTTCGCGATCCCCTGCCGTCGTAACTGGAATTGGCTGTCTGCCTCCAGCTGCTCCAGGCGCACCAGGACCGCGCACAATATGGACGGGGATAGGACGGGGCGGCACAGCCCCCCATGGCTGAGTTAACGGGCGAACAGTAGGAACCCGTACCCCTCGGGGCGGGGCGGGAAGTGCGGCTTGACGCGCAGCCTGACGATTAAACGCTGCCTGCTGACGCGCCTGCTGACGCTGGGCCGTCGCCTGCTGACGTTGCGCCAGC
>Ga0065712_10000852_pt1 | contig 12329 bp, 9 predicted proteins | sample MisRhiReplicate1_FD_59099 | JGI IMG/M metagenome (GOLD analysis project Ga0065712, IMG submission 59099) | Miscanthus rhizosphere microbial communities from Kellogg Biological Station, MSU, sample Rhizosphere Soil Replicate 1: eDNA_1 v3... | ecosystem: Host-associated > Plants > Roots >...
GCCGGCAACTGTAGGGCCGGTCCTTTCGGACCGGCCGGCCTCTGACGGTCACATTGCGATCGACGACTTCATGAAAGTGGAGCTTCGAGTCGCAAAGGTCCTCGAGGCAGAAGCGGTGCCCAAATCGAAGAAGTTGATCAAGCTGAAAGTGGACGCCGGCACCGATCAACGGACGATTCTCGCGGGCATCGCCGAAGCGTACAAGCCGGAAGAACTCGTCGGCCGGACGATCGTCATCGTCGCCAATCTGAAGCCGCGGCCGATGATGGGGATGGAGTCGCAGGGGATGGTGCTTGCGGCGAGCACCGAGACTGGACCACCGTCATTGGTAGCTGTGGATCCCAGCCTACCTGCCGGCGCGCGAGTTCGGTGATCGATTCACATTGTCACCTTGCGGGCGACGACTTCACGAGCGATCTCGGGGAAGTCGTTGGCCGCGCCAAAAACGCCGGTCTCTCAGGGGCACTCGTCATCCTCGGCGCTGAAGACGTCGCTGAACTCGGGCGAGCAGCGACTGTTTCCAACGCGTGGAACCAGGTCCGCTTCTCGGTTGGCGTGCATCCGCACCAGGCAGGGCAGTTCGCGTCCGATCCGGCGCAGGCCGCGCAGCAGGCACAGGCGGCGATTGACGCTCAGCCTCTGAGTCGTGCGGTGGGTGAGATTGGCCTGGACTACCACTACGACTTCGCACCACGCGACGTGCAGCAGCAGGTCTTCCGCGAGCAGATCCGGCTGGCGGGACGGTTACGTTTGCCAATCGTGGTTCACACGCGTGAGGCGGAGGAGGATACGTTCCGCATTCTCGAGGAGGAACGCGCTCGCGACATCGGCGGGGTGTTCCACTGTTTCACCGGCGACCGCGAGATGGCTGAGCGCTGCCTCGATATCGGTTTCTATCTGTCACTCGCCGGGATCGTCACGTTTCCACGGGCGCTCGAATTGAAAGAAGTGGCGAAGATGGTGCCACTCGATCGATTGCTGATCGAAACCGATAGTCCCTTCCTCGCACCGGTTCCGCACCGCGGGAAGCGCAACGAGCCCGCCCATGTGGCGCGTGTCGCGGAGGTCATCGCCTCGCTGCGCGGAACCACCGCAGAGGCGATTGCCGATGCCACGCAGCAGAATCATGTGCGCCTGTTCGTCCCGTAACTCCAACAGCTTGCACGAATTAGCCCGCGTAACGCGTTGCAATCTCGACGCGGATGTGGTCTGATTTGACGACTTGAATCCGATCGCGCAGAAGCCCTCATCTGTCGCACTCGCCCAGCTATTCGAGCCAATTCGCGAGGATCTTCGCGAGGTGGAGCGCGAGTTCGCACGCCACGTTCAGTCGCAAGTGGCCCTCATCCCGCAGATTGGCAACTACATCCAAGACGGCGGTGGCAAGCGCATCAGGCCGGCGGTGTTGCTGATGGCGGCGCGCATGGCTGGCTACACCGGCGAACGCGCGGTGCTGTATGCGTCGGTGATTGAGTTCATCCACACCGCAACGCTGGTGCACGACGACATCATCGACGAGTCGGAGTTGCGCCGCGGCCGCGAGGCCGTGCACACGCGGTGGGGTAATCACATCACAGTCCTGTTCGGCGACTTCCTCTATCTCAAGTCGATGTCGCTGGCGCTGACGCAGGACAACCTCGAGATCATTCGCCACCTGTGCGACGTCACCCTGCGCATCGTCGAGGGCGAGATCTACCAACTGACGAAGAACGGCTCGGTGGACCTGAGCGAGGAAGAGCATTTCGACATCGTCAAGCGCAAGACGGCGGTCCTCTTCGCAGGCTCCGCGCGGATTGGCGCGATGCTGGGCCCGACGACGCGCGAGCAGCAGGAAGCGTTGTGGGATTACGGCCTCAATATCGGCATGGCGTTCCAGATTGTCGATGACCTGCTCGACTTCACCGGCGAAGAAGTTGCGCTCGGCAAGCCAGTCGGTGGCGATCTTCGCGAAGGCAAGATGACGCTGCCGGTGATCCACCTCCGCGACAAGGGCGACGCCCGCGCGAACGCGCTGCTGCGAAAGGTCGTCGAGTCACGTGATGTCACGCTCGACGAGTGGCGGGAGATCCGCACGCTCCTGACACAGTCGCGATCGATTGACTACGCGCGCTGGAAGGCGACCGAGTACGTCGAGTTCGCGAAGAAAGCGCTCTACGCGTTCCCGCCCTCGGAAGCGCGCGATGCGTTGATGTACTTGCCGGACTACGTCATATCCCGTGATCGGTAGTAATTCAAAATTCAAGATGCAAAATGCAAAAGGGCTTGTTTGCATTTTGACTTTTGCGTTTTGAGTTAGATGGATCCGTTCTCCCGCATCACTGAACTTCGTCGCCTCATTCGTCACCACGAAGAGCTGTACTACCTCGCCAACCAGCCAGAAATCAGCGACGCCGAGTTCGACGATTTGATGCGCGAGCTCCTGCACTTGGAGCAGGAGCATCCCACGCTGGTGACGCCAGACTCGCCGACGCAGCGCGTGAGCGGCCGTGTCAGCGAGGGCTTCGAGAGTGTTCGGCACGCCGAGCCGATGCTCAGCCTGGACAACGCCTACAACGAAGACGAGCTGAGAGCGTTCGACGAGCGCGTGCGCAAAGGCCTCGCCGAATCGGGCGCGATGCCGGCGTCGGTGGACTACGTCGCGGAATTGAAGATCGACGGCCTCAGCATCGCGCTGACGTATGAGGACAGTGCGCTCGTGCGCGCCGCGACGCGCGGCGATGGGACCACGGGCGAGGACGTGACGAGTAACGTTCGAACCATCCGCGCGATCCCGCTGCGGCTTCGTGCCTCGGTGCCAGGACGCATCGAGGTGCGAGGCGAGGTGTATCTCCCGCGTGCGGCGTTCGAGAAGATGAACAAGGATCGCGCCGAGGCCGGTGATCTGTTGTTCGCGAACCCGCGCAACGCGGCGGCCGGTGCGCTGAGGAATCTCGATCCCTCGCTCGTCGCGAAACGCGGGCTGGGCGCCTACACGTATCAACTGGTCGCCAACGAGCCGGTACGGCCGTCATCGCATGGCGAGACACTCGAACGGCTGAAGGCCTGGGGCTTGCCGGTCGAATCGCATTGGACGCGCTGTCAGGGCATCGATTCGCTCGTCGCGTTCTGCGCAGAGTGGGCCGAGAAGCGGCGCACCCTCGGCTTCGACACCGACGGGGTTGTGATCAAGGTGGACGCGCTCGAGAGCCGGAGACGACTCGGAACGACGAGCAAGTTTCCGCGGTGGGCCGTCGCGTTCAAGTTCCCGGCCGAGCAGAAGACGACACGCCTCAACGAGATCGCCGTCAACGTGGGCCGCACGGGAGCGGTGACTCCTTTCGCCGTCCTCGAACCGATCTTCGTCGGTGGCACCACCGTTTCGATGGCGACGCTTCACAATGCCGACGACATCGCGCGCAAGGACATCCGTGCCGGCGACTGGGTCATCGTCGAGAAAGCCGGCGATGTCATTCCACGCGTCGTCGGGCCGGTGCTCAGTAAGCGGCCAGACGACTCCCAACCGTGGGTGATGCCCACGACATGCCCCGAGTGCGGCAGCCACCTGCATCGCGAAGAAGAAGAGGCGGTGTGGCGCTGCGAGAACGTCTCGTGTCCGGCGCGATTGCAGCGCGGACTCGAGCACTTCGCCGGCCGCGGCGCGATGAACATCGAAGGCCTTGGTGAGTCGCTGATCAAGCAACTGATCGAGAGCGGGCTCGTTCGTGACTACGCCGATGTGTATCACCTCAAGACCGAGCAGATCGCCAACCTGACGAGCACGTCGGTCCGCGGTGACGGCAAGAGCATAGAGCGTCGTGTGGGCGAGAAGAATGCGGCGAAAGTCATCTCAGAGATCGACCGCAGCAAGCGCAACGAGTTGTGGCGCCTGCTGTACGGACTCGGCATCCGCCACATCGGTGAGCGGGGCGCGCAGGTACTGGCGAGGGCGTTCGGGTCAGTCGATACTCTCGTCGGGGCCTCCCTCGATCACCTGCAGTCCACGAACGAAATTGGTCCTGTGTTGGCCGAGTCCCTTCGGAGCTGGCTCGACGAGCCGAGGAACCAGGCCCTGCTCGGCAGGCTTCGCGACGCAGGGCTGCAGATGGAAGTGCCTGAGGCGGAGCGCGCAGCGGATGCAGGCCCGAAACCGCTGGCCGGCAAGACCTACGTCATCACCGGAACGCTGTCATCGATGTCGCGCGAGCAGGCGACAGCCGCGCTTGAGCGTCTAGGCGCGAAAGTCGCGGGCTCAGTCAGCAAGAAGACGACGGGGGTCATTGTTGGGGCGGAGGCCGGGAGCAAGGCCGACAAGGCCCGCGACCTCGGTGTGCCGATGCTGAACGAGCAACAATTTCAGGCGTTGCTCGAAGGCCAAAGCCAGGAGCCCAATGCCTAAAGTCCAAAGCCTAAAGCCCCCTATAATGTGGACGATGCCCCGGCGATTCCTGGCCGTGACCGTTTGCCTGGTCGCGACGGTGTCCTTCCTGGTCGGTCTCATCGTGGCCGGCTCGACGATGCCCGCGCCGGCGCAATCCGCACCGCCATCCACGCGTGCGACAGTGCGCGCCACGGCCACCGCGACCACCGGGCCGATGGCCAATTCGTTTGCCGACATCGCCGAACAGCTCAACCCTGCCGTCGTCAACATCGATGCGACGACGCGCGATGGATCGCGGACTCGTCGGCGGCTGGAGATGCTGCTGCCGGACAGCCCTGATGGGTTTGGCCGTCCGTCGGAGCGCGAGCGTGAAGGACCGCGGCGGGGCGCAGGTACGGGCTTCATCATCGACGAGACCGGATTGATCCTCACGAATCACCACGTGATCGAGACGGCGGATCGAATCAATGTTCGGCTGGCCGACGGCCGCACGCTGCGAGCCGAGCGCATCGGCTCAGATCCCGACACCGACATCGCGCTCATCAAGGTGACGTCGGCGAAGCCGCTACCGCATGCGCCACTCGGCGACTCCGATGCGCTCCGTGTTGGTGAATGGGTCCTGGCGATCGGCAACCCTTTGGCGTACGAACACACGGTGACCGTCGGTGTCGTGAGCTTCATCGGGCGGAAGCTGTTCGACTCGTCACTTGATCGCTATATCCAGACTGACGCTGCGATCAACTTCGGCAACAGCGGTGGGCCGCTGATCAACGCACGCGGTGAAGTGATCGGCATCAATGCCGCGATCAGCTCGCGAGCGTCCAACATTGGCTTCGCGGTCCCCATCAATCAGGCGAGCGCAATCCTGCCGCAGTTACGTGAGAAGGGCCGCGTGTCGCGCGGCTATATCGGCGTGGCGCTGCGGGATGTCGATGGCGATTTACAGAAGTCGCTTGGCCTGAAGTCGTCTAGCGGGGCGCTGGTGCAGGACGTGACTACCGGCTCGCCTGGCGCGCGCGCCGGACTGCGGCCATACGATGTGATCGTGGCCGTTGATGGCAAGCCGGTCCTCCGCAACGACGAGCTGATCCAGAACGTCGCGGCACGGCAACCGGGCACATTGGCGACGCTGCAAGTGATGCGCGACGGACGGTCGCTCAACGTGCCGGTGAAGCTGGCCGAGCGTCCGCTACGCGAGCGTCAGCTGCCGCGCGACGAAACACAGCCGTCCAGCAATCCCGGGCCGGCGTTGGGACTTTCGGTGCGCGAGATCGACCCTGAGTTCGCGCAGCGCTTCAATCTCCCCAAGGGCCTCGAGGGCGTCATCGTGTCACGCGTGGACCCGTTGAGCCCGGCGTTCGATGCCGACATCGAACGCGGACATGTGTTGCTCGAGATCAATCGGCAGCCCGTGCGATCGATCGAGGATTACCGTCGCCTGACTGCGCATGCGCGGTCCGGCGAAGTGCTCGCGTTGTATCTCTACAAACCCGAGATCACGCGCCGCGAGCTGCACACCGTCAAAGTTGAATAAGCCTCGCATCCTCGTCATAGACGACGAGTCAGCCATTCGTGACTCGCTGAAGATGATCCTCGAGTACGAGGGTTATCAGTTCATGGGCGCGGTCAGCGGCCAGGATGGTCTGGCTGCGATCCAGCGCGAGCGGCCCGACGCTGTCCTCCTCGATATCAAGATGCCAGGCATGGACGGCATGGAGGTGTTACGCAAGCTCCACGCGCTCGACGAGAGCCTGCCGATCATCATGATCTCGGGCCACGGTTCGACGGCGACGACGGTCGACGCGATCAAGTCTGGCGCCGTTGACTACTTCGAGAAGCCACTGAGCACCGAGCGTGTGATCGTCACGCTCCGTAACGTGCTCAAGCAGTCGGAGCTCTCGGCCGAGAACCGCGATCTCAAGCTGGCGATGGAGTCGCGCTACGAGATCGTCGGGCAGAGCCCGGCTCTGCGCAGTGTGCTCGAATCGGTGCAGCGAGCGTCGCCGACGAACGCGACGGTGTTGCTGCTCGGCGAGAGCGGCGTCGGCAAGGAACTCGTGGCGCGGACGATTCACCGCAACAGCCCACGCTCGGGACAGCGCTTTGTGCAGGTGAACTGCGCGGCGATTCCCGAGGAGCTGATCGAATCGGAGCTGTTCGGCCACGAAAAGGGTTCGTTCACCGGCGCCACGGAGAAGCAGGTCGGCAAGTTCGAGCAGGCGGATCGCGGCACGATCTTCCTGGACGAGGTTGGCGACATGAGCCAGAAGACGCAGGCCAAGGTCCTGCGCGTGCTGCAGGAGCAGGAAGTCGAGCGGCTCGGATCGGCGCGGACAATCAAAGTGGACGTGCGCGTGATCGCGGCGACCAACAAGAACCTCGAAGAGGCGATCGAGCGCGGCGAGTTCCGCGAGGATCTTTACTTCCGGCTCAACGTGATCCCGATCATCGTGCCGCCGTTGCGCGAGCGCCGCGAGGACATCCCGCGTCTTGTGCAGCACTTCGCGAAGCGGACCGCCGAAGAACATAACCTCAAGCCAAAACGGTTCGAGTCGTCGGCCCTGGAGGCGTTGTCGCGTTACCGCTGGCGCGGCAACATCCGCGAGCTACGCAATGCCGTTGAACGTCTGATGATCATGACGCCGGCCGATGCGGTCCGCGTCGAGGATCTGCCGGCAGACATGCGCAATTCGGAGTCGTCTCCCGTACGAATGCCCATCCCCGCGGCGGCAGCCACCGCACCGGAGAGTGCCGCCGCGAACGCGGTTCCGAAGAGCGACGGGCAGCAGCCCGCCGGCGCCGGCACGCTGCGCGAATTCAAGGATGCCGCGGAGCGTGCGTATCTCGTCCAGAAACTACGCGAGAACAACTGGAACATTTCGAAGACGGCGGAGATCATCGACACACCGCGCAGCAATCTGTACAAGAAGCTCGAGCAATACGGGATCAAGCAAGAGGTTGACGGTTAGCCGGTAGCGCCGCGGGTGACTTGCGTGCGCATGCGGCGCGCGCTACTGTCGGCCGATGATCACTCGTCAACTCGGATCCCACGGCCCGCATGTATCCGCGCTTGGTCTCGGCTGCATGGGCATGTCCGACTTCTACGGCCCTGCCGACGCGGACGAGAGCATCGCCACGATTCATGCGGCGCTCGATGCGGGCATCACGCTTTTCGACAGCGGCGATTACTATGCCGCCGGCCGCAACGAACAGCTGGTCGGACGCGCGTTGCGCGATCGACGTGACAAGGCGATCCTCTCGATCAAGTTTGGCTCGCTGCGAGGTCCAGACGGGAGTTGGATCGGCGTGGATGCGCGACCCGTCGCGGTGAAGAACTTCGTCGGCTACAGCCTCACACGCCTCGGCGTCGATCACATCGACATTTATCGTCCCGGCCGCCTCGATCCGAACGTTCCGATTGAGGACACCATCGGTGCGATCGGCGACCTCGTGAAGGCCGGCTATGTCCGTGCGATCGGGTTGTCTGAGGTGGGGCCTGACACCATCCGCCGCGCGCACACGGTGCATCCGATTGCCGATCTGCAGATCGAGTACTCGCTGATCAGTCGAGGCCCCGAGTCGCGCATATTCCCGCTGCTCTCAGAGCTCGGCATCGGTGTCACGGCCTATGGCGTGCTCTCGCGCGGACTCCTGAGCGGATCGACACCGAAGGCCGCAGGCGACTTTCGCGCCCATCTGCCGCGATTCAAAGGAGATAACCTGCAGCGTAATGCGCGTCTCGTTGAAGCGCTGAGCCGAATCGCGAGCGACAGAGGGGTGACACCATCGCAGCTCGCGGTCGCCTGGGTGCTCGCCAAAGGCCCTGGCATTGTGCCGCTGATTGGTGCGCGCACACGAACGCAGCTTGTCGAATCGCTAGCGGCGTTGCAGATCGCGCTGACGCCGTCCGAGGTTGAGCGCATCGAAGCTGCGCTGCCGCTTGCCGATGTGGCAGGTGCGCGTTACGACGAGCACCAGATGCGCGTTCTCGACAGCGAACGGGAAGGCGCATCGAAATAATCGACAGGGGCTCGTGCCGTCGTGCGAACACGAGGCCGCCGTGTCAGCATTGCCTGCATGGGCAGGCCAATCGCATATAACGCGACCCTCGTCGGGCGCGCGGATCTAACCGATGCCCTCGCGACGTTCCTGATACAGCCTGACCAGCTTCCGCGCACGCGTCCGTGGTTCATTGCCGGGCAATACTGCGTGCTCGGTCTCAACAATCGCCAGGATCCTGGGCTCGGCGCCGTTCGCCGGGCGATGTCGATCGTCTCGGCGCCGGAGGACGACGGGCCACTCGAGTTCTATATCCGGTACGTCGCCACGCCGACCTCCCAGAATCCGCTGACGCACCTGCTGTGGAAACTCAACGTCGGTGACCGCCTGTATCTGCGCGCGACCGCAGCCGGGCAGTTCACGATCGATCACTCGCTTGGCGCGCAGGATCCGCGTCTGCGTGTCATGGTCGCCGCCGGAACGGGTGTGGCGCCGTTCATCAGCATGATCCGCAGTGAAGTGTGTCGGAATCCGGCCGTCGATTTGTCGAAGTGGGTGTTGCTTCATGGCGCCTCGTACCCGAACGAGCTCGGCTACCGCGAGGAGTTGCTGACACGGTCCGCATCGAACGGGCTCAGATATTGGGGCACCGTGAGTCGCGCGGGCGGCGAGTGGCGCGGCGACGCCGGCCGGGTCGAGTCCTTCTTCGAGCCGCAGCGGCTGCTCGATCTCGAACAGCGGCTGGGCCAGCCTGCGGGCGGTCTCACCCCGGACAACGCCGTCGTCTTTGTGTGCGGACTGACGGGAACGATTGGCGCTGTGCTCGTACGACTGATCGATCGCGGATTCGTCCCGCACGCGAAGGTCATCCGCGACGCGCTGGGCGTTCCGCCTGAATCACGCGACAGCTTGTTCTATGAGCTCTACGATCCCACGCCGATCATCGACATCACTGATCCAGCGGTGACGGAGCCGTTGCGCTCCCGGATGCAGGCTGCGCTGGCTCGGCATTAGAGGTGTCTGGTAGGGCACAACGCTTGCTGAATTGTGAGTCGGGAGCGGCTCAAACCGCTCCGAGCGTTGGATCCGAGACTCCAACGGCCATGCGGCGCGGGAAATTTCTGCACGTCGTGTGGAATAGTTCACGTGTTGATCGAAGGAGATGCGTCATGCCGCGACTGACACGCAACGTGTACCGCAGCGCTGGCGCGGGGTGGGGGCGCGCCGCGGCGCTCGCCGTGATAGTGACACTGACGATGTGCGCGACCGCGTACGCCCAGAAGCGCCCACCTCTCCCCAACGAGCCGGTAGCGACGGAAGGTACGGTGAAACAGTTCTACCGAGGGCTGAACTACATCGTGGTAAAGACGATGGACGGCGCCGAACACGTCTACAACTTCACCAAGGATCTGGTCGTGTACGGCGGCAAGAAACCAGGTGTCAATGGCCTCGAAGGATTGCGCGAGGGAACGACCGTCGCCATCCACTACTCGACGACTGAAGCGAACGCGTCGGCCCAGGAGATCGACGTGCTCGGCGACGGCGGTCTGAATTTCGCTGAGGGCGTCGTCGCCAAGATCGATCGAGGCAAAAAGGAAATCACGATCAAGTTTGCCAACGGGCGGACCGAGACGTTTCTGATGACGAGCCGGGCTGTGGCGGAGAGTGAGCACCTCTCCGACGAATCAGGCGCACCCGGTACTCGGATCGTCATCTATTACGCTGACGAATCCGGGCACAAGGTGGCGCATTACTTCAAGAAAGTGTCGTGAGGTAATCGTCCGGCGAACGTATCGAGCACCATGCGACAATGGAACCGTCGCAGTTGGCCAGACGACCGTTGGCTTTCGCACCCGGGTCTTGGCGAGCCTGTCTCGCCGAAACCCGAAGGGCGAAGGCGGAAGGAAAGTCCGAACTCCGAAGGGCAGTGCGCCGGGTAACGCCCGGGCAGGGTGACCTGACGGACAGTGGCACAGAAAATACACCGCTCACCGGCGCGTCTTCGGGCGCGACGAAGCAAGGGTGAAAAGGTGCGGTAAGAGCGCACCGCGCCGGCGGTAACGTCGGTGGCAGGCAAAACCCCGCACGGAGCAAGGCCAAATAGGGTGGCGTTATGAGGGCTGCCCGCCCCAGGCCACCGGGTAGGTCGCTGGAGCCGGCGAGCAATCGCCGGCCTAGAGGAATGGGCGTCGGCCGTCGCTTTCGCGACGGCTTACAGAATTCGGCTTACCGGCCAACTGCGACACTTTCAGTACAATGCCTTTCATGAGTCGGAGGGCCGCCCTCGTCACCGCTGCGCTGCTCGGCGCCGTGGTGGCGGTCGGCATCGCGCAGGGCCGGCAGGGGAGGGGTGATCGTCCACCTGACGCTCCGCTTCCCAACATCCGCGAATACAAACCCACGTCTACGCTTGTCGTTCCGCAACATCTCGTCCCGCGCGCCAAGTTCCCGGTTGTCGACTTTCACGGCCACCCGCCACCGTTGACGTCGGCAGACGCCATCGAGGGTGTGGTCAGCGCCATGGATCCGTTGAATTTGCGGGTCATGGTGGTGACCGGCAATCCGGGGCGCATCTCGCGTGAGCAGATGCGACAGGACATCGAGGCACTCAGCACGTCGAAGCACAAGGATCGCTTCGCCGTGTTCGCCAATATCGACTTCCGGAATGTCGGTCCCGGCTTCGGCAAGATGTCTGCGGAACAGCTCGAGGCCGACGTCAAGGCGGGGGCCGTCGGACTCGGCGAGATCATGAAGGACTTCGGGCTGACGGCTCGCAAGGCAGATGGCACCCGACTGAAGCTCGACGATGCTGAACTCGATCCGATCTGGACCACCGCAGCGCGCCTGAATATCCCCGTGATGCTGCACGTCGGCGATCCCGCTCCGTTCTGGAATACGTTCGACTACTCGAATGAGCGGTATCTCGAGATGGCGCTGTTCCCGAATCGACGATGTCCAGCCGATCGCTGCCCGCCATTCGAAGAGTTGATGGCCGAGCGCGACCGCCTCTTCAAGAAGCATCCGAAGACGAAGTTCGTTGCCGCGCACTTCGGCTGGCACGCCAACGATCTCGGCCGGCTGGCGAAGATGTTCGACGAGATGCCGAATCTCTACGCCGAGACCGGCGCGATTCTCTATGAGCTCGGTCGCCAGCCGCGCTTCGCCCACGACTTCTTCGTGAAGTATCAGGACCGCGTGATGTTCGGCAAAGACTCGTTCGCCCCGGAGGAATACCCGTACTTCTGGCGGACGTTCGAAACCGCGGACGAATACTTCGACTACTACCGTGATTACCACGCGTTCTGGAAGCTGAATGGCCTGGCGCTTCCCGATCCGGTGCTGCGCAAGGTCTACTTCGAGAACGCACTCAAGCTGATCCCCGGGCTGCCGCGCGGAGCGTTTCCGAAGTAGTCTGTCGCTCGAGCATGATCCGACCACTGGCCACGCTCATCGTATGTACCGCGTTTCTGCTTGTGCGAGCCGACGCGCAGGTCCGTCCCATTTACGACACCGGGGCGGCCGGTCTGGTGCAGCTGCTGCAGCGTCTGCAGACGACGGCCAGCGTTCTTCACACCGGCGCGCATCCCGATGATGAAGATTCGGCGTTTCTTGCCCGCGCGGCTCGCGGCGATCATGCTCGCGTCGGGTATTTATCGCTCAATCGCGGCGAGGGTGGACAGAACATCATCGGTAGCGAGTTGTTCGACGCGCTGGGCGTGATCCGCACGGAGGAACTGCTGCAAGCTCGTCGTCTCGATGGTGGCGAGCAGTACTTCACCCGCACCTTCGACTTCGGCTTCTCGAAGCGGCGCGACGAAGCCGCCATGCGTTGGAATGAGCGCGAGGTCCTCGGCGACATGGTGCGTGTCATTCGCATGTTCCGGCCGCTGGTGATCTATTCGCGGTGGGGCGGGACACCGGCCGACGGACACGGTCATCATCAACTTGCCGGGTATCTGACGCCGCTCGCCGC